>Ga0157374_10001510_pt1 | contig 19595 bp, 16 predicted proteins | sample M25metaG_FD_115308 | JGI IMG/M metagenome (GOLD analysis project Ga0157374, IMG submission 115308) | Miscanthus rhizosphere microbial communities from Kellogg Biological Station, Michigan, USA - M2-5 metaG | ecosystem: Host-associated > Plants > Roots > Rhizosphere > Soil | place: USA: Michigan... | reverse complement strand
TTCAGGATGCTTTCCGCATACGCTTCCGGGCGCGAGTTCTGTTCCAGTACTCCCTCATCGCACGCACGCTCCCGCTCTTCGCTCAGGCGCTTGCTCATCCACCTGACACGAGGGTCGAACCAGAAGATCGCTTCTACGAACGCGTGAATTGCAGAGGTCAGATTGTCGTGCCGCCTTACATGTTCGAGTTCATGCTCCATGATCGCTTTGATCTGCGCATCACTGAGCCGATCAGAAAGTCCAGCCGGCCATAGCAAGATCGGTCGCACGATACCGAAAACGCCGGGCTCCATTCCGCTTGAAGTTAGCAATAGCCGGACAGGCTGTTCAATGCCGGAACTGCTTCGGGCCTGGTGCAGCGCATCGGACTCGCGCCCGGCAGTCATCGGTTCTGCACTTGCGGCCATGCGCGAAGCACTCTTCCATCCTGAAACCCATTTCAGGAGCAGAACGAAGAACCCGGAGAGCCAGAGGATTCCGATGACGGCCCACACAAAAGACGAGACATGAATTGACGATCCGGAAGAGGCCTGCTGAATCTGCGCGAGCGGTGCCTGCCTGATCGGGCGCGTGAATTCCTCAACGATTGTGTAGATTTGTACGTCGCTGCGCGAAACAGGCGCGGACCAACGGGCACCCATGTAGGCCAGCACTTGGAATGGCAATAGAAACTTGATCGAAGCAATCAGCCAGATTGCATATCTCACACGTGCCGAGTTGTTGCGAACAGCCAATGTGAGTAGCCATGCAACGAGCGCAACGGCTGTCGATTGCCAGAGATGATTGAGCAGTGCCGCCGTCCAGCCGGATGTCAGTTCAGATGCCATCACGATTCACGCTCCTTGCTGAGATCGCGAAGCATCCGCTCCGCCTCTTTCACGTCGTCCAGCGACAGCTTGCCCGATTCAATCAGGTGCGTCATCACCGGCTGCGCGCGTCCGCCGAAAAGCGCAAGCAGGTCATCCATGAGCCGGCGCTGTGCCGAGTCGCGCGAGATAGCAGGCGAGAAAATATGGAAGTTGCCTACCTTTTTGAGACGATGCACGACGCCTTTCGCCTCCATCCGATAGACCGTGGTCTGGATGGTGGTGTAAGCGGGTCGCTTCTTCTCAGGGAACGACTCCTGAATCTCGCGAATGGAGCACTCGCTCTTCGCCCAGAGTGTCTCCATGATTTTGAACTCAAGCTTGGATAATTTGGCTGCTGGCACTTTATCTCCTACATCTGTAGTAAGAGGTACCACGCTTGTTTGTTTCAGGTCAACACCGCTCGTCACAAAGTAGCGAGGGCCGCGATTGCGTTCTAGTTTGCGCTCGGCTTGTCGGCGTGATCGATCACAATCACATCATCGGGAACCTTGGCGGGCCCCATCTTTAAGCCAAGCTGTTCTTGAATTGCTGTGTAAAGCCCCGGCGGAGCATTCGCCTCATCCTTTGGCGGCTCGACCTTGACGCCTGTTCCGCGAAACTGTCCGAATTGGGAGTCGTCCGGCGTCCATTTCAGCTCGAAGTCATATCGATCGGTGAGCCCGGTTTGATCTACAACCGGTCGATCCATCACTCCAGACTGCATCCACTTGGCAAAGTCGGCCATCGTCTGGTTGCGGACGACCAGATCGCCAAGCTGTCTAAAGAAGAAGGCAGGGGTGGCTTCCGGAGGCGCATCGCTCTTTCTCATCTTCACGGCACCGCTTCCCACGGAAATCACGTAGACGGAGAGCTCTTTCTTGTCATGGTGAAACTTGAGTCCGAAGCGCTCCTCCAGCAGCTTTTGCACCATGGTCGCCATCTGTTTTTGGCTGGGACGGCCTTCCGCATCTGGCTTCGCTTCTATGTCAAAAAGATCAGTTCCAAACCACTCGGGCGCCGCGATGATCTGCTTGGCGTGGTAGCCATACGCAAACGCGATCAGATCGTTCAGGTTGGTGTTCACGGTCCTGAACCGATCCGCTCGAAACCCGAACCCTTTTCCGGGACGATTCGGAACGCTCGGTTTGATTGTGGCGACCTCGAAAGTCGGGTTTGCGTCTGCCGCCATCGGAGGGACCGGCGGCGGAGGTTTCGGGATTTCCCACGCAGTCTCCGGTGTCGCGCGCGTCAGTACCAGAGCCAGAGGATTCGGTCCTTGACTCCAATTCCCATCGATGGTTTTGCCGTCGGAGCTGAGCTTCCCGACAAACGTGCCCCCGATCAGCTTCAATTCCATCTTTACGTCGGAGCCATTCACTGTCACGGAGTCAAGTTTCAGCGGCTGCCCACCCTGGTCGATGCTGTAAAAAACTCCTTCGTAAGCACCCTTATCGTTCTTGGTGATCTTCACTACCGTACGCAGATCCTGACCCGCGTGCAGCGTGCCTTGCCAGGTGTCGGCCAGATCGTGCGACGATGCAGTCGCTGTCTGGGCCTGGGGCAGGCTGGCGTTCGCAACACTAGTGGAACCAATACAAAAAGCAGCGGCGGCAAATGAGAGGATGAACAGCTTGTGAACGAGGCGACCCAGCTTAGGATTCATCAGCATTGGCAGTTTCCTTTGTACCGGAAGGCCACACACAGAACGCGATCCAGTTGATTTAGGGGAACGTGCTGAGGATACACGCGTCCGTGCGATGTCGCAGGGATTTGTGACTGACGTAAGAGGTCCGCGATCGAGAATCTGAACATATTGGTAGCGGTTCAGGGCTGCACAACAGCAACCGCAAACCCGTCGTAGCCTTTGCCTCCCACGGTTTGCAGCACGGTGGTGCTGAGCCGTGGCTCCGCAGCCACAATGTCCGTAAAGCGCCGTACACCCTGAATGTTCGGATCGGGATCGTTCGGATCGATCACCTTGCCGTCGCGCACAACGTTATCCGCGATGATCATCGTGCCAGGTCGAGAGAGCTTCAGCGACCACCGGATGTAATCGGGATATCCAGCCTTGTCTGCATCGATGAAGATGAAATCGAACGGCGCTGCAGCTTCTTCTACCAGCGCGGCTAGTGATTCCGATGCCGGCCCAATGCGCAGTTCCACTCTATCCGCAAGCCTGGCGATATTGAAATTGCGCTCTGCAATTTCCGCGTGATGGGGATCGAGTTCCAGTGTTACGACTCGGCCTTGTGGACCCGCCCCACACGCCATCCAGATGGTGCTGTACCCGCCCAAAGTCCCAATCTCGAGAATTCGCCGCGCTCCGGTCGCCCGGATCATCAGTTCAAGAAACTTGCCCTGCAGCGGGGTGACATCGATCGCCGGAAGATTGGCGTTCCTGTTTGCCGCCATCGCCGCCTCAAGAATCGGGTCAGCAGGGATCAGTGCGTCTGTGAAGAAGCTGTCGACCTTCTTCCAGGTATCGATTGGTTTTTCGGGCAAGACGCGTCTCCGGGGAAGTGAAGTTCGCGATTGCAAATTTTGTGCGAGCCGTGCCTATTTGTCTCGCGCGACGACAAAATCGGGCACCCATAACAACGCCCGCTTGAAATCCGAATCGGTGAATGAGGCAAGAGCATGGCGCGACTGCTCCGCATAACGATCCGCTGCCGCCATGGCGTATTCGACCGAACCGTTGCGGCGCAGGATCTCCCGAATCTGTTCTCGGCTTACATACTCAAAGCTGCGGTCATCGAGCACACGTTGAATCGTCTGCCGTTCGCGAGCGGTGCCATGGTCGAATGCGTGAATGACGGCCAGCGTCGTCTTGCCCTCGCGCAGATCGCTCGCCACCGGCTTGCCCAGCACTTCTTCCGTCGCAGTCAAGTCCAGCACATCGTCAACAATCTGGAACGACAGGCCGACCGCGCGACCATAAGCAGCAAGCTTTTCTTCCTGCGCTTCCGTCGCTCCGGCAAGTACTGCGCCCAGCCGCATCGACGTTGAAAACAGGCAGGCTGTTTTGCGAAAGATCAGGTCGTAGTACTCGGCCTCCGATACGGCTTTTCCGAGCTTCTGAATCTGCAGCAACTCGCCTTCGACCATCTGCTGTGTCAGGCCGATCAGCAACTCGAGTACGCGCAGATTCTTCTCTTCAAGCGCAACCTTGAACGCCTGCATATACAGCCAGTCGCCCGCCAGCACGCATTTCTCGTTGCCCCAGGTGGTGTTTGGCGAAGGCCGTCCGCGTCGCGTCTGTGCGCCATCGATGATGTCGTCGTGCACCAGTGTCGCTGTATGCACCATCTCGACAACCGCACCCAAACGGATGGCTCCCGGGCCGGAGTAGTCAAGCAGATGCGCTGTAAGCAGCAGCAGTGACGGGCGGATACGCTTCCCTCCGCCCTCGCGCAGGTATTCAGCGATCTCGGTGATGGTGCTGACGCTGGAAGCGGCGTCGCGCCCGAGCTCCTGCTCAATCGCTACGAGATCTTCTCGCAGCAGTTCGAAAACCTCTTTTGCCGTCGCTATCGCCAGAGTGCTCAAAATTGCTGTCGTCTCGCGTCTTCAGTTGGTCCGGTAGTTGGTGAACGTCAGCTCCACGCCAAGATCCCGCCCCCGCAGAGTTGCAATGATGGCCTGCAGGTCGTCGCGGTCTTTTCCGGATATCCTCACAGTATCGCCTTGAATGCTCGCCTGCACCTTCTTTTTTGAGTCTTTGACGATACGGACAATTTCCTTCGCCTTTTCAGTGGGGATCCCCTGCTGAAGGGAAATCTTCTGCCGCACGCTCTGCCCCGCCGCCGGCTCAACCTTCCCGTAGGTCAGGTTCTTGAGCGATACACCGCGCTTTACCAGCTTCTGGCCGAGGATCTCTTTCACAGCTTCGAGCTTGTACTCGTTCGAAGATGCCATCTGGATGGCGTCGTCGCTCTCGAGGTTGATTTCGGAGTGGCTGTCCTTCAGGTCGAAGCGCTGGCGAATCTCTTTCATTGCCTGGTCGATCGCGTTGCGAACTTCCTGCATGTCGACCTTGCTGACGATATCGAATGAATTGTCCTGGGCCATAGTTTCCGTTCCTCAAATGCCTGGATTGCTCTCGTCCGCTCTTCTCGGCGGTGCAACACTATCAGTTTCCCATGCCAAGCGGAAGATTGAACAATCGGCAGAAGTTTCTGGTCGTGGCTCCAGCGACTTCTTCAGCAGATATATTGCGAAGCTCGGCAATCGTCTGCGCCGTCTGGACCACGTAAGCAGGCTCATTGCGCTTACCTCGCAGGGCGTTGGGCGCAAGAAATGGAGCATCGGTTTCCACCAGCAAGCTATCAATTGGCACCCGCGCAGCAACATCCCGCAGCGGCTGCGCCTTGGTGTACGTCGCATTCCCGGCGAAGGAGACCAGGAATCCGAGGTCAAGCGAGCGCTTCGCCTGCTCCCAACCTCCCCCGAAACAGTGCATTACGCCGCCAAGCCCCGTCGACACCCAGTGTTCGTCCAGCACCTCGAAGAGGTCGTCCCATGCGTCCGCCGATTCGTTTGTTCCTCTGCAGTGGATCAGAATAGGCCTTTTGCGCCCCGCCGCAATTAGCAGCTGCGCAATAAGCCCTTCTTTCTGAACGGGATGAGGAGCGCCCTCGTGATAGTAATCGAGGCCGATCTCTCCGCAGGCAATGACTTCAGGCTCGCTCAGAAGTCCATCAAGTTTGCCCAGGACTGCCGGATCGGCTTCCGGCGTATTGTGCGGATAAATTCCCGCGCTGGCGAACAGCCTCGGCATTCCCGGCCTGCCATTAAACTCGCGGCACAGATCGAGCGCCTGATGCATCTCGGCCGGACCCTCTCCGATTCCGATAGCAAGCACCGCACCCACTCCAGCGTCCGCCGCCCGGCGAAGCATAGCCTCGCGGTCGTCGTCATAACGCGGGCTATCGAGATGCGCGTGCGAATCGATCAACAAAGGACGGGCCTCGGTAAGATTTCCTTCAACGACCGTAAAATCTCCAACCATTTCGACTCTTTGATTAAAGCTTCGACGGCTTCTTCGATATTGCTCAATGTGAGTCTGCGAACAAAGATCGGCGGAGATCCAACGAAATAGTCGACACCCTCGTTGTCCATGCACCAATAGATGTTATTCGGAGTCGGCGACGACGAACGTGTATATGCGACCGTCGTCGAGTGTCACAGTGATGTCGACATTGTCGTTCTCCGGGTCGATTTCATTCACATCAGAAAGGAAGTCAACTCGCATGGGAATCGATCGCGCCTCTTCCTTCCAACCCGTTAAAACTACTTCAGCCGCGCCCCAAGCGGCACATCCTCAAGGAACCCTGCCAGGACCGGCGCCCCATCCGGTGGCAGCGACGCCGCCAGCAACATGCCGTTCGATTCAAGCCCGCGCATCTTTCGGGGAGCCAGGTTGGCGACGATGACGATCTTCCGGCCGATCAGCTTTTCCGGCTCGTAGTACTGCGCGATCCCGGCAAGGATCTGGCGCTTTTCGTATCCCAGATCGACCTCGAGTCGCAGCAGCTTGTCTGCTTTTGGAATCCGCTCCGCCACTAATACTTGCGCTACCCGCAGCTCCACCTTGGCGAAGTCATCGATGGTTATGTACGCCGGCTGTGACGGCGTCTCAGGAGGGTTTTCGCTTTTCTCCTGAGTGCTCAACGGCTTTTCAGAGGATGTCTGCGCGGGCGTCGTTGCCAGTCTGCTGCTGGTCAACTCAGGCGGAACCTGATGCACCTTGGCAGTGGGCACTGGTTTTGCAGGGTTGCCTGGCGCTGAAGTAGGCGCGGTCCCAGCTGGTCCGTCTTCCGTGCTCGCAGGGGATTGAACCGATGTTGAAGCGGGCGCCTCATTCACCGTCGCGGGCTCGCCCGGGTGTGGCTTCACTCCCAGGGCAGATGCCGGAGCTTCTGGCGCGGAGGTCTCTTTGTGGCTCGCGGCCTCTACGGCGTTCTTGTTGTTTTCATCTTCGAGATTCTGCATACGCGTGACTGCGTCCTTTTCCGCGCGCGGGAAGAGCGGTGCTGGCTCACCCAGTTTCGTTCCGGGCTTCAATCCACCCCACGCAACGTTGGTTAGAAATGCATGTTTCGCAGCATCTGCAATTTCGCCCTGCCCAAGCTGCTGCCACACTTTGGATGCTGCGTCCGGCAGGATTGGATAGACGAGGGCCGTGATGATGCGAATGGCTTCGGCTGCTGTCGATAGTACCCGTGCCTGTAGCGCTGCGTGATCCGCCTCGGACCGATCGGCGGGTCGCTTCCACGGCGCATTCGCGGTCAGATAGCCGTCCGTCTCCGCAACAAGGTTCCACAGCGACTTCAGAGCCTCAGAGAAGTTCAGCTCATCGAACAGCGGCCCGAACTCTGCGATTACGCGCGTTGCACTTTCGCGCAGCGCAGTTTCGGCCAGCGTTTCGGCTCCCGGCTCCGGCACGACTCCAGCGAAGTACTTGTGCACCATGTTGACAACGCGGCTCACCAGGTTGCCATAACCGTTGGCGAGGTCGCCGTTGAAACGCTGCACAAGCGCATCGAAGCTAAAATTTCCATCCTGCCCGAATGGAATCTCCCGCAGCAGGAAATATCGCAGCGCATCGGATCCCAGAATTTCACGCACGGTGTCGGCGCGCACGATGTTCCCGCGCGACTTCGACATTTTTCCCTGATCGAACAGCAGCCAGCCATTCGCCTTCACGGACCGCGGCACCGCAATTCCCGCCGCCATCAGGAACGCAGGCCAGTAAACGCAATGGAAGCGGCTGATCTCTTTCCCGATCAGGTGAATATCGGCCGGCCAAAACTTCGCGAACCGCGCCTGATCTTCCGGATCGTCGGACCCGTAGCCCAGCGCCGTGATGTAGTTGGCCAGTGCGTCGAGCCACACGTAGACAACATGCTTCTCGTCACCCGGAACCGGGATCCCCCAGTTGAAACTGCTGCGGCTGATGGAGAGATCCTTCAGCCCGCTGCGCACAAACGAAATTACCTCGCGGCGAGTCGACTCCGGCAGCATGAAGCCAGGATTCTCTTCGTAGAACTCCAGCAGCTTTCGTTCGAACGCCGAGAGCTTGAAGAAATAGTTTTCCTCGCTCACCGTCTCCGTGATCCGGCCGCAGTCGGGGCACGGTGCGCCCGGCGCCACGTCCACCCATGCTTCATCCGACACGCAGTACTGGCCCGTGTACGACCCCTTATAGATAAATCCGCGATCCCGCAACGTAGAGAACAGCTTCTGCACGCCCCGCTTGTGCCGCGGCTCCGTAGTGCGGATGAAGTCGTCGTAGGTCAGGCCCAGGCGGTCCCACAGTGCCCGGAATTCACCTGCGATGTGGTCGGCAAAATCCTGCGGCGTTCGTCCGGCCAGCTTCGCCGAGCGCTCGATCTTCTGCCCGTGCTCGTCCGTACCCGTAAGGAACCACGTATCGATGCCCATGGCCCGTTTCCGCCGTGCAATGGCGTCGCACACGATCGTCGAATACGCGTGCCCCAGGTGCGGCCGTGCATTTACGTAGTAAATCGGCGTCGTCAGGTAGAAGCGGGATGAGTTGGAATCGGTCTTGGCCATGAAGTCGGGGGCCGCTTCCGGGTACGAGGCTGAACTACGCCAGAAGCCGCATCCTCTTCATCTTACGGCATTGAGACTGTTGAGCTTTTCAGCTGTCGGGCACGGTTTGGAACCTGCCGGAAGTGCGAAATCTCGATTCCCCTCGGACCGTTCTCTCCCGCGTGGAAAAACAGGCTGGTCCCTGGACGTTCGTGCAAATCGATGCGGACTGACGTGCCTTTCGTCGCATTACCGAGGTTCGCTCCCGCCGCTGCGTCAAGAAATTGATCTGCTAAAATCAGCTTGATAATCAACGATTTCCGAGGCATTCCCGCGTGTATCAGGAACTCAAGAACCGGCTCGAGTCGCACCTCCGCGACGTGCTCAAGACCAGGTACGACCTTAGTGTCGAGAACATTCCGCTGGAGACTCCGCCTGATCTGAAGTTTGGCGAACTCGCAACGCCCATCGCATTTGAACTGGCGCGCAAACTGCGCAAAGCCCCCAAGGTCATTGCACAGGAGATCGTCGACAGCCTGGGTACCCCGCGCGGATTCGCGTCCTTTGAGATTGCCGGGGCTGGTTACATCAATGCCCATCTCGATCGCACGATCGCCGTCCGCCTGATGACCAGCGGCGAAGATTCGCAGCCCGTCAAGACCGACATCCACGCGCTCGTCGAGCACACCAGCATCAATCCCAATAAAGCTGCGCACATCGGCCACCTGCGCAATGCGATCCTCGGCGACACATTCGTCCGTCTTCTCAAAGCAGCGGGGCGCCAGGTGGCTGTGCAGAACTACATCGACAACACCGGCGTGCAGGTTGCCGACGTCGTGGTCGGCTTTCTCCATCTCGAAAAGAAGTCACTTGCAGAGATCCGCATCCTTATTGAAGATCTCGAATTGCACTTTCAGCGCGTTGACTTCTACTGCTGGGATCTCTACGCACGCACGTCGCAGTGGTACACCACTGGCTCCGATGCCGAGAACGAGCAACGCAAGAAGTTGCGCTACCAGACGCTGCACGAAATCGAGCACGGCGGCAACGAGACAGCGGCAGTTGCCGATCTCATTTCAACAGCAATTCTGCGCCGTCACCTAGAAACGATGCTGCGCCTTGGCATCGAATACGACTTCCTGCCGCGCGAAAGCGAGATCCTCCACCTCAATTTCTGGGCGCTGGCATTCGAACAGTTGAAGCAGAAGGGCGTCCTCTACTTCGAAAACGAAGGCAAGAACAAGGGCTGCTGGGTGATGTCGCGGACCGGCGCTCCTCCGGCCCCGGGCGAAGTCGACGAAGACGCCAAGGTCATCGTCCGCTCCAACGGCACCGTCACTTACGTCGGCAAGGACATCGCATATCACCTCTGGAAGTTCGGTCTCCTCGGCCGCGATTTCGGCTACAAAAAATTCTTCACTTATCCAGATCACGAGTGCTGGATTTCCGCCGAACACGGCGAACCGGACCATCCGCACTTCGGTGATGCGCAGGCCATCTATAACGTCATCGATTCACGCCAGTCCGATCCGCAGGCTAACGTCGTTCAAGCCTTGCGAGGAATGGGCTACACGAAACAGGCTGACAACTACACGCACTTCGGCTATGAGATGGTTGCCCTCACCCCGCGCTGCGCTGCCGATCTTGGTTATGAAGTAGCACCAGAAGATCGTGATCGCCCGTACATCGAGGTGAGCGGCCGCAAGGGATTCGGAGTCAAAGCGGATGACCTGATCGACAAATTGATCGGAGCCACCCGCGCAGAAGTAGACATGCGCCAGACCTCGCGCGACGAGCAGGAGCGTCACGTCATCGCCGAGCAGATCGCCATCGGCGCTCTGCGTTACTTCATGCTCAAGTTCACGCGCAATTCGGTCATCGCATTCGATTTCAAAGATGCATTGAGTTTTGAAGGCGAGACCGGGCCCTACATCCAGTACGCCGTCGTTCGTGCGCGGAACATCTTCCGCAAGGGATCGTTTACGCCCGAAGCTGTGCTGCGCGAATTCGCCGGATCCGATCCTGGCGCCTTTCTCATGGGCGATATCGGCGACGACATCTGGTCGTTGTGGCTGCGTGCAGGCCGCCGCTCCGCGGTATTGGAGCAGTGCATTTCAACCTCCGAGCCTGCATATCTCGCCAAGCACGCGTTTCAGCTTGCCCAGGAGTTCAACAACTTCTACCACAAGCATCATGTGCTGACGGAGATCGATCCCGAGCGCCGCATGTTCCTGCTAGCCACCGCCGCCATCACCATGCGGGAACTCATTACCGTGCTCGGCATGCTGGGCATCGACAGCCCTGAAGCGATGTAGTTCGTTAGGCTGTTCCGCAGTACCGCATACTGCTGTGTAGTGTGCGTCACAACCAGGGGTTCGGGCATCAGGAGTATAGTGCTCACCGGCTTGGATAGAGGACCGGGCGCCATGGACAATCGTATCTTGCATACACAAAGCCTTCTGCCCATCGAGGAAATCGCCCGCAAGCTCTCGCTCCTGCCGGCGGAGTACGAGCCCATCGGCACGTATGGCGCGAAGCTTAAACTCGACCTCCTCGACAATCCGGCCTTCCCGGTTCGCGGCAAGCTGATCATGATTACGGCCACCACGCCGACCACCTCCGGTGAAGGAAAAACCGTAGTCTCCATCGGCCTCACGCAGGCACTTGAACGCATAGGCAAAAAGTCCATCCTCACCTCGCGCGAACCCTCGCTCGGGCCGGTTTTTGGCTTGAAGGGCGGTGCTGCCGGCGGCGGCCTCTCGCAAGTAGAGCCCAGCCAGAAAATCAATCTGCATTTCCATGGTGACTTCCATGCGATTACAGCAGCTCACAATCTGCTCGCTGCGATGATCGATTCGCACCTTTTTCATGGAAACCCGCTCGATCTCGATCCCACGCAGATCACCTGGCCCCGTACCATGGATATGAATGACCGCGCTCTGCGGCGTATCACCGTGGATGTGGGCGGCAAACACGAAAGTGGCAATAGACAGAGCGGCTTCGTAATCACCGCAGCATCCGAGATCATGGCGATCATGGCGCTCGCCTCAAGCCGCGCCAACCTGCGGCAGCGCCTTGATGCCATTGTGATCGGCTCGTCTCGCTCGGGCCGCCCGGTTACGGCCGCTGATCTCGGCGCCACCGGCGCAATGCTCGCGCTGCTCGACGAAGCCATCAAGCCAAATCTCGTTCAGACCACCGAAGGCACCCCCGCACTGGTGCATACCGGCCCCTTTGGCAACATCGCTCACGGGACATCGAGCATCGTCGCCCAGAAGATGGGAGTGCGGCTTGCAGACTTCGTTGTGAATGAATGCGGATTCGCAGCGGACCTCGGAGCAGAGAAGTACTTCGACATCGTCATGCGCTGTTCCGGCATCAAGCCTGCAGCCGCTGTTCTCGTCGTTAGCGTACAGAGCCTGCGCGCACAAGGCGAAGGCAAAGTCGAAGCCGGTTTCGGGAACCTCGATCACCATATCCGCACGTTGCGAAGCTTCGGAGTTCCCATCGTCGTTGCCATCAACCGCTTCCCGGCAGACAAGCCTGAGGAGCTGGAAATGATCGCGACCGAGTGCTCGTTGCAGGGCATACCGTGCGCACTCGTAGAGGCCTACGCAAGAGGCGGCGCCGGTGCCGTCGATCTCGCTCATAAGGTGGTCTCTGCAATCGAGACCAATCCGCGGCCAGAAATTCAGCCGGTGTACGCCTTCGAGGATCCGCTCGACACGAAGATCCTGAAGGTCGCCATTCAGGTCTACGGGGCAGACGGCGTCGTCTTTAGCGAAAAGGCTCGCGAGAAACTCGACCGCTATAGAGCCTGGGGATTCGAACGTCTGCCCGTCTGCATCGCCAAGACGCAGTACTCGCTCACCGACGATCCTAAGCGCATGGGCGCGCCAAAGGGGTGGACGTTGAACGTGAACGACGTCAGCCTGTCGGCCGGTGCAGGATTCGTTGTGGCGATCGCAGGCAACATCATGCTGATGCCCGGCCTGCCCAGCAATCCGCGCGCAATGTCGATCGATGTAGACAACGACGGCAACATCACTGGTGTTTAGGTCCTTCAGAGGGCGAGAATGCGGCTACACTCTTGGACTAGAGGCCGCAGCCTTGCGGCCCTGGCGAGATTGAGCGATGGACACTCCCCGACGTATGACACTGGCCGAAACGCAGGCGAAAATCGCCGGCTTCTTCAGCCAGCGCTGTCGTCAGACCGGTCCGGCTGAACTCATCTGCACAAACTGTGGCGGAGAGATCCGCCGCACCCGCGCGTTCCTGTCTCTTCACGATGAGCGATTCGGAGACGCCTGCGCAGGTCCCGCTCGCGCCTGGCGCATGGATATCCCTTATTGCACACGTTGCGAAGAGCCGCCCAGCCGCTACGGCTGCATCCACATGAGCGAAGCAGAGTTGAAACTGCCCAGCGTCCTCGAGGCCTCGCGTCCGTTCCCGGCCCGTTTGCAAAACCGCTCAAGCCAAACGTCAAAAGCTAGAAGCTAGCCTTCGTAGCTCCTCACCCACTCCAGGATCGACCGCACGCCCACCCCGCTCGGACCCTTCCCGATGAAGGGCTTGTTCTCTTCAATCCACGCCAGGCCCGCGATATCAAGGTGAATCCACGGAGTGTCTTCCGCGAATGCATGAAGAAACTCGGCAGCCGTAATCGCGCCGCCCCAGCGCCCGCCCGTGTTCTTGATGTCGCCGATATCGCTGCGGATCATATCGTAGTACTCATCCGCCAGCGGCAGCCGCCAGAATTTTTCGCCGGATGTAGACAGCGCAGTCTGAAATTTCTCGAACGTTCCGTCATCGTTTGAGAATGCACCGCCATTGATCATTCCCAGCGCCACAACGCATGCGCCCGTCAATGTAGCCGCATCGATGAGGTGTGTTGCGCCAAGGCTCCGCGCGTATGTGATTCCATCCGCCAGCACCAGCCGGCCTTCGGCATCAGTGTTGATGATCTCGATGGTCTTGCCCGACATGGCCGTCTGCACATCGCCCGGCTTCTGCGCCTTGCCATCCGGCATATTTTCTGCCGCGCAGACAATGCCAATGACTCGTACCCTCGGCTTCAGCAGCGCGATGGCTCGCATTGCTCCGATCATTGCCGCGCCGCCCGCCATGTCGTACTTCATCTTCTCCATGTTGTCTGCCGGCTTGATCGAGATGCCGCCCGTGTCGAACGTGATTCCCTTGCCGACCAGCCCGAGCACTGGCCCATCTGTGACTCCCGCTGGCTCATACTTCAAGACGATGAGAGCCGGCGGTTCAGCCGATCCCTGCGAAACGCTCCAGAACGCGCCCATCTTCAATTCGTGCAGCTTGTCCGTTGAGTAGACCTCTGATTTAAGCCCGACCTCAGAAGCCATCTGCGCTGCGCGCTCGCCCAGAACCGTCGGCGTCAACTTGTTGCCCGGCTCATTCACCAGCGTTCGTGTAAAGTTCTGGCTCTCGCCGATGATGGCGCCCTCATCGAATGCCTTCCGGATGCCTGCCTGCTCGGCCCCCGCTGGAGCCGCCACGGTAAGCGACTGTACGCTTACGTCCTTGCGTTCGCTCCTATATGTATCCGCGTCAAAATTCCCGACAAACGCGCCTTCAGCCACGGCTCGCGTGCATTCTTCAGCCGCCAGCGTCACGCCGGACTCCGCAACTGCTTCCGGAACAGCAATGGCCAGTTCTCGAATCGCACGCGGCTTCGTGTAGCGAACGGAGGAGCCAGCGGCGTTCCGCACCGCATGCACGGTAGCCTTGGCTTTCTTGCCCAGCCCCACTATCAGCAGCCGCTTGGCCGCAAGCCCCGCCGGAGCATGCAGCAGCACCGTCTCGTTCGGCCCCGCCTTGTATTCGCCGGTCGACAACACGGCCGTCGCCGCCGTCCGAACCTTTTCGTCGGTGGTCAGCAAAACGGGTTGCGGCTTTGCGTCTGGTCCTTTGGCCGTCTGCGTATCGGTTGCAAATACAGCAAGGAGTTCCGTCGAAATCTGGGCAAGGGGAGTGAAAGAAAGTTCAGCGCGCATGGGATGATTATTTCATTCGAGCGCCAGAAATCGGCCCTCGCGCACCCGACTCAACCTGAACGTTGGGGTGAAATCATCTCAGTTCCCCGAGGCAAACCGTTGAAACTCCGTGGAAGAGTCGTCTCCGGAATGGGTAACTTCTCCTATTGGATCGAGAAGCTGAAAGACCATTACTTCAGAAAGACCGGAATGCATTTGTACCCTGGCACCCTGAACGTTCAGCTCGATCTGCCCTTTTCCCTGCCGCCGGGAGTGAATCGACTCGAAGGGGAAGAGTATGGCGGGACGGTCTCTGTGAATCTGCTTCCATGCCTCATCCTAGGCAGGAGCGGCTTCATTCTGCGCACCGACGCAAACGAGCAGGGCCGTGGCCATCACCCGAAAACAATCGTAGAGGTCGCTTCAGACGTGAGATTACGCGACCAGTTCCAACTGGCTGACGGGGACCTGGTCGAGATCGAAATCCCGGACGAGGTCGAAATCCCGGAATTGAAGGAATTGGCCTGACTAGCAAATCCCGAAGCCAAAGGGAAACGCGGTCTCCAGCAGAGAGAGAGAGAGACGCTTTACCGCCCCATTCGGTGCTTGCTCGCGTTGATCGCCGACCGCGCCTCCCGGTCAGCCTCCCGGCGCTTCTCGGTCTCTCGCTTATCCCAGTCCTGTTTGCCCTTGGCGACGGCTAGTTCGCACTTTACCTTGCCATTTTTGAAATAAAGCCGGGTAGGGATGAGCGTATGCCCCTTGATCTGCGTCTTTGCCATAAGCCGCCGAACCTCGTCCTTATGAAGCAGCAGCTTTCGTGTACGAGTTTCGTCGTGGTTCGCTATATTACCGTGCGAATAAGGTCCGATATGCATATTCAAAAGGAAGGCTTCGCCATCCTTTACAAGCCCGTAGGAGTCCTTCAGATTCGCCTTTCCTTCGCGAATCGACTTGACCTCGGTCCCGCGCAGGGCCACGCCGGCCTCGAATTTCTCAAGCAGAAAGTAGTTATGACCGGCGACCCGGTTGTGGGCGGCGTCGCGCTCGCCCGAGGCCACAGGGTCGCGCGGCTTGGCCTGCTTCGGGGGCGCCGAGCTGTCACGGGGTACGATAGTGTGGCTACTCTGGCGCGGCATAGGGGAAATACCCTTAAACTTTCATCGTAGCATCGCAACCTAACTGCCACATTGCAGTGAGGCTTTGCTAGAATGGGGCATCGTTTTGGCAGTATCCACCGAGTTCGGGAAGTGTATTCAACAGAGCGTTCCAGGGACCGCACCTCGTAACACCAGCCCCGGAGTAGTCCCCGATCCTTCTCTAACGCCTGGGAGTCCGATGAAAAGTCGCGTCCTCTTTCCTGCGCATCCTGCATCCGTCCTCTCGAATGCCCGACATTGGATCTTGCTCGCGGGCGTGCTTGCCTTCTTGTGCGCGGGTTCAGCAGAGAGCTTTGCGCAGTCGGCCAAAAGCTTCTACAAGCGCGCTCAAGATGCCGAAGCGCGCGAAGACTACGATGGCGCGTTCCAGAATTATCAGAAAGCCTATACGATGGCTCCCAAGAACGAGGTGTATCGCACTGCCTTCTATCGTGTGCGCTTCACCGATGCTGCGATGCACGTGACCAAGGGCCGTAACCTCGCTGCAAACGGAGATGAACAGGCCGCTCTGGTGGAGTTGCTGCGCGCAGCGGAAATTGATCCCAGCAACGAGGCAGCACAACAGGAAATCGCAAAGATTCGCTCGAATCACGCGGACCAGCCTCAGGCTCCCAAAAACTCTCCAATCAGCGCCACCACGCAGGCTGACATGGAAGCGATCGGTTCTCCTGCTCAGCTCAGACCGATGAACAACGATCCCTTCTTGCTGCGCATGACGGAGGACTCGAAAACCGTTTACCAGGCAATCGGCAAGGCTGCCGGCATCAACGTCCTATTCGATCCCGACTATATTTCCAAACGCGTCCAGGTTGATCTCAACAATGTCTCAATGATGGATGCACTGAGAATCGTCGGCACGCTTTCAGGAACATTCTGGCGTCCCGTCACGCAGAACACGATCTTCGTCGCCGCCAACACTCGATCCAAGCGCGCCGAGCTCGATGAGCAGGCCGTGCAGACCTTCTATCTTTCCAATGCCTGGCAGCAGAATGATCTCAATGATGTTCAGACTGCGTTGCGCAACGTGTTGCCCAACGCCAAGGTCTACGGTGTCGCCAGCCAGAACGCGATCGTGATGCGCGCCACCCCTGACGAACTGCTGTTGGCTCAAAAACTCGTAAGCGATCTCGACAAGGCGCGGCCCGAAGTCGTGGTCGACATCGGTGTCCTCGAAGTCAGCAAGAACTGGGAACGCAACCTCGGCATCTCATGGCCTACGAGCGCAAGCGTTCAGCTGCAATCGCCTAACACCAGCACCACGACCTGCCCGAGCGGAAGCACGGATTGTACGCCGACCACGTCGAATAACAACCTGACGCTCTATAACCTCGCACACCTCAACTCGAACGACTTTGCCGTGACCGTTGGTCAGGCTACCGCCAATGCGCTGCTGACAGACAACAACACCCACATCCTGCAGAACCCGCGTATTCGAGCCGCCGATCAGCAGAAGGCCTCGATGAAGATCGGCTCGAAGATTCCGATCGCTACCGGTTCCTACCAGACCGGTGCCGCCACAGCCCTGGTCAGCTCACTCGTCAACACTCAGTTCCAATACCAGGACGTCGGCGTGAACATCGACGTGACGCCGACAGTGCACTATGACCGCGACATCACGCTCAAGATCAAGATTGAGGTCACCGCGCAAAGCGGTTCTGTCACCATCAGCGGCGTCACTGAGCCCACCCTGAGCCAGCGCGTCGCCGAGCAGACCATCCGCCTGCGCGAGGGCGAAGCGAACATTCTGGGCGGCATCAACGAAACGCAGATACAAGACAACTGGAGCGGTATTCCCGGGCTCAGCCAGATTCCGATCCTGCGCTATCTGTTTGGTTCGCATGACAAGATCAAGCAGGATGACGAAATCGTCTTCCTCGTGGTGCCCCACGTGGTGCGTTCGCAGGAGCTCAGCCCTCTCAACCTTCGCCCCATCGATACCGGATCGGGCCTGAACGTCGAGCTGCGCCACACATCCTCGACCGGACAGCCGGCGATCACTCCCACTCCTTCCAATGCAGTGCGGCCCAACTTTGGTTCGGTGCCTGGTCCGAGCGCGGAAGGCTCAGCCAATGCGGCGCTGAACCAGATGAAGAGCTCGCAGGACGCTGCCCTTGCTCCCCCAACTTCGAGTGGACCTCCGGGGGCTCAGCCTTCATCTCCAACACCGGGCGAACCGCCCGGGAATGTAAACCTCATGCTTAATCTGCCGGGTTCGGTGATCAATGGAACCTCGTTCCAAGTACCCGTGGTCCTTACCGGCGGAACAGACGTATCAGCGGTTCCGCTGCAGGTTCAATATGATCCGGCCAAGCTGTCGCTCGTGAACGTGGGCGACGGAGATCTGTTAAACCGCGACGGCCAGGTAGTCCAGATGGCCCACCGCGACGACGGTCCAGGAAGCATCACTGTGAATGTCTCCCGGCCTCCGGGAGCCGCCGGCGTGAGCGGTGCGGGCGTCGTTTGCGTCCTTACATTTCAGGCGAAGGCCTCAGGGCCGACCAACCTCAGCATCACACGTGGCGGGGCCATGAACAGCGCAGGCAAACCAATGCAGGCGCAAACCTCCCAAGCCACGCTGAATGTGAATTAGGAGCTTTGAATTCATGAAGGGGCATCGGCCAATCCGGAGAAATTCGGAGCGCGGCCTGACGCTGGTCGAATTAATCGTCACAGTGGCGATTCTGTCGATTCTGGCTTCGGCAGCTATCCCCATTACGCGATTCAAGGTCAAACGAGACAGGGAGCGAGAACTGCGGCGAGACCTGTGGGAGATGCGCGATGCCATCGACCACTACAAAGACGCAGCGGACAAGGGCGCAATCCAGACCAAGGTGGACAGCCAGAACTATCCTCCCGATATGGAGACGCTCGTAAACGGAGTCGATATCCAGGGTAAGAAAGTGAAGTTTCTCCGCCGTGTTCCCGTCGATCCGATGACCGGGAAAGCTGAGTGGGGTCTGCACTCCATGCAGGACGATCCAAAGTCGGACTCCTACGGCGGGCAAAGCGTATTCGATGTCTACTCAAAATCGCCTGGGACGGCCCTGGACGGAACGAAATACTCAGATTGGTAGAATTTCGCCCAATTGCCTCCGGCCAGGGGCTCATCTGAGGTAATGGCTTGCAGTTGACGAGATGGGTCCAAACACTAATAGATGTAGGAGAATAGAGTCAGCTATGCGCAGCAAAAGGAAGAACGAAGCCGGCTTCACGCTGATGGAATTGATGATCGTCATGATGATCATCGGCGTGCTGACGACCCTCGCGATTCCCAGCTTCGTCGGCGCAATTCGCAATGCGCGGGAAGCCGTGATGAAGGAAGACCTGCGCGTGATGCGATCTGCAATTGACTCCTACACCATGGATAAGCAAAAAGCTCCCCAATCGCTTCAGGACTTGGTGCAGGAGGGATATTTGAAGGTCATCCCAGAAGATCCAATGACCAAGTCGCGAGATACCTGGAATACGGATGTGAGCGATTCTCTGCATACGCTCGACCAGACCGACCCGGGAATTGACGACGTACACTCCGGCTCACAGGAGACAGGATCCGACGGACAGCCTTACTCCACTTGGTAGTTGCGAGGGAAAATGGCTCGAAGGACGATTAGCTGCTTGCTGTTCGTGTGGTTATTTGCGCTTTGCGGCGCGATGCATGCCCAGGCTTCCAAAACCATCACTCTGAAAGTCTTCGATGGGAAAAGCGGTCATCCCGTCATGCCTACCGGATACCAGGTCCGCGTTGACCATCTTCTGGCCATCCACAACGACTGGGTGAAGCAGAACGACGACGGCACTGCTGAGCTCTCCATCCCCGAGGATGTGCATGAGTTTTCAATTCACTTAGCCTACGACAATTCCATGGACATCTACGTCAACTGTGACGCGCAGAAAAACACCTTCGGCGATGTCTGGTATCTGGTGCCGCAGATCATGTCAGAAGGCATGGTCATGGCCAATGGATGCGGCCACACCAAGGTGAACGAGAAGTATAAGACCACTGCGCTCCCCGGCGAACTCATCCTGTTTGT
>Ga0157374_10001506_pt1 | contig 19619 bp, 26 predicted proteins | sample M25metaG_FD_115308 | JGI IMG/M metagenome (GOLD analysis project Ga0157374, IMG submission 115308) | Miscanthus rhizosphere microbial communities from Kellogg Biological Station, Michigan, USA - M2-5 metaG | ecosystem: Host-associated > Plants > Roots > Rhizosphere > Soil | place: USA: Michigan... | reverse complement strand
TCGCCATTCTGGACGTAATGCTTCCAGGCAGGACTGGTGTCGAGGTCCTTTTCACAGCGCGAAAAACAGGCCTCCGGATACCCGTCTTATTACTAACAGCCAAGGACGCCATTGAAGACCGGGTTCGGGGACTCGATGCGGGTGCCGACGATTACCTTGTGAAACCCTTCGCGTTTGCGGAGTTGTCCGCCCGCGTGCGGGCGTTGTTGCGGCGTGGGAATGTGACTTCCACAACAAGTCTACAATTTCACGATCTGCAGATGAACCTCATCACCCGCGCCGTGACACGAAGCTGCCAATCAATTGAGTTGACTACCAGAGAATTCGATCTCCTGCAGTATCTACTTCTTCATTCCGGGGAGGTGGTGTCGAGGGCAATGATTGCACGTGACGTGTGGAAAGAGATGACGCGGCACCCGTCTCTGGATAACGCTATTGATGTGCATATGATGCGGCTCCGCAAAAAGCTGGATGAGAATTTTTCGCCAAGACTTCTGCATACAGTACGGGGCGTTGGATTTGTGTTGCGAGTCGAGTCATGAGGAGCTGGCTTCGCCCGCGACGTGTGCGCGTACGACTGACTCTGTGGTACGTTGCGGTTCTTGCCGGCATTCTTGTGATCTATGGCGCTGTAACGTCGACACTCCTGTTTTTGCAGTTGCGGTCGGAACTAGACCGCCTTGCCATCGAGGATTTGGAAACCATCGAGGGATTCCTGAGTTTTGAGTCCAATGGCAGGCTACATCTACGGACCGCCTCCCACGATCATCCGTATCCGCTCACCATGCAACACCGCCTGATGGAAGTGATCGATGATGATGGAACGATTTTGTACCGCAACGAACTGCTTGGAAGCCGTAACTTGGGTGGACCGGCCTTTCCGGGCGAGGGCGTCAATTCCTACTCGCCACGCTCGATTCATTTGTCTGATGGAACTCCCGTACGCTTAGTCAGCCGGCATCACATATTAGAGGGACATCTATCTCTCATTAGAGTCGGCTTCAGTGAAGAGACGCTTTGGCAGCGCTTTTGGGAACTCCTTTGGGGATTACTGGCAGGCGCTCCTCTAGCGCTCGGCGCCGCAGGTGCTGGAGGTTATTTCCTGGCACGCCGGGCGTTCAGCCCAATCGAACGTATGGCTCGTCGCGCTCGCGAGATTAGCGCGGAGCAACTGAGTACACGGCTTGAGATCGACAATCCTGACGATGAACTCGGCCTCCTTGCCCAGGCGTTCAATGACACTCTGGAGCGGCTGGAGCAATCCTTCAACCAACTCCGGCAGTTTACGGCGGACGCTTCTCACGAGCTCCGCACACCACTCAATGCAATTCAGAACGTGGGGGAGGTTGGGCTTCGGCAGGATCGCGATCGCGAGTACTACCGCGAAGTCATCGGCAGCATGTTGGAGGAATCGAGCCGGCTCGCCCGATTGGTGGATAGCTTGCTTACGATCACGCGAGCGGATGCGGGGCAACTGCGCCTCGAACGTACAGCGATTCCAATCCTTGCGTTCAGCCGTGAGGTGATCTCGCTTCTGGAGGTATTGGCGGAAGAGAAAGGCCAAGCTATCTCTCTCGACGGTGACGGAACAGCGCAAGCGTGGGCCGATCATCTGATTCTGCGGCAGGTCCTTGTCAATCTAATCGACAATGCCATCAAGTTTTCTCCTTACGGGGGGAGCATCGCAGTTCGCATAGCCCGCAGAGGAACGCAAAACGTGTCAATCGAAGTCGAAGATTCCGGCCCTGGCATCGCCCCGGAACACCGGGACAAAGTGTTTGATCGCTTCTATCGCATCGATGAAGCGCGTTCTCGCGAAACGGGCGGAAGCGGCCTTGGACTGGCAATCGCAAAATGGGGAGCGCAGGCCCACGGCGGGCAGTTAGAACTGGATTGTGACACCAATCCCGGCTGTGTTTTCCGTCTCATTTTGCCACTGCACAATGGCGATCTGCCTCAACGGGCTTCTGTGCAGTCTGACTTAGTAGATCAAGCAAGGACGTAAACACATAGCAAGCAAACACACCTGAAGACAGACGGCCAAGCACGCAGGTAGCGTAGCGGGAGTTTGACTATTCCGCAATAGAGGCGTTTAGACAGAGACTCTGTGTGGAACCCCACAAGGATCTTGCGAATCAGGCTGGGCGGAAGACGATGATGGATGGAGTTCCGACGGCGGTGTAGCGATCCGTAAAGGTCAGGCCACCGGCAGTGCGATCGACGCGAAAGCAGGTGACTGCGTCGGAGCGCTGGTTACAGCAATAGAGGTACGTTCCGCTTGGATCGATGGTGAAGCTGCGGGGATAATCGCCGCGGGTCCAGGTTTCGCTCGCAAAAGCCAACTCGCCCGAAGGGCCGACAGCAAACACCGCGATGCTATCGTGCAGGCGATTGGCGGCATAAAGGAACTTTCCATCGTTGGAGATACGCACTTCGGAAGTGAAGTTGGTTCCGGCGAAACCGGCGGGCAAGGTCGAAATCTGCTGCCGCGCTTGGAGCGCGCCGGATTTGGGATCAAAGTCGAAGAGGATGAGTGTGGAGGACTCTTCCTGTATCGAGTAGAGCCATCGGCCATTGGGATGGAAAACGAAGTGGCGCGGGCCATCACCGGCAGGCACGGATACATCCGATACCGAATCGAGCTTGCCGGATTGCCGGTTCAGACGCCAAACGTGAATGGTGTCGGTTCCGAGATCGCAACCAAGAACAAAGTTGCCAGAAGGATCGGATTCGATCATGTGAGCGTGGGGGCGGTCGTGACCGCTGATGGCGAAGCTTCCGGGTGGCGCGCTTTTCGCATGTACGGGACCCGGGGGTTGCGTATCTTGTTTGACGTCGGTAGCGGATGCAAGGCGGCCGTCGGGCAGGATAGGCAATACCGCGAAGCTTCCGCCGTAGTAGTGCGCTACCAGAACATATTTTCCTGAGGGGTGGACGCTCAGGTGGGCAGGCCTGGCGCCTTCCGAACTGACGATGTTCAATTGCGTCAGGCGGCCAGAGCGGCCGTCTATCACATAGGCGGTTACCGCTCCCGAGTGACTGTCATTGAAATCGGAGACTTGGTTTGCGGCGTACAGATATTTAGCCGAAGGATGAAGCGCGAGAGAAGAGGGATTTCGTTCGTCTTCACATAACTGATGCGGGCTCAAAGAACCCCTGGCCAGGTCGACGTTAAAAACGTAGATGCCTTTGCCATTTCCCTTGCTGCCTTCGGGGCCCTCGGGCGAGCTGTAAGTTCCGACATAGGCCAGCACGCGGCGCGGTGAAGCGCCGGGGGCGGAGAAAGGCGCGCGGGACGGCAGTAGGGCCGCGGAACCAGTTTTGAGCAGTTGACGTCGGGACAAGTTATGGATCATCGGCGCGCCAGCGGCGGGCCTCTCTTTTCTTGTTTTTATGCGAGGCGGTCCACCTGAGACAGCCGTCCGCGCCGCGCTTTCAAACAGAGCAGACAAAAGGCGAGTGACAGCAAGGCTATGACTGATGGTTCAGGAACCGAGGAGGACTGAAGTGCGGTAGACGTCTGGAGCGCAATGTCCAACATCTCCTCTTCTCCGAAAGTCTTGCCGCCGAAGCCAATGGTTAGTGAATGAGCCGTAAACTGTATCTGACTTGGGTCGAAGACGTAGTTGTCCGTAAAGGTGAAGCCGGTAATTATTTGAGAAGTTCCGTTGAACAAGTTTTCGAATGTAATGATGTGATCGAAGAGAGCGTACGGGCCACCGGCTGCACCAGATGAGGTTGTGACCAGCAAATCGGTATCGGTGGCACTCGCGAGCAGATCGGTAGCCCCCTGCGACAAATCGACCGGTGTTGATTGGCCCACGGTATAGTCCTGCGCGCCCCAGTCGAAACCAAGACTCGGGATTCGGCGGTCGATCGAAATAGTTTCGCCAGCAAGGCCGCCCAGCGAATCTGCAAAAAGCGGAGCGCACAAACAAAAAACGGCAAAAATATACTTGAGCATCGCTGGATTCTATCACCGTGTCCGGGGCTTGCGCGAGCGCGCACATTCGAACGGGGTCGAATGATTCCGCGCCAACTTCTTGCCGCAAGCAGTGGATTAGTCGATTAACGATTCCGTTGCTGGTCGGCCTAAATCGCTATGCATGGGCCACAGAGACAGCCGGCGGCCGATACTCCCAGCAGATGGATTCGAGTTCACCGGTCAGGCGGGCGAGCGAATAACTTTTGGCGAGATAGCGCTTCGCACCCATTGCCATCGCTCGCTCCTGATTCTGCGATTCAGGCGCATTGCTTAAAACCACAACGGGAATCTCCTGCAACGCCTGATCGATGGACATCTCGGCAAGTACTTCCCAGCCATTTATCTTGGGTAAGTCCAGATCCAGCAGCACAATATCAGGCCTAGGCGCCGCATCCTGCTCACCTTCCCTTCTGAGGAATCGTAACGCCTCGTCACCATTCGTCACCCTCCGGACGGCCGTGTCAAAATTTATACCGCTGATTACTTTTTGAAATACATAAGCTATCGCATCATCGTCTTCGACGTGCAAGATCAGCATGGGCAGATTCCTTTGTTTGGTTCACATTTAGCGATTCTTGTTGAGCGTTTCGATCGAGAGCTTCCAAGCCACCGATCTGATACCCTGCGGCTGCCAGAGGATCTTCTAGTGACAAGCAACTCTGTGTCTCATGATCTCGATCCGACTCAAGGGAAGGTAATGGATAGCAGCAACCCGGCCGAGCTTGAGTCGTCGTCACTCAATTATGATGAAGTGCGGAAAGGTTGGTTACCCGGGAAATATCCCATAGCAGCGGCGATTCCCAGGGTTTAATCGGGAGGCAGCCTGTTCGATTCAACAGCAGCACTCCCGAGTGGGACACTGAGGACGAATCGAATTGCAACCGGTTCCATAGACACCAATGAGTCTGCAGCTTTGCCAATAGCGTGCGGATTCACGACTAGCGCCGATTCCCTTTTTTGAATTCCCGATCCGGCGGTATTCTGCCGAGCAGCATCTTTACGTAATCGCGATGTTTTTGGGCGGTACTATCGCGTTGCGCGAGCCACGCTTCAAATTGCGCCGCCGTGACGTAGACGCGGCGCCACTTCTTGCCCGTCTGAATCAGCTCTACGCCCATTCGGTTCAGATCACGGTGCTCGGGATTGGACCAGGAGCACTGCTTCATTTTCGCCAACGCCAAGCCGAACGCATGATAGCGATTGATGGCGCGAACATTGACGGTGTGCTCGATGCCGGCGGCATCGCGGAGGCTGACTTTGCACTCCTCCGTTCCGTCGATCTCATCCCGCATATTCGCCTTATATTCGCCATGGTAGCACTCGGGCAATGCCTGCCGATACAGCCCGCCCACTGCGTACAATTCAGCTATGATTCGGATCGGAACGGCGGGCTGGGTATACAAAGACTGGGAAGGAATTGTTTACCCTAAGCCACGGCCGCGCGGCTTCGACGCTCTCCGCTACGTGGCCGACTACTTCGATACGGTCGAAATCAACTCCTCTTTCTATGGAGCGCCGCGTCCGGATACGTCAAGGAAATGGCTGGAAAGCGTAGTCAATAATCCGAACTTTCGCTTCACAGCAAAGTTGTTTCAATCTTTCACGCACCAGCGAGAACCGGGGCCGAATGATGAACGCGAATTCAAGGACGGTATTGCTCCGATTGCAGAAGCGAATCGCCTTGGTGCATTGTTGTTGCAGTTCCCGTGGTCGTTCAAGGACTCGCCGGCGAATCGCGACTATCTGGTCCGGCTGCATAAACGTTTTTCGGAATACCCCGGGGTCGTTGAAGTCCGGCACAGCAGTTGGATCAAGGACGATGTGTTGGATTTGCTTGCCGAACTGGGCATCGGCATCTGCAATATCGATCAGCCCTTGTTTCATCGCTCGGTGAGGCCGGCGGCACACGTTACATCAAAGATCGGATACGTGCGGCTTCACGGGCGCAATTACAAACAGTGGTTTTCTCCCAAGGCAAATGTGCGCGAACGATACGACCATCTCTATTCACTGGATGAGTTGGACTCCTGGGTAGTTCGAGCGAGACAGATCGCGGGTGAGACCACAGACACCTACGTGGTCGGCAACAACCATAATTTCGGGAAGGCAGCGGTAAACGCCGTTGAGCTGCGTGCGCTGATTTTCGGTGAGCCAGCAAAGGCGCCGCCATCCTTGATTGAAGCTTATCCGGAACTGAAGAGGGTGGCCGAGTAATTTTCGGTTCTTTTGACTCGGCCGAGCTTGAACAACTACCCGGCGCTCGGCCTCACGATCCGCTAATTCCTCCAACAATACCTGTGGCGCTTCGGCTGAAAGATCGCCTAGCGTGCCCTCGCTTAGCTGCTTCTGTATTTCCCTACAAATTGATACCCGGTTATTTGACGAGCGACTTCTCGGCATTGCGAGCGACATTGGGCTCCGGTGTTGCGACTGTCAGGAAAAAGCTTGGCGGCCACGGCCAAGGCACAGAGATTATGAATCACTATCGAATCATGGAATCATCGAAGAAGGTGTCCATCAACTTCAGAGGCGAGTCCGGCTTTGACTTGCAGGTAACATAGTTTCGCCAATAGGATCGGATGGTCGCACGAGATGCGTTCCCAGCTTCGTCGTGAATACCCTCGGCTACGAGAACAGGCAGCGTGGCTTGCTGCCATTGCCCGAACGACAGACTTCTCATTGCAAACCGGTAAGATTCGGAGTCAGAAGTCCATCCATGGGACCTGTTCGTTATCTCGCCGGCTATCGTCTGCCACATCCATTTTCCACCATGACGTTCATAATTAAGCCCATCTCCGCCGTGCACGCCCTGTACCAAAAGTCTGAACATGGAGAGCTGAAAAGCTTCATCCATTGGATCGTGCCCTGGATCTTTTGGATTTCCCGATCATATGAAAACGTGATTCCCAAAGGGGACATTTTTGTAGACTTATCAATGTGTGCATAACGTAGTTGCGGACATTCAAGTCGGTAGTTCCTATAGTCTCGATCGTGGCGCACCGTGATCGACGACTCCAACCGCACGAGAGTGCGGTTGGATAGATCAGTTCCTCGTAAATCAGCACATTCTAGTTCCGGAAAACCAAGGTCTCTATCGATGCTTTGGTTGGACAGATTTGCATTTCTCAGATCGGCATGGAAGAAATTGGCGAGAGAGAGTTCAGCGGAGTTGAAGTTGGCATTACGCAGATCTGCATATGAAAAGTCGGTGTCTTGCAAATATGAGGAATAGAACTGAGCCCCAGTTAGCCGGGCGTGCGAGAAATCACAGGCGCGGCAGAATACTCCTGCAAAATCTGTAGATGTCGCTCCCGCCCGCACGAGGTCTTGCAGAATTCCTGCAGTGTCGTACAAGGGTCGAATTTCGTCTGTGTTGAGAAGCGAAAACGGCAAATGATACGCTTTGGGTCGACGAAGACCTGTTGAACTATCTGCAGGTACAGATTCGCGGGTTGCAGTCGCACTCCAACGACGGTCATTGAGACGTTTTAGATCGTAAGCCAAGCGTCCATTCCGTTCTATTGTTGCGTCGAGCACTTGAGATAAGGTTTTTCGATCCACAGATTGCAGCTTCGCAGTGAACGTGTCCAACATCGTCTCGCGTACGGTGGCGTCTTGTTCGAGAATCGTATGCCCTATTAGGAAATAGAGCGTATCGTAGTGCTTGGCCTTATAATTCGCGGTCAGGAAAAGGCGCAATGATGCCACCCCCATGATCCGCTGATTAGGGTTGTTGCTCGTAAGCCTCGTTAGAGCCTTGTCAAATCGCTCGTCATCCCTCGCGTTTTGTGTCTGCTCTATCTGTTGGTACGTCAGCACACCGCTCACCACAATTGCTACAAAGGCCACAGGCGCTGTAAACGCTTTGAGCCATTCGGTTCTAGATAGCTGCCGTTTGAGGCCAATTCGGTCAACACGAAGTTTCTTTATCTTTTCCGAGGCCTTGGCAAGCTTGTCATCTGCATCGGCGGCAGGACTCTTGGGCGCGTCGCGGTGGTCTTTCGGCAATGTGGCTTAAGAAATCAGCTTATCGCAGCCAAGTACTTCACACGCGTACGTTAAACGGCCGTCGCAGCCGAGGTTTCAGCACTTAGGCTCCAAAAAGAAGGGCCGGGATTGCACCGGGCACTAGCCTAGAAGGTCGCGGTGTGACCTGTGGCTCATCCACGATTCATAGGGTTTCAAGTGGAGAATGGTGGATCTAGCGCTCAGTTGCTTCAGAAAACTGCTCTCCTCGGCGCGCGTGGCGGCGGTCTGCCGATCCCTGATTTCGGCAGCGGATCGCGGCCTCAGCTCTATTCCGACGGTTGCCGCCTGCACGCGCACTCGATCATTCAAGAAATCTCCGAAAGCTACCGCGCGGGTGATTCGATGGGGAGCACTCTCATCCGCATTTACGGCTTGAATACGCTCCTTTAAGCCGACGAGCGCCTCTTGCACACTTTTCTGGGTAAATCGCGGGGCCTTGCCGCCTCCCAGCAGTTCACCTTGCTCCGTGGTGCGCCACTTCGCATGGCCGAGCGGTTCGATGTAGCCAGCCAATTGCAGGACGGGAAGGGTCTGTTTGGCCTGCTCTGAAGTAAGGTTCAGGGCTGCCGTGAATTCCTTTTCGGTCCACGCCGGAGAGGAGCGGGTCTCTCGAAGGAAGCTCACCACTTCGGCCGCAGGGAGCCCGGTTTGCTCGGTTGCGCCCGATTTGCGAGATGCCGGCATATGAGACTGCTACCAATCATACTGGCGCGTCCGAATCCAGGTTGATGGTTCTACAGCCTGGAGCCATGTACAATGACATCTCCGCATGATCGAGCCGCTTCCATTACGAGACTTCGGGCTGAAAAACATTCCGGCCGTTCCTCTTCTGCTTACGTTTTCGGAACCGCTCCTGACTTTATTTCACCTGGCGCGCCGGTCGCTCGAGGTGGAGCCGGCGAAGAACAGCCTCTCTAACACGTACACGATTGGCGGGCAAACGGCGAGCGGATGCGATTTCCTGTTTGGCAGGTCCTCGGCGGAAGAGCTGGCGCGTGCGACAAGAGAACTCGAACGAATTGTCAACATGGGACCAGACGGAATCCGCGGGGCGATTTTTCGCGGCCACGCCGCGACTCCAAACGGGACGACTTCAGGAGATACAGCCCTTACAGCGCTCTCGCTGGACAAACCCGAGGATTTTTCGATTAGCTGGACGAACTACGAAAACGTCTACCAAGACGCGCAGCCGGTGCTGCGCAAATTTGCGGCAACGCTCACATCGCTGGATGCCGCCGATGCAGAATTTTGGCCGATGATTGCGAACTGCGGAACCGCATACAATCTGATCATCCTGGAAGCGGTAACGAACTCGCGGCGAGACAGTTTGCGGCCGATTTTCGGCGAGCTGTGGACGGAGCACCAGCTGGACACCGTGCAAAGTGAAGGCCGACTGTACGTGATCGACCTGAGCCTATTCGGGTATCTGCAGCCGCAGGTTGTGGACGGGGTCGAGCGATTCACTCCGGCGACTATCACTCTCCTCGAACAGGACGCAGCGACCAAGCAGCTCAAACCAATCGCGGTTCGGGTGGCGAGCGGGCAGCAATCCCAAATGTATTCGCGCAGCCGCACACCCGGAGCGTGGCTGTATGCTCTGCAGGCTGCCAAGACATCGATTACGGTCTACGGCATTTGGCTGGGACATGTCTATCACTGGCACATCGTGACGGCGGCGATGCAGATGACAATGGCGAACACGCTGGCCGCGGACCACCCTATATCGCTGGCGAGCCTTCCGCAATCGAACTATCTCATCGGCTTCAACGAAGTTCTGCTTTTGCTCTGGGAGTATATCGCGCCGCCCACATCCATAACCAGCCCGCTGCAGTTCTGGAACTTTGTGACCGGTTTGCGCAAGGCCGGGAATACTTTGACGACGATCCACGGGTTACGCTCAGCAAGGCCGGACTGGATGCGGCGTTATTTACAAAAGACAAGCCTTGGGATTTATACCCGGTGGTGCAGCACCTGCTTACGATCTGGGACGATACGGCGGCTTTCGTGGAGGTATTCGTAGACACGACTTACGTGGATGATGAGGCGGTGGCGCTTGACACGCAACTGCAGTCCTGGATGAAGGCGAGCGCGGATCCCACAGCCGGAAACATCCGCGGTTTGCCTGAGATGAAGAGTAAGGCAGCGCTGAAAGCGGTACTGACGAGTTTTCTATACCGGATCACGGCGCACGGAATCGCGCGGTTGAACAACTCGGCGAATCCCGCGCTTACGTTTACCGCTAATTTCCCACCGTGTCTGCAGGACAGCCGGCTACCCGCTCCGCAAGAGAAGGTGGATACAAAGTCACTACTGAAATTTCTGCCGAAGACCGGAATTATCGGGAAGATGGTGAATTTCTATTTCACGTTTGTTTTCTCGCCACCTTACGAGCCTTTCATACCGGCGAATGGAGTCGAGTCCGATCTGTTTTTCCCGACCGGGCTTGGCGATCCTCGGAATGCCGCGCTGGTGATGCGCAGGAAGAAGCTTATCTCTTTCATTGAGCAACAGTACGAACCGCGGCATCCGCAAGTCAGCCAGTGGCCCATGAGTATAGAGACGTGAAGGCTTTAGGCGGGAACACTTTTGCGGGTGTAGCCAACGGAGTCCCGCCACGAGTTGGACGATTTTTCACAATTCGCCGATAAATGTCGCTGGTCACGAGCCCGCAGGGTATCGACGTGACGGCTCCATCCGTGAATCGGGCTTTCGAGGCGTTCACTTGCGCGAGCCACGGCTTAAAATGTGCTTTCGTCACATTCTCCCGCAGAGTCTATTTTTCAAAGCCCCGCATGTATGGGATGACTGGCGGCCGTGGCCCCGTGTTAAAGAGCGGTCCCCGTGTGGAGCGGTAGGTTATGTCCATGAACGGCGTCTCGACGCGGCGTCCGATGGGATAGTAACGGCCATTCTCCCAGTTTGAATCCATGTTGTACGACACAATCCCTGTGGACAGAAGCAATCGCTCCGCATTGAATGGTTCTTTTCTTGTCAGCATCATCTCAATAAGCCAGTGCTCATAGGCGTTCGCGGCGTGGTATTGGGAATAGGGGCCAGGCCAGCCAAGCATCGAGATAATCGTCGGGTCTTTACGCTCTTCAATGTCGCCGGCGTAGGTCCACCCCACACCCGACACCGAATATATCGCCGCTTTCGTCCCGTCACGATATTGCACGATGGAGACACGTGGTTCGCGGACGGTCTCCTGAAAGTGTCCTGGTTTCAGGTCAAAGCTGGTCCGCACTGCATCGAGCAGTTTGGCCGCCCAAGGATTACGGTCGGTCCACTTCCATGTTTCAGGCCCTTGAATGCACTGCACCGATTCGACGCCTGTCTCACCGCCCTTGCGGCGTTCGACAAAGCACTGGAGCACGTCGACACAATGGAAAAGACTTCCCTCATCTCCAGCCGATCCAGCCACGACCGATGCCTTTATGGGCGTATCGATATCTATTTCAATCTCGGGCTTGCGGTAGTAGAACGGTATAGAGGAACCGCCGTACAAGGGAAAATCCAGCTCACGTGATTTGTCAAACATCCATTTGGCTTCGTCCCAACTGGTGGAGAAATGCTTGTCGTTGAAGACTGGCACGGAGCGTTTACTCTGCTCGAAAACCCGGATAATCTGCTGGTAGAGCCACCAGCGCGGATAGTATTTCTGCCCTTTGAGATTGGTATGGTAATTTCCGTGTTCTCCGACTAGGACAACACCATCCACCGCAAGTTCCTTCCCTGCGAGCGTGAGGGCTTCACTTACTGTGTTAAAGATCGGAATGCCTTTCGATTTGCACACTTTCCGACCCAATCCGCTTTCTTGGAGCTGATGGATGTAAACGGACACAACGTCCACCCGCGAAGGAGTATGGGCGCCCTTCCACCAATAACCGTCCAGTAGCTTGGTTATGATCCAGTCCGCATGTGACCCCGGAGCAGCCCAATAGGTGACGATACAGGCGATACGAGGCCGTATTTCCGCACCATGCGAAACAGTATCGGCTGCGATGCCGCCAAAGCCGCATTACTGGACATTCTCAGCATTTCACGACGGGTGAAGAGTGGGTTCGACGCCATGCGGTGATTTTTAGTCATGCAGAAACTCCTTGTGTTGCAGTCTGGCCGGTCATTGAAGGCTAAATTGTACCGCCGCCGCGCGACAACTGTCGGGAAACAACCGATGTCACTCGCGATGAGCCCAAGACCCTCAGTAGCCCTTGATGGGAGTCGGTTTGCCGCCACCCGGCAGCCCTTCCATAGGCTCAAAGGCTTGGCCACGAGGGCGCCAGATGCTGTGTAACGGCGATGTATTTACTTAATGGGATGGTCCGCCGCTCTGTTCCACAGTGGCTGGAACATAAGAGGTGCAAGGGAGACCATCATTATGGAAATACACACGATCGGAATCGATCTCGGCAAGACGATTTTTCACTTAGTAGGCCTGAATTCGCGCGGGGAGGTTGTAGTGCGAAAGAAATTCTCGCGTCTGCAGCTGCTACGCTTCACGGCGAACCGGCAGGTGTGTTTGATTGGGATGGATGCGGAGGTTCCCACTTTCTTGGTCGGGCACTGCGAGAGCAGGGACACGAGGTGCGTTTGATCCCGGCACAGTATGTGAAGCCGTATGTGAAAACCAATAAGAACGACTTCATTGATGCTGAGGCAATCGCAGAAGCTGTGGGCCGGCCCAGCATGCGCTTTGTCCCGATCAAGACTGACGATCAACTGGACATGCAGTCATTACATCGAGTACGCGAGCGCTGGGTAACGCGACGCACGGCCGTGGTCAATCAGATGCGTGGATTACTGCTGGAGCGTGGGATCACTCTGCCGAAGGGAAGGTGTCATTTAGAGGCGGCCTTACCCATGCTTTTGAAAGATGGCGATGCGAAGCTATCGGGAGTAGTACGGTTGCTGCTGGCGCAGCTAAAGCTGGAACTCGAGCAATTGGCCGAGCGAGTGGAAGAGGCAGATGCGCTGATTCGGCACCTGGCGCAGGAGAGCGATGTGTGTCGGCGTCTCGACGCGATCCCCGGCATTGGACCAATCACAGCAACTGCACTGATTGCGGCCATCGGCAACGGAGCAGCATTCCGCAAGGGCCGTGACTTCGCAGCCTGGGTGGGCATAGTTCCGAGAGAGCATTCCACCGGTGGCAAACAGAAGTTGCTCGGCATTAGCAAACGAGGAAACTGCTATCTGCGGAAGCTGTTGGTGCAAGGCGCACGCGCTGTTCTGCAATTCAAAGAGAAGCAATCTTCCGGTCTGAGTACGTGGCTTATACAACTCGCCTCGCGTACCCATTACAACGTTGTCGGTGTCGCACTCGCCAATAAGTTGGCACGCATCGCCTGGGCCGTACTGACGACCGGTAAAGTTTACCGACCAGCCGTAGTAGCCAGCGCTCCCGCATGACTGGCCTGCATATGACGCTTGGCTAACGCCAGGCTTGGAAATCGCATCTGCGATTCCCACATATACAGCCCAGCCACTCCTACGAAAAAGGTTTTTCATTTCCTGCCAGGTCTGCTGGCGAACAATGAGATGGCACAACGGTCTTACCCGGCGCTGTCAAACCCGTACTCGGAAAAAGTCCAAAACGACTGACTACTTAAATGGGACAGCAGCGCAGCGCATTCCATCCTGGCCAGGAGCATCTCACTCCAACAAAGGCCGTATACATTTGCGCAGACCAACCCGTCACTTCACTTTTCGCTTGCGGCAAGGCGGCGGACCATACATTCCGAGTTGCGAGTGGATCGTCGGAATTCGGAAACAGCTTCCGGACAGCCCGTTATCGAGGAGCTATCGGGAAAAAACGAAAACTCTCGCCGCAGCGATCAGATTGAAGGGGTAAGCTGCTGAGCAGCGACCTGCGCGATCTGTTGTTGCGTCGCGAACCAGACACCATTTCTGGATTGGATGTATTCGATGAGTCGATCGAGGACTAAAATCCGGGATCGGTGTCCGGTGACGAAGGGGTGCATGGTCAGCAGGAACAGCGTGCGTTCATCATAAGCGACATCGAACTCGGCCTTATAGATTTCGAATACATCTCGATCACTGATGCGGTGGTAGGAGTACGTGGACCAGTCGAAACCGTAGTACGCGTAGTCATCGAGAATCCATTCTACGGGTAATTCCACGAGACCCGTGGGTTGCCATCCGGCAAGAATTTCATAAGGCCGGTCGTCACCCATCAGACTGGAGTCGTAGAGCAACCCCAAATCACGAATGATGTCCAACGTGACGGAGGAGAAATCCCAAGCAGGAGTCCGAATGCCAACCGGCTTTCGACCGAGGCGTCGCGTCCACCATTCGAAAGAGCGACACGTCAATTCACGTTCCTCGTCCGGGGTGTGCGCAGTAATGCGTTCGTGAATCCACCCATGGAGTCCTATTTCATGCTTTAAGGGCGAATTGATAATGAGCTCTACCGCAGCGGGATGAAGCTGCGCGCTGACGGCAGGTATGAAAAAGGACGCAGGAACCTGATATTTGCCAAGAACACGAAGGATGCGCGGGAGTCCAACGCGAGGTCCGTAGTCACCCCGGGAAAGCTGCTGAGGAGAAACATTCCCGGTATAGAGGCTGTAGGTTTCGGCGTCGACGTCGAACGATAATGCAACTGCGACGCGCGCATCACCGGGCCAATTCTGCGGCGTGAGATCCCGGCCGGCACGTACGTGGTTGGTGATCGCTTCAATACGGGGTAAATTCCATTTCCAAATAGGATCGTTAGAGGGTGACATAGTAGGCTGACGGTTTATTCAAGCTCCATCGAAGCTCTCCGCACAGGGGACTTCTGACCGGACGGTACCCGTAAGTCCAACGGACGCATGTGGCATTGAGGGGAACGCGCTCTTCGTAAATCTTGTCTTCTGAACGGATACGTCCCCGAAGAGGATTGACGAGACTAGCAGGCACTTCGGCTCTGGTTTTACTTTTCTGCAATCAGTGTGATCTTGTGGATGATCGGCCTTTCCGCGAAATACTCCTCAGCCTTAGCCATCAGAGCTTTCGCAATCTCTCCATTAAGGTGCGCTTCGCGGCCGGCTTCGTCATTGAAGGTATCGAAGATGCCGAATACGCCGGGTTTGTCCTCTTTAAAGCCGTACCAATTGACGGTTCCCGCTTCAGACTGGGCCATCGCACCACCTTGCTTTATGAATGCCTCGACTTCCGCTTCTTTGCCGGGTTTGGCTTTCAGCTCTGCATAAAGCGCATACTTTGCCATTTGTATTTCTCCTCGCAACTCTCAGGATGCAACATCGATCGTTCTTGCAGCAAAAGATCTCATCGATTCTGTCCAGATCTGTCGTCACTCGGTACCGGCTAGCACGGGTCTTGGTCACAACGCTCTGGTGAACGAAAATTCCACCCCGCGAAAGGTTAGCGGGCAGGCGACTTACTTCGGCAAGTCTTGTAGCGGAACAAGTCAAACAATTCCGCGATCACGCAGATGAGGGCCGCCGCACCGTAAAAGGCGAATCTTGGTATGAGAACGGCGTGATGGCGCTGGTAGACAGCGAAAGCGATCAAAGCACAGCCTGTGCAGACGGCGATGATCAGGTGCGTACGGCGTTTGTGAAACATTTTTCCTCCTTAGAATACGGATTGTGCGGCCCTTTGAGATGTGCCGACATGGAATGAGTCGAACCGACGGCCTGGAGACTAATAAGAGGAAGGTGATGCCGGCGATCGATGCGGGCTGGTCAAGGTTCAAAACGGCCGCATCGCTGAGTGACTGACACAGTGGTCAGCTAATTGAAACCAGGTTGCCAGCCTGCACGACCGTTAGCGGCGATCCTTACCGAGGAAGTCGCCAACGGCCCCAAGCATGAGCCAGAAGACGCCGGCTGCAGCCAGTGAGGCAACTTCGAATTGGCGCACGAGGGAAGGAGGAACCACGTTCTCTCCCACTGCCACAGGCGCGCCAATCACGTGCGGCAGCAGCAAGCAAACGATTCCCACCGATATCCGTAGTGGCCGTCTGGCCGACCCGGTGATCCAATACAATCCAAGCCCGGTCGCAACCACGGTCCCCAACCACCACCATTGCCGGCTCCCCAGATCGGCAACCGCCGTACCCGGCGGCTGGGGCGGCAATCCCAAAGCGGGAGCAACGCCGATGCAAGCAAACGCGGCGAGCCCCAATAGCGCACCACTCTTCGCATCTAGCCGCCGCCCGGTGAGCGACACGACCCCGAACAGCACAGCGGCAAATCCGATAGCCGTAAGCACAGTCGTTACAGCGGTGAGGGAATTCCGGCCCAAGCGGGCACCGTGATCCTGGTGATCGTGCGACGCCGCAGTCTCATAGGTCTCCGCAGTCTCAATCAGTGGGATGACCGTGAAGCACTGAAGTCCAAACCAGACCAGGCCGCTGAGCGTGCCGGCCGTCAGTGCGATGACGATCAGCCTTCGGAAGGCGCGCACACGAATCTCAGTGGCAGGGGAATCCGCTGGCGTGCCGCGTGTCGTGCGCCGCGTTGTGGGCTTTCGGGAAATTCGAAAAGCCGACGAAGTACAAAATGGTCACGCCGAACAAGAGAGCGCCCACCGCCGGCCAGCGGCCCGCCAGAGTCCGGACGCCGGCCATTGGTTGGTCTAAGGATTGCCTCGCTGCCCAAGCCTGTTGCATATTCCGCCCTTCTACAGACAGCCCGCAGCCGCCCGCTCAAAGTAACATTCACTCGCACTCGCCGCGGTCTCGTCGATGTACCGCTCGAACAGCCGTTCCGCCAATTCCGGCGGCGGATCCAGATAGCTCTCCGCCAGCAGCATCCGTTCGACGTAATCGTACAGCAAATTCACGTCCGCAGGATTGTTGATCGAATGGAACCACGCCGAACGCCCGCGGAAAAGGATCAGGACCACATTTGCTAACGGGCATGGTCCCAGGCAGCCGGAGATCGTCAGGTGAAACCGCGGCGGATGCCGCGTTCTTTCCACTGCCGCTTAAAGTCATCGAGCGGGAGTGCCGGAAACCCTTTCTCCGTGCGGCCGCAGCAGCAACCGTTACAGACGAACAGGTGACCGTCCTGAACCCGAATCTCCTTGGCGACACCGTCAGCTCGCCTAATCTGCCGCAGAGGACTCTGGTTGAATAGTTCGCGGCTCACGGTTCGGTTTTTCTCAAAACAACGGGCTGGCCGTGCGGCGTGTGGCGATACGCGTCCACCCACGCCTTTTTACGCGCGACCAGCGCCGCAGTGTCGGTCAAGCCTTTGTTCGTGACCAAGCGCTCGAGAGCCGCCAGCCAATGTTCGTAGTAGCGCGAGCCATCGTCGGGGTCACCGCGATCGGCCGCGGCCTTCAATTCTTCGGCCAGTGCAGCGGCCCACTCTTTCCATGTGAAGCGGCCTTCCGCCGACAGCCGCACCGCGAGACCGAAGGCCTGAGCCTGCCACGGCTCGGCAAACGTCGGGCTGTCATTGTCACGGGGCAGCGATGGTAGGGACTTCAGGTCAGGCGTGCTCAAGGTAGCTATCCCAGAGGTCAAGGTAAACAGAATGCCGCGGCGAAGCGCTCTCGCCCCACAACTCCTGCGCCCGGAACCGCACGGAGTAGAGGTGCTGCGGCTGCTCCCCCTGAAAATGTGCGTTCGTGTCCGGGAACACGAAAATTCCGTGATGCCGTTCGACTACGCCTTCCCGGCCTCTCGCGTAGCGGGGGAGGCGGGTGTGGCCCGTGGGGTTGATCTTGTGCGTGCGAACGCGTTCGCCCACTTTGAAACGTGCTTTGGCATCCGCGTCCGGACGAGCGTAACTCGGCCGTTGCGCGACCGTGGGTGCCAGGTTCGCAACTGTGAGTGGCGGCGTTGCCTTCTGGGAACCGGACACGGGCTTGCCGGTATCGACCTCGTCCTGTGTCACGAGTCCATGCTTCAGCAACAGCCCGATGTTCCGCACCAGCCACTTCTCGTAATAGCTCATGCGCAGATAATCGGCCGGGGGAATCTGCTCGATCGCGTGACGGCCAGCGTCGATGTTCCACTTTCTCCACGCACCGATCGCGCGATTGATGGCATAGATCCGGCCCTCCCACTTTTCGTGGAATACGGGCTCGTTTTCCTCATGCCGGATCGGGCCCATTCCGTGCATGCCGCCCCTATCATGAATGCCGTTCATGGTTTGCCTCCGCGAGGCGCCGCAACTTTGGCGACTCCGATCATCGAGTCACGGGTGACCAGTGCGGCAAGTTCCTCCTCGGTCATCTTCTCAGTACCTGCTGGCCGCTCCGGCAGCACGAGATAACGGATCTCAGCCGTGCTGTCCCAAACCCGAATCTCAACGTCATCGGCCAGCTCCGTTCCAAACTCGCGCAGAACGCCGCGCGGATCGATTACCGCGCGCGAACGGTAGGGAGCCGACTTGTACCAGACCGGCGGCAGCCCGAGCACTGGCCATGGGTAGCAGGAGCATAGCGTGCAGACAACTAGATTGTGCAGCTTAGGAGTGTTCTCGACGACGACCATGTGCTCGCCCTGCGCGCCGACATACCCGAGTTCCGCGATTGCCGGGCCACCATCGGCACACAGCCGCTCCTTGTAGGCAGAATCGACCCAGGCGCGCGCCACGACTCGCGCGCCATTGCGCGGCCCGATCTTGTTTTCGTAAGTGTCGACGATAGCATCGAGCGCAGCGGGATCGACTAGTCCTTTTTCCACGAGCAACGATTCGAGCGCCTTGGTGCGCAGCGCCGGATCCGAGGGAACGACTTGGTGATCGTGGCCGTGATCTTGAGCGTGCATCTCAGCAGGAACGGCTGCAGCAGCAGCCCCCGTAGCCCGTTTCAAGAAGCCTCGCCGGTCCAGAGACTTGCCGTCATCCGTCATTGGGCAACCCCGTGATCTCTGAAGTATATAGCACGGAAAGGAGGGCTGGCCGGTGCGTTTCCACCGCGAACGCGTGCTTAACGTATTCCGATTTTCGACCCTGCTTAACGTTTCTGCCTCCCTGCTTAGAAGAAAATCGCGGCTCGGCTCAAGATTCAAGTTGAACGCTCAAAGTCACCAAAGTGACTGTTAGTAGCGGGGCGACTTAGATCGAATGGATTTGCTGTAGTCCTGGATAATTCACGTATTCAGTTTAGAATCCTCCAATTCTCTGTGCCCGAAACGACTCTCCAAAGAATTGGGTACTGCCACTGTTGTTTTCGGATTACTACGTGGACGGCCGGCGATACGGAAACGGGCGGCGTCGGTCTGGTTCTTGCTCGCTGACGCTCGCGCGACCGAGACGTCTCAAAAAGTTTTCGGAATCTTCACGCCTGCCGTTGCTGACTCCTGCAGCAGTTCCGCTAGATACTGTTTCCAAACGCCGCCCCAGGTGTGTGTGCCGTGACCATGCGTTTGCTCGCTCACCGGCAACAGAATGAATTTACCCCGCTTCACACGCTTGATCTCGCGCTCCGCTATGCCCAGTTCGGGCGGGTTGATGAAGTCATCCGCAGAATTGACAAACATCACCGGGGCTTGAATTTTTTCCAGATCCTTCGAGGGATCGTAGTCGCGCGATGACGCGGTTGCATATAGAAGATCGTTCGCATCCGTGGTTTTTCTACGCTGTTCCACCTGCCGCGCCAAATATTCGTCTGCAAGCTGGGG
>Ga0157374_10001505_pt1 | contig 19620 bp, 19 predicted proteins | sample M25metaG_FD_115308 | JGI IMG/M metagenome (GOLD analysis project Ga0157374, IMG submission 115308) | Miscanthus rhizosphere microbial communities from Kellogg Biological Station, Michigan, USA - M2-5 metaG | ecosystem: Host-associated > Plants > Roots > Rhizosphere > Soil | place: USA: Michigan... | reverse complement strand
TATTGGATAAAGAACATGAGACAAGACCAGAAGCCAGTGAGGCAGATATGTACGCAGCCTCCCTACACCGTCTCCTGCGATTTTCTGGGGCTACATGACCCTTTTCAAACTATCTCTTAGATATCAACTAAACCTCAAATTTACCTCACATTCTGCTAGCAACTTTTTGCTACCCCTTTTTTTAATTCAGAAGGCCAAGCAAGGTCCAATCTTAACCTCAACCTCAAAAGTCCTTAAACCTCGCCTTTTTTTGGCTTTTATTCACCTTTATCCGTTCACTCCAAAATCCCAAAAGCCGTCTTATGCTTTTTACCAGCCCAATTTACCTGTTATTTCTCGCCCTTGTGGTTATCCTATATTGGAACATACCACAACGCTTCCGCATCCCTTGCTTGCTCCTAAGCAGTTATATCTTTTACATGAGCTGGAGCCCACCCCACGGACTACTTTATGGCCCCTTAATCTTTGCGGATTCACTCTACTTCTACTGGATAAGTCGCGCGATGGTGCGGTGGCCCCAATTTAAAAAGCCGTTGCTCATTTTTGGCATCACCACCGAACTTTGCCTGCTCGGTTATTTCAAGTACGCCAACTTTTTCGCCCAAACCGGTGAGAGTTTGCTCCGTTTCTGTCATGTGCCAATCCACCCGGTACACTTTGATATCTTCCTGCCTCTGGCCATCTCCTTTACCAATTTCGTACTGATCAGCTACCTCATCGATGTATACCGAGGTACTGAAAAGCCGGACCCCAGCTTTATCCGATTTGCCACCTATGTCGCATTCTTCCCGCATCTCATTGCCGGCCCGATTGTGCGCGCCAGCGAATTATTACACCAGTTCGATCATCACCCCCGGTTTGAGACGGAACGTTTAGCCCAGGGAATTCATCGCTTCTGCATCGGCTTTTTCCTCAAAATCTTCGTGGCGGATTTATTAGCCGTTTATGTGGACATGATTTTCGGTCAGCCCCATCTGCAAGCCTTTAACACCGCCTGGATTGCAGTTTACAGTTTCAGCATCCAGTTATTCTGCGACTTTTTCGGTTATACGCTCATGGCCCAAGGCTCAGCCTTGATGCTGGGTTATACCCTGCCGGAAAACTTTAACGCACCCTACTTTGCCAAAAACATGTCGGAATTCTGGCAACGCTGGCATATTTCCCTTTCCCGCTGGTTGAGAGACTACCTCTATATTCCTTTGGGCGGCAATCGACAGAGCCGTTTCAACACTTACCGGAATTTATTCATCACAATGGGATTGGGTGGATTATGGCACGGCGCCAGCTGGAATTTCGTCATCTGGGGATTATTGAACGGCCTGTTTTTATGTGTGTTTAAAACAGGCCGCCACTTTAAAATCAACCGATTCATTCCAACATGGGCCGCAATGCTGCTGACCTTTCATGCCGTTTGTCTGACCCGGGTCTTTTTCCGTTCCAAAACATTTACGGACGCCTGGCATTTACTGACCGTCATGTGTAACCCGTTTCACTGGCAAACCATCATCGAACCCCTGGGTAGCGTTGAAGCCGAAAATAACTTTCTTTCACCGGAAAGCGCCCTGCTAATCGTCATCGCCTTTTTGGCGGTTCATGCATTGATCCGGCACTTTCTCCCCCGCCTGAGCCAACCCATTTTGCGTGAAGCCAGCATTGCGGCCGCTTACTGCATCTTCCTCTATTTCCTGTTTACCCTGGGCGGGCAGTCCTCCCAGCAATTTATTTACTTTCAATTTTAAAGGCGTTGATATGCTGAACGTCCATTCTTCTCCCCAAATTCCATCGCTCCCCAACTCCATTAATCTTCATCTTCTGGATCAAATGGCGCAAAAGTCAGCCACATCAAGCCTGCGCCCGATCATAATCGGAATCGTACTCTTTGTCCTGCTCAATCTCATTTTCACGCTTGGGGTCACTTTTACGCCGTTAAATTCAAAATTTAACTTCAGCTACGGCAATTTCCTGCCCGTCAAGCTCGCCTTACTGAAAAAACAGTCGCATCAACCCGAGGTACTGTTTTTAGGTACCTCCCAAACCAACAACGGCTTTATCCCCAAAGTATTCGAGCAAGCCAGCGCAGGGCATTCAAGCAGCTTTAACCTGGGCCTGCCGAATAACCGTTATGACATTATGCTGGCCTATTTACAATTTCATCAGAAACGTTTCGGCAAACCCAATCTTGTACTGATTGAACTCAGTCCCTCCATTCTGGAAAAAAACGCATCAATATATTTCCTACCGGCCTTGTATTACCGCACTCTGATTGAACAAGAGCCCTCCTTAACACCAACGTACTTAAGCAATCCGTTACTGGCCGATAACGTAAAACAGGAATTGTTGTTTTCGGGACTGAGCAGCCTGCGCCAGTATCGACACACGTTTTCACCCGTGAACGTTGTACGAAAAGTGAGTGAAAAGATTCCCAAACTCCAGCCCTCTCAGTACACCGGAGAACAATCCGAATTCGCCGACTCGAGTGAATCTGCGAACTCTAATGCTGAAACTTCGAGTGGGAATGAGGCCCAATTTGATCCGTCCTGGACCGAACTAGGGTGGTACCCAAAATCTCAAAGCCCCCATATGACTACCCCAAACGGCATCCAACTCAGCGTAATAGAAGCAAGAAAATATTACATTGATCAACAATCTGCCGTTTATTTCGATAAGTTGCAAGCGTTACTGACCTATTGCCAGAAGGAAAACATTCCGGTGGCATTGGTGAGCTGGCCTAATCATCCCGCTTTTTTACGGGAGTTTCAGAAATCTCCTTTAAATATCGCGTATCAGCAAGGGTTACAACGCTTGTTGGCTCAATACCAGATACCCTTCATCAATTTAAATCAGGATATCCCTGAAAGCCAATCGCAAAATCAAGGCGGGGACTTCGCCGATCCCAGGCACTTAACTCCGCCAGGGGCAAAATATTTCACCCAGAAACTGGCGCAACGTTTGGAAAAAATCCCTTCACTACAGGCGGCGTTAAAACCCAGAAAATCCACACCACCTTTGGCCAGTGCCGGTTCTTAAACGAACAAGCGCTTATTTCCTGAATTGCTGGCCCCGGCCCATCCGGAAACCGCTTCAAGTCTTCTGATGATCTATCCCGCTAACGGTTTGGCTTTTTTAAATCGAAGAGCAACAATTCCGATTCCCGACTAACGCCTTCAAGAGAAAGGGATTCATCCACAACAGCCAAACCGTCCCCGGCTTCCAGCAAACGCTCGTTCACCCGAACCACGCCAGTGGCGATATGCAACCAGCCAGCGCGTTCCGGGCCAAAATTATAGCTGAGCGATTGTCCTTCCCCTAAGCGGGCTGTAGCAATTGCTACGGACTGATGAATCGTCAAAGCGCCATCCCGGCCATCCGGAGAGACAACGAGTTTCCATTGACCTTTCAATTCTTCCCGATTAAAGGCTTTTTGTTCGTAAGAAGGAGTTAAACCTTGGTGTTCCGGCAAGATCCAGATTTGTAACAGATGCACCGGTTCCGTATCCGAAGGATTAAATTCACTGTGCCGAATGCCCGTCCCTGCGGACATTCGTTGGACTTCACCCGGACGGATCAAGGAGCCATTGCCCAGACTATCTTTATGCGCCAATGTCCCTTCCAGCACATAGGTCACAATTTCCATGTCCTGATGCGCATGCGGGGCAAAACCTTGACCGGGCGCCACATAGTCATCGTTAATCACGCGCAGGTCGCTAAAACCCATGTGCTGCGGGTCGAAATAATCTCCAAACGAAAAAGTATGATAACTGTTCAGCCAATCAATTTGGGTTTGGCCCCGTTCATCCCGTTGGCGCAATGTAATCATGTCATCTCCTTTCTCCGCTCCGCAGCGTGATTCTACCTGAATGTAGATTTTAATGCTTCACTTCATACTCCAACAACAACCCAAGCCGTTCAATCCCAAAAATGTCTAATACCTGTTCCCCCATCCTTGCGATTTTCATCCGAAATACACGCGTTAAACCCAGGCTCTGGGAGCGGCAAGCCTGAGAAGGATTAGACTATAGAGCAATTGGATTTAAGCCAAGGCACAAGTACGCTATAATTCAAGGTGGAAGACACAACCGGAATGGAATGGCTCATGGGATTTTTGAAACGACTGGCCCGGTATAAAGAACTGGTTTTATTGTTGCTGGCTGGCTTGTCCCTGATTATGATCGTGGACGCAATTCTGGTGCAGGGCTTTAAAAAAGATCAGCGTTACCGCGAAAAACTGACCGCTGAACGGTTACAGGCTCAGGTGCAATCCGCACTGGAAGAGCACGTCACTGCACTCATCGCTTTGAAAGTGGTTTACCAGAACTTTACGGACATTAACCATTACGATTTCCAACAGTACGGCAAATCCATCACTTCCACCCTACATGGCTTCCAAAGGCTCATGTACATCGATCCCGGTTTGACCATACGGCAGGTTTATCCGTTGACGCCTGAAAATGCGGGGCTGTACGGATATGCGTTAACCAAACAGACTTCAATGGTCAAAGCGCTGAGGGACGCCCAAAGCTCCCAGAGTCCCACCACCTCACGGCTTATCCCCTTCCTGAACCATCCGCGCAGCTTTTGGGCATTTATCCCGATTTATCGCAATAATAATCAGGAGTTTCTGGGATACGCGGCCGGTGAAATATCCCTGGAGCAAATTTGGCAACCGTTGGGACAATCTTTTTCTCAGTATCAAATTCAACTGATTGACCCATATGGCGTGAAGTTATTCCCCACGCTCAACATCAATCCCAATAATCCGACCGTGTCCCAGTTTGACTTTAACCTGTTGGGACAACACTGGGAAATACAGCTTAATCCGGTGAATCCCGCTACGGAAACGCTTTTACTGCAACGGGGCAGCTTATGGATGGGCGGCATAGTCATTCTTGTTCTACTGACCATGATCGTGCTCAGTTCCAAGAAACATAAGACTGAATTGGAAGAGGCCCAACAGCAATTTGAAACGATTTTTGAGGCTTCGCCCGACGGTATTTTGCTGCTGGATCGGCAACTCAACCTGAAAATTTCCAATGCGGTGGTTCGTCAATGGCTGGGTAAAACCGAAGAAGAGTTGTCCACGAAACGGTTTTTTGAATTGTTTGAATGCCAGTGTCCCAATCTCAGAAAATGCAGTGAATTGTCCCATTTGCTTTGCTCCGGCTCCACGTTTGCTGCGGACTTGCCGGACGTATTGGAGACACGCATCATTAATCCTTCCAGTGACGATGCGCCAAAAGTACTGCGCTTAAACGCTTCCAAAATTACCCAGGAAATCAACGGTAAAAAAGAGGAAGGGTTTATCTGCGTTTTAGGCGACGTTTCCACCAGCAAGGAACTGGATCGCGTCAAAGAGACCTATGTAGCCACCTTGACTCATGACCTTAAAACGCCTTTGCTGGCCCAGCAAATGGTTCTGGAAACCCTGGGCACCGGCAAAATCGGCCCAATCACGGAAGATCAGCGGAAACTCCTGCTAGGCGCCAAGGAGAGTGTGCAGGACCTGGTGGACATGGTCAACAGCACCTTGCTCTTCTACAAACTGGAATCCTCGCACGTCACCTTGCATCGTCAACGCATCCAATTGGCTCAATTGGCCAAGGACGTCATGAACACCCTGCAACCGCTAGCGGAAAAGAAAGAGGTGACGCTGGAGTTGGATGCCGCCCTGGAAATGCCCGATGCCTGGATTGACTCCATCCAGATGAAGCGCGTATTCCACAACATCTTGTCCAACGCCATCAGCTACTGCCGGAAACAAACTCCCATCCGGGTCAGCATTTCGATAGAACGGGACGAAACACCGGGCGGCGGACGGCTGATAGTAGAAATTTGCAATCAGGGCAAGGGCATCGCCCCCGATGAACTACCCAAGATTTTTGACAAATACTATTCCATTTCCCGGAAGTTCAAGCAAATTGGCACCGGGCTGGGCTTATACATTTCCAAGCGCATTGTGGAACTACACGGCGGAAAAATCTGGGCGGAAAGTCAGCCCGATCAGGAAACGCGCTTCATTTTAACTTTACCCATCGTGCAGCAAATGGATAAACTACCAACCACAATGCCAGAACCCGAGAGAGAAATGCAAAGTTCCATCTCTGCTTAACACTTGAGAGCCAGCCGGTTTACTTATTTCTCTCCAGATAGCGGGTGGTTTTATCGGCTCGGCGCTTCCAAAGATTGCGCTCTTCCTGAGTATTGGCGTATTTCGCGGCCATTTTTAATTGTATGAGGGCTAATTCAGGCTGATGCCGTTTTTCCAAGGCTAAACCCAAAGTACCGTGTGCCTGCCCATCGGTACTACCCAGCTCTAATACCTCACTGGCCGTTTTCCGCCAGTATCCGTCCGGGATTTTTCGGGGCAGCATAGCCAAAATACTCAGGTTCTCCTGTAAAGTCGCCTGATCCTCAGCGATTTTCTTTTGTAGCTGCCGGGCCTCGTCGGAATCCGGATGTTGGGCCAAAAAGGACCCAGTCAGCATATTCGCGGCCTGATAATCACCCAACTCATACAGCGTTTTTGCCAGCCCCAAGCTGCTCTCTGTATTTTTAACCTGCTTCAACCATTGGTCGTGACGGGCATGGTCGCCTTGCAAAAAGGCGATTTGAATCGCCAAAGACAAGTCAGGACCCTGCGGCTGAAAATTAGCGGGAAATGCCGGCAGAGCCGTTAAAGGATCAATCAACAATAAACTCAAGCGCTCTTTCAAGCCCTGGCTCGAAAAAGGTCCAAACACTTTGGATTCGCGGGCCAAGTTCACTTTTGCGAATCCCTGGGCCAGATTTACCGGAGGCTCTTTTAATAGGGGCCGCCGATCCAACAAACTTCGACCCTGTTGGTACACCGCTCTGGCATACAAAGCGAGGATCTCTTCTTTTTGCAAGAGAGTATGCTGGACCACCACCGGCTCCGGCAGCGTTGTATTGTTTTCCGACTGATTCGATAGCGTGTCCGGGATAATTATCGTCCCTTCCTCATAAATTTCGTCCCAGCGCCCATCATCAGCCAGACGCTGCAACAAAGCCAGCGCATAACTCGGTTGTCCGGGATGATCTTTCAGCAACGTCTTCAATACGAGAAGGCTGCGATCATCCTCCCGTCGCTGATCGTAAATTTTCAACAGGGCATCCACCGATTTTTCATCCATGGGATTCAAGGCAATGGCCTTTTCCAGGGCGACTTCCGCATCCTCCGGCTTCATTTTCCGCTCGTAGGATAAACTCAGCAACTTCAGCGCTTCGGTGTGATCCGGCTGCAACTCCAGTAACTGCTTCAGGTTAATGATCGCGTCATCCACCTTACCGGCATCTATCGAGGCTCTGGCCAACAGTAAATAGACTTCGGAATCGCGGGTGGTGGTTTTCTTAATCCCGTACAGAACCTGTAACGCCTCATCCGGCTTATGTTGCGCCAACAGCAAATCGGCTTCCGCCAGCTGAACCGCCAACACGTTGGGACCTAGTTTTTTCGCCTTTTTAATCCAGACTTCGGCATCATTAACCTGCCCATTCGCTAGGCTCACTTCACCCAGTCCAGCCCAAACATAGGGCAAATCCGGATTTAAGCGGATTGCCTGCCGAAAAGCCATATCTGCCGAACGCAAGCTGGCACTGGCTACAGCCGAATTACCAATTTGTCGGTCATGCAACGATTTTTGGTAATAAGTCCAACCGATGCCATTTTGGGCTTCCGCCCGAGAAGTTTTGCTATGCGTTTTTTCCAGAATCGCGGTGTATTGCTCAATGGCCTTGGCATAATTTCCCTGCTCCCGCAGGATTTTCCCTCGTGTGAGCTGCAACGTCAGGTTATTGGGTGATTTTTTCAGACGGGCATCCACCATACGCAAGGCTTCAAAGTACCGTCTTTCCTCCATCAGCACCATCAACGGATCTTTCGGCTTTTGCATCACCGTGACCGTCTTTTCCACCGTGACCGGAACCGTTTTGATAATCACCTGCTGCTTGCCTGGCTGAGGCGCAGGCACCGCAATGGGCGTCTTGGGCTGTTCCGCCGGTGCAGGAGATGGAAGCAAATCCTGATCAGTTGGCGGTTTGAATCCCGGCGGATAATATTTACGGGCAGCCCAACCGTTCAGGGAAGAATCCCCCAGTAAGGCCACGCCTATGGCTAAAGCCAGTAAGCCTTTATACTGCATACATTTTTCCCGAAGACACAGAAACCAAGACGGAGTATATCAATCTTATTCGATTCTCAAATTCTCCGCCTTATATTAGCAAACATGCTGGCAGGTTGTATATGGGAGGCCAATAAACGTATAATAATCCCAGCAAAATTGAGTTTGTTCGTTTTTAAGATGACTGAAATGGTGGTACACCGATGCAAAATTTAACCTCAACCAGCGAAAACACCAGCACATTGCCGAAAGTAATCAAATTATTCATCGTAGAAGATTACCATTTAACCCGTATGGGCTTAATGGCGGTACTAAGCGAGTTCCCCCAAATCAAATTTATCGGGGAAGCGGAGTCGGCAGAAGAGGCGTTGAGCAAGATGGAAGCTTCCGGCCCACCGGAAATCCTGTTGCTGGACTTGGGACTACCCGGTATGAACGGGATCGACATGGCCCAGGAAGTCCGTAAGCGCTGGCCGGAAGTAAAAATCATCATCCTGACCTCACACAGCGAAGAGCAGGAAGTCATTGCCGCACTGGGCGCTGGTGCGCAAGCTTACGTCCTGAAAGACGTCAAGCCGGATCGTCTGGTGCATGTGATAGAAACGGTGCAAGATGGCGCTGTATGGCTGGATCCGGCCATTGCGTCAATGGTATTGACCCTGGTGAACGATCCCAGCTCTTTGAGCCTGCAAAAGCGGCAAAATTTCGCGGAAAACAACCCGGAATCAGAATTGACGGAGCGCGAATTAGAAGTGCTTCAGTTGATCGTCGCCGGAAAAAGTAACCCGGAAATCGCCGAGCAGCTTTGCATCAGTATTCACACCGCAAAAGCGCATGTGGGCAGCATCTTAAACAAGCTCTGCGTAAATGATCGTGTTCAAGCGGCCATTAAGGCGCTCAAAGAGAATATCGTTTAGACCGGAATTCTTGATCCTTTACGTCTGAACCCGGCGACCGGCGTTCAGTAGGATTTGTTTCGGCTAAGATATCGGAACACCACTTTACAATTCTCGAAGTCAATTTATTTATAAGAGAGGATCCCCATGGCGAAATCATCCTGGAAAGCCTTGGCGTTATTGACCTTGGCCTGTAGCGTTGTTATCAGCCTGAGCGCTTGCGAAAATAAAAACCTCCCCGCAAGCAACGCAGCCAGTTCAACCGAAGCATCAGACGGTACGCGCAATTTAAACGGCATGCAGATTGAGGATGTCCGACTCGGCACCGGAAAAGAAGCGAAAAAAGGCGATAATGTGTCCGTAAATTACCTGGGCACCTTGGCCAGCAACGGCCAGAAATTCGACAGTTCCTACGATCGCAACGAACCGATTACCTTCAAGCTGGGTTCCGGCCAGGTAATTCAAGGCTGGGAAAAAGGCATTCAGGGAATGAAAGTCGGCGGCAAACGAATCTTAATCATTCCGCCCAACATGGCATACGGCAATCAGGCCGTTGGCGATGTCATTCCTCCCAACGCCACTTTGAAATTCGAAGTTGAATTGGTAGACGTCAACTAAACAGCAGCCAGCAAGAATACGTTCAATAAAACGGCCCCGGTTTATACTCGGGCCGTTTTTAATTAATCCTGATCGCCAGCATTGGCGAGATGCTTCGTTTCTTTATTGTCGAAAGTATAATACCAGGCCGGGTTTTTACGAACCCCGTTCACAATAACCTCAAAGTGCAGATGGGGACCGGTAGAATGCCCTGTAGAGCCCACCAGACCAATTTCGTCACCTTTGGCCACTTCAGCACCCACTTTGACCAATAATTTTGAACAATGGGCATACCGGGTTTGTACGCCATTCCCATGATCAATCACAATGCTTTTGCCGTACCCGAACTCCCAGCCGCTATGAATGACTTTTCCGGCAGTAGCAGCATAGATTGACTGACCCATTGAGGCCGCAAAATCGATGCCTTGATGCTGACGCCCCCAACGCCTGCCGAATGGGGAAGAAATATATTCATAGGCCACTGGCACCGGTGGCAAAGTTACCTCAATCGCCGGTGTTTGAAGTTGAAAAGGAAGAACCCGATACAATTTATGCTGTACGGATGACGGCAACAGCACAAAACTCAGGAAAACCAAACCTAGCGCCTTACCGGGACGACGCAGTAACGTCCAAAATGACGATTGCTTTTTGGGTAATGCTTTCTGCCGTTGAGGGCTAGGAACCGGAACCGGTCCCGTCGGGGCGGTATAGGGCTTAGGCTGGACCGACCGTTGAGATGCACTCGACGCTCGACTCGGCGTATATGCGCCAATCCGCTCCCTAGTTTGTGGCTGGGGGAACGTGTGCCTTGCATTTAGCTCAAACGGGTTTGGTTTACTGACCTGCGACTTCTGGGTTGGAAAGCTCATGGTCATCTCTTGGATTGGTTAAATCGGATACTTAATGTCGCACAAAGGCACTGGATGACCAATCCCACCGCTATCCGAAGCAAGAGCAAAATCCGTCTAAAGTCGCGCTGTAGTGGAAGAAATTGAGCTTCAAAATTCTTGACAAAAATACGAATTTCGACAAGAATTCATTTATGGCAAGACGCAAAGTGATCTCCGATCGAAAAGAGCGCATTATTGAAGCAGCAGACCGGCTCTTCAACCATTATGGCTGGGAAAAAACCACTATGGGCGATATTTCCCAGGAGGCCGGCATTCCACGCGCTACGGTTTATTTGGAATTTCCGGGCGGCAAAGAAGATATCCTCATGGCCAGCATTGAGCGCTACCTGAAACAACTCCTGCACAATATGAAGGAATTGGCCCGGCAATCCCGGGTTGGGCGGATGGAAACCCTGAAGCAGGTTATTCTGTACAACATCCTCGCCAACCATGACCGAACCGAAGGCTTTCAATACAGCCCTCCCTCCCTGGAAAAATACACCAAACGGGTCCGCATTGAGATGGAAAGCTTCTTTCAGGCCCGGCGGGAATTTTTTTCGGAATTGCTTCATCAGGCGGCGCTGGGCGGGGAAATCCCACCGCACTACGAGTATGAACGCATTGCCAGGATTCTGGAGTATGGTTTCCCGTCCTTCATGCCACCGCTAAGCGGTCGTATTCTGTCTCGAGAAATCCTGGAGCAGGATGCTTTGGCCTTTTTCAATCTGCTGTTATCAGGCTTATCAAAAGCCCCAGGCTCAATGGCCACTAAAGCACTCTCCATCAACTAATTTTTAGATTTTTTATTTAAACCATTCTTAAATTGCATTAACCAGCGCTGTACGGTATTTTCCTACCTCAATCCGCTCTGTTAGAGCATTTCCCGAATTGTCCCACATTTATAAGATAAAAAGAACCTCCCCTATTCATCTTCAAAGGCGGAGGTTCAGCGAATTGATTCAACCAACGTTGTAAGACACTATAGACCGCTCAAAAATTTCTGTACCGACTAAATATTCGTTTTTACAAATCACACCATCACGCTGCCAAGCTTCAATGCTGAAGCAATCAAACAGCCGACTCACACCTTATTAAATATTTTTACTCTTTTCACCACCAAAAACGGAAAATTAGCGTTTCCCACAATTCAACAAAGAATACATATTACTTAATATTCTGTTTAAACCGTCTAAACCCGTGGCATAAAACACGCAACACCCTACCGTATTTTGTCCCCGCCTTTTTGCCTTATGTCATTTAACACCAGCAGGAATCGCACGGAATGAGCAACGGAAAATCTTATAAACGATGGTACGACAGGAACCCGCGTTTGGCTCAAGGCGTAAAGCTCCTGGTTCTGCTGCCTGACGAGGTAAAAACAATCATCAGCGAAGCACTGATTACGCTGGCCAACCGGGAGTTCAACGAAAGCGAACGAGAAACCGCATTCCGAACACTCGGCAGCGAAAAAATCATGGGCCTGCACAAATCCAAGAACAGGCGCCGGGAATACGACATCAATGACACGCTGCACAAGGCCATGAATTACCTCTACATGCTCTCCGATGATGGGCAAGACTTCATGTCAGAACATATTTTGAACATGATTAAATATATTCAGGAATACTTTGCAACCTGCAAGAAATTCCAAATGGACTCCGAACCGGAGCATGTCGCCCGAATTACCTATGCTTATGTCAATAGCGGTTCGGAAGGCGTGGAAAAATTCCTGAAGCAGTTACGGGAAGAGTTTTATCTTAAAGTATTCTCACCGGATAGCGGCATGAAGGCATCCATTGACCTATTGGCGACCGTACAAGCACAAGCTGAAACAAAGACGCAAACTGAAACGGACGACAGCATTAACCTGGCGACTAAAGATGACAGTCAGGGGATGAAATTATCCAAACTGGAGATCGATTAATCAGCGCATGAACCCAAGCGACTGGACCGTTATACTAACAGCATGATGGGCAGAGCAGATACGGGAATATGCACCAAAACGAACTAATGTCATCTCGGGAAGGGCAGGGAGTGAAGCGCCAAGTCTGGCCGGTCATTGTGTTGGCTTGGCTCATGCTCCTCTATACAGGCTTGCAAGCGTACGGTTACGGGTTAGAACCTGTGGCAGCGTTCATCCGCGGGAGCGGGCTTGATCTCTTCACGGCCCAGCCGTTGGGCTTGGATAGCCTCGTCAAACACTCCGCCTTGCCCTCACTCTGTCTTTTTCGACAACTCGCAGGCATCCCCTGCTTCTTCTGTGGCATCACGCGTAGCTTTATCCTGTTAAACCAGGGACATTGGCAGGCATCACTGCAATATCACCTTTTAGGGATCCCCTTTTATGCTGCCACCTTGTTTATTGCCCTATATGGACCAATCAATCCACAAAAAACCGAGCGGTTCCTGGCATTTTGGCTGGACAAGCGCATGCTGCTCCCGTTCCTGGCCATACTATTCGCCTGTTGGTTATGGAAACTGCTCCACGATCCTGTTTTCTGGTAGCTCAAGCGATCGCTTGACGCCCTAGGGGGATTTGAAATACAGTACTGAAACTATAATAGGATGAATAATCCTTCATTCTTCTCATTAGAAACACTCCTTCCAGTGGCTAAACCGGTCTAAAAGAAGATTCGACAAGTTTACGGTGCTGGCTCAGCCGTCAGTGGCCAACCCTATTTGAAAAATAAAACCAGAAGGACCCTAGCTATGACCACCGATTTGGTTAAAGAAATTGAAAATGAATATCTGAAGGCGGACCTGCCGGAAGTATGCCCAGGCGACACCGTCAAGGTCATGGTTCGCATCCGTGAAGGTAACAAAGAACGTTTACAAGGTTATGAAGGCGTTGTCATCAAGATTGCAGGCGCCGGCGTCAACAAGACCGTAACCGTGCGTCGCGTTTTCCAAGGCGTTGGAGTAGAGCGGGTGTTCCTGCTGCATTCCCCCAAAGTGGAAAGCATTAAAGTACTCCGCCGTGGCGATGTGCGTCGCGCCAAACTTTACTACCTGCGTCAGCGTACTGGTAAAGCGGCCCGTATCCGCGAAAAAACCATTACCAAGTAGGTTTTTAAAATTTCTGATCAAAAAACGAAGAGCCCGTCCTCTTCGTTTTTTGTTTATCCAGCAGGATCAATCACGACTATGCAGCCTTCCATCCAGTGGTACCCTGGCCATATTGCCAAGTATGAGCGTCAACTCAGCGAATTGCTAAAGCTGGTGGATGTGATCGTGGTGGTATTGGATTGCCGTATTCCTCAAGCAACGGTAAACCCTCGGCTCGCCAGTAAAATTGGCGATAAACCCACCCTCATTATTCTTAACAAGAGCGATTTGGGAGATGCCAGCCAGAACAAGCGATGGATAAAGAGCTTCACTGGCGAGAATCAGCGAGCCATGCTCTACGATGCCAAAACAGGGCAGGGCAAAGCGCAACTCGTCCAGCAAATCCAAGCACTGGGTGAGGTTACGCTTCAGAAATTAGTCGCCAAAGGCCGTAAAAGGAGACCAATCCGCGTTTTAGTCGCTGGGATGCCGAATGTGGGGAAATCGACGCTGATCAATAGCATCGTGGGCCGGAAAAAGACTAAAACCGGGCATCGGGCAGGCGTTACCAAAACCACTCAATGGATTCGGATCCATTCGGACGTGGAGTTAATGGATTCCCCCGGCGTGATTCCTCCCCAACTGGATTCCCCGGAGGCGGGCGCGCTGCTGGCCACAGTCAGTTCGATTGGGGATGCCGCATTTGACGAGGAGGAAATTGCCCGCTTCCTATTGGAAACCATTGAGGGACTTTATCCGGGCTTAGCGGGTCGATTCTTCAAACTCGCATCCGATCAAACGCTATCCCTGGAAAGAATTGCGGAAGCCAGACACTATAAGCTTGGCGGAGAGCAGTTGGATTTATTACGTACAGCGCAAGCCGTACTGTCGGACTTTCGACATGCGCGCCTGGGAAGGATTACCTTGGAACATGTCCCCAATCATTCAGTCTCCACTGGAGACGCAGAGCGAGAAAAGCCGCAAGAAACAAATTCCGAGCAGCCAGATATCAGCCAATAGTTTGAATTCGGAGACTCTACAGGCAGCGATAGAGAAAGCAAAACCGATAAAAGCCAAACATGAAATGAAACAGTCTTCAGCACCTCTCCGCAAAAGGAAGACCAGTAAACTGAGCACATTACTGCGCTATGACGCGAACGTACAAAAAGCGTTGTCCCACAATTACCATTTGATAGGGCTAGATGAAGTAGGCAGAGGCAGCTTAATCGGCAGTGTGGTTGGTGGAGCGGTTTGCCTGCCCAAAACCTTGAATCGGGAGCAAAAACGCCTGCTTCACTGGCTGGATGACTCTAAAAAGCTGAATGCAGCCGTTCGGGCGGAATTGGCCGAAGCCATACAATCGTTTTGTCTCTGGGGCATTGGTCAGGCGGATAAACACGAAGTGGATGAGCTGAATATTCATTACGCCTCGCTATTGGCGATTTATAGGGCTCTGGAAGCGCTCTGCGCGCAGACCAGCCAGAAACCGAATGATGACCATCTGTTTTTATTAATGGATGGTAAAGCCACGATCCCGGACTATCGTTCGGATCGACAACGAGCCATTATTAAAGGGGATGGATGCTCGGCAGCCATCGCGGCAGCCTCAGTCATCGCCAAACATAGCCGCGACACCATGATTCAGACATTGGCACAGGACTATCCCGGTTACGGTTGGGAAGTGAACATGGGCTATCCGACACCCACCCATATTCAAGCCATTCGGACGCATGGCGTAACATCCCTTCATCGGAAGAATTTCCGGAAGGTGTACGAGCAACTCAAACTGCCACTCCAATAAATACTGGGATGATTGGGGTTTAAGCGCGCAATCATTACGGATAGATACTGTTTCCGGACAAAGGGAAAGCAAAATAGGGGGAATGATAGCACCTGAGTGATTGCCAGGGGCTAAATGCCTTATGTCTCTATAAAACGGCCAATCCATAAATTGGCCGTTGGTAACAAATCCTTAGGAAAAGGCAAACTGAAACAATTGGTTGTTTTTATTTAAAAAGAAAATACTAAAACTCTCTGTTATATCCACTCTATCAATTTCTCTGTCATATCCCCTCTTCAATGCACACATAAACGCAGGCATTTCGTTCCTGTGTTTCAGCAGTCAATTTCTCAGTTCCTATCTGTCTCAAGGAGAACTCATGATTTCACCCACCAGCTTATTTGGCGCGCCTACGTATAATGCAGGCGGTTTAGGTGGCGCTGGCTTATCCGGCGCGTATGCCCCATCCCCTGGTTTAAGCAATCCGCTATCCCAAACATCGATGACCAACCCGTTGGCCAATCCGTTTGCAATGGGTGGTATGACTGGCACAGCCGGAGACGGCAGCATGAGTGGCATGCTACAGCAAATTGTTTCAATGCTGATGACCATCATGAGTATGCTAATGTCCATGTTACAAGGCGGTAATGCTAATCAAGGCACCCCATCCTTCGATAGAGGCAATCCAGAACCTTTCACTAATAGTAATAATGGCGGAGGCATCACGGTTCCAACGCAACTCAGTCATCCTCAGTCCCCACCCACTGGTGGTACAAAGCCAACTGCCGCCCAATCGGATTCTTTGATCACCGGCATTAAAAACACCACATCCGATCCAACCCAAAAGCAACGCTTAAATACAACCTTGGCGAAAGTTGCTCAAGATCCGGATGGCGCGAAACTTTTAAAAGCAGCGGAAGCCAATGGTTACACCATTGAAGTTGGCGACCCGACTAAAGCCGGCTCCCAGGATCATGATGCGGATTCCGTGAACGGCGTCACGCTTCCCGATCAAAAGAAGATTATTATTAACCCCAACGCCCCGGATTTCGATAAAACCGTCGTTCACGAACTGGTACACGCCGCTACGCCAACCGATGGCAACTCCAAAACCGAGGAAGGCATGGCTGATGTTATTGGCTACCGCGTTTCCTCTCGGATGGACGGCAGACAAATGCCAGGCTCCGAGCAACAAATCTTCAGCGCCAAGGCCAATAGCAGCAGCTATTCCAGTCTGCAAAGCGACAACGGCATTATCAATGATCTCAACAAACTCGGCATCAGCGCCTAGTTTGCATCGGATGAAGTCGGCTCAAATCAACCACGGCCACCCACCGGCGGAGCCTCCAATTGCTGAACATCCGGTGATGATACCCGAGATCGACGACCACGTTCAATGGGTATAACGCCATACCCGGCACGATTACTCCCTCCGTTCGCAGGCCCACCATAACCCGGCATGGGTTGTTGCTGGGTCTGCTGCTGTGGAGGTGTTGGCGCTCCGTACTCATCATTCGATGGCGAAACAGGAACCAACGGACGCCCAACCGGATCAGGCCCATAGGAACGATCATTGTTATTCATGTTTCCGGCGCCATTGGCCTGCATATTACCGTTCTGCTGACCCGGCGGCACCGCATTCGGGCTATTCTGTCCCGGGTCTATGGTCGGATCCAATGGCTCCCCGGCCGGATCCTGTTGTGCAACCGGTGCGCCGTTCGCGGATTCCTTATCACTCAGGTTTTTAATGTTGAAGGTCAGAAAATCGGCATCTGCTAAAGGCTTGCTGTATGCCAGATCAAAGTCTTGAGGCGGCCGATTCGCCAGGTAAGGCTTCATAAAGGACCGCCAAATAGCGGCAGGCAATGTACCGCCAGTCATGTGCGGCATGGTGGAATTGTCATCGTTACCCACCCAAACCCCGGTGACCACATCCGGCGTGAAAGCGACCAGCCAGGCATCCCGGTAATCATCGCTGGTTCCGGTCTTACCCGCCATGGGCCGACCAATGTCCGCAGTGCGGCCAGTGCCGCGCACGATAACGCCTTCCATCATCTTCACCATGGTGTCCACCGTGGTCCGGTTCAACACATTGGTCCTTACCGGCAATTCCCGGTAAATCTCATGACCGGCGTCATCGACGATTTTGCGGATGGCATAGGGCTCAACCCGCACGCCTTGATTCGCCAAAACCCCAAAAGCGGAGGTCACATCCAGCAAACGAACGCCAGAACCACCCAGCGTCAAACCCAGATAAGACTCCATCGGCGTATGGATACCCATTTGTTCCGCCATATGCGCAACCGCATCGGCGCCCATTTCACTAATCACTTTGACAGCCACAATGTTATTGGAGGTAATCAGCGCGCGAGCGATGGTCATGTAGCCATGATGGGATTTGTCATAGTTCTGAGGCTGCCAGCCGCTGATGTTGATTGGCTCGTCCAGGTAGACCCGGTCGGGCTGATAGCCGCGATCAATGGCGGTGGCGTAGGTAAAGACTTTAAATAAGGAACCCGGTGAGCGAATAGCGTCCTTGACCCGATCAAACTGGCTCTGCTGGTAGTTTTTTCCGCCCACATAGGCCAGAATCGCCCCGGTTTTCGGATCGATCGATACCAAGGCAGCCTGTTGGGAATTACGGTTCCTGCCATAAACTGCGGATTGCGTTAACAGCGCATTTTCCGCCAGCATTTGAGCCCGGAGATCCAGCGTCGTATAGATTTTCAGGCCGCTTTGCCAGAACGATTGCTCGTCCAGGTTAAAATCCCGCATGACTTTTTCCATCACGCTGCGGTTAAAAAAGGGGGCTTTGTCCGAGGAGGCCAAATTACGGCCACTAAGACTCAGACGAATAGGTTGTTGTTGATAACGAGCACAATCTTCGGCAGTGATTTGCCCGACTTCCACCAGATTCTGCAACACTTCATTCCGACGCTCCAGCGCGCCTTTCATGTTATGAAACGGGCTATAACCCGAAGGCGCCTGAGGCATACCAGCCAGCAGCGCCGCTTCCGGAACGGTCAAACGACTGGGCTGCTTCCCAAAGTACACTTCGCTGGCGGCTTTAATCCCATATGCGCCTTCACCAAAGTAGGTGTTGTTCACATACAATTCCATGATCTGCTTTTTATCCAGCTTGTCCTCCAACTCCCACGCCAGGGCCGCCTCGCGGATTTTACGGGAGAAAGAGCGCTCGTTGTTCAAAAAGACATTGCGTGCAAGCTGCTGGGTAATCGTACTGCCGCCCTCACGAATTTTTTTGTGGCTCAGGTCGCTGACCACCGCCCGCAGCACCGCCACCGGATCCACGCCATGATGGCTGTAAAAGCGGCGATCCTCGGTGGCAATCAATGCTTCGATAAAATACGGGGAGACATCCTTCAAACGCACATTTTGGTGATGGAACTTGCCAAAGGACATGATCGGCGTTCCATCGGAGGCAAACACCTGGGTCCACTGCGTCGGGTTTACGCCATCGTGCAGCACCTTTTCCACCGGGGGAAGATCACGGGTTACGGTGAAAATATAACCACCAGTGGCCAATATGCCAAACAGAACCAGAGCGAGCAGATTACGCAACATAACGTAAGGTTGTCCTATGTTTTGGGGACAGCGAGGAACCGCCTTGAATAAAGTTAGAATAGTGATATTTTACCCAAAGCAAAGCTAAACAGGAATAGAAACCGGATTTGCCGGCTTGTTTTTTGCCATTTTTCGTAGCGCTTAAACCCGGCCGCCCAGAAGCAGCCGACTTAGCTTGAACACACCCAACAGGATCATCAAGCCTAAGCCCAGGCTCCCCAGCGCATAGAGCAGGGCGCGCTCCCAAGCCCCTTCTCGGAGCAATAGCCAGGTCTCAAGCTCATAGCTGGAAAAGGTAGTCAATCCACCCAGAAAACCACTGATCAACAACAGCCTGAGTGGTGCCGGAGACGCGGACAGGCTTCCGAAGCGGCTTTCCAACACGGCTAACAGAATCCCCATAATCAGACAACCCAACATATTCACCAGGAAGGTGCCATAGGGCATCCAGGCGCCCCAGCGGGCCTGAGCCCAGTCCGCCAGCCAATAGCGACAGATCGTGCCTGTCCCACCGCCTACTATCAATAAAAATAATTTATTCCACATACCCCTAGCATAGCAAATCAACAGAGGGGACTTCTGAATAATCGAGCTTTTGAAGCTGAATCACCAACAAAAAGAGCCTCATGAACACTTGAGGCTCTTTTTTGAGTTATTTAAGCTGATTTTGTCCTTGTATAGCCTTATTATTC
>Ga0157374_10001503_pt1 | contig 19629 bp, 16 predicted proteins | sample M25metaG_FD_115308 | JGI IMG/M metagenome (GOLD analysis project Ga0157374, IMG submission 115308) | Miscanthus rhizosphere microbial communities from Kellogg Biological Station, Michigan, USA - M2-5 metaG | ecosystem: Host-associated > Plants > Roots > Rhizosphere > Soil | place: USA: Michigan... | reverse complement strand
ATAAGTGTTATCCCCGGGTTTTTCCCAAATTCATTTTATGACAGAATCCAAATAGGCAAAACAACCCGAATTTATAAAAGACTGGGAGTAGGCGTTGTTAATAAAGTTGCTCAAAACGGAACGATCATCAATCGAGTAATCAAGAAAAGATTTCCTGGTTATAAAACGATCCTCCATGAACGATCATCGATCCATAAACTTTTGTAACAAACATACTTGTTTGAAAAATTTCATTTTATAATGTTTGTATTTTTATCCTGGTTACTTTCTATGCCTTTTCACAGGGCAATTTTTCTGGGCGGTCATTATTTCCATAACAAATGTTCTTTATAACATTTATCCTAATTTTTTGCAACAGTATATTCGGCTTAAATTAAGATTGTACAAAAAGCTAAAAGCAAACTGAAGTTTTTCATAATTTTCAGTATGCAAAAAATCAGGCGCAAGGGTAGGTGGATCAGACGAACTTTGAGGATTTTATTAGCTCTCATTATTATTTTTATAACTGCCTGTTTTGTATTTGATTATTATGTACAGTTCAGGAAAAGTGATGATGAACTAAATAAATTCTTTACTGAAAATCACATTCCGGGCAAAATAGGTTACTATGTTACACATGGGCGACGACTTCGCTATGTGTCGATTGGCAGCGATAGCTTGCCGACACTTGTATTCATACATGGCTCACCCGCTTCAATGAGTCTTTATCGCGGGAGATTTAATGATAACATCATTTTAAAGAAATTTAGAATATTAGCCGTAGATCGCCCGGGTTATGGCTATTCAGGATTCGGAGATCCCGAACCATCTATCCAAAAGCAATCTGAAATGATAGGATCATTGTTGGATAGTGTTTACAAAGTAAAACATCCGGTTGTGGTTGTTGGTGGCTCATTTGGGGCGCCGATTGCATGCCGGCTTGCCATGGATCATCCTAAACTGGTCGATGGACTTGTTATTACCGGGCCTGCGATAGGACCGGGACGAGAAAAAGTTTTTTGGTTTACCTCACTTATCGAAAATCCTGTGATTCGCTGGTTCATTCCTCGAATGTTCAAATCGGCAAATACAGAAAAAATCCATCACAAGGAAGAGTTAGAAAAAATGCTTCCTTATTGGAAGAATATTCGGGTACCCGTGATGTATCTGCAGGGAGCAAAGGACAATCTCATTGACACTTCCAATGCCAGCTTTGCAAGACAGCAATTGGTGAATGCTCCTTATCTCAACATCTATTTTTTTCCCAACCGGTATCATTATCTCGCCCAGTATGAATGGCCGACGATTAAAGACAGGATCATAAAAGTCTATGAAATGATCAGGAAATGAAGGCAACATTTTGCTGAGCGGGGTTGTCTAACGTGAGACGTTAACCATGAATGGAAGTCTGGTAAGTTTATTTCATTTCCTGGTAACATATCTATAACCAAAACTAATGTCATGAACACTGTTGCTGCTACGTCAACATTTCGATCAAAATCATCTGCATGGAAAACAATTTTGATGGCGTGGCTTACGGCCGGTTGTCTCGACCTGCTTGCTGCCATAATTGTCTACTCGCTCATTATGCAACGAGTGACCACCATGCGTTTATTACAGGGCATTGCAAGAGGTGCCTTGGGCAATACAGCCTATGAAGGAGGTATTGGAACTGCGTTGGCCGGAGTCGCCTTTCATTTTACCATTGCTTTTTGTTTTGCAGTTTTTTATTTTTTTATTTTTCCCTACGTCCCGTTTCTGAAAAAGCAAAAAATCATCAGTGGATTATTGTATGGCATTTTTGTGTGGTGCGTCATGAACCTTGCCATATTGCCTTTGTTAAAGATTGCACCTGTACCTACAAAATGGGATTCTATCGTCAGGGGCGCTGTGATTTTAATGTTTTGTATCGGGTTGCCGATATCCCTGATCGTAAGCGGGTATTATCTGTCAAAAGTGAAACGGTAAAATGAAAAAACTGTCTCAAAAGTCTGTTATTGTCATTGCCAGGGATGAACGATTGAAGCAATCTGTCGCTAAGTACGAAACGACTTCTTTGATTACCCTGGTGTACATGCGCAAGGATGCCTTTTGAGACAGCCTCTTAATTCAGAATTATTTGGGTTTCGTTGCCTACTTCTTCTTGCTTTCCATATGCATACCTCCCATCATTTTCATTGCATCGGCCATCGAAAAATATTCCCAATGCTCCGTAGCTTTTCCATCACTGCCGAATTTCAGTATGTGAACACCGTTCATATCAAAATGAGTTCCGGCAGGTGCACCCATTGAAGCCACTGAATTGGTGCCGGTAAATCTTGTAAGGGAAAAAACGTAATCGCCATTCGAGGCACGCTGCAATGATTCCAGCTTCATGTCCTTGTAGTCATCGTGCAAACGCTTGAGGTTAGCCTTGATGCTGTCCAATCCTTTGATATCTCCATGCTCGCCCGAATGATCAACGCCATCTGTGGCTATATACTGATCGAGTTTAGCTACGTCGCCCGACGAAATAGCGTCGTCTATAGCACGAGCCGTGGCAATGTTTTTATCAGCTGTAGAAGTGGAAGCAGAACTGGAAGCAGCCATCGAAGCAGAAGTGGTATCAGCGCTAGCAGATTTTTCTCCACTGCTGTTGCAAGCAGTGATGAAGCAGATCAATCCTGCAGAAGCGATCATTAGAAACTTTTTCATTGGTTTTTTGATTTTTAGTTGATAAAATGATTTTATGATCTTAGTTTGATGACATCGACCAGGACCGGAGAGTTATGTGTTTAAAGAGTAGGAGAGTAAAACAGGGCAACTAAAGTACAAAATTTAAGAACGCGGCAATTTAAAAGCCCTCTAGAGAGAGGGATGAAAACCGGATTCTCCTTCTGTTCTACTTCATATTTGGCTGCATCATCTTCATCGCATCGGCCGCGTTGATAAAAGTCCAATGCTCTACTATTTTTCCGTTGCTGAATCTTGACACTTCGATCGCGTCCAGGCTATTTTTGGTTCCTGCCTTCATTCCCATCGCGTCTACTTTCATGGTTGAACTTTGCTTCATCCATTGAAAAGTATACTCGTCGTCGGCTAGCTCTTTTACAATTTCGCCCTTCATATCAGTCATCATACCGGTCATTTGAGCGAATGACGCTTTGATATTGTCCAGTCCTTTTACGTCACCACTCATGCCGCCATGATCGACAGCGTCTGCCGCGATATAATCACCGACCTTGCTAAAATCGCCGGATTCGAACATCTTTGCGACAGCCCGCGAGGCCGCCAGATTTTTTTGAGCGGTACTGCTCATAGATGATTTTTGGCCATAGCTGCAGCAGCAGACGGCTGCAAACATAGTTGCAAAGACTAACTTCTTCATACGTTGTGGTTTTAGTTTTTAATAAATACAAGAGCTCAGTATCTAGCAAGCACTAGCGCAATTCACATGCCACGGAAAAGGCATTTCTAATAAAAAAGTACGGTTTCTTGGAATATGGATTGTGTAGTTGACTTGACGATCTGCCTGTAGAGCGGCCTCGGGAAAAACGCCTTGAGGTGGAAAAAACGAACGCTCTACTGGTATAATTAACAGAGCCTTAGATTGATAAAATACAATTTCACTTTACATCTCAAATTTCACTTTACATCTCACTTAAGTACTTACGAACAAAGCGTATGGCCATAGCACCTTCTCCTACCGCAGAGGAAATTCCTGTCAAGGCGGTGAATCGCACATCACCAGAGGCAAAGATTCCGGGGATGTTTGTCTCGGGCATAAATGGTTCTCTTTCCAATTTCCAGAAAGTATTAAACGTTTTTTCTTTCATCAATTCCCTTCCAGTTAAGATGAAACCATTGTTATCTTTCAGGACAATATCATTCAGCCATGCTGTACCCGGTTTCTGGCCGATATAAATAAACACTGCTTTCGCTGGGACAATGTTTTTTTCACCAGTTGTGCAATTCACAAGCGTGATTGTTTTCAAAACTTTTTCTCCGGTTGCACTTGCAACTTCTGTATTCGGAAGCACTTTGATGTTAGGCGTTTTACAGACGTTTTCAACAAGGTAGTTTGCCGCCACCTGGTTTAGCGCATTCCTTCTGATAAGAATGGTGACATCTTTTGCAAACTTACTAATATGCAATGCAGCCTGGCAAGCCGCATTACCCCCACCTACGATGTACACGTTGCCCTCTTTACAGGCATGCGCTTCCACTGCGGCAGCGCCATAATAAACACCCGCACCTGTAAAATCGTCAATCCCGGGAACATCAAGTTTTTTATACTCGACCCCGGTTGCAATAATTATCGTTTTACCGTGCACCTCGGAACCGTCACTCATCTCAACGATCTTATAGCCATCCTGCACACGGATTTTCTTTACTTCTCTTGCCGTAAGAAACTCGGTTCCAAATCGCAGTGTTTGCGCCATGGCCCGGTGTGTAAGTTCTGCGCCGGAAAGCCCGGTAGGAAAACCAAGGTAATTTTCAATTCTTGCGCTGGTGCTTGCCTGTCCACCCGGATTACTTCTTTCTATCACTAGGGTCTTCAGTCCCTCGCATGAACCATATACCGACGCAGCCAAACCTGCGGGACCTGCGCCAATGATCACCACATCATACATTTTTTTATCGGCAATATGCTGAAGGCCGATCCGTGCTGCAAGGTCAGAAAGTGAAGGGTCAACCATAAATGTCCCATCCTTTAATACAACCAGCGGCATGTCTGATGGTGACGCATTGGCGCTTGTAAGATATTTGTTCGCATCCCCGTCGCTCTCAATATCCATCCACAAAAAAGGCACGAGATTACCTGAGAGAAATTCTTTTAAGCGGTGTGATTTTGGCGACCACTGAAAACCGATGATACGCATCCCTTCATGATCGGGTTTGTAAAAAGCCTGCCAGTCATTCAACAATTCATTAATAACAGGATACAGCTTTTCTTCAGGCGGATTCCACGGCTTCATAAGGTAGTGATCGAGCTTTATATCGTTAATGGCCTTTATGGCCGCTTCAATATCCGAATAGGCTGTGAGTAGTACACATTTTGCCTCCGGATAAATTTCTTTGGTCTTTTGTAAAAACTCGATGCCTTCCATCTCGGGCATGCGTTGATCGGAAATGGATAATGCCACTGTCTCATTTTTTAACTTCAGATCTTTGATCAACTCAATTGCTTCTGGGGCAGATTCTGCCGCGACAACACGATAGTCGTCCCGATAATTATTTCGGACGTCACGCTGAATGGCACGAAGAACGTGCACATCGTCATCTACAATTATTATAAACGGAAGCTTCATTCTTACTGCAAGTTATTGTTATAGCAACCTTTTTGAAAATAAAAACTTCTTTGCTCAGAAACCACAAATCATCAATCGTGCGTTGGCAAAAAAATCAAATCCCGATTCTCTTTCCGAAGCAGTCATTTGACCTTCGGATTTGTCTATACCTCCTCTGTCAATGTGTTTGGGCAATTGGGATAGAAATACAAAACCTCGTTTTCCCCGGCGCTGAGTCTACTTTTATCTCGCCATTATGCCGCTTAACAATCCTGCTCACAAGATCCAGCCCGATCCCCGTTCCTTCGCCCACTTTTTTTGTTGTAAAGAAAGGATCGAAAACACGCGACAAAATTTCGGCCGGAATACCCGGGCCGTTATCGGTTATCTTCGTTGTTACATTGTTGCCATCAACTGATGTTTCAATAATAATTTCACCACTCTTATCCACCGCGTAGACGGCATTGTCAATGATATTTGTCCACACCTGGTTCAATTCTCCGACATGGGCCGGAACTTCAGGAAGATTTTCTGCAAACAATTTTTTTACACTAATATTTTTCTCACGCAACTTATGTCCTAACAAGGTTAACGTACTTTCAATGCCGGTATGGATATCGGTAGGCTGCAGCTCTTCTGTCCTGTCCATGTGTACATGACTTTTGATAGCGCTCACCAAAAAAGATATTCTGCTTGAAGCTTCTTCGAGGTCTTTGGCTATTCTTTGCGAGCTTAATAAATTTTCAATCCAATATATAACCTGCGTAAACGCTTCTTTGCTCACACTGTTCCGTATATCTTCCAGGTCTCTACCGGCAAATCCTGCCTCCAGGAAAGTTTCACTGACCTGTTGGCTTTCCTCGAATCCTGCTTGGTCAAGCCAGTCAATGATTTCATTTTCTCTTTCCATGCTTTGTATGGCGCTGAGCCTTGGCTTGGGTATGAGCTGTTTTGCTTCAATTAAATTTTTGAAGCTGTTAACATGGGCAGCGTCAATGTTGTGACGTAATAGTTGTTCCGTGAGCTCATAGTTTAATTTTAAACGTTTGTTCAATTCTGAAGATATCCTGTTAATGGCAGATGCAGGGTTATTTAATTCATGTGCAATACCAGCAGAAAGCTGGCCGAGTGCATGTACTTTTTCCTGTTGTGTTTGTAAAGTGGCGAACGCTTTCGCTCTCTCAGTCATGTAGCCGATAAGGCGTTCGATCAGGCCAGGATTGAGTTGCTCAAGTTCAGGGAAATATTTTTTATGAAGCAGCAATGCGCGCAACTTTCCTGTGGCAAATGAGCAACCCGGATAAATTTTCATTCTGGAGTAAGGTAACAGACCACTTACGCCGCCAGTCTGTTCATCATTGGCGAAAGAAAAATAATAAACCAACCGACCGTGGATATCCATATAAAAAGTTATCCGCCCCTCAACGATGATGATCATCACATCCGCTTCATCACCTGTTTTTTTGATTTGCGATCCGTCTTCATATTCATGGTACTCGGAGTGATCCAGTATCCACTGCAGTTGTTCGTTGGGCAGATCGTTGAAGGCGGTCACCGCTTTTAATTCGTCGGTTGTCATTTTTTTTAATTTTTCAACGACACTTAATTAACTGCAACAAATTTTTGTTTTTTGATGAAGTTAAGAACTTTTACCGGGCTTTGTTTTTAAGCCAGAATTATTGGTTTGAATATTCAACCATGTTTTGAATGATGCGTCCAACAACTACTCTTAATGCCAGGCAGCAAAAATTTTTCTCTCCAAAAAGCAAGTTATCTTTAGCGCGCAGCTAAAATTTATAATTGTTTTTAAACCGGTTAAATTTCACCTGATAACGAGCCTATGCCATTGTTAGCTATTGATCTTGGCGGAACCAAGTTAGCATTTGCTGTTTTCTCGCAAAAAGGCGATCTGCTGTGCGAAGAAAAAATAAACCTTGACAAGAGAAAAGGCGCGGAAGTGGGAAGATTAATCTCTGAGACTGTTGCTGCAAATCTTGCCACACAAAAAGATAAAGGCGAAGAAATTGAAGCGATAGGAATTTCTGTTCCCGGTATTTATCACAAAAATGAAGGAACAGTTTGGGCCCCAAATATCGAAGGATGGGAAAATTATCATTTACTGAAGGAAATAGGATCTGTTGCCGGAAATATTCCTGTGATTATTGACAGCGATCGCACATGTTATATTTTAGGTGAATGGTGGATGGGTGTGGCGCAAAATTGCAGCGATGCAATTTTTTTAGCAGTGGGCACTGGTATTGGTGCCGGCATTTTAACTGGCGGTAAAATCTTGCGTGGCGCAAACGATATTGCGGGTGCTATAGGATGGATGGCATTGGAACGTCCGTTTCAGCATCATTACAAAGACACGGGATGCTTTGAAAGCAGGGCCTCCGGCGAAGGCATTCCTAAAATGGCAAGGAAAATCCTCAGTGAAAAAAAAGAGTATGATGGGTTAATGAAAACAAAATCGTTGAATACACTTACAGCTCTCGATGTGTTTGAAGCTTATGAAAAAGAAGATGCGATTGCGAAAGAAGTGCTTCGTCATTGCATAGAACTATGGGGAATGGCAGTGGCCAATTTGATCAGTTTATTTAACCCTGAAAAAATAATTTTTGGCGGTGGAGTATTTGGTCCGGCGGTAAAATTTATTCCTGATATAAAAAGGGAAGCACTGAAATGGGCACAGCCTGTAAGTATGCAACATGTGGCGATTGAAACATCTGCCCTGGGTACCCGTGCCGGTTTGTATGGCGCTGCCTGTATGGCAAGGAAAAACTTTAAAACGTAAGCCGCTTATGGGCAAAAATATTCTTGCTTTTGTCGCGGCTTGCGCGGGCATGTTCCTTTTCGGCGTCACATTGATAACATTGGGCTCTGTTGCAACCGATCTGCGTTTTAAGTTTCAATTAAGCGGGACAGATGCCGGTACTCTTTTTTCAATCCTTCCATTTGGAATTCTCACAGGGTCATTAGTATTTGGCCCCGTTTGTGATCGTTACGGTTATAAATATTTGCTCATACTCGCATGTATCGGGATGTTTGCAGGCTTTGAAGGAATTGCTTACAGTAATTCTCATAGACTTCTAGAAGTTTGCATTTACATTTTTGGAGTGGGCGGCGGTATTGTCAACGGGGCAACAAATGCAGTTGTTGCAGACATAAGTCCTGAACACAAGGGCGCTAATCTAAGTTTGCTCGGTGTGTTTTTTGGCTTAGGGGCATTGGGGATGCCCTTAGTTTTAGGTATGCTTAAAAGTAGTTCTTCTTTCAGCATTGTGGCTATTGTCGGATGGCTTACGCTGGCTGTTGCGGCGATTTATACTTTTATCAATTTTCCCCCCGCCAAGCAAAAAGAAAACGCGATATTGACAAACTGGAAAAGTCTTTTTCAATGGCTGCTCTTACTCATTGCATTTTTTCTTTTCTTTCAAAGCAGTTTTGAAGCCATCATTAATAACTGGGCAACCACTTATCTGGCAACAAAAGACGTTATGAATGAAAGCCAGGCCTTGTATGCATTGTCTCTACACATTGTTGGGATGATCGCCATGCGATTGCTCACAGGAAGTTTGCTGCGTGATATTTCAGAAATTAAAATTATGTGGTCGTGTTTGTTGATGTTGTTTATCGGAATTGCTTTGATGCAAATTGGTGAAACGAAAACTACGATCATAGCCGGGCTTATCTTTTCAGGTGCTGGATTAGCGGGCGGTTTTCCGCTGATGCTTGGTATAACAGGAAAGCACTTTGCGCAAATTTCTGGGACTGCTTTCAGTTTTGTTTTTACGGTAGCCTTGATCGGGAATATGCTTATTAATTACCTTATGGGGATAATTGTGGATGAGTTTGGGGTGCATTATCTCACTAGTGTTGCTTATATTGAAATTGGTTTCATGACAATGCTTTTTTATTTTATTACTCAAAAATCAAAAGCAAAATAGAACTTATGTTAGCAAAGCAATGGCTTGACAACGCCAGGAATGTAATGTCCAGGATAGAGGACACTCAACTGGATAATATCCGCAAAGCGGCGCAGGTAATGGCCGATAGCATTGAGGCGGGACGATGGGTGCACACTTTTGGTTGCGGTCATGCAACAATACCTGTTGAAGAAATGTATCCGCGTATTGGCGGCTTTGTTGGTTTTCATCCGATGGTAGAATTGCCGCTTACTTTTTTTACACGCATAACGGGCGAGATGGGTGTTCATCAATTTGTGTTCCTGGAAAGAGTAGAAGGCTATGGCGTGGAGATAATGAAAGGATACAATTTTGATCCAAAGGATACAATGTGGGTATTCTCACATTCGGGCATTAACAATGTAAATATTGATGTGGCGCTTGAAGCGCAAAAGAAAGGCATGAAAGTAATCGCCTATGGGTCTGCCGAAGCTGCTAAGGGAAAACAAACAAGGCACTCAAGCGGTAAAACTATTTTTGACATTGCAGATATAGTTGTTGACACCTGCGCACCCATTGAAGATGCATCTGTCCCTATCAAAAATCACCAGGATAAATTAGGACCGGTTTCTACAATGGCCTTTGTCACTTGTGTTTGGATGACTGTTATTACGGTTGCGGAAATTTTGGTCGACAGAGGCTTTAAGCTACATATTCATCCCTCGCACAATGTGCCCGGTGATACAACTGCCAGGCAACGATTGGAAGAAGCACTCGCCACATATAAAGAAAGAATAGCTGGCGTTTAATATTTACCTATGCGTCAAGGAGGCCAATGAGAGAGCACATTCTGACCAAAAGAACGTCTATCATTGAATTTATTATGGTCGCCTAATCAACGTGAACCTGATCTTCCAGTCGAGCGGCTTCTGCCTGAAGAACGTTTCGATGGTGCTTTCTTAGAAGCCTCACCGGATCCATTGCCTGATCTTCCTGAAGAACTGCTCCGGGATGACCCGCCGCGTGATGAAGAGGCTTTTGCTGTTGTCACACTGCGACGATGGGTCCTGTCTGTGCTTGCTGATTGACGCGACCCCGAACGTCCGCTTTGCCGCGCAGAACCTGAACCACCGTTTTCTGCAATAGCTCTTTCGTTGATACGGCTTTCAGCAAGTTCGGTGAGCAAATCGTCGGCTTCGTATTCTTCTTCCAGAGTTTGCTTTAGCAGACCTTCCACTTTTTTTAAGTTTAGTTCCTGGGCATAGGTTCTTGCAGTACCGTAACTTGAAATTTCATAATGCTCTACCTTTTGGGCCGCCGCAATAATTGCTGCGTCCGATACCTCGGGACTCATATCTTCTTTCATTAATTTCTCACCTTCTGTAATAATACCTTCCATTGCGGCGCACTTTTCACCTCGCTTAAATATTCCCAATATTCCGCCACTTTTTTGTTCGCCTTCTTCGCCGAACTGTTCTAGTACCTGTTCAAGACGGTCTTTTTGCTTTGCGGTAACCTGTAAATGCTGCTGCAGCGCTTTTTTCAACTGTTTATTGTTTGCTTTTTCAATCATTTTTGGCAGAGCCTCGATGATCTGTTCCTCAGCTGAATATAAATCTTTGATTTCATGTTTCAGCAAATCTCTTAGTTGATTCATGTTTTCCATATAAAGTTGTTTATATCGAGCTTCCAAAAAAAGTGTGCCGTTTTAAGGTATGGAAAGTTTGTCGAGTGGAATTAATATAGCACCTGCCTACCGGCAGACATGCAAGTGTGCGACGCGACTGCCGTCTAAACAGAAAACATAAAAAGTTGGGTCCATAAAACGCCTTTTTGAGTTCATTAGAATCGTCTGAAAAATAAAAATGATTGTACCTTCCTTTTTCTTAAACCATACAAAATGAGAAAACTATTCTTCACTTTCACCGCGTTGTTCCTCCTTTCCAATCTTTTTTGCCAGGAAAAATTAGATACAGATATGATATCTAAGATCAAAAAAGAAGGAACTGAAAATTCCAAGGTCATGGACATCGCTCATCATTTGACAGATGTGAGTGGACCCAGACTAACAAACTCACCTGGATTTATACGGGCAGCGAATTGGGCAAAAGATGAAATGACAAGTTGGGGCTTGACAAATGCGCAGCTCGAACCATGGGGTGAATTTGGAAAAGGCTGGCAACAGGAAAAATGTTATGTGGCGATGGTAGCACCCTACTATCAGCCATTGATAGCAATACCAAGGGCATGGACGAATGGAACAGGGAAAAAAGTGTTAAGAGATGAAGTGGTTCTAATAAAGGCAGAAGATACAACTGCACTAGTGCAATACCTGGGAAAGCTGAAGGATAAAATCGTGATGACATGGTCAAGTGCCCAATTGAAACCAAGTTTTGAACCTGATGCCAACAGATTTGCAGATACGACTCTTGAAAGGATGGCTGCTGCGGAAATACATCCCGGAGGACCCAACCAACAACAAAACGCACCAAGACAGAATCAGTTCAGTCGATTTGCGATGCAACGACGGATGAATGAAATGATCAACCAGGAAAAACCTGCGCTGGTATTAACGATGAATCAAAACGGGAATGACGGAACTGTGTTTGTCGCCAGCGGCGGGCAATATGCAAAAAACTCACCGGAAGCGCCGCCAAGTGTAGCCCTTAGCAGTGATGATTATTTACGCCTTCAACGATTGATCGGAGATGGAATAAAAGTGGAAATTGAAGCAGACATCAAAACAAAGTTTTTTGATGATGACCTAAAGGGATATAATGTCGTGGCAGAGATCCCCGGAACAGACCCCAAATTAAAAGAGGAACTAGTAATGCTTGGCGGCCACCTTGACTCATGGCATGGAGCAACAGGAGCAACCGACAATGCCGCCGGCTGTTCTGTAATGATGGAAGCGGTTCGTATTTTAAAAACACTGAATGTGCAACCGCGTCGCACCATAAGAATTGTTTTATGGAGTGGGGAAGAGGAAGGTTTGCTTGGATCAAGGGCTTATGCAAAAAATCATTTTGCAGACACAGCAAATGGTCAGTGGGTTTTGAAGGCCGAACAATCAAAAGTTTCAGCTTACTACAACGTTGACAATGGAACCGGAAAAATCCGCGGTGTCTACCTGCAGGGCAATGAAGCAGAAAGAGCAATCTTTTCCAAATGGCTCGAACCATTTAATGATATGGGTGCGAAAACCATTACGATTAATAATACCGGCGGTACTGATCATCTTTCATTTGATCGGGTTGGGATTCCGGGGTTTCAATTTATCCAGGATGAGATAGAATATGATACACGCACGCACCATTCAAATATGGACGACTATGATCATCTTGTGCCTGAAGATATGAAACAGGCAGCGATCATTGTGGCCACGTTTGTTTATAACACTGCAGAACGCGATGAAAAGATGCCAAGGAAAGAGCTGCAACCTCCTACAAGAAATCAGAGAGCTTTTTAGAAGAATCGAGGTACAAGATTCAAGATCCAACGCAGCAACTTGAGCCTTGATCCTTGTGCCTTAAACTTTTACTTTGGCTTTTCATAGATAAACCTCACTAAAACTTTTTTCTGATCGACATCAGAACTGAGAAACAACCGGTATCGTTTGTCTCCTGCGGTTACGATCAGTAAGGCAGTATTTGGTGGGATGGCACCTTCGTTCTCGGCGATCATCACGACTTCATGGTCAGTTTTTACAAAATCGATCCTTATATTAACAGTAATAGGCTTTGCGGAAAGCCGCTGGTGCGATACCGCCATTTGATTATCAACAGAAACTGAAATGGTGTCGCCGTCAATCTCCGCGTTATCATAAAAATCAAGGCGAAGATTCCCTGTGTCAACTTTTATTTCATTAAATATAGACGAGGCTTCTTTTGTCAAAATAATTTTTCCTGGTGGACAAGATACCTGGCTGTTCATCATTCGCCCACCCCAATCGCCACTCAGGGTTTGAGAATCTCTAAGCTGTGCAAAAGTCAGTGTATAACGCTTAATGCACGGAATGCAATCCGGTGGGACATGAAAAGTAGTGGGGCCAGTCTCCTGGATAGTGACGCTTTTGTTTTTTGAGTCAAAAACGCCTTCGAAGTTTTCTTTCACAAAATTATTTACATCAGAAAAATGATAAGATGAACCATATACTTTCAAACCTTCTACTTTTATCTGCATTTCGATGAAATAAACGGGAAAGCAGCCGCCGGGGCCTTGGGTAAGTTTTCCCCGCCACGTTCCTCCTAAATTTTGAGCATGCATTGCGGTGGTAAGACACAAAAAGCATATTACGGTGGCTGCTCGGGACATGGCGTTGAAGATAATGAGAAAGGTGTTAGCGACAGTAAAAAATACTTGAGCGGTTTTATGGTGATTGGCTTTCGTATTTGAACCTTACCATCGCATTTTTTTGCTCTGTCGACGTGATCTGCACCTGGTAACGTTTATCACCCGCAGTGATCACCATTAAAGAGGTATTTGGTGGAATTCGTCCCAGGTTTTCTGCTACCATCACCACTTCATGTTCCGTATCGCTCGCATCAAAGTCAAGTGTCAGCACGATTGGAGATGTGCTTAATCTTTTATGCGAAAGTTTCAATTGTTTATCTACAAAAACAGAAATCGAGTCATCATCAATTTCCCCATTGTCATAGAGTTTGATGGTTACCTGTTCTGTATTCACCGTAATAGTCTGTGCCAATGCGTTCTCTCTTGTTCTCAAAACTTCAGGGGTAATAATCTTTTTTGCAGTAACCGGATTCTTTATGTCAGGCTGCGTAATTTTTTTAGTGGAGTCAGTTTTTGGATTTATGATAACTGGCTTTGTTTTTACTGTGGTGGTATTCTGTTTAACAGGTGTCGTTGTTTTTTTAGTAGTAGACGTTGCTTTCTTTGTTGCAGACGTCGTTTTCTTAGTCGTTGGGTTTGTCTTCGGCGTGGTTTTATTCACAAGAGGTGGAGGGCTTGTTGTGACTTTAGCAGAGGTGTCTTTTTTTACTACAGGTTTATCACGCAAGAACGGTTCAACATAAAAATCTGAGTTTTGAACCCTGCGCAAATAAACCTTTCCGCCGCCGCAATCACCCCATTCACCATTATTTTTGGGGTCTCTCCTGTCTTCACTTTTCCCCACAAATGTGCCTTCCAAAAATTCCTCTTTTCCTGATTTATCGTAGGTGAAAATATACTTCATAAGGCACGTTCCACCACCACCCAAACTCTTTACTTCAACTGTTCGCAGCTCCTGGATCTGGAATTTTTTGTCTGACCTGTCCATACTTCCCGTCATGGTTGCCTTGCCATAAAACCGAACGTCGAGATAAGAATAAGAAACGCCAGTTACAGAAGAAGGATTGTCTTGTTTTATCTGAAATTCCAATTTGTATTGCTCACCAACATCAGTGATAAAATAGCCTTTCCAGATACCAGTCAGGTCCTGAGCAGAAGAAAAATTGCAAACCAAAAACAGAGAAAAAAATGATAGCAACGGCCTTAAAAAAAATCTTTCCATTACGCTGTAAAACTAACGAATAACTTCGTATGGAAAGGTATGGTTCTGCACCAATAGTTTGTTAATTTTGCCGCTCCTAAAATTAAAGTGGAAAATGGTTGGCAGTGAGTAGGAAGAGCCCTTCTCACCTTCACCCACTCACCACTCGCTAATAAATAAAATGGTCAATATTACTTTTCCTGATGGCGCTGTTCGGCAGTATGAAAAAGGGACTACAGCACTGGATATCGCGAAATCAATTTCCGAGGGCCTGGCAAGAAAAGTTCTTGCAGCAAATATCAACGGGCAGGTATGGGATGCTACTAGACCCATTAACGAAGACGCATCAATAAAATTATTGACGTGGAATGACGCCGAAGGGAAGAGCACTTTCTGGCATTCATCAGCACACCTAATGGCTGAGGCTGTTGAATCTTTATTTCCCAATGTAAAGTTTTGGGTGGGGCCTCCGGTTGAAAATGGTTTTTATTATGACATGGACCTTGGCGACCGAAAAATGACAGAAGAAGATCTGGCAAAGCTGGAAAAGAAGATGAACGAATTGGCAAAGCAAAATAATATCTATGCAAGAAAGGAAATCTCAAAGAAGGACGCAATAAAATATTTTTCAGATAAAGGCGACGAGTATAAACTGGACCTCCTGCAAAATCTGAATGATGGCGAAATAACTTTTTATTCGCAGGGCAAGTTCACTGACCTCTGTCGTGGTCCGCATATTCCCAATACAGGATTCATTAAAGCCATTAAGCTTACGAACATTGCAGGTGCGTATTGGAAGGGTGACGAAAAAAATAAAATGCTGACGAGGGTATATGGGGTCACATTTCCTTCGCAGAAAGAACTAGATGAATATCTGCTGATGCTTGAAGAAGCAAAGAAAAGAGACCATCGCAAGTTGGGAAAAGAACTTGGCATCTATACTATGGATGATGATGTGGGGCCTGGCCTGATCATGTGGATGCCCAATGGAACTGTGATCATTGAAGAACTGGAAAAACTTGCAAAGGAAACGGAGCTGGAGGCAGGATATAAAAGAGTTGTTACTCCCCACATTGCAAAAGAGAGCATGTATCTAACGAGCGGACATTTGCCTTATTATGCAGACAGCATGTATCCGCCGATGGAAATGGAGGGTGAGAAGTATTACCTGAAATCGATGAACTGTCCGCATCATCACAAGATTTATGCTGCGGAACCAAAGAGTTATCGGGATCTTCCTTATCGTCTCGCCGAATATGGAACCGTTTACCGGTATGAGCAAAGCGGTGAATTATTTGGTTTGATGAGGGTGCGCTGCCTGCACATGAATGATGCTCACATTTACTGTACGAAAGAACAATTCAATGATGAGTTCAGAGCAGTGAATGATATGTACCTAAAATACTTTAAGATTTTTGGGATCGATAAATACGTGATGCGCCTTTCATTGCACTCAGCAGAAAAATTGGGAGTGAAATATGTAAATCATCCGGAACTTTGGAATGAAACGGAAGCAATGGTAAGAAACGTTTTGATCGAATCGAACATTCCGTATGTAGAAGTGCAGGATGAAGCTGCGTTTTATGGTCCGAAAATAGATGTGCAAATATTCAGTGTCATTGGAAGAGAATTTACGCTGGCAACAAACCAGGTGGATTTTTCACAGAGCAGAAGTTTTAAGTTGCAATACACTACTCACGACAATAAAACAGATACTCCACTGATCATTCACCGGGCTCCTCTGGGGACACATGAACGGTTTATCGGGTTCTTATTGGAACATTACGGGGGAAAATTGCCGGTGTGGCTGTCGCCGGTACAGGTAAAAATTTTGCCGATCAGCGACAAATTTTTAGAATATGCTAAAACTATTTTACATAAGTTGAAAAAAGCAGATATTCGTGCAGAGATAGATGACAGGAACGAAAAAATCGGGAAGAAAATACGTGATACAGAGTTGATGAAGGTTCCTTATATGTTGGTGATCGGTGAAAAAGAAATGAATGAAGGTAAGGCTTCCATTAGACGACAGGGCAAGGGAGACCTGGGTGCGAAACTTGTAGAAGAATTTATTGTTGACATAAAGAAAGAAATTGAAGAAAGAGTAGGAGAGTAGGATTTGATAGTTGAAATTTGATACTTGGATTTTTACCTTAAAATTCCTTTGCCTCAAAGGAAAACAAAAAACAAAAACAGGATTGCTCGGAGGCAGAGCATAACTTAAAAAATTTAAATGGCAGTACCGAACAAAAGTTTTCAACCAAAACCAGGTGGGTTTAAGAAACCGAATACAGGTGGTGGGTTTAACAAAGGTGGTTTTAACAGGGGACGGTTTGCTCCCCGTAAAGAAGCAGAACATCGCATTAATCATTTTATCAGGGTGCCGCAGGTGCGATTAGTTGGTGATAATGTAACCCCAGGAGTTTACGCAACTAACGAGGCGATTAAAATGGCGCAGGAACAGGCACTCGATCTCGTGGAAATTTCTCCAAATGCTGATCCGCCGGTTTGCAAGATCATTGATTATAACAAATTCCTTTACGATAAGAAGAAGAAAGAAAAAGAGATGAAGGCGAATGCCAAGGTCTCTGAAGTAAAAGAGATTCGGTTTACGCCCAATACCGATGAACATGATTTTAATTTCAAGGCAAAGCATGCCGAGAATTTTTTGAAGGACGGTAATAAAGTAAAAGCCTACGTGCAATTCAAGGGCCGTGCAATACAATTCCAGGACAGGGGACAATTGCTGTTGTTGAAATTTGCTGAACGTTTAACGGATATAGGCGTTTTGGAAAGCATGCCAAAAATGGAAGGGCGCCGAATGTTGGCGATGTTTGCGCCGAAAGGCAAAAAGAAAGCAGAGAAGAAAGAGAGCAGCGAATAGAGAACGTTTAAATTATAAAAATTATCAAACCGTCTTTTTGAATCGAGGCGGTTTTTTTATTTCATGGAACAAATCAAACCTATTTCTTCCTCATATATTCAAACCGCTCTTGTAAAAACTTTTGAAGCACAGGTGAAATAAATTTTCCTTTAGTATATTGCTTCCTTCATTCATTTTAAACAAGCAGGCCAAAATGAGAACGTCACTGTTTTATTCCGCCCTACTGGTAATTGCATTGTTGATTACCTGCACACTGTTTGCTCAACCACGTACAGATACTACACATCCATCTCCCACACGTAGCACGACAGGTCCAAAACCCTACAAAGAAGTTATTACGGATAAAGCAAAGACTGACGAAGGTTTATTTAAAGTACACAAGATTGAGGATAAATATTTTTTTGAAATTCCTGATTCATTGCTGAATCGTGAAATACTGGTCGTCAACCGAATCTCGAAAGCGGCTGCTGGTATGCGTGCCGGTTTTTTTGGTTATGCCGGCGACCAGATAGGACAGAATGTTGTCCGATTTGAAAAAGGACCAAATAATAAAATTTTTCTTCGTACGATCTCGTACGCCGAGTATGCAAAGGATTCTACCTCTCCCATGTTTTGGGCCGTTACTAATTCAAACATTCAACCTATAGCCGCTGCTTTTGATATCAAGGCTTATGGCAAAGACTCGTCTTCAGCAAGCAGTGTAATTGATGTAACTGACTATGTAAATGGTGACAATGATGTTTTGTTCTTCAACAGCAATATAAAATCCGCTGTTCGCATCGGTGGCTTACAGTCCGACAAATCATATATAGTTGGTATCAAGTCATTTCCCATCAATGTCGAAATTACGACCGTAAAAACTTATGCGAGAGCACAGGTCTCTCCTGTTGGGTTTGGCGGTGGAGGAGGAACTCCTTCAGGAGGCAACCTGACAATAGAATTGAACAGCTCAATGGTGTTGTTGCCCAAAGTGCCAATGCAGGCAAGATACTTCGACGCCCGGATAGGATATATCTCTGTTGGTTATACTGATTTTGATGCCAATCCACAGGGCGTGGAGTCTGTTCAATTGATCAAACGCTGGAGACTCGAGCCCAAAGATGAGGATATGGAAAAATACAAACGTGGTGAATTGGTAGAGCCAAAAAAGCAAATCGTGTTTTATATCGATCCTGCTACACCTAAAAAATGGGTCCCTTATTTAATTGAAGGTGTGAAGGATTGGAACGTGGCATTTGAAAAAGCGGGTTTTAAAAATGCAATTGTGGCAAAAGCGGCGCCTACCACAAAGGAAGATCCTGAATGGAGCCTTGAAGACGCACGATATTCCGCAATTGTATACAAACCCTCTGATATAGCCAATGCAAGTGGTCCGAGTATTGCAGATCCGCGAAGTGGTGAGATAATGGAAAGCCATATCAACTGGTATCATAACATGATGGAAGTTCTTCAAAACTGGTACATGATACAAGCATCGCCCAGTGATACTGCAGCAAGAAAAATGGTTTTCAGTGACGAACTCATGGGCCAGTTGATCAGGTCTGTCGCATCACACGAAGTAGGTCATACATTAGGACTTCGACACAACTGGGGTTCATCTTCCACGGTACCCGTCGAGAACTTGCGTAACAAGGCATGGGTTGACGCTAATGGTCACACGCCTTCGATTATGGATTACGCCAGGTTCAATTACGTGGCACAACCCGAAGATCATATTGACGAAAACGGTTTGTTTCCCCGTATTGGCGATTATGACAGATGGGCTATTCAATGGGGGTACAGACGTTTTTATCAGTTTAGCGATGGCGATGACGAAAGAGCATTTGTAAATAAATGGGTAATTGATAGTTTAAAAAATCCAAGGCTTTTCTGGGGCGATGGAGAAACCAACCAGGATGATCCACGAAATCAGACGGAAGATCTCGGTGATGACGCGATGAAAGCAAGTGTCTATGGAATAAAAAATCTGCGGTACATGATGCCTAAATTGCTGGAGTGGACAAAAGAAGATAACAGGGATTATAAAAGCCTCTCTGACATTTATGCGCAAGTGACGGGACAGTTTAATCGTTACATGGGCCATGTATCGAGAAATGT
>Ga0157374_10001500_pt1 | contig 19673 bp, 26 predicted proteins | sample M25metaG_FD_115308 | JGI IMG/M metagenome (GOLD analysis project Ga0157374, IMG submission 115308) | Miscanthus rhizosphere microbial communities from Kellogg Biological Station, Michigan, USA - M2-5 metaG | ecosystem: Host-associated > Plants > Roots > Rhizosphere > Soil | place: USA: Michigan... | reverse complement strand
CGGCTGAAGCTGAACGGGCGGCTCAGCGGTTACTCGCCGCTCAGCCGCGTGATCGAGCTGGAGATGCTCCACATCGGGATCACGGGCAAGATCCAGCTCTGGCAGGCGCTGGAGGAGACGCAGGGTGCCAAGCTCGCCCAATTCGAACTACCCGGCTTGATCGAGCGGGCCGAAGCGCAGCGCACGACGGTCGAGCGGCTGCACCTCGACGCGGTCCGTCAGGCATTTGCCGAAGAGTCCGGCTGAACCAAGGACCTGGGAGCGCGAAGGCGCCAGGATTCCTCCAGCAGCTCTGTCAGCTCCTCGCGCTCGACGGCCTCGAGGCGGATCAGGATGTTGGGATAGCCGTCGTAGTGGGGAGTGGTGAAGAACTTCTCGGATTCGGCCTCGATCAGCGCGTCCTTCTCCTCCTCGCTCTCGCGCCAGAGGACGAGCACTCCCTCTTCGCGGATACGGGCAAAGAGGCGATCGCGGACCCGGAACCCCGGCGTCCCGTAAGAGGGCTTCTCAGCGGTGGCGGGAAGCGCGAGGGCCAGCTCGCGAACATCGGCCTCGGAGGCCACCTCAGGCCTTGTCTGGGCGGCGCTCGTCGCGGCGGTGGCGAAGGATCAGCGGCGCCACGTAGCCGATCAGGGCGCCGATCGCGACCGCGGCGAGCAGGGTGACGATCAGCGGCGCGTCGAGCGTGACGAAGAGGACGTCGACCTTCACCTGCTGGGAGTTCTGCAAGGCGACGATGACGACGAGCGCGACCAGGACACCAACGGCCCAGGCGCGCCAGTTGACCGGTCTGCTCTCCTTGCTCACTCCCCTATATGAGCAGACCGACCAGCAGGAGCACAACCCCGGCGCTCGCGGCCGCACCGGCCGCGCCGAGGAGCCAGCGCCGGCGGGCGATGATCGAGACCGAAGCGAGCACGATCCCCACTTGCAGGCCGACCTCCGCCAGCTCGTAGTCGATGTGCTGCGTGTTGGCGTGGTCGACTTCGTCCTCGTGGGCGTCGATCTCGGCGGCGAGGTGGGCGTCGGCCGGGGTCAGCTCGCTGACGACGCGGGCCTCGTGCTTGCCGGCCTCGGCGGCGGCGCGGCTCTCGGCGGCACCTCCGGTGCCCAGCACCCGCAGCAGCACCGAGTTGCCTTCGGCGATGTCGATCTTGACCCGGTTGCTCTCCAGCCGGGCGGCGGCGTCGGCGCGGTGAGTCTCCCCGGTGACGACCTCCTTAACCGCCTCGTTGGAGAGGAACGCCGAGATCGCGAGGAAGGCCGCCATCACCGCGACGATCATCGCTGCGTTGCGGCTGTCGTGGGGGCCGGCGTGGCTCTCCTCCCCCGTCGCGGCACGGTGTCCCTGCTCGAAGCGCTCGTATGACCGGTGGGCCTCCACGGCATGCCTTCTAGCACCTGCCGCGGGCGACCCCCCGACCATGGGAATAGGCTGACCTTCGCCTCGTGTCCATTCGCCTCCCGATCCTCGGCAGTGCAGCCCTAGTGGCGCTGGCGCTCGCCGTGCTCGCCAGCGGGGCGCTCAGCCAAGCGGCGGGCCCTGCCGTTACACCCGTCGATTCTGCCTCCTGCGGTGCGGTTCAGTACGGCGGCGCGGGAACGCCGCAAGCGCTGATCGTCTCCGACCTCCCCCTCCAGGGTGACTCGCGCGAACGCTCGCTGCAGATGAACGACGCGATCCGCCTCGTGCTCGAAGGAGCGGATTGGCGCGCCGGGAGCGTCGCCGTCGCCTTTCAGGCCTGCGACGACTCCAACGCCAAGACCGGGCTCTGGAGCAAGTCCAAATGCCAGGCCAACGCGAGGGCCTACGCCGCCGATCCGAGCCTGCTCGGGGTGGTTGGCACCTACAACTCGGGCTGCGCCGAAGCGATCGTGCCGATCCTCAGCCAGGCGCCCGGCGGTGGGTTGGCGATGGTCTCGCCCGGCAACACCGCGATCTGCCTCACCCAGTCCAGCCCCAGCTGCACCGGGGGCGAGCCCGGCAGCCTCTATCCGGCCCGCCGCACCTACGCCCGCGTCGTCCCCAACGACGCCTATCAGGGAGCGGGCCTGGCGAGCTTCGCCAAGCAGCGGGGAATCGATCGCGCCTACGTCCTCTACGCCGGCAAGGACCCAACCAGCCTCGGCCAGGCCAAGACCTTCCGCGGCGCCGCCGGCAGGCTTGGGATCGCGCTCGCCGGCTTCAGCGCCTGGAACACAAGCGCCGCCAGTTACAGCGCCCTGATGCGCAAGGTCGCCGCCACCTCCCCCGATGCCGTCCTGCTGGCCGGCCTGACCGAGCAGCACGGCGCCCGTCTGATCAAGGACAAGGTCGCGGCGATGGGCCCGAACAGCGGCATGGTGAAGCTGCTGGCCCCCGACGGCTTCGCTCAGCAGTCGACGATCGACCTCGCCGGATCGGCCTCGAAGGGGATGTTCGCCAGCGTGCCGGGACGGGTGCCGCAGAATCTCCCCGGGCCGGGCAAGGAACTTGTTTCGCAGCTGCAGAAAGAGGTGAAGGGCCCGGTCGAACTCTACGCGCCGTACGCGGGGCAGGCGGCAAGCGTGCTGCTCGGTGCGATCGCGCCCGGCGGCGGCCGCTCCACGGTGATCGATCAAGTGCGAAAGACCAAGGTCCTGGACGGCATCACAGGCACCTTCAGCTTCCTCCCCAGCGGCGATCCGAGCATCGGCCCGATCACCGTCTCGATCGCGAAAAAGGCATTCGCCCCGGTCGGCGAGGTCGAGCCCAGTCCGGCCCTGGTCAAGGCCGCCCGCGGCGGCTGACCCAGGCCTCGAAGGGGCGTTTCGCGCCTCCCCCACCGGGTACCGAAGTGTGAGCGACACCACCGGCCCGAATCCCGGCGGCTTTCACCGGACCCCGATCCGGTTCCCGCTTGGGTGCGAAGACCAACCGCCCGCTGGCGGAGAGGCGTTCGAGGCCGGTGCTGCCGCCTCAAATTTCTTTCCCAACTGCGGAGGTCGATCCAATGTCAGATCAGTTGCAAGGCAAGCGAATCGCCTTTCTCGTCGCCAACGAGGGGGTCGAGCAGGTTGAGTTGACCGAGCCACTCGAGGCTGTCCGCGAGGCCGGCGCCGAAGTCGACCTGCTGGCGCCCGAGGAGAGCGACGTTCAGGCCTTCAACCATCTCGACAAGGGCGAGACCTTCACGCCCGATCGCGCCGTCGGCGACGCCGATGCGAGCGACTACGACGGCTTGGTCCTGCCGGGCGGCGTCGCCAACCCCGACCAGCTGCGAACCAAGCCGGAGGCGGTCGAGTTCGTCCGCGCCTTCTTCGCGGCGGGAAAGCCGGTGGGAGCGATCTGCCACGCGCCCTGGACCCTGGTCGAGGCCGATGTCGTTCGCGGGCGCACCCTCACCTCGTGGCCCAGCCTGCAGACCGACCTGCGCAACGCCGGCGCCGAGTGGGTCGACGAGGAAGTGCACGTCGACCAGGGGCTGGTCAGCAGCCGCAAGCCCGACGACCTCGAGGCCTTCAAGGCCAAGATCGTCGAGGAGTTCGCCGAGGGCGTCCACGCGGGGCAAAGCCAAAGCACCGCGGCGGGCGCATAACAAATGCCGAGTGAGTAACAGGGCGTCGGGCCGGCTCAAGCACTCTGACTGCGCGGGGAGCGGGATCAGGCGGCGGCGTCACGGCCGCGGCTTCGCCTACCAGGATGCGGAAGGGGGGCGGATCAAGGACGAGGAGACGCTGGCGCGGATCCGCGAGCTGGCGATACCCCCCGCCTGGGAGGAAGTCTGGATCTGCCCCGACCCGCTCGGTCATATCCAGGCGACCGGGCTCGACGCCGCCGGGCGCAAGCAGTACCTCTACCACGAGCGCTGGCAGCTGCAGGCCGCGGCGCGCAAGTTCGAGTCGATGCGCGGGTTCGCCGCTGCCCTGCCGCGACTGCGCCGCGCGGTTAAGAAGGACCTGGGGCGCGAGGGGATGCCGCGCGAGCGGGCGCTCGCCTGCGCCGTGCGCCTACTCGACCTCGGCTTCTTCCGGATCGGCGGCGAGGAGTACGCTGAGGCGAACGAGAGCTATGGCGTGGCGACCGTCCTGCGCGAGCACGTCTCGATCAGCGACGGTGAGGTCGTCTTCGACTTCTCCGCCAAGAGCGGTCAGCGCCGTGTCCAGTCGATCCGCGACCCCGAGATTCAGTGGGCGATCGAGGCGATGCGGCGGCGGCGCAGCGGGCCCGAGGACCTGCTCGTCTTTCGCGAGGACGGCAGCTGGCGCGACCTCCGCTCCGAGGACATCAACGCCTACCTGCGGGAAAAGGTCGGCGAGGGGTTCTCAGCCAAGGACTTCCGTACCTGGCACGGCACCGTCATGGCCGCGGTCGAGCTTGCCGGAGAGGGCCCGCCAGGATCGAGGGGAGGCGCCGAGCGGGCGATCAGGGCGGCGGTCAAGCGGGTCGCCGAGCGCCTCGGCAACACGCCGGCCGTCGCCCGCAGCTCCTACATCGATCCGAAGCTGCTCGATCGCTTCCGCGATGGTGCGACCATCCGGCTTCCCCGCAGTTCGGATGAGGAAAAAATCAACCCGAAGCAGCAGGCGCGGATCGAGCGCGAGGTCTGGGCGCTGATCGGCTAGCCGTCCTTCTGATCGCGCCGTCCCGATCGGGCTCCACTGGGCCTCCTCCGTTTGCGCTGCCACAGCGACGGGTAGCTCAGCCGCGTGAAGGTGGTCTTTGCCCCGATCGGAATCCTCGCTGGCCTCGCCGCGGGATTTGCCGCGCAGAAGGGCTTCGAGCGAATCTGGGCGGTGTTCGACGAGGAGGAGGCGCCTGAGGTTGAGGACCGGATCGTCTCCTACCCGAAGCTGATCGCGGCGCTGGCCCTGGAGGGAGCGATCTTTCGCCTGGTCAAAGGCATGGTCGACCGCGGCGCCCGGGTCAGCTTTGCCTCGACCACCGGCATCTGGCCGGGCGAGGACAACAGGGCCTCCTAGCGAGCCGAGCCCGGAGCCTCCCAGCCCCGGGCCGCGCGAACCTCAGGTCTTGCGTTCGAGATCTGAGACCTCGGCCGCCTTCTCCTCGACCTTCTCCTGGGCGTGGTCAAGCTGCTCCTTCTTCTCGCCCTTCTCCTCCTCGCGCTTGCCCTGGCGACGCAGCGAGGCATCGTCGGCGAGGTCGCCCGCCGCCTGCTTCGCCCGGCCTGTGATCTTGTCCAGAATGCCCATGGTTCGGTCCTTTCGCTCGATCTTTCTTGCCGAACCGGGAGTACCCCCAAGCGATCCCGCGAAACCCGGGCGAGGGCCCGGCAGAGCGAAACGAGCCCTCTGTCAGGGCGCCTATCGCCGCGAAGGCCGCAGTCGCACGGTCGTGAGCCCGGGACGGGAACGGATCTGAACCAGGTCGCAGAGCTGGTTGGCAAGCCAGAGGCCGCGGCCGCCCTGCTGAGTCGGGTCCGGTCGCAAGCGGCCGGCCAGCGGTTCCTCGATCGAGCCGCTGTCCTCGAACTCCACCATCAGCTGGCCGTCGTCCCGCCAGGTGCGCAAAATGCCGCCGCCGCCGCCGTGGGCGACGCTGTTGGCTGCCAGCTCGCTGGCGGCGATGACGAGGTCGGCCGTATCGGGGCCGGTAAGCCCAGCTCCCTCGGCGGCATGCTCGACCCGCCGCCTCACATCGGCAAGCCCGGCGCGATCGAACTCAAAGGCCTCGATGCCGTCTGGGCCCTGCCCGCTCAGCTCTCCGGCGAAACAATCTCTGCCCCCGACGTATTCGCTGCTTCGCGCGTTGACTCCATCGCGACAAACCGAGCTGTGCGATTGGGCGACCCTCTCCAGCACGTCGTCGGCGAGCGCCCGGCCGTCGTAGGGACAGAGCAGCGACCAAGCCGGAGGCGGGGCGAAGGCGACGTTGAGCAGCGACTCGTGACGCTCGCACTCCTCGATCTCGGCGGGCTCGCGCCCCGGCCAGACCGGTTCGCCGATGCCGCGAAACGGTTGGCCCCCGTTTTGGTCGGCGAACTCGCGCCAGAAGGGGATGATCCGCGATGGGTTCCGCCCCAATTCTTCCATCTCGGCGAAGCCAACGGCGGCGGCCTCTGTGCCCAGCTCGCCTTCGAGCAGTGCCGTGTTCGCGCGGCTGACGGCGACCAGTGCGGGTTCGCCGGCCTCGAGCGCACCATGAAGGAAGGGCACGGCGGCGGCGAGAAAGCCCTCCGGATCTTGGTAGATCAGCGCCTCGTGGCGAAAGCCTCGCTGTTTCGTCGGCAGGTTTAGCCGTTGCGTCACCTGGGGTATTGAGTTTCCATCCGGGTTGTCCAATCGAGGAGCGATGAGAGATGTTCAGTTGCGACAGGTGTGGGAGCCGCTACAACGCCATGCACGCGGCCGCCTTGGAGAATTGCCCCCGGTGCCAGATCCGCGACCGGATCTCGGCACCGCTCGCCTTCAGGGCCTTCGAATCCCTGAACTCCCCGGATGGGGACACTTTGAAACCCCGCAGCCTGCCGCTTACCGCGGCTTCAGCACGAGCAGGCAGAGATCGTCCCGAATCGGCCCCTCAGCCCACTCGAGGATCGCTTTCTCAGCCTGGCTGACGATCGCGCCTGCGGGCTGCCTGGTTAGCGGCGAGAGAAGGCGCGAAAGACCCTCGAGGCCGAGCATTGCTCCGCCGCTGCGAACATCGGTGGCGCCGTCGGTGTAGACGACCACTCCCTCGCCGGCTGGTAGCGATGCCTCCCGGTTACTCAGGGTGAGATCGGCCTCGGCGCCGAGGAGAAATGTCGAGTCCTCGAGCGGCAGCTCCTCCAGCCCGGGCAGCTTCAGGGGGAGCGGGTGACCGGCGATCGCCCACGAAAGCTCGGCCTCCTTGGCGCGGAGCCGCAGGCAGACCGCGCTGACCAGCTCGCGTTGGTGGCGAGGACGCTCAAAAAGCGCGCGGTTGGCGAGCATCAGCAGCTCGGCCGGATCGCTGGTGTTGGCGGCAAAGGCGGCGAAGCGGGCGCGGATGAAGGTTGCGAGGCGGGCAGCCTCGGGACCGTGGCCAACGACGTCGCCGACGATCGCCACCGCCGAGCTGTCGGGCCCATTGGTCAGCAGGTAGAAGTCGCCCGAAACTCCGTACTCGGAAGGCACGAAGGCGGCCGCGGCATCGACGCCGGGCAGTTGCGGTAGCCCCGAGGGCGTCAGCGCCGCCCGGATCGCCTCCAATTCCTCGACCGAGTGCTCGAGCACGACCAGCTTCTCCCTCAGCATCGAGACGAGGATGGCAACCGCGGTGAAGACGAGAAGGCGCACCGCGAGCGTGGCTCCGAAATGTGGAATCGGCTGGATCGCGGCGCCGATCACAAAGAGCAGGCCGCAGCCGGCCACGGCGAGCGCGGCGGCTCGGCGATCCCCCCACCAGGCCGCCAGGCCGATCGGCACGGCATAGAAGAAGCCAATGCCGACATTGGTCTGGGCCGGGGTGACCTGCCAGGCGACGAAGACCGCCAGCGCCGAAGCGCAGACCCAGGCGATGCGAGCAGTGTTCGACATCGACCGTGGCACTCGTGACGACCATATAGGTCAGGTCCACCTGCGCTTACTGCACTGCGGGCTCGTAGGTGAGCAGGGCGATGCCGGCACCCAGCGTCTTCGAGTCGACAAGGTTGAGCGGCTTCTTCTCGGTCACGTCGCCGAAGAGGCGCTTGCCCTCACCGAGCAGGACCGGGAAGACCATCAGTCGCAGCTCATCGACGAGGTCGCGCTCGAGCAGTCCCTGAACCAGCTGGGCGCTGCCGGCGACCAGGATCACGCCGTCGATCTCGCGGTGCAGCCTTGCCACCTCGTCGGCGAGATCGCCACTCAAGATCGTCGTGTTTTCCCAGCTCGCCTCCTGCAGGGTCGAGGAGACGACGTACTTCGGCATCGAGTTCATCTTCTCGGCGAAGCCGGCGCCGTCCTCCATCGTCGGCCAGGCGGCGGCGAAACCCTCGTAGGTGACCCGGCCCAGCAACTGTGCCTCGGCCTCGACCAGCTCGTCGAGCTTGAACTTGTCGCCCTCCTCGCCGCGATCGATCTCGAAGGTCCAGCCGGCGTGCTTGTAGCCCTCGCCTCCACCCGGCGCCTCAATTACGCCATCGAGGGAAACGAACTCGGTTACGACGATCTTGCCCATTGGGATCTCCTTGCTGGTTAGTTGTCTCTACCCCGACGACGAACGGGCAGTCGCCAAATCGACAGGCTCACGAAATTAGGTCCCGCTTAGCCCCAGATCGCCATCACGTCATAGGCATCGAACAAAGGGTCGGCGGTAAAGATCGGCAATCGCTCGACTTGCGCCTGGGCAATCAGCAGGCGATCGAAGGGGTCGCGGTGATGGAGCGGCAGCTGGCGAACCTGCCAGGCGTGATCCGCGGAAACGGGCAGAAGGTAGAAGCCCATCTCTTCGACTCGTGTCGGCAGGTCGTCGGGAGCATCGAGCTTGCCGAGGCCAGCCTTGATCGCAATCTCCCAGAGACTGGCAACGCTCACCGTGGTCGCCTCAGCTTCAATTTGCCCCCGCAACGCCCGGCTGATTCGCTTGCCGTTGCCAGCGATGAACCACAGCAGGGCGTTGGAGTCGATCAGCACGAGAGGACTACATGTAGTCGCGGAAATCTTCGAGCGGCTCGTCGAAGTCCTTGCCGATCCGAATCTCGCCCTTCATCGAGCCAAACCCCCGAACTCCACCGCGCTTGCGCAGCGGCACGATGCGGGCAACTGGCTCAGATCCACGACGCACGACGATCTCCTCGCCGGCCTCGGCACGGCGGACCAACTTCGAGAAGTTGGTCTTTGCCTCACCGATCGTGACGTTCTGCGCCATCGAGCCAAGTTACCAACACTTGGTCAACTTGGTCAAGTTAGGGTTTCAACCCGTCGCGATACGTTTTGCCGATGAGCGGTGAGTGGTCCAATCCGGGGCGGGTCGCTGAGTATCTCTCGCGCGAGATTCCGCATCGGGGGACTGCCGAGGAGATGTTGCTGGCGGCGCTTCCGGCGCGGGTCGACCGGTTCCTCGACCTTGGCAGCGGCGATGGCAGGCTGCTGGGGCTGGTCCGCGGTCGCCATCCCCAGGCTGTGGCGGTCGGACTCGACAACTCAGCGCCGATGCTCGCCCGTGCCACCGAGAGATTTGGCGACGACCCTGATCTCGACCTTCGTGCCCACGACCTGCGGCTCCCGCTCGCGGAGCCCGGGCCGTTCGACGCGATCGTCTCCGGCCTCGCGATCCACCATCTCGAGGACGAGCGCAAGCGCGAGCTGTTCACCGAGATCCGTGGGCTGCTTGCCCCCGGAGGCGTCTTCGCCAACCTCGACCTCGTCGCTCCCTCCTCCCAACCGCTGCACGAGCGCTTCCGCCGTGAGATCGGCCGGACCGAGGACGACCCGAGCGACCGCCTCGCCGACCTCTCGGACCAGCTCCAGTGGCTGCGCGAGGCCGGTTTCGGCGACGTCGACTGCCACTTCAAGTGGCTGGAGCTGGCCCTGATCGTCGCGGTCAAGGACGCTCGGAGTCGCGGCTAGAGCCATGGGACGATCCCGGTCTTCTCACTGACGACCAGGACCGGCCTGCCGCGACGCCCTAGGCGTGCTTATAGACCTGCACGCTCGGGTGGACCGAGCCGACTTTCTTGATCGTCCTTCGTACTCACCTCCCTCCCCGCGTCGTCATCCCGGGCGATTCGCCGGGACCGGGAGTTCGATGGTAGGGATTCCCCGAGTATCGGATTTATCCCTACCGGGGTGGGAACACGGTCCAAAACCGCCTATGCTCCACCCGGCCTGAATAGCCAACGAACGCTGATTGGAGGGACTACCGTGGCGGGGACGACGACCAAACCGGGGCAGAAGCGCAGCATCGAGGAGGCGGTCTCCTACGGGGTAGGCCACCGGATCCGGATCGAAGTGCTGGCCTTTCTCAACGAAGAAACGCGCAGCCCGAGCGAACTCGCCAAGCTGACCCACCAGCCGATCACGACGATCGGCCACCACATCAAGGAACTGGTCAACTCGGGCTGCATCGAACTCGCGCGGATCGAAAAGGTGCGCAACGTCGACCAGCACTTCTACCGGGCGGTCGAGCTGCCCTTCATCAGCGAGGAGGAAGCCGAAGCCCTGCCGTTCGAGGTCAGGCAGGAATACGCGGCGGTGATCCTGCAGGCGCTGATGGCAGAGGGGCTGGCCGCGCTCTGGGCCGGCAAGCTCAGCTCCGATCCGGTCTGGATGAGCTGGCGCTGGTTCAACCTCGACGCCCAGGGGCAGTCCGAGGCCCAGGAGGAGCAAGCTGCGTTCTGGGAGCGGATCAAGGAAATCGAGATCGGCTCGATCGGCCGCGCCGCCGAGACCGGCGAGGAGACCACTTCGACGATCGTGGCAGCGCTTGGCTTCGAGCGATTCCGCCCGGTTGAGACGACCGCGCCCGCGATGCACCGCCTTGCCCCAGGGAAAAACTGACTATCGGCTAAACCTCTTTCGAGAAGTCGGTATGGACCCCCGTGTTCCGATCTGAAACTGTTCAATACTCAAAGTCCAATGAGCGAATCGACCCAGACACGAGAGAGCCCCGCCACTTCGACCGGTGTGGAGGAGAGCCGCCACAGCGGAGACGGCCAGCTGGACTGGGGGGCGCTCCTCTCCCGCTCGATCCACCCAACCAGGCTGTGGATCATCGAAGCGTTGCGGATCATCGACCGGCCGCTGTCGGCATCCGAACTCGAGCGGGTCTTCGACGGCAAACAGAGCACCTCGGCGATCTCCTACCACATGAATACGCTCGCCAAGATCGGCATCGTCAAGCTCGCCGACATGCAGCAGGTTCGCGGCACCTGGAAGCGCCTCTACGTCTTCACCTCCGCCGTCAAGCCGGCCCCGCCGAACCGGCCGAGCTAGAGCTCGATCCGGGAGTCGATCGCCGGCGCCGACGTAGCGATCGAGCGGCGGCGCTTCGTGTTGCCACGGTATGCTTTTTTCGCTCGAGTGCCCTGGCGGCGCCGAGCGCTAGCCAGGTGTGACGGTCGAAGGCCGCCGCGCAGGGTGCGATTTAGATACGAAGCCAGGGCAAACGGCTCCGCGGCGGTAAGTGGGCGCAAGAGCTTTGCGTACCCCTCGCCAGAAGAACCTTCTACAGGAGCCGTAGCTTGGATCGTCCCGACTTACCAGACTTACCAGGTAGCCCTGCCCGCGGGGCGCTCGTATCTCAGCTCTCACGCGAGATCGTGCAGCTGCATGCCCGCCTCTACGGACGTGGGCCGACCAAGGCGCGCAGTTACCTGCACGGTGACTACGCGGTCTGCATCCTCGAGGAGGTGTTCACCACGGCCGAGCGGACGCTGATCGTCGCCGGCTCCGGAGACCACGTCGGCGAGACGCGCAAAAAGTTCCAGGACGCGGTCAAGGAGGAGTTCATCAGCGTGGTCGAGCGGATAACCGAACGAACCGTACGTGTCTTTCTCAGTCAGGTCGACGTCGAGGCCAACCTGGCGCTCGAGTTTTTTATCTTCGCCGAACCGGACGCCGGTAAGAAGACGCAGGCGAGCGGCGAGCCGACCGCGGCTTAGCCCTCGGGCCGCTCGCCGAGCAGGAAGACCTCGATCGCGACGTCGGGGTCGACGTGGACGACACTGAGGAAGGCATCGACCGGACGGCCCATGATCCGTTCGACGCTCGCCTTGTACTCATCCTTCAGCGCTTCCTGGTGCAGGGCGCGCGTCTGCCGCACGTGCTCGGACTGGCCGGCGCGGATCAGCGTCCGCTCGACCGCGGTGTAGATATCGCTAAGCACGCTGATCACCATCTCGTCGGTGACGAAGCTCTTCGCCGCTCCGGGGCCCCTGCCGAAGTGCTCGCGGTGCAGCGCGACCATGGCGTTCGAAAGCTCGACCAGGGGGTGGCCGCCTTTGGGTGTCTCTTTTCCGACCATCGACTGCTCCAGTTCTGCGGGCCGCTGCCAGGGACGGGGCGGCCTCCGGCGCGGGGGTTGGGGTTGGGGTTGGACCGTGTTGCCAACCTCAATCGCTCCTTACGCGGCTCTGCTCGGGCGGCGCTGGCTCTAAGTCCCCCGCTGCCCAGTCAGCTCTTCACAAGTCGGCGCGCTGGCCCGCATGATCGGTCGGAACATCAGCCTACTAAGTCAGCGGCGATAGAGCCAACGGTGGTACCGTTTTGGAACGTCGGAGGGGCTCGCCGCAACTCTCCCCCTTCGGTCACTTGATCAAGAGGGGCGGAGAAGGAGTGTGCTTGGACTCTGGGCACCCCGACGGGGAGGCGCTGTCAGCGATATCGAACGGCCTGGCCCACCTCCATATGCGCTTCTTCGGCAGGGGCCCGGCGAAAGCAAAGACGATCGTCGTCGACGATCTGGTCGTCTGCGTGCTTTGGAACGGCTTCACCATCGTCGAGCAGACCCTGCTCAAGCGCGGCGAGAAGGGTGCGGTCGAGGCCTTCCGTCGCACTTTTCAGGCGACGATGGAGCCCCAGTTCACCGAGGTCGTCGAGAACGCGACCGGTCGAAAGGTGAACGCCTATATGAGCCAGGTCCACGTCGATCCCGCCGTCGCGGTGGAGCTCTTCCTGCTTTCTCCCCTCAGTTCCTAGCCTGGTCGTCCGGCCCAGACCTGGGGTAGCTTGGACCGGTGGAGACGACGGATGCCGAGAGCAAAAAGTCTTACGACTGCGGCGAGGAGGAGCGCCAGCGCCTGGTCCAGGTCGTGGAGAGCACCCAGGACGCGGTTCTGAGCAAGAACCTGGAGGGCATCGTCACCTCCTGGAACCCGGCGGCCGAGCGGCTTTACGGATACTCCGAGGAGGAGGCGGTCGGCGAGCACATCTCCCTCCTGATCCCGGCCGATCACAAAGACGAGGAGAAGGAGATCCTCGCCCGCGTGCGGCGCGGCGAAAGGGTCGAGACCTATGAGACCGAGCGGATCCGCAAGGACGGCGCCCGCGTCGACGTCTCGCTGACGGTCTCGCCGATCGAGCATCCGCAGCGCGGCATCGTCGGCGCCTCGGTGATCGCTCGCGACATCACCGACGCGAAGCGGAGGCGGCGAGCGCAAGAGTTCCTCGTCGCCGCGACTCGCCGGCTCGACGTCTCCCTCGACTTCGACCGGACCGCCCGCACCATCGTCGAAACCGCGGTTCCGGACTTGGCCGAGTTCTGCGTTATCGACTTCGTCCGCTCCGATGGCTGGGTCGGCGACAGCATCGTTGCCGCCGCGGACCCCGCCGCGGCCGCGGTGCTGGAGGAGATTCGCCGACACTCCCCGCTCGATCCGCAGGGCGAACACCCCGTCGCGCAGGTGCTGCGTGCGGGCAGACCGATGGTCTGGCGCGATCTCACCTCTCCCGAGGTGATGCGAACCGTCGTTCAAAACGACGCGCACCGCCGGCTGATCGAAGAAACGAGGTATCAGTCGGCGGCCGTGGCTCCCCTGATCGCCCGCGGATCGACCCTCGGCGCGATCTCCTTTCTCCACGCGACCACCGACCTCCGCTACGACGCCAACGACCTGCAGCTGCTGGGCGAACTGGCGGACCGGGCGGCGCTCGCCCTCGACAACGCCCGCCTCTACGAGGAACGCGACCGGATCGCGCAGGACCTGCAGCGCGGCCTGCGCCCACCCGAGCCGCCCTACGTGCCGGGCCTCGACGTCTCGGTCGTCTTCGACCCCTACGGCGAGGGGATGGAGATCGGTGGCGACCTCTACGACATCCTGCCCACCGATGACGGCTGCTGGATCGTGATCGGCGACGTTGCCGGCAAGGGCAGTGCCGCGGCCGGCGTCGCGGTGGGGCTGCGTCACTCGATGCGGGGCCTGGCCCGACGGATCGACGATCCGGCCGAGTTGCTGGCGCAGCTGAACGAAATGCTGCTCGAGGGAGGCAGCCTCAACGATTTCGCCACCGTCGCGCTGGTGCGCCTGTATCGCGACGGCGAGCGCTGGCGCTACAGCCTCGCGACCGCGGGCCACCCGCCGGCGATCCACGTCAGGCCGAGCGGTCCGTCGCGGCTGGGCGGCGGCTCGGTCCTCGGCGCCTGGGCCGGCTCGCCGCTGGGCCGCCACGAGGGCGAGCTCCTCCCCGAAGAGACACTCGTCCTCGCCACCGACGGCTGGTTCGAGGCCGGCCCGGCCGAGACCCACGTCGACGGCGAGGCCCTCGGCGAGTTGGCGCACTCCTTCGCCGACCTCGATCTGGCCGAGATGACAGAGGCACTGCGCCAGGACGCGATCGCGCGCAGTGACGGGCCGCTGCGCGACGACATGGTGGTGCTCGCCGTGCGGCCCGAAACAGCCTAGGGGCCAAAGCTGGCGTAGCCTTTCGGAATCTCCCGCCCCCCGAAACAGCGGCGCGCCAGCCCCGCCCTCTTCGCCATCGGCCTCACCTGCGCCTTCTGCGCCCCCGCGATGGCGGCGCAACAGGCGGTGCCGTGGGGAGGTGGCTGCGTGCCGGCCGAACCCGGCGTGCCGCGGACCAGCGCCAACTGCGGAGCCGAACTGATCGATGGGCGAGCGATCGCGCCGGCGAGGGCGCCTGCCGCGGTGCAGGCCGCGATCGCCGCCGCCAACCGGATCGACGACAGGCCCTACGTCTGGGGCGGCGGCCACCTCGCCTGGGCCGCGCGCGGCTACGACTGCTCGGGGGCGGTCGGCTACGTGCTGCACGCGATCGGCCTGCTCGACCAGACGATGGTCTCCGGTCAGCTGGCGAGCTGGGGCGAGAGCGGCGTCGGCCGCTGGATCAGCGTCTACGCCAACACCGAGCACGTCTACATGGTCATCGCCGGCCTGCGCTTCGACACCCGCGGCAACCTGCCCGGCGTCAGCGGCCCGCGCTGGCACATGGCCAAGGTCGAACCGCGCAACTTCGTCGCCCGCCATCCCAGCGGCCTTTGAGCAGGCCGCCCCGGAGGAGCGCGGGCGATCAGGACTGCGGTTTGGCGCTCTCCATCAGCTCGAGCATCTTGCGGTGGTAGCCGATGCCGGCCGTGAGGACGACCTCGGAGGGGCGCCAGTCCTCATTGCCGCGAACCGCGTCGAGGTAGCCCTGCAGCTCGACCAGCTTCTCCTCGTGCCAGGCGATGCGCGCCTTCAACAGCGGTCCTGGGTCGGCCCCGGCGAAGATTTTCAGCAGCAGTTCGTCGCGGATTTGCGGCGGCGCGGCGGTCGCCTCGCCGGCCCAGGCGGCAAGTGCCGCGCGACCTTCGTCGGTCAATGAGTAGGCCTTGCGGCGCCTGCCGCCCTCCTCTTGGCGCACCGACAGGTAGCCGCCAGCCGCCAGCCGCGCCGGCTCCTCGTAGGCGGTGGTGTGGGGGACGGGCCAGAAGTTCTCGATCGAGGCCTCCATCGCCTGCTTGATCTCGTACGGGGTCGCCTCGCCGAGCTGGTCGAGCAGGGCCAGCAGGGCGTGGGAGGTGGCGGTAAGGCGGATCGGCTTGAAATTCATCGTTCGGGGCGTATAGTACGGGACGAATGGTTAACTAGCGACTTCCCGGAGGCCATGATGGCTGAGAGCAAGCCCAGCAACGGCAGCATCGCCGCCCCACCGGACTACGACGTTGCGATCGCCGGCGCCAGCCTCGCGGGCTGCGCCAGCGCGATCCTGCTCGGCCGCGCCGGGTTCAGCGTCGCCCTGGTCGAGAAGCGGCCCGACCCGAGCGCCTTCAAGCGCATGTGCTCGCACTTCATCCAGGCCTCCGGGGTACCGGCGCTGGAACGCCTCGGCCTGCTCGATCCGATCATCGAGGCCGGCGGGCTGCGCTCGAGGATGCGCGCCTGGACGCCCTGGGGCTGGATCGAAGCTCCCGTCGACCGGGCGGGGCAGGCGGTCAACCTGCGCCGTGAGCTGCTCGACCCGATGCTGCGCGAGGCCGCCGCGGCGACGCCGGGCGTGGAGCTGATGCTGGGCCAGGGAGCGCACGCCCTGCTGCGCGACGGCGAGCTCATCCGCGGGCTCACCGTCCGCGACCGCAACGGCGAGGAGACCGAGCTGCGCGCCAGCCTCGTCGTCGGCGCCGACGGCCGCGACTCCAACCTCGCCGATCTGGCGGGCGTCTCCGAAAAGATCCTGCCCCACGGCCGCTTCGCCTACGGCGCCTACTTCGACGGACCCCCGGCCGCCCCCGACACCACCAGCACGATCTGGATGCTCGACCCAGACTGGGCCGCCGCCTTTCCCACCGACAGCGGCCTCATCTTCTACGCGGCGATGCCGACCAAGGACCGCCTGCCCGAGTTCCGCAGCGATCCCGCCGCCGCGCTCAGCGCCTTCATCGCCGGCGTTCCAGAGCCGCCGCCAATCGCCGGCTCGCGTCTGGCGAGCGACGTCTTGGGCAAGATCGAGATGCCCAACCGGGTCCGCGTGCCGGTTGCCCCCGGCTTCGCCCTCGCCGGCGACGCGGCTCTGGCCGTCGACCCGCTCTTCGGCATCGGCTGCGGCTGGGCCTTGCAGTCAGCCGAGTGGCTGGCCGACAGCGTCACGCCCGCCCTGCGCGGCGCCGAGCCGCTGCAGAGCGGCCTCGACCGCTACCGGCGGCGCCACCGCAAGGAACTGCGCGGACACGCCTTCGTCGTCAACGACTACGCCACCGGCCGCCGCCTGCAGCGGGGCGAGCGGATGTTCTTCGCCGCGGCAGCGCGCGATCCGCAGGTCGCGGCGGCGTTCGACGAACTCGGCACCCGCCGCGCCAAGCCGGGACGCACGATGGCGAAGGCGATGCCCCGGACGATCGCGGTCAACGCGCGGCACGCTCTCGGCCGCGGCCGGAACGCCGGCGGGCATGCCCCGCCGGCGCGGCGCGTTCCCCTCTCCTAACGGTGTGAGCTCTGGCCGACCTGGGTGGTCAGGATCGCTTTGGGAGCGCCGGAACCGACCGCGGTCGCCTTCACCGCGAAGTGAAGTTTGCCCTTGCGCAGGTGTGAGACTTTGAGCACGGTGAAGGTCGAGCTGACGGTTTTCGAGACCTTCAGCTTGGCCGGCTTCTTGGCACGAGGGGCCACCGCGATCAGGCCTTTGGGTCCGGTAAGGCGCAGGCCCGAGAGCTTGAATTTGTCGAGCGGGCTGGCCCAGGTCAGAGTGATCTGAATCGACTTGGTCGCGGCGCCGATCGCGACGCTGTGCGACTTGCTCTGGCCTTTGCCGAGTTCGTCGCTGAACAGCCGCGGCGGCGTCTGGCAGGTCAGCGCGGCGCCGATGCTGTTCATCACCGATTGCAGCTGACTGGAGTCGTCGAGCGGAAAGTAGGCGCCGCCGGTGTCGGCGGCGATCTTTTTCAGCCGCGCCTGATCGTCGGGCAGGCTGACGCCCCCGAAGCCGACCACGTAGGTGGGCACGCTGTGGACGAGGTGCGCTTCGTTGTAGGTGCCGACGATGTGGCCGCCGTCGGTGAGGAAGATGCGGGCGTCGGCGCTCGGGTTGTCCAGGTCTGACTGGGCGAAGGCGCCGTTGTAGTCGGTCGCCCCGTTGTCGGCGTGGATTTTCAGGTCCAGCGCCGCCAGCATCGCGGGCGCGTTGGGCCCGACCGGGAGCGGCGGAAAGAGCGTGTCGGCGGGGGGAGGGTTGTTTTCGTAGCCCCCAGAGCCGAACTCGACCGCGCCCAGCTGCGTCGACTTGCCGAGCGTGTTGATCAGCAGGTTCATCGCCTGCACCCGGAGCCGGCTGGCGTCGGTGAATTCCATCGAGATCGAGTCGTCGACGATCGCCTCGATGTTCGTCGCCTGCTTGCACGACGACGCCGAAGTCTGCGCGAACGGGGTCGCACCACTCGACGAAGCAACCGGGCCCACCGCGATGAGCGCGGCGGTTGCGGTTCCCAAAAGCACCTTGGCGACTCGTCTCATCTTCTCTCCCATACCGCTTGAGGATTTCTGTTCACTCGCTACGCTGATTGCTGCCATGGTCTCAGCCAACGCAGACAAGGTCACCGTCGTCACGCTCGGACCCGAGGGAACATGTCATGAGCGGGCGGTGCAGCGCTATCTCGCCTTCCAGGGCGTAGACGAATATCGGATCGAGCTGATCACCGATTTCTTCGCCGGGCTAGAGCTGGTCCGCGAGCGGCCGAACACCTTTCTCGTCCAGTGCAGCGCCCATCCCAAGGTCCACGAGGTCACCGAGAAGTACTGGACCGAGGTCTTCGTCGTCGACACCTTCATCTACCCGACCAAGCACCTGGTCCTGCTCAGCCGTCGCGAGGTCGAGCGGCCGCGCTCGATCGGGATCGTCCCGGCGACCAAGGGCTACGTCGACCTCTCCCAGTGGGAGGAGGTCATCGACGTCGTCTCGAAGCCCGTCGTCGGCGAGGGCCTGCTGCGCGGCGACTACGACTCCGGGCTGACCCACATGGAGCACGTCGAGGAGCACGCCGACGAGCTGCGCCTGGATCTCGACATCGGCGAAATCGACACCACCTGGGTCGTCTACGGCCGCCAGAAGCGCTTCCGGGGCGAGGTGATCGGCATCCCCTCGGCGCACCTCTTCAAGGGTGGCGAGGACGCCGCAAGCCCGGTGGCCATCGCCGACCGGATCTAGGTCCGACGAGCGACTCAGCCGCGTTCGGCTTTTCGCAGCAGGTCGCGCAGCGTGCGCTGGTCGTCCGTGGAGAGGCCCTGCAGCCAGGCGGGGGGCTTGCGCGCCTCGCGCATCAGCCGGGCCCGCAGGCGGCGGCCCTTGGCGGTGAGCGCGATCAGCTTGACGCGGCGGTCGCCGGGGGACGCCGTCCTTTCGGCGAGGCCGCGAGCTTCAAGCCCGTCGACGATCCCGGTCACGTTGGAGTTGTCGCAGCGCAGGGAGTCGGCGATTTCACTCATCGTCCGCGATTGATCGAGGACGCGCAGGGCGCCGAAGGCGGCGGGGCGCAAGCCGGACTCCTGCGCGATCGCGAGGAAGGGCGGCGGGTAGACAAGCGAGGCGAGCGCATCCCACGCTTCGCCGGCCAGGGGACCGGCGGCCGCCGAGGGCTGGCCCTTCTTCTCGATGCTCTTGCTCATATCCTATCAAATTATATTCTAGTATCAATATTTGAGAACGTCAACTATCTGATATGGTCCGCGACCGCGTTCTTGGGAATCGACAGTCTGGAGTGGCAATGGCAACAGACCGCAAAGAGGGCATCGAAGTCGAAGGGCTCGTGCGCGAGTTCAAGAATGGGCCGCGGGCGGTCGACGGGATCGACCTTCAGGTCGAGGCCGGCGAGATCTACGGCTTCCTCGGGCCCAACGGCGCCGGTAAGTCGACCACGGTGCTGATGCTGACCACGCTGCTGCCGCCGACCGCCGGCAAGGCGCGGGTGGCCGGCTTCGACATCGTCAAGCACGGCCCGCGGGTGCGGGCCTCGATCGGCGCGGCGCTGCAAGAGGCGGCGCTCGACCCGCTGCTGACCGGCCGCGAGCACATGCGCCTGCAGACCGCCCTGCACGGATTGGCCAAGGCCGAGCGGGCCGAGCGCGGGCAGGAGCTGCTCGAGCGGGTCGGTCTCTCGCAGGCGGCCGACCGCAAAGTCGGCGGCTACTCGGGCGGGATGAAGCGGCGGCTCGACCTGGCGCTGGCGCTCGCCCACGGTCCCAGCATCCTCTTCCTCGACGAGCCGACGACCGGGCTCGACATCCAGAGCCGCACCGCGCTCTGGGACGAGGTCGCACGGCTCGCCGCCGAGGAGGGCGTCACCGTCTTCCTCACCACCCAGTACCTGGAGGAGGCCGACGCGCTCGCCG
>Ga0157374_10001499_pt1 | contig 19705 bp, 14 predicted proteins | sample M25metaG_FD_115308 | JGI IMG/M metagenome (GOLD analysis project Ga0157374, IMG submission 115308) | Miscanthus rhizosphere microbial communities from Kellogg Biological Station, Michigan, USA - M2-5 metaG | ecosystem: Host-associated > Plants > Roots > Rhizosphere > Soil | place: USA: Michigan... | reverse complement strand
GAAGGAGGTAGAAGACCTGCTAGAAGAGAAACTCAAGTACTTTATGGATAATCCTCAATTGGTTCAATCTATTGTCGGCTATCACTGGATATTATCCGCCCTTTGATGGGATAAATGGTATGAAACCTCATCTCAACGCCGAAAGTCATCAGAGACTACTCATTCTTCAAAGACTCAGGAAGACGAGGGACCACAGCCGAAATGGTTGGCTTCGGAGCCGGAATCGGTTGCCTTATGGCGTGAAGGTTTTAGCGCCCCTTCTTTCCCAATAGCATCTCGTCAAGAAGTGGATGCGGTTGACTTTCATCGAAAAATAGCTACTGGCAGAATGCGCGATGATCTTGTATCCAGGCGGACCAATCTGGAGCGGGATATTCGACGGACGACTCGCGAGATAGCGCTAATGGCCTTAAGATACAGTTGGCTGGCTGAAAAAAACGATATCCTGCGTTATGGTGGCGTGGAAAATACCAAATGGCTTGATGAAATTCTCACCATCAAGCATCCAATGGAACAATTTGCCGATTTGGAACTGCCGAAATCGATAAACGATGGCGCTCAAAGGATCAAGTTGTTCTCAGCATTAAGAAAGAAAGATTACGTTTGGCTAATGGGGAGTAATTGCGGACTTAAGCCTGATCCGAAAAGTCTGCGCCTTCAAAAGATTCGTACTGATATTTCTGGTTCTGAATCAGAGCAAATTGAGAAAAATAAGCTTGAACAAGACCAGTTAAAAACGAAAATGATGAGATTGAGAAGCGGAAAATTAGCCCCTCTTCAGCAGCAGTTGGAAGAAACGACAGAGGGAATGACGTTTATGCAAGAGCAACTGCTGAGACAAGTGAAGGATAATATTTAAGTTCAAAAACGCTACCATCGTAAAGGATTGTGGTGTTGCTTTTTAGTGGATGTGGTCGTACACGCTGAACAGCGGCAGGTAGATGGACAAGGCCACAAAGCCGACCACGGTACCAATGACCATTAACATGATGGGTTCCATTAAGGAGGTTAAGACACCGACCCGGTGGTTAATTTCCTCTTCCAGGTAATCGTAGGAGGCTTCCAGCATTTTCTCCAGGTCACCGGATTCTTCCCCGGTGGAAATCATCAGCATGACGATATCCGGCACATAGCCTGTAGCTGCTAAGGCGACGGCCAGTCTTTGACCTCCCTGGATCTGCAGGTTTACCTTTTTAAAGGCCGCTTTAATCTGGGTATGGCTCAGGGTTTCAGTGGCCAGGAATAAGGCGTCCGTGATGGGCAAACCGGCACCGAACGATACGAACATGGTGGATACGAAATGGGAGCTTTGGGTATATTTGACCAATTCGCCCAGTACAGGCACCTTAAGAACTTGTTCATCCAGCAGTGATTTCCCTGTTGGGCTTTTGGCGAATTTTGTGATGCCGAATATGGAAAATCCAAGAATGGGGAATGAAATAAACCAATAGTTGCGTAACGCGCCGCTAATTCCCATCATGATCTGGGTGATCATGGGCAGTTTAACGTTCATTTGCTTGTAAATTTCCGCAAAGGTCGGCAAGACAAATACGAACATAATTAGCAAGACGATCGCCAAAATAACGACGACGATAACGGGATATACCGAGGCGGAAACGATTTTCATTTTTAACTGTTCCGCTTTGGTCAGCAGATGGGTTAAACGGTTCATGGTTTGATCCAGTTCACCGGCTCTTTCGCCTGCCTTGGTGACGTTGACGTAGACATCATCAAAAACGGCTTTATGCTTGGCCAATGCCTGGCTGAATGAATAGCCGGACAGAATATCCTGGCGGACCTGGGAAACAATCTTTCGAAATTTGGGATTGCTGGCATAATTCTCGTAGTAAAGCAGGGCTTCCATAACGGGTATGCCTGCCCGGATCATCATGCCGATGTTCCGGGTAAACGCGATCTTGTCCTTGGCGCCAATCCCACTGAGATTTTGTATCAAGCTTGCGAAACCACTTTTCTTCTTGCCCGCTCGAACCGCATCATTGGTCAGTACGGCAATTTTGGTGGGAATCAGGTTCTGTTCGCGCAGCATTTCACGCGCTTCTTTTTCACTGCCCGCGTTGATGACACCATTGATTCGGCTGCGATCGCTAATTTTTAAGGCCTCGTATTGAAAGGACGCCATACCGAATCTATCCTCCTAAATTAACGCCCATGACGCGCGTCAGTTCGTCCAATGAAGTAATGCCCGCAATGACTTTTCCGCGTCCGTTCATGGCCAGTGTTTTCATTCCGGCGGCAATGGCGGCGTCTTCAATTTCCAAGTCAGAGTGGCTGTCATTGATCAGTTGTCGAATTTCACGGTCGACGATTAGAATTTCGTAAATCCCGCTACGGCCTGCATAGCCGGAATTCATGCATAAATCGCAGCCTTGCCCTTTATAAAGGATGAGTCTTTGGTGACGTCTTTCCTCATCGTAAGGGAACAGGAGTTCGCGCTCCTTCATGTCGGCTTCGTAAGGGACTTTGCAATAAGGACAAATATTACGTACCAAACGCTGTGCCATTACACCCACCAAAGCCGAGCCGATTAGATTGGAGGCAGCCCCCATTTCAATCATCCGGGTGATTGTGGCCGAAGTGGTATTACTGTGGATGGTGCTGAATACCAGGTGGCCTGTTAGCGCTGCGTGTACAGCGGCTTCCAGTGTTTCATAATCCCGGATCTCACCGACCATGATGACATCCGGATCCTGACGCAACAGGGCTCTCATACTGCTGGCAAATGTGTAATCCGCCTTGGGATTAACCTGTGACTGGTTGAGACCTTCAATCTGCAATTCAACGGGATCTTCAACGGTACAAATATTGCGAATGTCGTCGTTAATTCGCTGCAAGACCGTATATAAGGTAGTCGTTTTACCGGAACCGGTAGGACCACAGACCAGAATGATGCCGTAGGGGGATTTGTAGAGGTACTCCAGCTTTTTGATATCGGATTCATCAAAGCCCAGCGCCGAAAAATCGGTGATATTTTTGGAAGGGCGCAAAATACGAATAACGATTTTTTCACGCGTATCACTCACGGGCAATGTATTGACCCGCAAGTTATACTCCAGGCCCTTGTATTTAATGGTAATCCGACCATCTTGCGGCCGACGGTGTTCCGCAATGTCCATGCGGGCCATGACTTTAATCCGGGTAACAAAGCTGGATTCCATATTTTGTGGAACATCCAGTATGGTGCGTAGAATTCCATCCACCCGGAAACGGACCAGGTATTTCTTGGGGCGAGGCTCAATATGAATATCGCTCGCGTTTCGCTCAATACCTTCTTCTATGATGGAATTGACCAGCTTAACCAGCGGATTGCTGGCATCGCTCATTTCCGCATCCCGCTGTTGCCGGAGATCGACCTGTTGCTGGGCTTGGGCCTGTTCCACCAGTTGCCCGGACATGTTGACGATTTCTTCCCGCAGCGAGTTGGTGCCCAAGTCGTTTAAATATTTATTGCAAAATTCCAGGTATTCCACATGGGTGGTTGCCATGACCAATGGCCGCATGCCGGTAATAAAGGTAATCTCGTCAATCGCTTCCCGGTTGGCTGGGTTGGTCATTGCCACAACCAGACGGCCCCGCTCCTTGGCGATGGGAATGACCTGGTTGTCGCGAATAAACTCTTCCGGCAACAGATCGATAATACTTTTTTCGATTTCCAGTTTGGTGACATTGACGTACTTCACGCCAAACTGGCCGGCTAGTGCCTGCCCTAATTGTTCTGATGTGATTTTTCCGGATTTGACCAGCGTCATCCCCAGGAACTGACCGGTTCGCTTGGATTCCACCAGGGCGGCCGCCAGATCCTCGTCAGAGATTATTCCAGTAGCGAGGAGAATTTCCCCAATGCGTTGCTTTGCCTGCTTGGGCATTGCAGGTGGCAAATTGGGTGCGGCTTGTACTTTGTTCTCTTCGGTACTCATAGGTTTAGATGGTCACTTAACCCAAACTCTTGCCTGGATTTCAGGCAAGAGCGGCTTAATAAATAACTATTTGAGAATTTCTTCCATAACGCCTAAGTTCTGATTAGGGGGGGAGTCTGGAATAGGAGAACGATAGATATTGGTTACGGACTTATGGCCGTCTGGAGGGTTTGAGTTTGCCGGTTTATTCGTGGGTTTCGCCAGCATGAGCGCAGCGACGCCTTCGGGTTTGGCATCTTTCGAGGCAATCGGCGCATTAACCTCGATTCGGGGACCTTTTGCATTGGATGTGCTCTGGAAAGATTGATCGGTTAATTGGGTTTTAGATTGCTCCGCCGAAGATGTTTGATTCGGCTTGGGAACTTGACTTGAAGTGGGCGGATGGCTGTTTGGCGTTGAACTTTCAGTGCCTTCATTCGTGGCTGGCTTCATGGAAGTCCCCGTATATTTAGGGAGGGATACCGGCACAATCCCGCCGCGTCCATAGTTCAAGTTACTGAATTTTCCACTGTTGGCGTTGTTAAAGTAGCTGATATTATCCTCTTTCAGAATGTGAGGCGTAACCATCAGCACCAATTCGGTTCTGTTCTTAACATTGGAGTTTAGTGCGCGGAACATTGCGCCTAAAATCGGTAATTTATCGAGACCAGGCACTTTGTTGATATCAATGTTGTCAGACTCTTTGAGTAGGCCGCCAATAACCAAACTTTCCCCATCCTTTACCCGGACTCCGCCGATGGTCATGGTTCGAGTGGAGAGCAAGGTAACCGAGTTGGTTCCAACCGCTAATGTTCCTGCAGGTTGAGACACGGTGGGGGTTAAGTTTGTTATTAATACTGAACCATCGTTATACAGTTTTGGCGTTAATGTGACGGTAACGCCAGCTTGTTGCTGGGTTACGGTCGGTTGTGAAACTTGGACCCCGTTAACAACGGTTATGGTCGTAATAATAGATGCAACTGCGTCCGTGATATTAATACTGACTGCCTGTCCATCCACTGCGACCATGGTTGGATTGGCCAGTACTTTATTTCTGACGTTCCGGTTGTTTTGAGTAATAGAGACATTGGTGCCTTTAATACTGGTTGGGAAGGAAAAGCTCTTGCTATTAAGGGGATTCCTAATGGTAAATATGTTTTGAGTGGCGTTCGCCGGATCCAAAGGGTTGACCTGTAAGAATCCGGAGTTGCTGGATAAGGTTCCCCAAGCGGGAGAATAACTTTTAGTATCCGTATTTTGAATTTCCACTAACGCGACTTCTACAGCAACTTGGCCCCGCTGTACATCGATTTGATCGATGACGGAATCAATCAAAGCAATTTGTTCTTCGGTACCCAGAACGGTTAAGGTGGATGAAACCGGCTCGGAAATAAAAGTAACGCCATCGGAGGTGAAATAGGTGACAGATACGCCCATGGCCGGGTTGTTGTTTACTCCGCTTGCACCGCCTGTAGTGCTGCTGCCCGTAGTTCCTCCGGTGGTGCTACCTGTTGTTCCTCCGGTGGCGCTGCCTGTAGTGCTACCTGTTGTTCCTCCGGCGGTGCTACCTGTCGTGCTGCTTGTAGTGGCGCTACTTGTTGTTCCTCCGGTGGTGGAATTCCCGGATGAGCCAATGGCGATTGGAACATTGTTCCGAAAGAAATTGGCCGCTAAAACCAGGGCCACATCGGCTGGGAGGTTATGCTTAATATGGTAGACTTTACGATTGCGAGGTACATCTAATTCCCGCAAGGCGTCTCCGACGAGCTTGATATCAGTATCTGTCCCCATAACCAAAAGGGAGTTACTGTCTGGATCGGCCGCCGCTACCGCGTGTTGGCTTCCGCCCGGCAGAGGAACTCTAAAAATGGTATTGTTCAACTGATTTGCAATGTTGATTGCGCTTTTATATTGCACCGGAATGGACTTAATATTTCTGACTGTCATGTTCTTTCCGTCAATGGTGGCCTTTTTGGCAACGATGACCGTATTGCCATCTTTGACATAGCTCAAATCCATTAAGGTAAAAATATACTCAAGCGCCTTGTTAATGGAGACGTTGCTGATATCGACGGTTAAAGTGCCGCTAACGCTGTCATCCAGAATGATGTTGAATTTGCCCTGCTTGGCCAGCATTTGCAACACATCTTGCACATCGGCTTCCCGGAGATTCAGGCGGACTTTATCCTTACTGGGGGTGATCGCCACTTCGCGCGAGATGGCGATTTGGCCATGCACGGGTCTTGCCGTGGTATCCAGCATTTGGGCACAGGCATTTTCATTCAGCAGACCTGGCATGCTAAGGGTTAAAACGGATGCGGCCAGCAAAAATGCCGAAGCTCGCCGTCCCAAGGTGGACATCAACCGGATCGGTGTATTCACGTATGGATTGCGTTGTCGGCCTTTGATCTGCATGACACTAGGTCTCCGTTAAGGTTCGGTTAAAACGACATCGGGACTTGTGGATTTTGTTTCGTTCCCGTTTGAAATGCTGTTGGCTAATTTTTTGAGATTACTAAGTGGAGATGACGGCGCATTCGCGCCTGATTGGGAAGATTTGCCAATTGGCGCTGGTTTCGAAGAAGTCGGATGAGGTGGTTTTACGCCATTTCCCATCATCCCGCCCAAGTCGGGTTCGGCTGTTGCCCCAGGTTCCGAGCTACCGACAGGATTCGCTTTGAGCGAGTTATAGCCGACAATGTCGGGTATGGTCATCGTACGGCTCTCTTTTTTGGGCCCCATCAGTTGTATATCGATACTTTGTTGTGTAATGTGGCTAATCAGGGCTTGTTCTGCTTCCAATGCTATCAAGTCACCGGCCTTAACGACTTGGCTGGGATACTTTGCCCCGGTAATGGCAATCAAGGCAATCGGTGTTTTGGGGTTATAGACGATGCCTAATAATTTAACCGAGTCTAACGGATCCGCTGCGGGTGGTGCTGCTACTTGCGGCGTTTGGTCAGGTTTTTCCGTATCCGGTTGCAAGGGCTTTGGTAAACGGCTTAAGAAGGGATTCACCCCGGCGGCAATAATTTCTGATGCCAAATTGACCAGATCACCCGCCTGTTCCACTTTCAGGACTGGTGCCAACGGGTTGCTATCGTGTTTGTTTCCCTCATCAGGAGATTCGGTTTTTTCTTTTGCGGGCGCAGGCATAGCGGCAGGTGGCGCCATTCCAATTGGGGGGGCGGGCTTAATCCCGACAGAAGACTCATGCGGTACGGGATGAGCGATTCCTGGTCTTATCGCTCCTGGTGGTCCAACCATAGGATGTGCCCCAGGCGGACCCGCAGGGCCTCCTGATTCTCCACAGCCCGCCAAGGCCAGCATGAATCCGGATAGGCAGACCAATGATATCGATTGACACTTCTTATCCAATGGAGTCTTTACCATATGTTTACTGAGTGTTTAAGGGTATGCTTCTGAACCAGGAAATCAAGGATAGTCTTCCCAAGCTTCTGACTTTTTCGGTAAAGTCTACTAGCATGGCTTTCTTCAGGCAGATTGACCCATCCACGCAGATTTTCAACCATACTTACTCATCTTAGCTTTTTGCACTATTTTTTCGGCTCCCCCATTCAAATGAAGTCTAGTGTCCCCGCTTCCATTGATTAGAGGGCAAATTGGAATTATTAATTTTTCGTTAACCGGATAGACAAGGGTTTTACTCTTGCTTAGGATAGGTTTATCTCAACCAATTGTTTGTAGCAGTCGTAATTACTACAAAAAATGAACATGAAGTGGAGGACAAATATGCCCGCAACTGAAACCGAGGTCAAAATTAAACCGCTTTCCGACCGTGTGGTGCTGGAAGTGCTGAATGATACCGAGCAAACCGCTGGTGGCATCTACATTCCCGATACGGCTCGCGAAAAACCGCAACAAGGGATTATCTTGGCCGTAGGCCCCGGTCGCCTGAACGACAATGGCCAACGGGAAGAAATGCAGGTTAAGGTTGGCGATAAAGTATTATTTGCCAAATACAGCGGCACCGATGTCAAATTCAGCGGCAAGGAAGTTAAAATCCTGTCCGAGAAAGACATTTTGGGTATTGTTGAAGGCTAGAACCCGCCAACGCATCCCTGAAAGTATATCAATATTGAAATTAGAGGAACATTCAAATGGCAAAACGCATTGTATTTGAAGAAGAAGCCCGTCGTGCGTTAGAAGTCGGCATTGATGCCGTCGCTGACGCCGTAAAAGTAACTCTGGGTCCCAAAGGCCGCAACGTGGTCATTGAAAAAAAGTTTGGTTCCCCCCAAATCATTAATGATGGTGTCACCATCGCTAAGGAAGTGGAACTGGAAGATCACCAGCAAAATGCCGGTGCCCAGTTGATCCGCGAAGTAGCTACCAAAACCAACGATGTAGCAGGCGATGGAACTACGACTGCCGCTGTGTTGGCTCAATCCATTGTGCGCGAAGGTCTCAAAAACGTCGTTGCTGGCGCTAACCCCCTCGGCATCAAGCGCGGTATGGATAAATCCGTACAAGTGGTTGTGGAAGACCTGCGCAAACAGTCCCGCAAAGTGGAAAACCGCGAAGCGATCGCGCAAGTTGCCGCCGTGTCCGCCGGAAACGATTCCATTGTTGGCAACCTGATTGCCGACGCGATGGACAAAGTGGGTAAAGAAGGCGTGATTACCGTTGAGGAATCCAAGTCCATCGGCACCCAACTGAAAGTCGTTGAAGGGATGCAGTTCGATAAAGGCTACATCAGCCCGTACTTCGTGACTGATACCGAGCGCATGGAAACGGTTCTGGAAGACTGCTTCGTGCTCTGCGTGAACAAGAAAATCAACTTGGTTAGCGACTTAGTGCCTATCCTGGAGAAAGTGGCTCGTGAAGGCCGCGGCATCCTGATTATCGCTGAGGACGTGGAAGGCGAAGCCCTGGCTACCTTGGTTGTGAACAGTATGCGCAAAGTCATTCGCGCCGTGGCTGTTAAAGCGCCCGGTTTCGGCGACCGTCGTAAAGCAATGCTGGAAGATATCGCCATCTTGACCGGCGGTGAAATGTTCACCGAAGATCTGGGCACCAAGCTGGAAAACTTTGCGGTTGAGCAAATGGGTAAAGCGCGTCGCATCAGTGTGAACCGCGAAAACACCACCATTGTGGTCGACGAGCATACCAAAACCGCTGTTGAAGCTCGCGTGAAGCAAATCAAACGCCAGATCGAAGAAAGCGACAGCGAATACGATAAAGAAAAACTGCAAGAGCGTCTGGCTAAACTGGCTGGCGGTGTTGCGGTGATCGAAGTCGGCGCTGCGACCGAAACCGAGCTGAAAGATAAGAAACTGCGCTTGGAAGACGCTCTGAACGCGACTCGCGCGGCTATCGAAGAAGGCATCGTTCCAGGCGGCGGTACTGCCTTGCTGAAGGCTACTGCAGCCCTGCGCGCGTTTGCTGACAGTTTGGAAAGCGACGAGCGTACCGGTGCGGAAATCCTGTTGCGCGCCCTCGAAGCGCCTTGCCGTCAAATCGCCGATAACGCCGGTGCCCGTGGCCAGGTCGTCGTGGAAAAAGTCCGCGAAGCTGGCGCGAACATCGGTTTTGATGCCTTGAACGCTGAGTATGTCGATATGTTCAAAGTCGGTGTGGTTGACCCTGCCAAAGTAACCCGCAGCGCGTTGGAAAACGCAGCCAGTATCGCTGGTCTGTTGTTGACCACTGAAGCCTTGATCGTGGATCTTCCCGAGAAAAAAGGTGGTTCAATGCCTGCTGGTATGCCTGGTATGGACGACTACTAGAATTTCAAGCTCGAAATTCCAAAAACGGCGGGTCTCAAAGCCCGCCGTTTTTTTCGCTGTTGAATATGAACGTCAATCAAAAATTTCTGCCGATTACCCAAAATACAGGGGTTTACCGCCTGCCACATCAGGGCAGACCGCATATGGATAGGCCCCATCCTGAAACTGATGAGTGGGGCCTTTGGGTTTCTCTGGCGTGGGCTTTATAACCCGCTGTGAATCAGGAAAAAGCTCTTGTTTCCATGCTTTTTCCTTCAATTTGGGCTGCCTGTGTTCCAAATGACCATTAATCCAGTTGGCGAATTCCTTGCCAACCCAGAAAGCCGCGAACATAAAACAGCAGATTGGGTTAATGGCGCGGGTAAACTTCGTTATCGCGCTTTGCCCTTCAACCACATGGTTGAGCAATTGGCCTGCCGTATGTTGTACGTTATGTCGCTCGGCCGATTCCAGAGCTTGGGTTTCCAAATGCTCAATCTGCTCAGCCAGTTTGCCTTTGGTTTCGCCAATTTTTTCACGTAAGTCTTTTAGCAATTGCTTGGAATTTTTTTGCTGTTCGGCGTGAGGAATCTGTTCGGTTAATTGCTTTTTCAAGGTGGAGAAGTCATGCCCTATTTTCTTTACACCCTCATCTTCATGAGTTTTCAAGCCTTTCAGCCACTTCCGAAGATTATCGCCGTCGTCTCCCTCAAGTTCCAGCAATTTTCTGATTTTTTGATTCTCCATATTTTCCATCATATCGGGATCCAGCAAATTAGCCCCGATAAAGCCCATGCCCATGGGTACAACCGTATTAATAACCGCTTTAATCTGATCCAGTGCGTTATTTTCGCGGCTGGCCCTGTAAATAGACAGTCCCAAGCCCAACAGAGGATATACGCCTGCGGTGTATTTCAAAAGCATGTAGCCGATCACGGATTCCGCGATAATATTTTGCCAGCTGCTACCGACTTCCCCATGAACCGCATCGGCGCGACTTTTTCTTTGGCCTTCGTTAAAAGCCAGCGCTGAAATGGCAAAGATTAAAGGCAGTAAGGGTTTAAGACTGACTCGAACCACTTTGTCATGCGAGGCTGTGGGAACTTGCGATATAGTTTCGTTTACAGTCGCACGAAGTCCATCGCCGCTAAAGCGCGGGCTGGAGAGGGAGCTACCGCTAAATGACACAGGCCGGATCGCCGACATAGTAGGATCTTCTCCACGAGGTTCAGTTCCTCATCAGGAAGCTATGTCAGAGAAAACCCTCTCAAGCAAAAACGATGCCATAAATTGTAAGTCAAATATGAAACCAGTTTACAAAACTACATTAACGGTCCCAAGGCGCGATTGACTTTTTCCAGGTAGGGCAGGCAGACGGGAGCGACCCCATTCTTATCCACGAAGCCCGGACCTTGATAGTAGGCCGCCAGTGCGAGTTCCAGGTTGCCGTTATACCGGCGCACCAGCCAGGATAAAAAGCGGGCCGTACCGGCAATATTATCGACCGGGTTGTAGGGATCGACGACGCCTAACCAGTGGGCCGTATCCGGCTTAAGTTGTCCCATGCCGATTGCGCCGGAAGAGGATACCGCATCCGAGCGAAAACCGGATTCTATGGCGATCAGGCTGCTGAGGAGCCGAAAATCGATGCTGTAGCGGTCGCTATATTGCACGATGGCTTGCGCGATGTTGCTGGTATTATCCCAGGCCAAGCGCTTGTTATAGTTTTGGATAAAACTGACGACCATACCCATTTTCTGGCGGTATAGCTCATTATTGGCGCCTGCTATATAGGGTGCGGGCGGAAGTTCACTGATCTGTACTGGTGCGTTTGCGGAAGAATCCAGCATGGCATCTGAGGCAACACCCGGTACGGGTGGCCGACTCATGGAAGCTGCGGGTCCCAGTGAATCACTGCCAGCGTCTTCCAGGGCAGTTGCCCAAGAATGTCCTGTATTGAGAACAGTTAAACTTAAAGCCAGCATCAAGGCGGCACGTTTTAAGCGCATCAAGAGGCGTCTCCCAGGTTGTTAAGGCTATAAACGCATCAAAGCGTTTTAGTGAATTGCTTAAGAAATAGAGCGTTCAATTACGATCAAAAAAACGGTACAGGCTGAGATTTTTTGACTCAACCCTAACATAAGACTCACCTGTATCAGGTTAGGTGTTATTATAACTATTTTTTAATTGTTCTGGGAACCATTAATGAAAATAATCCGCAAGGCGGACGAGATCTTGGGGTGTATCCACGCCAATAGGCGCTTTGTTTACCAGAGTCGTCGCAATGATCATCCCTGCCTCCAAAGCGCGCAATTGTTCCAGTTTTTCAGTTAACTCAAGCGTGGAAGGCGGTAATTGCGTGAATTGTTCCAAGGAAGATCGGCGATATAAATACAATCCGATATGGCGGAAAACATGGGCTGGGAGATTAGGCTCATCGCGATGATACGGTATTGCTGCCCTGGAAAAGTATAAAGCCTGTTCATTCTGAGCAATCACGGCTTTGACGATATTGGGATCCTGCCAGGACTCTACATCGTTTAAGGGGGTCACTAACGTGATAATATCCGCCTGCGGATGGTGCTGAATGCTGGAAATAGCCATGTCCAGGTGTTCCGGATCAATCAGAGGCTCATCGCCTTGTACGTTTAAGATCCAGTTATACTCCGGTAGTTGGGCAGCCACCTCCCAAATCCGATCGGTGCCGGATGGATGGTTTGGGTTGGTCATGAGACTTTCAGCGCCGAATTGATCCGCTGCTTGCTGAATCCGAGGGTCATCCGTGGCAATGATAATTCGGTCGATGGCAGAGACTTGGCGAACCCTCTCCCAGACATGCTGAATCATGGGTTTGCCTTGAATCTCCACCAAGGGTTTACCGGGAAAACGCGTGGATGCGTACCTGGCTGGAATAACCGCTAAAATGCGGGGAGCTTGTTCTGGCGGGGAGACAAAATTCAAATCGCTCATCATAAAACTCCAAGGGGAGACACGAATGCAAAATGGACGAACCGATCAACTAAAAACCGGGAATAGCCCAGATGCATTAAACTAGTAAAACACGGATAGAGACGCCCTGACTAGGCAATCCGGCTATGGATTTGGTTGATACTATCCTACATTCTAACGGCCCTATGGTATTCCCAGTCTTTTATCTCTTCTTTTTAATTGGCTATCTGAGAAATTTCAATCGATGCGGAAGGAACCTTGCATGACCATGAATTCTACTGAAAATCTACTGAAATCAGTGATTCCTACCGAACAGGTGAATCCTCGCACTAAAGATATTGACCTGGTTTCCACAACGGAACTGCTGCAAAAAATCAATACGGAAGATCAACAGGTGCCCCAGGCAGTCGGCCGGGCCATCCCGCAGATTGCAGTGGTGGTGGATGCCATACAGCAGGCATTTGAGAATGGCGGACGGCTACTGTATTTCGGGGCAGGCACCAGTGGGCGATTGGGTGTGCTGGATGCCTCCGAATGTCCGCCAACCTATGGCGCGCCACCCGAGCTGGTACAGGCGTTTATTGCGGGAGGGGATTTTGCCCTGCGGCATGCGGTGGAAGGTGCGGAAGATTCGGCGGAGATGGGCAAGGAGGATTTGCAAAAGGCCAACGTGCAGGCAAACGATGTGGTGGTGGGAATTTCCGCCAGCGGGCAAGCACCCTATGTGGGGGCGGTTGTGGAAGCCGCCAGGGCCTTGGGTTGCTTCACCGCAGGGATTACCTGTGACGCGAACTCCAAGCTGGCTCAGGCGGCACAGCAACCCATCGTGGTGGAGGTTGGTCCGGAAGTGATTGCTGGATCGACCCGAATGAAGGCAGGGACGGCCCAAAAGCTGGTACTGAACATGTTAACCACTGGGGCGATGATACAAATCGGCAAGACTTATCAAAACCTGATGGTGGATGTGCAGCCGACGAACCTGAAACTCAAGGCGCGGGCCCGACGCATGGTGGCGGCATTGGCTCAGATTCCTATCGAGGAGGCTGAACGGTTGTTGGAGATGACCGGCTATCAGGTCAAGCCAGCGGTGCTCATGGCGGTGGCCGATGTTGGGCTGGAGGAAGCGCAACGGCAGTTAAAAGCGGTTTCGGGTAAATTAAGGCAGGCCATGGAAAAAACCGGCTCGCTTTCCGATTAAAAAAAATGATTTGAGGCATTTAATTGTCGTGGACGTATAAAATCCTGGTTGAAAATTAAAAATATAGGCGCTTAACTTGGCTTTTTGGCATCTCCGCAATTTGTTGGAGGGATTATTGCGATAGATAGCCATAGACCAAGACCTTTGAGAGATTTAAAATAAAAGCATACGTTGAATCGGTGGGAGATAACGCATGAGTCTTTTGGTAAACCGCCTTTTAAATCAGCCCGATCCGGGCTATCCGGTGATCATTGAGGATGAAAACCAATGGACGCTGAGCAGCTTGAAGGAGAAGGCCGCACGTCTTGCATCGGCATTGCAGGCTAAAGGCATTCAGCCCGGAGACCGGGTGGCGATGATGTTCATGAACCAAAAAGAATATCTCCTGAGCTTTTTTGCCATTCTTTACGCCGGGGCTGTGGTGGTTCCCATCAATATCACCTTGCCGCCGGAAGATATCGTGCACGTGATCCTGAATTCGGGCAGTCGACTGGTTTTAACCACGGAAGCTTTTGCTCCTAAATTTGAGGGAAAGCCGATTCCCGTACTGGTGGCAAACCAAACGCCCGAACCGGATGGCAATTTTAAATTTCCCTCCTTGGAACAAGCCCTTGAGCAAGGTAATCCGAACTTTACGCCTGTGCCATACGGTGATGACAACTCGCTGCGTATTCTGATGTATACGTCGGGCACGACAGGTAAACCCAAAGGCGTGATGCTGTCCGAAAACAATCTGGCCAGTAATTTGGACGGTATTGAGCCGATGCTCAAAATCACCCCAGATGATCGGCTGTTACTGGCCTTGCCTTTGTTCCATGCCTATGGACAGATTATTGCCCTGTATGCTTTGCAACAGCAGGCGCCGCTTTATTTAGTGCCTAATTTTGCGCCTAAGAAAATTCTGCATACCTTGGTTGAACATCAGATTACCTTGCTGCCTCTGGTCCCCACCATGTTTAGCGTGTTGCTGAGCGGTATTCAAAAAATTGGCACCGATAAGTTTTCTCATCTCAGGGCTTGTGTCTCCGGAGGCGCGTCATTGCCTGAGAATCTGCTCAAGCAAATCGAAAGCGCACTCAATCTGGTGGTGATGGAAGGGTATGGTTTAACCGAAACCTCGCCGGTATTGGCGGTGAATAACCTGGAACGGGGCTCCATCCCGAAATCGGTGGGTAAATCTTTGCCCAACGTGCAGCTTAAATTGGTGGATGAGCAGGGCCACACCATCCCGTGGGCGCCAGGGCTGGTTTCTGCGGAAGGGGAAATTTTGGCCAAAGGCCCTAACGTGATGCTGGGCTATTACAATTTGCCTGAAGAAACAGCCCAGTCATTCGATGCGGAAGGCTACCTCCGTACTGGCGACCTGGGACACTTTGATGCCGAGGGGAACCTATTCATTTCCGGCGGTCGAAAGAAAGACCTCATTATTAAAGCGGGTGAAAATATCGCCCCGGTTCGGATTGAGGATGTGTTGCACTACCATGCCGCCGTGTTGCATGTCGCAGTGATTGGCATTCCTGATGAGAAGTTGGGCGAGGATATTATGGCTTGTGTTGAGCTAAAGCCGGATCATCATGCGACTGAAAGCGAACTAAGGAAATTCTGCCTGGAGCAGCTTCCTGCATTGATGGTGCCTGCGGTGATCCGGATTTGCGAAGAATTGCCCAAAAATCAGACCGGTAAAGTATTAAAGAAGCAGTTAAAAGCAGAACTTTTACAGACTTTGCAAAAGAACGGCACGCCAGCTTAAGGCGTTGATGACGTCAAAAACTAAAACCTAAAAGACGGCTATTTAAGCCGTCTTTTAGATTGATATTGCTTATAGATTGATATTGCTTAAGTGCAGTTGTTCGGAATCGTTACTTCTGAAGCAACAGACTAGAATTCATCGTCGTCCAAGGGGATCGGGCGTGGACGATGGCTATGCACTCCAGGGGTGTCGATTGAGCTGCTTGGGCGGCTGCGCTTCGGGATCGGTTCATCATAACCGGAATCAGAGTCATCCTCGTCCGTTACAGGTTTATGGTACCGCTTGCCCAGTGAGGATGACGAGGAATGCGAGGATGAACGATTATTCCACTTATCCTTCACCTTTTCCCAAGGGTGGCCTAACCGATCGCCAGCTTTGTCAATTAACGAGGATTTGGAGTCTGATTCATAGCCCTCATCCAAGAGTTCGGCATTATGCTTTGCTTTGGCGCGTTCAAGTTCTGCTTTCGCAGTGGGCGTGGGTGGTTGTTCGCCCCAGTTGACCAGTTTTTGCATCCCTTGTTGCCTTTTTGGATCTTCAAAGGCATGGACAAACAGCCTTTCCGCGGTTTTTCTAACCGGGTGAGGGAATTTGTGGAGTCCTTCATTTACTTTGGCCTGAAGGAGTTCCACTTTGGGTCTAATTTCTCTTGATATTTCGCCGGAATCAAAGTTTTGGATTAACTCTTCCGCTTCTTGGCGGGCGGGTTCAAATTCTTCAAAAAGGCTTTTTAAAACCGGTCTTATCGCTTCAGTTACTTGGTTCGCAGTCTGTTCAGCCTTGATTGCGGCGGGAGAGTTTGGCTGATTTGGTGCGTTTAGCGCTGCGGGTGAGCCAACCGGGTTATTCCCGGGGAGGCCGGGAACTGAAGAGGCAGGGGATGGTATGACGGTAGAAAGATCTTGTCCGGTGGCGTTTAATAGGGAATTGTCAGCTCCAACCGGGTTTGGCTGTGCAAGCGGACTGGAAGGGGATTCGGGCTTGGGTAAGGACGGCGTATTGGGGGAAGCCGGGAAAGTAAGTGGCTGGTTTGGTGCCAGAGATGGCTTTGGCGCAATATCACCGGGTTCGGATTCATGGTTCGGAGTCGGTCCTGAAGGCGGAGCGGCGGATGGTGAGAACGTGTCCTGTACCGGCTCTGCCGTGAGTGCCGGAATGGTGGAAGATGCGGAGGGTTTTGCCGCAGGCAGAGGCATGGAATAGAAGGGCTGTAAAATATAAGGATTCGCTTTCGTCGCGGCAGAAGCTGCCGAGTGGAGGAATTGAGCTGGCTGTTGAAGCCAAGGCGATCGCGGATTGATTCCAGCTAAATTATTTCCACCATTCGTCACCATTGTAAGATCCACCTTCAACTTGAGCGTAAAGTGTAGCTTAAAACTACTTGCCCATACCTAAAAACGGGTCAACCCCAAAAATTGCTAGTTAATTTGTGGGGTTTCGGTCAAATAATGTCTTGTTGGTGAGGATGGCCCAATGTCTGTTGCCGCAATAGGAGGGCGGCGTTTTTCAATTGAATATTTAAGGTACGAGGTTTTTGAGCCGCCTGTTGAATCATGGGTTGCCAAATGGCATGACTGGGAATTGGCTTGGCGGGTTGAGGCGTGGTGCCGAACTTTTTTGCAATCGAGTCCGGATGGTAGCCGACTTGTGGACTGGGGGAGGAGTCGCCCTCTGGAGCAAAGCTACGGACAAAGGGAAGACGGGCGTCCTCACGAGCAATGCCGGTAGTCTCTCTTCCTTCCTGGCCTTCTGCGTCTTCGTGGGTCTGGTTGCGCATAGGTCGAAATGCAGGTGTAACTGTTTCGGAACGCCGGCCGGTTTTTGGGCCTCCGACCTCTTTCAACATATTTTCAAACACTTTGCCCAGTGTACTGCGGTGTTTGCTTTTATAGCGCTCGAAACTCTTTTCTGCCGCCTTTTCGTAGGGCTTCCGATCTTTGATCTCACTCATGGCGGGCAATTCACCAGTCAGCTCAACGGACGAGCCTCCCAACAGACTGGGCTCTTGTTCTTTTGGTTCAGATGGTGATGAATCCGCCAAGTTCGGGACCTCTGCTTGGGGTAATGCGGGTTCCGCCGGTTCCGACAGGATAGAAGTCGTCTTTTGAGGAATCCGGCTTTTCACGTCATCCAGGCTTTCCCCCATTAAGAGCCGTTCTTTGACCTTCTGAAAAAAAGCCAAATCCTGTTCGCCAAAGGACAGATCCCCTTTGAACGACAAGTAACCGGCCTCTTCGTAGGCGGATCGAGGCATCTTGAGATATTGGGACAACCGTACTAACACCGTCTCCGAGAGATTTAACTTCTCGGCGGCCTCTTCCAAGGTATAGCAAATATTGGTCATTTCAGCCTGAACCTTAAACTTGCTTGACCCCTATTATAGGGCATTTTGGCCATAATCGCACCTCGGCTTGGCCATGTTTATCCTGCTGAGGATCAACCTTTTTGCTGACTATTGCGATTAGACTGATGTGTTCGGCTTGCAAGGTAGGCTTTTGACTTCATCATCAGGCGATTTTACGATTTTTTAACAGAAAGAGTAGGCCAGACTTGAAAATTCGGGCTAAGAACATGTTCCGGATTTTAAATCCAATATCCTCCATCCGTAGTATCAAGTTTGCTGGCTGCTTTTCGATAACATAAGCATAAATCCACATCTCTCTTTCTTTCCCTGATGAACCACACGGTGCCTTGACTTTCAGTCACGGCACTTTTTTTTATCTAAAAGTGGCCGACGGAATTCATCCAAACACAGTATCAAGTTTTTATCCGGAAATAACGATACACCAGTTGTAAGCCTCCGAATTGAGCTTATACCTCTCTGATTAATCCACACCTCTCTCTTTCCCTGATGAACCTACGGTGCCACTCCAGGCACCTTTTTTATTTTTAAGGGTATGCTGGCTTCATATATCTGCCCATTTTATCGCTGAATATAGAACAGGTTATTTTCCGCGATATGCGCCAAAAGAGCGTCCTCTTTCCGACAGTCCTGGTCCAAGGGAATCAAGGTATAATTCTCTCTTTTATTCGGATGGTTAATACTAAAAGGTGACAGCTTTCCTGGAATTTCTTGCGTGTGGCCGTATACCAGGGTCTTCACACCCGCTTGATGGAAGGGCAGTTCTCTAAGATGTTGAAGAATCTTGCGAGTCCATAAAAAGCCACTGCCCTTTGCGGTATCGGTGGGATGATTCACTCGGGTCAATTGCGGTTCTACTTGCGTCTGACGATTAGCCAGTCGTGATTTCTTGCTTTTATACAGTTCAGGCTGATCAGGTTCTGTTTTCCAAAATGATTTTTTTAGCATCCGGTACTGATGTTTCACGTAATCTCGATAGAACCGGTTCATGGCATCCACATAGCACTGGATATCTGCGGATGTTGTGATTTTGTCCGGATCAGGAGTCCCTGGTTTTAAGAAGGGCTTTAACATCTTGAGCTGCTCATTGCCAATGGGCGCGTGTGAGAAAAGGGTCATATTTTCTTGATCAAAATATAAGAGTCGGGATTGACTGAGATAAGAAAAACACTGTTTCAGGAAATGTTTCTGTGTCTCGATACCCATATATTTGGCTAACTTGATAGCGCGGGTTAACGAAGGAATCTGACTGTATAAAATATAACTTTGTTTTTCCGCAAAACTGGTTAACACATTGTGGTCGTGGTTGGACGCGTTCCAGATCAGCCCTTCGGATGCCTGCTTCTTGAGGTGTAATAGAAGATCCAGCGTGATCATATCCAAGGGTCCCCGATCCGATAAGACGTCACCCAGTAAAATTAGCGTCCGGTTGTCACCTTTCCACCGCATGCTGTGTACTACTTTTTGCAGGCTTTCATAAATTTTTCGTTGTTCTTTTAACTTCAATTTACGGTTGTTAAGTGGTTCCAGCAGCTTTGCGCAAGCCTGTGCCGAGTTGAATGGCAGGGTTACTAAATCGCAAATGACCAGGGTTTCAAGCAATTTCTGAAAAGAGGCGTGCATATCGCCGGCTGCGATTAAGGATGCGGATTTTAAAATAGGGCTGGCCAGTTTGGATGACATGGGTTTGGACGCTTTTCCTGGTTCAAGGATAACAATGTCATAAGGGATGCTAAAAATATCCAATAGCTCTTGATGGCTTGCCAACCTTGTTTTTAGTCTGGGTTTCAGGTTGGCGGCAAG
>Ga0157374_10001498_pt1 | contig 19712 bp, 15 predicted proteins | sample M25metaG_FD_115308 | JGI IMG/M metagenome (GOLD analysis project Ga0157374, IMG submission 115308) | Miscanthus rhizosphere microbial communities from Kellogg Biological Station, Michigan, USA - M2-5 metaG | ecosystem: Host-associated > Plants > Roots > Rhizosphere > Soil | place: USA: Michigan... | reverse complement strand
GGTTTGGCAGGCCTTTAAATATGGTTTTGGTTGTCGATCTGTTGAAGCCCGAACTGGTTACCAGGTCGAACTTATAGCGGGGTACCTCGCTCAAAGGCAACAGCGTATCACCCGAAGTGAATAACAGCGCTTGCTGACCGTTTTCAATGGTCACATTTTGAGGGCCGTCGAAACTAACCGGTATTTTTCCGGCTATCGCAGGTGCATTCAGGTCGAGGGCACTCCTGTTGATCACAAAGTATTGCCATTGGGTGGCCCTTGCCGTATAGTTTATCGAAAATTGCAGGCGCTCACCCGGTGGCTGGCCGATGATGTCGCTGAAATGCACGGTCAGGGTGCCGATATTTTTGGTATTGATACCCGATGAAAGAACCGGGTTGAGTTGCACAATGCTATTACTGATGGTATTGGCGCTGTCCTGGCTGTCATAGGTTATGCTGCCCAGCCAGTTGGAAGGTAATTGAGTGAAAAAGTCAAATGACGATTCAGTTGTTTCTATGTCGAAATCAAAATAATTGCAGCCGGTTACTGTGCCCAGGTAATTTAGAAAATCGGGAAGCGCAGTTGTGGAGTTATAGTAAAAGGAGAAGCCGTTGACAAAATCATTCTTCGCCAGGCCAAAGCGTTTTATAAAAGTTTGCGTTGCTGCGCCTGGTATAAAGCGCAGGCACTTGCAAATATTCCGTTCGAAGTATGAATGCGAAACGCTGAGCTTAAATACCGGTTGATAATTGCTGCGCGTCATACCGTTACTGTATTTGAGATTTGAGAAATAGCCGGCACAAACGCTCTTACTTCGTGGCCCTGTACCGTCAGCAACCGCATTTTATAAATTACGGAGGGTACATATTTGGCACCCATCGAGGTCCACAGCCCCTGCATCTGCACATAGTTGATCTGCTCCAGGTCAAACTCCAGTTTCTTTACCCCGACAGGAATGGTAGAGAACGAGCTGCTGTGTATGCAATTGTTTACCTGGAAAAACAACATGGCTCCGTTCAGGAATTTCAGCGTTTCTATATAATCGTCAAAATGTGAACTGATCAGCAGGTCGATATTATATCTTTCAAAGGGACTTACATTGGCATAGTTGCCGTTTTCCAGCTTTTTATTCCGGCCATAAAGCTGTTTGTGGGTTTCCTTTTCAATATTGATAAGCGAAATGACAACCTTGTTCTGGTTCTCAGCCGGAACCGAACCGTTGCTTTCGATAAGCGTATTCAACAGTACCTTGCTTTCATCCGCCCCAAACCTGTTTTTCAGGTATTGGTCCAGTATTTCGCCGGTGAATTGAAGTGCGTTGTTAAGCATTTGATCGGGTATCAGAAAGCCATTGATATGGTTTCGTAAAATTAGCGCCGGTACCCGTCAGCGGGCAAATGCCGGCCATGTACGTTTCGTGTACAGTTCCGGTACAGGCGAAACATGCCGTAGACAAATCGTATACAATGAATTTTTTCAGGTAATTGCCGGTCAGTTTTCGGACAGATCTACCGAGCGCAGGTATTTGCGCAGGTCCTGATCTTTGTCGAGCGACATTTTCTTTTTCAGGCGGTATTTGTGTGTGCGGACGCTTTCCTGGTTTATACCAAGCAGGTTGCCGATATCATCGTTGCTCATATTCATCTTAATGTAGCAGCAATATTTCAGGTCGATAGGGGTCAGGTCAGGATATTTTTGCGCCAGCAGCCATAAAAAGTTAGGATCGGTCTGTTCAAAATACAGCTTGAAATCGTCCCACAGCTTGCTGTTGTTCGATGACATTTTTATCGCATTCACAATCGATGTCAGTTCGATCCTCGTCGGGTCGTCAACCTGTTTGTAAAGCTCGGCAATGCGCTCTTTAACTTTTGAAAGCACCTCGGCTTTTTGATCCAGCTCCATCACATACCGGCTGAGGTTCCTGTTATTGTCGGGATTGTTGCGTTGCATAGCCTGTTCGGCCAAACTGCCTGTCCCGGTTTGCGCCGGCCTTACCATCGGCGTTTGTACCGGTAACTCCCTGCTGCGTAAAATAGAATTGATCACGGGCGCCAGGTATTGATGCCGGTGCAGGTGCTCCAGCTGAAAAGGGAATACAGAACAGGCCGGGCCCCAGCGCAGCGTTTCGTTTTCAAAGCCTTTTGAAATGCAGACCACCGGAATGTGGACTTTGCCGGACAATGAATGGATATCATTCAGCGCCTGCTGATTGCTCCGGAAGCACAATAAAACCAGGTCGGGCTCAAGCGAACGTACGATACCTGTAAGATCGGCAATGCGTGTAGCGGATATGATGTGGTTAGGAAAAGCGGATGCACTTTGCATGCTTTTCAGCAAAGCAGACAGCGTGAATGCATCGTCACAACCTATTAGTATAAGCTTTTCCTGGGCCATTATGGAAATCTTATCTTAACTTGTTTGTAATTGTCTACTCCCTTACACAACTTCCTTTGATTATTCGTAATAGCCGGAGCCGGCAAATCCGCAATGCCGGTAGAGTTTCCGCGCCATCAAATGCAATAATTAATACTTATTGTAAAACAGCTTTAGATAGCATCCGGGACGCGGGGCTTCCCGCTTGTCCGATCATTCTTCCCGGCTTACAGGTCAATAGTGTTTGAGACTGCGCGACTATCAGAAAAGGCCTATAAATAAAATGGTATTTTAATTAATATGCAACCCGTGTTTTCACGGTATTTTCACGGTCAAAACACGGGTAATTTACTTCAGCAGGCATGTTTACGGTAAGTTAACGCTGTGTTAAAATATCGAAGAACCGTAAGTTTTAACATGCCGACACCGGACAATTCCGAATCAAAACCAGAAGTAAGCATAGAAGTTTTAGGTGATAAAAAAAGCCACCCTAAGGTGACTTTAGTAGCGGGGAGCAGGATCGAACTGCTGTCCGCTATCCAGCGGATATGAATTCCACGCTCTAATCATCTGAGCTACCCCGCCGTAATATTTTATTTTAAGAACAATCTTCGAACGGCCGTCCGCTAACAGCGAATGTGGTGAATACCTTGAAAAGTTGTGGTAATAAAAAAAGCCACCCTAAGGTGACTTTAGTAGCGGGGAGCAGGATCGAACTGCCGACCTTAGGGTTATGAACCGAGTTTGGAATGGTTTCATATGATCAAAAAGCGCCCTGATTGCGTTTAAACGCGGTTTTTAAAATCAGGTTGATACACATTATCCCATATTAATACAGCTGTTGTATGAACATTGTATGACCAAAACCCGTAGATTTACCACAGGTTATTTGCGGGGTTATATGACAATTTCATATGGCAACCGTGAGGATTTATATCCGCAAAAGGCCGGCTAAAGACGGCAAATTTCCTATTTCAATTTGTATTACGATCAATCGTAAACAAGTCTACATCCTGACCGGGCAAAAACTTGATAGCTTAAGTCAATGGGATGAAAAGGTACAGCGTGTGAAAAAATCACACCCAAACGCTGTTCGTTTAAACAATTTTTTATTAGCTGAATTGGCAAAGGCGAACGATAAAGCGCTTGAAATGGAAACAAAGGGCGCAGTATCTGCTCAGCAAGTTAAAGTAAATTTAAAACCTGTAGAAGAAACCAAAATTTACTTCCAGGACATCGCTCAAGTCCGGTTGAACGAAATGAAGCTTATAGGTAACTATGATGCACTGAAAAGCGACACTGCACGTCTCAAACGATTCTATGAATTTTTAAAGAATGAGAAAATTACGTTCGACGAAATAACGGTTGATCTGCTTCGTCGATATACTGTCTTTCTGAAAATAGCTAAGAAATTTCAATACGATAAAGAAAAACCGCCAAAGCCGTTAAGTGAACGAAGCATCACCAACCATTTGATGATCATAAGAACAATTTTCAACCAGGCCATTAACGCAAAACTCGTTAGTAAGGACATTTATCCATTTGGAGGCAAGGGCAATATTTCTATTAAACTGACTGGTGCCGCTAAGATCGGCCTGGAGGAAGCTGAGATAAAAAGGCTCGAAGAATTAAACTTATCTGAACAACTACCGATTTTAAATGACGCACGAAATATATGGCTTACCGAATTTTACTTTGCAGGTATGCGTGTTACGGATTGCTTGTTACTCAAATGGACGGATTTTCAGAATGGTCGATTATTCTATAAAATGTCGAAAAACGGTGAATGGGGTTCAGTTAAAGTCCCTGAAAAAGCGCAGCAAATTATCGATCAATACCGGGAAACCGCATGTTTGCAGGAGAACCCGCACGGGCTGGTATTTCCTTTTTTGCAGGATTTGCCTTCGCTGGATGATCGTTTTGAAGTCCGCCGCAGGATTGCTTTTGTAGTGCAACGCCTCAATAAAGCGATGAAGCAGAATATGAAAATGATCGGCAGCACAAAGATCGCTTCGCAACATAAGGCCAGGCATTCTTTCGCGCAACGGGCTGAAGAAAAAGAAATTCATCCGAAAGTCTTGCAAAAGATGTACCGGCACGAAAGTATTTTAACAACAATGATCTATCAATCCAACTTTTCATTTAGGAAGGCTGATGAGGCAATAGATGCGGTGCTGGATTTTTAACTGAACTTTTAGGGAACGATTAGATATGCAGCTTTTGGCACATGATAACGGGCTGACTGTTATTTCTTTTCAGGTAGGCTAAAGGGTAAAAATTTATTGTAAGTCATGTCAGACCGGCTCGATTATCTCAAAAACGCTAAACTCAATGAGCTATTACAGTCACACTTTTTTCCGAACTTTTGGATTCTACCAATTCGTGGATTGCGAAATTTGGCGCTGTAAAGTATTCAGGTTTTCGGAACGAGGTAAAAAAGAACTGAAATCCCAAATCATTCTGGTCGATTATATTGAGCAGTTTGTTAAGGCCGGTTTGGTCAATCGTTCCTATTGCGGTATTTTCCAACAGCAGAATAGTAGTTTGAAATTTGGCGTAATAAGATGCAATTTTTAAAGCTATTTCTAAGATGATCCGCTGCTTTTCTCCCCCCGAAAATGCTTCAAATGGCTGAAAGCTGCCGTGCGCCCTACCCCAATAGATCACTTCAATATTCCTTTTTTTCCTATCTATTCGAATGTCATTAACGAAAAATTTCCTTTCTTTCCGCATACTATCGATAACATTCATAAACTCATTTTCTGTCAATTTGAAATATAGCGATAGCCAGGTTATCAGGTCGGTATCGTCTAAAGGTGGCTCATTCTGTTCTTCCCTCTCGTTGTTAATATTATTTCTAAAGTCATAAATGTCCTCGGTCATATAAAATACAGAGAAGGGGGCATTTACAAATGGTTGTGGCACATCATTAAAAGAGTAAGAGATGTTATTTTCGGCACTGATATAGATACCGAACTTGTGCATTTCATTCTTAAAGTAGTAGATTTTGCTGTAGGCATTCGTCTCATCCCAGTCATATTTATGCCACCTGCGTAGGTAATCTTTATCTTTTAAGGCAGAAATCAATTCGCAAATGAGGGTTTTTCCGACGCCATTTGTTCCTAAAATCAGATTTTTGTATCCGAAGTTCAGGGCAATTTCATTGCGTACAAGCCCAAAATTTGAGATTTCGATTTTAGTGATGACACCGTTATCTGTTTTTAAGCCTTTGTGCTCGAAACTTATTTTTTCTTCGTGCTTAGCTTTATAATCTTTCAGTAGCGAACTTGTAAAAACAGTTTCGTCGCCATCTATTAGATCAGCGTGATTTGCACATAGCCATATACCGTTGCTGATACTTGACCGCTCGGTTGAGTTTATAGGCAAATCGTTAAAACGCCTTCCTCCAGGTGCTGCCGCTGCTATATGCGCCGCCACACCCGTCAAGTTGACGGAGTCATCGGATTCAGCTGATGGGCCAATTGTTAAACAATTACATATTGAACATCGGTATCCTGCTCTTTGTGCGAGCGCTCTTTTGATCTCGTTGTTAAAATTTTCGCGCGGCATTATAAAAGTGTGAATAATAAGGTTTTTGCTCTATAGTAGCATTAAATGTAATCAGCCACCAATATAGCCGTAATAAATGATACCCTGTGCATCTAATAGTTTGTCGTTCACTTGCGAAATGGAAACGGTTATATCATCACCTTTGAGCCAGGCTGCAAAAATTTCCTTAGTATGAATGAGAGCCTGGGTGCTCCTCACCTGTGGCGTAAAAATAGCTGCATGATAGACCTCGGGATCAGCCAACTTCAACCGGGCTATAGGGTCACTTAAACAAGTCATACTAGCATCAATAATGAGGCTGTGACCGATGCTAATATTTATTTCTCTAAGCCACGGTGCAAATTGAGACCATAAAATAACCGCTGTACTTCTATCTCCGAATCCTGCTCTTTCGGTATCACCATGGGCCAGCAGTTGAATAAGTATTCCATTGTAATGGTTTGCTTTTAGTATTTCACTTCTTACCTCGCTTAACTGATCGGGAGAGCTGATGTCAAATATTTTCACCCGTACTTTTTCAGCCCAAAATTCATTTAATTGATTGACAAGAGCGTTTTCCGGTATAAAGTTGAGTAAGTAGATTTGGTCGACCAGGCGGTTAAACATATTCATAATATTTTTGCTAATGCTTCGAAGCGTTGGAAACGCAATATATGAGATGGGCAAATAAATTACTAAGCATTAATTACAGGTATGTCCTAAGGGAATGCGCTTCATAATCGTAATCAAAGATTCAAGGCGATAGTATTACCATCGCCTTGAGTTATATCCTCTGAACAGGCGTATTAATTCGGTATGGCGATCAGGTTCATCACTGGAGTAACGATGTCAACGTCTACATTGGGTGTTTCCAGTGTCACTACCAAACTGTAACGTACTACCGTATTTTCCCTATGAAGCTTTTTTCGTGACCTGTACCAGCCGGGTTTAGGGTAAACCGCGATCTTATTTCGAACCGCCATATCCGCCCCCGACATGGTTACAAAATCCTTTTTTACAGAGCCTCTTGATCGTACCCGCTTTATCGACCATGTTTCTTCATGATTGTCAATCTGGTCTTCAGGCAATTCTGCGGCGGCGGATATCCGGCGTTGGAATTGCGCCAGTGTCTCCCGCTCCTTTATTACTGCGAATTCCAGCGCGTGGGAATGATAATGAAAGTTATTGACGTACCTTTTGTTCTTGCTGCCGGGGTTTGGTTCGATAAAATAGGATAAGGTAATTTTCAAGGTCACATCCTGATCAAACAATTCACCTGATAAAATATCCGTCGGCCAAGGAAGATCGAACAAATGATATTCTTTGCTTTTGCCCGATGAGCCTACTAAATGATAGGGTTGAATCTCCCTTTCGGCAATCAATGTCAAACTGTTATTGGCGCTGTATAGAGCATTCTCCAGTATGGGTACACCATAGCCTACGCTTCTTAGCAGGTTTCTTCTGTCAGTTTCGCTAAGTGCGGTAAACGGGCGGTTACCCAGCATTTGATTTGTCCACTCTGCGGAATGGATCATCAGCGCCCTTATCGTCTCCGGCCAAAACTCCGGGTAGGCCGTTCTTAATTCGGCAGCCATTTTCGCGGCTAAAGCAGCGGCGGCGCTGGTGTCACCAAACGGCAGGAACGTATAGCGTGGATATTCCCTGTCGGCGGTTAGTAACTTTAATGCATGATGATCTGAAACGAATACCCCATCGGTGCTGGCGTTGCCGCCTTCCATCACAATATCGGGTTTGAGCGGCCATTGATGCTCCCATATGGTAGAGGTAGTATTACTTGGAGCCATGTCGCCATTTGGCGCAAGGTGAATATAACCTGTTGCCGGATCAATGCGGTCTTTTCTCGTATAACTACCGACTGTGATCGCATTATATGCCTGGGCGGGGTCTTGAATGGATTCCAGATAATTTAGGGTGGGATAATCATCATGGTTAACTAATGCGACGTTGCCACCGCTAATGATAAATAATTGTTGTGCTGCCGGATCAAGCGCAGAACCAAAGGCTATTTTATCTACCGCTGCCGACCAGGCTGATGGCCTCCCGTTAAAAGAGAAATTCTTATCGGTGACCGTCATACAATACACCCGCAGGTTATCAGGACGGTCAACGATTGGTGAACTCGCAGCAAATTCTGTTATCGCGCCATAGAGTTCAGGGTCATTCGGGTCGCGCGCATGAATGATCTTAAAAGATTCTAAACCATGCACTATCCTTATATTTGCAGGATTTGCTAAAGCATCAACCAAATCGCCGTATAAAGCCAAGCCTGCTACCCCGGTGCCATGGCCCCCATTTGGCCAATCATCACCGGTTCCCCAATCAGCGGGCTTATAAGAATACATTCTTTCTTCAGGCAGGAAATTGGTGATCAGCGGATGGTTATTATTTACACCACTATCCAGCAAGCAAACCAAGATTGCATCTTCCGCTACACCGTTTTCAGTTCGACCGACAAGATCATTTAGCCATTCGGCATTGTGCGCAAAATCATCATCGCGGTGACAGATAAAGTCGGCGGTTTCTTGTGGTTTACGGAGTTCAGCAAGATTATCCAACAACAAAATAGACTGTGACAATTGGCCGGGTGTCCCTTTTATTAACCTCACTCTATGTTCGGCAAATACCAGTTCGGCCTGGCCTACCTGCAAACCTACCGTTGCCAGATTATCCATCACACGCCTAATCCTGAAATCATCATTAGCAGTCTTTCTAAACCAGGCTTCCCACCAAGCCTCCTGGTCATCGTCCGGGAATGGATACTCCGGCGCATCCGTCCAAAAGGATCTTAAAGTCGCCGCCTGTATGGTTTCAATATTCGCAAATAATTTATAGTATTTGGGGTGGCCGGTATCCTGCCCTCGGTATTGACCGTTTCGGTTGATATAGTCGGTTATTTTGGTGATGAAGTTCCCTACGCCGCCCTGGGTCATCATTAGTGTTACATGATACCTGAACCTTGCATCTTCTCCGTCACCCTCAGCTTCTTCGCGTATGTTAAGGATTTGGAAAAGAGGGTCGTCCCTGTCCTGCTCCAAAGCGCCAAAATCCATGTAATGGCCCCAATCTGATATAAAATCTACATAGATGGCATCGTCACGTAATATTCCTTCAGGCAGGTTCACGTTTGCAGGAATATCAAACTGTTGCCGGATAGCCTCCAGTTGGTTTAGGATACGATTACCATGTTGATTCCTGTTCCGCTGGGTAAGTTCCATACCCGAAGGGAAAGCATTTCTTGGATATTGATAGTCGAGCGTTACGGCGTATCCATTAATTTTGATATGTCTTCGTGGATTTTGCCGGGCCATTTAGATATGCTTTTTAGCTAATGATCGTTCTAAGTTGGCAGCTTCCACCTTCAAAGCCCCTGTCAGGATCATTTCTTTTATAGCATCTTCACAAGCCTTGATAATATCAGAATAGTTCAGTCCTTTTGCCAGTTCAGCAATCTTTTTATAATTAACCTTTTTAGAAAAGGCATAGCCCTGGGTGGCCTTTTTTAACGCAACGGTAATCTGTTCAATATCAGGTAGCGGGTAATTAATCACGTCATCGAACCTGCGAAACAATGCTTTGTCAAGGCTTTCCGGAAGATTAGTTGCCGCTATTATTATGCTGTTGCTATGATCTTTTTCGATATTGATTAGGAAGCTGTTTAACACCCGTTTGATCTCGCCTACATCCTGCCCCTTATCTCGGTGGGAGCCAATAGAATCAAATTCATCAAAAAGATAAACCGCGCGGTGGTCCTCCATTGCATCAAAGATCATCCTAAGTTTAGCAATGGATTCCCCCATATATTTTGACATCAGCCCATCAAGACGGATAATGTAAACCGATAACCCCAATTCCCCGGCTATCGCTTGCGCAGTCATAGTTTTACCAGTACCCGGCAAGCCAGTCAATAATAATTTGCGCTTTGGAGAGAGATTATGCTTTTTAAGAATTTCCCATTTATGCTGCTCGTTGATGAGTTTATCCAGGGATTCTTTTACATCCGGTGACAGCACCATATCTTTCAGATCAATACGGGGCTTGAACACTTCTATCAGTTCTTTAAGCTCACGTTTCGGTGCTGAAAGCGGAACAGTTTTAGGTACATCAAGAAATGCAGAAGAACGTTCCTTCCGTGCATTTTCTATGAGCTGTTTTAATTCCTGTGCAACTGTTGTATGACCCTGCCTGGCTTCAGAAGCGGCAATTTGCATAGCTGTAGCGAAGAAACGATGATCATCATCTTCCGCATAGGACTTGATGAGGCTCTTTATTTGATCTGCTGCTGCCATGCTACAAAAATACGCATTTTAAGGTTGTCCTAAGGTTTAATAACGCTGTAAGATGCCTGAAAAATATCGAATTTGACGAATATAAATCAAAATAAATTTATGGCTCATTTATGCAAAATTCGGCGTTCAGCATAATTTAAAATAAAGATAAAAATACGCCAAAATACACAGTTGCCTAATTATAAACATATTAACAGATAAGTTCCGAGTGAAGAGGGAAGCGCCATTGTTTTATGTCAATTAAAAAAAGGATTATTAAACAGCTATTTTCCCGCAATGCACGTTTGGTAAAGAACGGCTTGGTGCGTTTTTGTGTTCTGCGGAAACATTTGCTACCATAACTATTATATATTTTCTGTAATATTGGGTTTCCTGTAACCCTATCATGCCCATTCCTCTTTCGGTCAGGCTTTTACGGCTACTGGAAATTACCGAGTTTTGAGAACCAGTTATATTTCAACGTTAAAATTGCCGCCGGATGACCTACGAGAAAGTGTTGGCACTGTACCAAAATGATAAAACGCTACAGATCCTGCGTGCGGAGCATTTTCCATTGCTGATCAGTTTTTTTCATTTAGCTTTCAAGCAGCAGGATAAAATCTCTTACCTCCAATCCGATTTAGCCGCATTATTAGGTGACTTTCTGTTTTCATTGGAACATCAAGGCATAAATGATTATTCGCAGCAGCCATTGGATTATTTGCAGCGATGGGCGCAGCAAGGTTTTCTGCGCCGCTACTATGATACCGAAGATGAGCCGGTGTTCGAGCTTTCACCTGCCACTGAGAACGCGTTGAAATGGCTGGATGATCTTAACAAGCAGCAATTCGTTGGTACGCACAGCCGTTTGTTACAGTTCTTTTCGCTCTTACAGCAAATCGTTGGCAAAACAGCCGGCCCTTATGAGCGTATCCAGCAATTGCAGGAAGATCGAAAAAAAATAGACCAGGAGATAGAAAGCATACGCAAGGGTAATTATATCAAACCCAGTGATACCCAACTAAAGGAAGATTATCTCTTAGCAGAGGAAACCGCCAAACGCCTGTTGGCAGATTTCAGACAGGTAGAAGAAAACTTCCGGGAACTGGACATCAATACCCGGCAGACGATCATCAAAAGCAATCTTTCCAAAGGAATATTATTGGATGAGATTTTTGAGCAGCAGAATCACTTATGGAATACGGACCAAGGAAAAAGCTTCAGGGCTTTTTGGGAGTTCCTGATGAGTGAGAACATGCAGCAGGAATTAGAAGAACTGATCGTTAAACTGAACGCTATCCCGGCCATTCAGCAAGTTAAGCAGGAACAAATCGTTGACCGTATCAAAACGAACCTGGTCGACGCAGGCGACAAGGTTAACCGGAGTAACGATGGCCTTATCGAGCAATTGCGCAAATTCGTAGTACAAAAAAATCTTTCCGAGAGCAAGCATATCCTGGCCAGTATTGAAAAGATCGAACAATTGCTGATCGCTGACAAAGAACAACTGGAACCGCAACAAGTGCTGATGGAAATTGACGGCTTATTCCGGCCTTCTTTTGTGATGGAGCGGCCATTGTTTAAGCCCCCGCTTAAGGTTGTTTTTGAACAAACAGTGGTAGAGGAAGGCCTTGCCGATGGCAATACTGACAGCCTGTTTGAACAATTCTATGTAGATATTGAGGCGTTGCAAAGAAATGTCCAATTGCTGTTGCGCGGTAAATCACAGGTTTCGTTAACCGAGGTTTTAGATCACTATAACCCCACCAAAGGCGTTGCGGAGGTGCTGGGTTATATGCAGATCGCAACCACGGATGATAAACATTTGGTCGATAACAGCTATACTGAAAAACTGACGATCCAGAATACAGATGCCGGAACGCAGTATGAGCTGGAAGCACCCCTGATTATTTTTAACCGATAAAAGATGTCGCAGCCATACGCCATAAGCCTGATCGCCCTTCTGAAGGGAATCGTCTATGACCACCAAAAAGAGGCCTGGGAAAGTTTGCTGTATTATGAGAATGATGTAAAAAAATATTTCGCGACGATAGGGTTGGAAGTTTATTTCGACAAAAGTGAAGGCTACGCCTATTTGCTGCAAAAGGAAACAGATGAGGATAATGCCTTGCCTCGACTGGCTGAAAAAAGGCAACTCAATTTTTTTACATCACTGCTTTGTATCGTACTACGCAAATACTTATTAGAACATGACGCACAGGGCGGTACGGTGAGGGCGATCATTACCCAACAGGAGATGATCAACCGGACTAAGTTGTTCCTGCCTACAATTTCCGATGAAGCAAAGCAGCAGGAACGGATCATTACCACGATCAACAAAGTGATCGATATTGGTTTTTTGAGACGACTGGATGACCAGAGTGATAACTATGAGATACACCGCATTATAAAAGGATTTGTCAATGCGGATGTGATCGATGAAACCCTGCGCAGGTTACAGGCTTATGCAGCAGAAAAAACAATAACCGAATAAGTAAATGGAAGACCTGATCACTGATAATGCACCTGTTATGGCTGGTTTTCGCCTCCAGTACCTGGAAGTCCTCAATTGGGGTACTTTTAATAAGGTACGCTGGCAAATACAGCCCGGAGGTTATAATGCTTTGCTGACAGGTGACATCGGTTCTGGCAAATCAACGTTGGTCGATGCGTTAACCTGTTTGCTGGTGCCGCACAATAAGATCGTTTTTAATAAAGCTGCCGGTGCCGAGGGCAAAGAGCGCAACCTGTTAAGCTATGTGAAAGGTGAATATAAAAAAGAGAAAGAAGAAATTACCAAGATGGCGAAACGTGTTTACCTGCGCCCGGATGATAACACGCACACGGTGATCATTGGTAACTTTTACAATGCCGGTTATGAGGAACATATTTGTTTAGCCCAGGTCTTTTGGATCGGTAAAGAGGGGAAAGTAGAGAAGCTGTTGGTTATCGGCACACGGCCATTGACCATTCCGGGGCATTTCAGTGGGTTTGCCGACATTACCGATCTCAAAAAAAGACTACGGAATACGGAAGGTATTCAACTATTTGACGATAACTTTAAAAGTTACAGTGAAAATTTCCGGCGGCTGTTCGGTATGAACAGTGACAAAGCCATAGACCTTTTTTATCAAACCGTGTCGATGAAATCCGTCAGCAGTTTAACGGATTTTGTTAGGGAACAAATGCTGGAACGAACCGACGTAAAAGAACAGATAGCCGCATTGTTGAAACGTTTCGATGACCTGACCAAAGCACATGCAGCAGTAGTTCATGCCAGGGAACAGTACCAGTTATTAAAGCCCCTGACCGAATCCTCTATCGACTACGGTAACGTAAATAAGGAAATTGAAGAAATAGAGGAAATGCTGGTCGCCGTTCCAGCCTGGTTCGCTAACCAAAAACAGGGTCTTTTGGGAGAAGCCATACAGGAAAAAGAGGCAGAGCTGGAACGATCCCGAAGGATGCAACTGACGCTGGCTAAGGACAGGGAAGAATTGGAAAACAGGAAACAGGGCATCTTACAGGATATCGAGTCTAACGGCGGTAAACGGCTGGAACAAATCGCTGCGGAAATTCAGCAGCAGGAAAGGGAAAAAACGGTCAGGAAAAAAGATTTTGACGATTATGAGCGTTTGTCCAAACAGTGCGGTTTTGGTTCCGTAATGAACGAAGGTGATTTTGAGGAAAATATCCGGCAGGCAAAAACGGCACAGGGGCAGTATGAGATAAAAGAAAGCGAACTCCGCCAGCAGCGCGACAATGTGGTGAGTGAACTGCGTAAACAGGAGACAGAATTACAAGCAGAGTTATCAGAATTACAATCGCTGAAGGACCGGCAATCCCAAATTCCGGCATGGCTGATCGATTTTCGTGCCCAACTATGCGAGGATCTACTTATCGCTGAGGAAGAACTGCCTTTTGTTGGGGAGCTTTTACAGGTTAATCACCAGGAAAGTGCCTGGGAGGGTGCAGTCGAAAAACTGCTGCATGAAACGGGGATCAGCCTGCTCGTTCCCAAAGAACACTACCGCAGTACCAGCAAATATGTAAACGATAATTTTTTAAGAAGCCGGGAAGGCAAAGGGATCAGGTTGACTTACCTCGAAGCTGATACTGAAAACTTCAACAGGGTAATCAAGCAGTTGGACAACGGCAGTGTAGTCCTTAAGCTCGATATCAAACCGGAGACGGCATTTTATGACTGGCTGGAAAGTTACCTGCACCGAATGTTTGGTGATTATATCTGCGTAGACGTATCACAGTTGCAGCACGTGTCGTTTGGCATCACGCAACAGGGGCTGATCAAAAGCGGGCGTATCAGGCATACCAAAGATGACCGGAACAGACTCAATGACCGCCGTAATTATATTTTAGGTTGGAGCAATGCGGAAAAGATCAGGACATTGGAAGAAGTGATCTCGGACCTGGAGCAAGGGATTGATAGGCTAAAAAGTGAGCGTAAAACAATAGAAAAGGCGCAACAGGATTTAGCAGATTTAAAATCAGCCTTGCAGCATTTATTATTTGTAAAGGACTATGAACGCATCGACTGGCGATCCGTTGCCTTAAAAATCAACGAATTGGAAGAAGAACGGCACGAATTATTAAATAATAATGATACCCTGGCCCTTTTGCAGCAAAAAAAGGAAGAAGTGATCGTGCTGATCGATCAGGCTAAACAAAAGGAAACGGAAAAGAATCAGGAGATCGGCAGACTACAGGGCACTATTGACGGTTATTACCAGGCATTGCTGGATGTTGATGAGGTAATCACGCAACTGGATAATCATAAACGAGATCACTATTTTCCGGTCATTACTGAAAAAATGACGGATCAGACGCTGCGGTTAGCAGCCATTGAAAAACAACAGGAACAATTCCGCCGAATGTTTGAAGGTGATACCGGCGAGTTAAAGAAATTGCGTTACCGGCAAAGCACACTTCGCTCTGCCATTGAACGTAAAATGCGCGAGATAAAAGAACATTCCAAAGCGGAGTTTAGTGAAATCGCGGAAAGTATCGATGCCAGGGCCGAGTATATTTACAAGTTTGAAAAGCTGCAATCCGAAGACCTCAAACGGCATGAGGAGCGGTTTAAAGAGGAGTTAAATAAGAACACCATCAACAGTATTGCTGTATTTGATAGCCAGCTGGAAAAGCATGAAAAGGATATTAAACAAAAGATAAAAACGATCAATCAGCATCTCCGGGAGATCGTTTATAATGCGGCGCAGGGCACCTATATCGAAATTTTGATGGATGTGACACCTAATAAAGAGGTGCGACTGTTTAAAGAAGAATTGAAAAAATGTTACATCCATTCCTTCAGTAACAATGCTGATCTGTACACCGAGGATAAATATGAACAGGTAAAAGCTATACTGGATCGTTTTGCCAGTGCTGAAAATATAGATCGTGAATGGACGAACACCGTTACCGATGTGCGGGAATGGTTTGAGTTTAACGCCAGTGAAAAATATGCCGAAGACGACACCGAAAAGGAATTTTACGAAGGTTCTGGTGGTAAGAGCGGTGGTCAAAAGGAAAAACTGGCGTATACGATATTGGCCAGCGCGTTAGCCTATCAATTCGGATTGCAGTTTGGGGAAAGCAAGAGCCGCAGCTTTCGCTTCGTTGTTATTGACGAGGCATTCGGCAGGGGTAGCGATGAAAGTACGCGCTACGGGCTGGAGTTGTTCAAAAAACTGAACTTGCAATTGCTAATTGTAACACCGCTGCAAAAGATTCATATTATTGAAGGCCATGCTAATTCTTTTCACTTTGTCAGCAATCGCGATGGTAACAATTCGCAGGTAAGCAATTTCACTAAGGCTGAATACTTACAGGAAAAAGCCAAACGTAACAGCATGTTTCAAACCATTGACACGCAGCAGTTCTCATGATCAGTCCTGAAGATATCAAACAGCAAGCGTTGAAATGGTGGGTGCCGGTCTTGCAAAGTCAATTAACAGGCACATCTTTTTTTCCAAAACCGATAGACCGGATCGGCAAAGTAAAGCCAGGGCAAATCACCCGCCAGTTTGAAACTTTACAAAATGAAATAGCATCACTGTATAAAGCCTCAAAGGATGCAACCGGATTTGGTTATCGAATAAAAACGGCAGGCCGCAGCTTCCGCAGAACTGGCTCGCATGAGCTGCCGGATAGTATCGAATTTGAGACTATTGAAGACTATATCCAATTTACCGGCAAGGGAAAAGAATGGAAGTTGTTTCTTTTAAACTGCCGTACGCTTTTATCCGAATTGCCGCAGGTAAAGGCGTGGCTGCCGGACAATGTGCTGCATTTGACGGAACACGGCAGGGACTGGCAAGGCATCATTGAAGTATGCCGGTATTTTGTAGAAAATCCAAGGCCCGGCCTTTACGTGCGCCAATTGCCGGTTCAGGTTCATACCAAGTTCATCGAAGAAAACAGCTCGATACTACAATCCATGCTCGATTTTTTGCTAACCACTGATCATATCCGCAATGCGGAGCAAAAGCGGCTGGCAGAACGTTACTTTTTGAAGCATGATGAGCCATTGATCCGCATCAGGTTACTGGATGAAAACATACTCTTTTTCCAAAGCATCCGGGATGTCAGTATCCGTCTGTCTGATTTTGAGGCTACGGACTGGAACTGCACCAATGTGGTTATTACCGAGAATAAGATGAATTTTTTATCGCTTCCTGATATGCCTGCCGGAATCGCGCTGTGGAGCGGCGGTGGTTTTAATATAAGTTATCTCAGAAATGCCGACTGGCTGAAAAATAAACAGGTGTATTATTGGGGAGATATTGATGAACACGGCTTTCAAATACTGCATCAGCTAAGAAGTTATTTCCCAAAAGCGCAAAGTATCATGATGGATCAGCCGACCTATGATCAATTTAAACGATATGCGGTTCCAGGCAAAAATAATCCGGCTGAACAACTGAACCATTTAAATCATGATGAAGCTGCGCTGTATGCGTTTCTCAAAAAGCAGCCCGGTCACAATCGACTGGAACAGGAAAAGATACCTCATTCTTACAGCGACGCTCAATTCCGAAATCTGATTATCTAATTCACAATTAAAGTATGTTAAAAGCACAGCCGACGCCAAAAGGAACTGGCGTTTCAATTTTCGGCAGTTATGATGACCTGATTTGTTTGTACGATACCGTACATCATCTGGCCGGTACACTCAACGCTGAAAACAAATATCAGAAGGGTCAGCATCAACTGCTCATGAATCTCGCATACGAGATCAGGAAGGGATATTCCGGCAGCAGGTTAAAAGAAACGGCAACCGCAGTGGACGAAATATATTTTTTGTATGGCTTTCAACTGGTTTGGACCGATGTACTCATATTTATTGGCGCTTTACGAGATACTGCCGGATACATACAAACAGATAAACTGCATCAGGCCAATTTGTATATGCTTGAATATATTGTTGAACAAGCCCTCTTTGCTTATGATCCGACCGGTGCTGAAGCGATCCGGCACTATATTGCCCAGCGTATCAATGTGAGCAGTGAATACGTTTTTATTATTTACCAGGCGATTCATATTGAGTATAATTCAGATCGCACAGGAAAAACCAGGTTTAGAAAAATCCCCGACCTGATTAATAAATATTTCTCCACCTGGTCGCCCGATCATAAGGGGCTAATCGCCTCCTTTCAGCAATCTGCAAAGGAACAAAATTGCGAAGTTGTCGATCTGGAGTTCAGCGATTTCCCGGAAATAAAATGGTAAAATAGTTATCGCGTCTATTTTTTTAGATTAAACGGTTCATAAACAAAATCTTCAAGGTAATCTTTAATTGAATCAACATCATATAGTATGATCTTCTTTTCTGGCTGTGTAAAACGGATGCGGCCTTCGTCTCGCATTTTCTGCAACGTTGCCTTGCTTTTGATACGCATCATTTTCATAGCCTCGGTACCTGATATCCATTTGTCGCCTGGAGGCGACTGGCTGATCTTGAAACGTTCAAGCACCTGTTCAAATAGTCGATAAAACGCCTCGCTTTCAAGGCAGACGATCTCTAACTTTTCCATAGGGATATTTTAGTTAAAGGTGGGTTTGTATTGTGTTCGGTCAATGGAAAAAGAAAGGGCCCGACACTCGCTGCCCGGCCCTTTCAACCTAAACCTTATCACAATCGCAGGTAAGAAAACCTGCGTAGATATGCAAATCTATAAATTTTAATGGGAATTTATCGCCTCCCGTTGCGCATATAATGCAGGAACTGCTTCTCCATGCTCCGGCGTTCGGCGTTCCGCTTGGTGCGGCTTTTTAAGTATAATACAAAAGGCACCCATACGCCAAAGCCGATGGCATACAGCAGCCAGGGCTGCTTAGCGCCTAAAGCAGACTCCAGGCAGGCAATAGAAATAAAGGTGGTAAACAGGAAAAATATCGCCGTTTTCATATATAAATATACTAATATTATTAGTTTTTAGACTGCTTTTTTTACTAAAAAGTTTAATTAATTTCATAAATTCTATTGTGTTGCCGCCCTTCCTGCACATGCTCCCGGATGGTGTCTACCAGGTTGGAAAGCGGTATGCCGCGCAGCCAGATCACCGGGTTTACAGGGTCTGTACTGCGCAGTTCCAAGTCCATCAAGCGGAACACCTGTAACAAAAAGGGCTGCATGATGGTATAATCCTTCACGCGAAAAAGTTCCACCTGGTCGGTACGTTTAAAAAAGATGCCTCTCGTAATTCTGATGATCTCCGGCGTGATGACATAACTGATCCCGCGAATATAACAAAAGCGGTAAACCGTCATCGTTAAAGCCAGCAGAGCCAACCATATAAAAACCGGGTAAATCCACCAGGCCAGGAACAAAAAGCCAAGCGTACACAGGATCAGCGGGAACACCTTAAAAAAGGCAAAGACAGCGGCTGGCCGCAGGCTGATCACCCGCGGCATATTCAAAATTTCAGTGTCCATAAAATGAAGTTTAAAGAGTGGGAAATGCGGATGCTTTCAATAGGTCGAAATACGTATCGTAACCATTCGGCTTATCGCAGCAAACGCCAAAGCGATATTTTGAAACGGTTTCAAAGGCTCTCAGGCTGAATTTTTCCGGGCTGAAGGCAAACACCCGCGAACGAAAGTCAACTTTTAAAGCTCCGTCATTATGGTAAATCTCCAGCGGCCAGCCCCTTAAGCCGGCAGCCAGCTTCAGGTCAGCCATCCGGCCCAGTAGATCCCTGCCAAATACGAAATGGTATTTCTTTTCAGGCAGGTTATTACGCAGCCAGACGGCATGAGCAGAAAGGACGCGGCAGCCTGCCGAAAGCAGCAACAGCCTGTCCAGATTGCCAAAGGCGACCTGCTTATTATTCAGCCAGGACAGGGCTTCCATAGCCGAGCTGCAAATCACGACCTCGCGGACCTGCGGAAAGTTACGGTTGCCCGCCATCCAGAAGTTTTCGGCAAGCGGCACTTTCTGACAAGCGCAGCCGAAATGCTCAATGTCCTCGCCGTAATATAACAGCACATCATCCCCATCCT
>Ga0157374_10001496_pt1 | contig 19726 bp, 13 predicted proteins | sample M25metaG_FD_115308 | JGI IMG/M metagenome (GOLD analysis project Ga0157374, IMG submission 115308) | Miscanthus rhizosphere microbial communities from Kellogg Biological Station, Michigan, USA - M2-5 metaG | ecosystem: Host-associated > Plants > Roots > Rhizosphere > Soil | place: USA: Michigan... | reverse complement strand
TTTAGTCGTACTCGATGCCGCGAGATTCCTGATCGAGAATGCCTACCAGTTGCTGCAGGACGAACCCGTTCCTCATGGCAATCTGGCCATGAAGACCAAGTCTGGACGCGTGTTGCGCGAGCCCTACGGTGTGATCGGAATCATCTCGCCCTGGAATTATCCCTTTTCAATTCCGGCAACGGAAAGTCTGGCTGCATTGGTGGCAGGCAATGCGGTGGTCTTGAAGCCCTCAGAGTTCACTTCGCTTACGGCTATTGAGCTGGCGGTGTTGTTGCATCAGGCGGGCGTGCCCGAGGAAGTCTTTCAGGTGATTCCAGGCGATGGGGTCACGGGATCCGCACTGACGAACACCGCGATCGACAAACTGGTCTTCACCGGAAGTGTCCCTACAGGCAGGCGAATCGCGCAGAACGCAGCCGCTCGACTCTTGCCCGTGGTTCTGGAACTGGGCGGCAAAGATCCCATGCTTGTGCTCGACGATGCGGATATCGAAATCGCCTCCAGCGGTGCGGTCTGGGGCGCATTCGTGAATGCCGGGCAGGCCTGCTTGTCGGTCGAACGCTGCTATGTGCATCGCAGCTTGTATGAACCGTTTCTCAAGGCTTGCGTTCGCCATACCCAAGAATTGCGAGTGGGAAACGGCATGGACCCTGATACGGACCTTGGCCCTTTGATCCACCAGCGCCAGCTACTGAACGTGGAGGCCCAGGTGAACGAAGCCCGGGCCCAAGGCGCGCGCGTGCTCATCGGCGGAAAGCGTCTGCCGGAAGTTGGAGAAAACTTTTACGCGCCCACCGTGCTGGCCGACGTAACCAGCGAAATGCGCATCATGCGCGAAGAAACTTTTGGACCGGTGTTGCCGGTAATAGCGTACGAGAACGATGATGAGGCGGTTCGATTGGCCAACGATTCGGAGTATGGTCTGGCCGCCTGCGTATGGACTCGAGACCGCGCTCGAGGAGAGGCACTGGCGCGGCGCATTCAGGCGGGGACCGTGATGGTGAACGACGTCGTCTCCTGCTTCGGAATCAGCGAAGCCCCACACGGAGGCGTGAAATCTAGCGGCATTGGCCGTTCTCACGGACGCTTTGGCCTGGAAGAAATGGTACGGATAAAATATCTGGATTCCGACCGCCTGCCAGGAATGGAAAAAATCTGGTGGTACGGATACGGCACGGCCTTCTCGCGTCAGATGGAAGGATTGCTGGATTTCCAGTTCGCCCACGGGATAGGGAAGCGTCTGCGGGGTGCGTTAAGAGCCGCAGGCGCGTTAAGAGGCAAGTAACGTGTGGGGCGCACTCTTGTCCGCTGCCTTTGAAGTTGATTTTGCTTTTCGTTTGTGTGGGTAATTCTTTTGAAAAACAGAGTCAAAATCAAAGACGGCGGACAAGGGTGTCCGCCCTACACACAGTGCGGTAAGGAGTATCGATGACTGATCCAAAGCGTGAACTTTTGCGCCACTCCGTCGCTACGGTGGCTTATCGCGGTGGCAAAGCTGTCCGCAATGCCCCTGCGGGCTTTGCCGAATTTCGCGGCTGTCCCTCGGGACGGACTGCTGGCCGGATCCTGGCGCACATCGGCGACTTGTTTGAATGGGCACTCTCCATCGCGCAAGGCGCGCAGCGCTGGAACGATTCCAAACCCTTGCCATGGGACAAGGAGACCGAACGCTTCTTCGCCGCGCTAAAGCGTTTCGATGATTACCTGGCCGCGTCCGCGCCACTCCATGAAACGCCGGAGAAACTCCTTCAGGCTCCCATCGCCGACGCGTTGACTCACATCGGCCAGATCGCGATGCTGCGGAGGATGGCTGACAGTCCGATCAAAGGCGAAGGCTATATCACCTCTGAAATCGTTGTTGGCCGCGTGGGAGCGGAGCAGGCTCCGCCCAATCAGGAGTTTGGTTGAGCGCACTGCCCTGACTTCAGAAGTTTTTGCGTTCTTTGCGGAATCCTTTGCGAACTTTGCGGTTAAAGCGTTTGATCTTCGCAGCCACCTGAAAGGACAAAATCCGAAACCGCAAAGTTCGCAAAGGATTCCGCTAAGAACGCAAAGGAACCTAACTCGATTCAGCTGGCGGTGGCTCTGCCGAAACGCCTTCGAGTAAAATGATTTCGTAAATCCGGCGGGCACTTAGCCGCAGCGACGAGGATCGCCCTTGGCCACTACCGAAACCGCGACTGCTCCTCCGCAGCTTCCCCATCACAAAGTGAAGATCAAGAAGCGGGGACAGCGTTCCTGCAACGAAAAAGACGCTAAAGGCAAATTCTGCGGCGGACATTTGAAGCGCTGGTTTTATACGACGGACGTGGTCGAGCAGGCCTGCGGCGATGCGGAAGAGGCCTGGGGGCCCGGCGCAGAGGTCTATCGCTGCGAGCATTGCAAGACTCTGTACTTGCCGCATGATGAAGGCGTGCGTGGGCTGAATGTCGCTGGGCAGGGGCAGACGTCGATATTCGGGTTGACCGTGGCGCCGAAGAAGTAGTTGCGTACAACACTGCCGGGCTTCACCCGGCCAGGACGGCCGAGGGCGTCCGTCCCCACGCGGGCACATGAGCTGCCTGCGGCCTTGATGTTTCCTTGTGAATACTTCTGAACTCATCTACGACTGGAACCAGATGGATGCCGCCAAACTGCGGCCGACTGGGCCAGTGTTGCTCAACGACGAGACCTTGCGCGATGGTTTGCAGTCACCCTCGGTGCGCGATCCGTCGATCGCGGAGAAAATTGAAATTCTGCATTTGATGGAAGCCCTGGGCATCAACTCCCTCGACATGGGATTGCCCGGTGCAGGACCGCGTGCTGTCGCGGACTGTGAGGCATTGGCCCGCGAAATCGTCCGCAATAAGATGAAGATTCGCGCCAACTGCGCGGCCCGAACCCACGAGAACGATATCCGGCCCATCGCCGAGATCGTGCAGCGCACCGGCCTCAACATTCAGGCCGCGACTTTCATTGGCTCCAGCCCGATTCGCCGCTACACAGAGGGTTGGACCGATGACTTCCTTTTAGAGACCACGGAAAAAGCGGTGAAGTTCACTGTGTCGCTTGGTCTCGATTCGATGTACGTGACCGAGGACACGAGTCGCTGCGATCCCGCCATGGTCAAGCGACTTTATTCGACCGCGATTAACTGTGGAGCACGAGCGATCGTGATTTGCGACACAGCTGGACACGCCACGCCGAGGGGCGCGTTCGCGCTGGTCCGTTTCGTCATTGAAGAAGTAGTGAAGCCTTCAGGAGAAAAGATTCGCGTGGACTGGCATGGACACTGCGACCGTGGACTCGCCATTGCGAATTCGATGGCGGCGCTGGTGGGGGGAGCGGAGTGCGTCCACGCCTGCGCGCTGGGAATCGGCGAACGCGTTGGAAACACGCAGATGGACCAGATGCTCGTAAACCTGAAGCTGATGGGCATCTCCCCGTGGGCAGAACAGGACCTGACCAAGCTAAAGGAATATTGTCAGGCGGTGTCGAAGGCCACAGGCGTCCCAATTCCCGCGAATTATCCGGTAGTGGGAGAGGATGCATTCCGCACCGCGACCGGAGTCCACGCCGCGGCTCTCATCAAGGCCTACAAGAAGAACGACGTCGAACTGGCCAACGCCGTCTACTCTGGGGTCCCTTCACAGATGTTCGGGCTGGAGCAGATCATCGATATTGGGCCCATGAGCGGGAAGTCGAATGTCCTGTTCTGGCTGGAACGCCACGGCGTGTCCGCGACCGATGATGTGGTAGATCGTATTTACCAGCGGGCCAAAGCCTCCAACCACACCCTCAGCGAAACAGAAATCCGTGAATGCCTACAAAAGCCCGTGTAGGCACGACCGCCAATCATTAATCGCAAAGCTCGTAGATATCTCGTGATCACTCCAAAATAGTAGTATCATATATCTATATTTGGAGATACCTCATTGTCCATTCCCAACCAACATCTCGCCGGAATCGCCCTGGAAGCGCCGGCAGACCTCTCCAACCGGAAAATCCAGGAAAAACTGAGTTCTTCCGCGATCATAGGATTCTTTCGGCTTGCGGACCTCTGGAAGCTGCGTGACGAAGATGCCCGCGGCCTGCTCGGTGGCATTTCCAACGGAAGCTACTACAGCCTGAAAAAACATCCAGCCAAGGTCCTCGATCAGGACAAACTCACTCGAATTTCACTTTTGCTCGGCCTCTTCAAAGCCTTGAACATTTTGTACTCAAAAAAACTCGCCGACGCCTGGGTGCAACTGCCGAACAGCAATCCGATGTTTGGTGGGGAATCGCCGCTGGCTTCCATGATCAGGGGCGGCGTGCCCGCGATGATCCGGGTGCGGCAGTTGGTGAATGCCCGGCGCGGCGGCCGCTAATGCCTCCTCGTGTCACTCAGCTTCATCAAGACAATACTCACCGTCTGATTCCGGCCCGCTACAGCGACGACAATGCCAGCGTGCTCGCGAGGCTCACTTCCGACCGCCAGCAACTACAGGATCTATTTCAACTCGAGAGCGCGACCAACGAGAGGTTGCTGGGGGAGTCGAACCTGCTGCCGGGCATCACGGTCCATGAATTGGTGTTCGGCATACCCAACTGGCACATCGTAAATGCCGCTTTCACTCACGCCCGGCCAGAAGGTAGCCGTTTCAACGGTCCCGATCGCGGAGCATGGTACGCCGCATTTTCACTTGATACGGCGCAGGCGGAAGTAGCGTTTCATTTTGCGCAAAGTTTGCGCGAGGTAAATTGGCAAGAGAGCGAAACTGCCACGTACCGGGAATATCTGGCTGATTTTCGCGCGGAATTTCACGACATCCGAAAGAGTTCTGAGCATGCCACGTGTCTCGATCCGGAGAGTTATGCCGCTTCACAACAACTGGCGCGAGATCTTTTGAACCGGGGATCGGCGGGAGTGATCTATCCCAGCGTCCGCCATCGCGGCGGCATCTGTTTGGCATGCTTCCGGCCAGCGTTGGTGACCAACGTCCGCAAAAACTGGGTGGTGACGATCAAATTTGCCAACGCCTATGCCACGCCAGAGTTCAGTGTCGACAAGCGACCTGGCAGGCCGTAGGGGTCGGTCTCACTGCACGAAGTTGTAAGATGGAAAGACAGTCGTCGGTCGTCAGTCGTCGGTCTTCAGCTTTTGACGATGGCGAATTTGCGGAGCGGAGTCAGCGCGTCCAAATATGGCATTTGAACGACTGATGACCGACGACTGACGACTGCCATGCGATCTCAATCAGACATTTCCGACCCATTTCCCGGAGTGCAACACGAGGTAGCACACCTCTGTGAGCTTCCTGAAGTTCGCTCGGCCTTCACCTGGCTGCGCGCACAGGAGCCGCAATTCGCGCAGTGGCAGATGGAGTTGGCCCGCATCGCGGCGCCTCCGTTTGGCGAAAGCGCGCGGGGGAAATGGCTGGCTGACAAGTTCTGCGAACTCGGGTTGCAATCGGTTCACACCGATGAAGTCGGCAATGTTTTCGGAACGCATCCCGGCTACGGAGAAGGCCACGTTTCGCTGAGCGCGCATCTGGACACGGTTTTCCCCTCGGGCACGCCGCTGAACATCCGGCAACAGGGCAGCCGGTTATACGGCCCTGGAGTTTCGGACAATGGGGCCGGCGTCACCGCCATGCTTGCCATGGTTGCGGCATTGCGGGCGCTGAATATCGGACATGCGCTGCCATTTTTGTTCATCGGCAACGTTGGAGAAGAAGGCGAAGGCGACTTGCGCGGCATGCGGCAGATTTTTTCCCAGCCGCGCTGGAAAGGTCAGATTCACTACAGTCTTGTGCTCGACGGTGCGGGCTCGGACACGATCGTCGCCGAAGCCCTGGGCAGCCGCCGCTTCGAAGTCATCGTGCGTGGCCCCGGTGGACACTCCTGGAGCGATTTCGGTGCCCCTAATCCCATCGTTGTGATGGCGCGGGCGGTGCAGGCATTTTCGCAAACTCCGGTTCCGGTATCGCCCAAGACAACGTTCAACGTGGGAGTGATTCGTGGCGGCACTTCGGTGAATTCGATTCCGGAATCGGCTAGCATGCGGGTGGACATCCGTTCCACGTCGATGGCGGAAATGGAGCGCCTGGAAGATGCGCTGCGGCTGGCCATCGATCGTGCACTCGCCGAGGAAACGCGGGCCTTAGAGGTACGAACCAACTCAAGGCGTCGGACGATTGGTCTGAGCAGTGAAGTGGTGGTCATCGGCGATCGTCCCGCTGGGGAGCTTAGTCCCACTGCCCGCATCCTGCACGTAGTTCGAGCGGTGGACGCGCAGTTGGGCAATACGGCGCAGGTGCAACGCGCTTCGACTGACGCCAACATCCCGTTGTCGCTGGGACTCGAAGCCGTCGCCATCGGAGGCGGCGGCACTGGAGGCGGAGCCCACACCTTGCAGGAGTGGTTTGACTGCAACGGCCGCGAACTAGGACTCAGGCGTATTCTGCTGACGCTGCTTGGGCTCGCAGGTGTGGCGTTGTAAATATGCCGTTGGTCCTTGGTCGATGGTCCTTGGCCTTTGGTCGTTAGCCCATAGCCATTTACGGTACTGATAATTCTGGGCCTCGGTTTTGGCCAACGAAGAAGGGCCAACGACCATCGACGCTTCCCGTCCTCTCCCGTTTGCTACTCTAACCCTGTGTCCCGCTCCCTTAAAGCTCACATTCTTCTTGTCCTAATCACTCTGATCTGGGGCTCGAATTTTGTTGTGATCAAGAATGCGCTGGCCGACATCTCTCCCCTGTTTTTCAACGCTGTGCGCATGAGCCTCGCGGCTGTCGTGCTCGCGGCGGTCTTCTATCGCGAACTGGGACGGTTTTCTAAAAGTTCGCTACGTTCCGGATTACTGGTTGGCGTTTTTCTTTATTTGGGGAACGAACTGCAAACGGTCGGCCTGCAATACACGACGCCATCAAAATCAGCTTTTCTGACCGGAGTTTCCGTCGCGCTGGTGCCGGTGCTGCTCGCGTTGTTCTGGAAACGTGGACTCAATCGGTGGACCGCCGCGGGCATCGTGCTGGCGTTTGCCGGCTTGTATCTGCTGACCGTACCAGCGTCCGCTGGCGGCGGACTGGACCTACGCAGCATGAATCAAGGCGATCTTTTTACCTTGGGCGCGGCCCTGGTGTTCGCCTTCCACATCATTTTCATCGAGCACGCCACCCGCACTCAGGGATGGCAGCAGATCACGGTGGTGCAGGTGGCGGTCACGGCTCTGCTTATGATCCTTACCGTGCCGATTGTGGAGAAGGTGCACGTGGCATGGTCTCCTCGAGTGCTTTGGGGAATTGGGATCACGGGGATTCTCAGCCTGGCGCTGTCATTCGCCATTCAGGCATGGACCCAGCAGTTCACGCCGGCCACGAATACAGCCATGATCTTCACTCTGGAACCGGTCTTCGCCTGGGTGACGTCATTCATTTTCCTGGGAGAGCGGTTGGGCGGCCGGGCAGGAATTGGCGCTGTATCCATCCTGGCTGGACTGCTGATTTCAGAAGAGAAGGCCGGCGTAGAGTCGATGGCGGTCTCTCCGGACCACGCGGCTGTCCCCAGCACTACGACTACACGTAGGGGCGGACGCCCTCGCCCGCCCGGCGGAGCGAAACTCCGCAATTCGTAAAGAGATATCAAATCCTCGGCGAGCTTCGCTCACCCATCCGGACGAGGGCGTCCGGGCCTACGTGGCGTCGCAACACTTTTGCTCGTATACGCGTCTAACCGACTGAAAGTGGCTCGATGGGCAGGTATAATCCTTAAGGCACCTATTATTTGGAGGAAGTCATTATGATTCAGCGCGCAAGCGCTCTTTGGGTACGTTTGAAGGCGAATCGCCTCGCGTACACCTTTTCCGTCCTTCTTACGCTGACCATGGGTATCCTGATCGGGACGGTGATCTCCTCCGGGGTCAAGGGCCAGGACAAGAAGTCATCTTCCTCCGACGTAACTCCGTTGGTCGTGCCTTCGCCGCAACAGCTCTCGAACCAGTTCTCGCAGATTTCCAAGCAGCTTGAGCCGAGCGTGGTCAACATCAACACCGAATCCACTATCAAGACGCCCAAGCGGCGCCGTGGTGTCCCCAATGGGGACGACGACGCCAGCCCCTTCGACGACTTCTTCGATCGATTCTTTGGCGGCCAGGGAGGACAAGGTGGCCAGGGCGGTGCGGGTGGCGGCTCCGTTCGCGAGCGTTCCCTAGGTTCAGGCGTAATCGTAGACCCGAAGGGTTATATCATCACCAACCGGCACGTGGTGGAGAAGGCAGACCGTATTCGGGTGAAGTTGCAGGACGATCCGCCGGGAATGCTGCGCGACGCCAAAGTCGTCGGCTCGGATCAGGAGACCGACCTGGCCGTCATCAAGATCGAGGGCGACAAGGCGTTCCCAGTCGCCAAGCTGGGAAATTCCGACAGCATGCAGGTGGGAGACTGGGTGCTTGCGGTGGGAAGTCCTTTCGGATTGCAGGAAACTGTGACTGCCGGCATCGTGTCGGCAAAGGGCCGCAACATCGTGCCACAACGCCAGTTCCAGTCGTTTATCCAGACTGACGCAGCCATCAATCCGGGCAACTCCGGAGGCCCGCTGGTCAATATGGCGGGCGAAGTCATTGGCATCAATACCGCAATTCTGACCGACACCAACGCTTACGCCGGCGTGGGTTTTGCCATGCCCTCGAATACTGTGGCGCAGGTTTACAACCAGCTCGTAAGTCCCGAGCATCGGGTATCGCGTGGATCAATCGGAATCATGTTTAACGCGCTCGATAATCCCGCCATCGCAAGAGTCTACGGAACCGGCTCGGGCGTAACTATTTCAGACGTGACCGCGGGCAGTCCGGCCGAAGCGGCTGGTCTCAAAGTGGGTGACACCATTGTCTCTGTGGACGGCAAAACGGTGAAGAACGGCGACGAACTGGTTGCCGATATCGCAGCGCGCAAGCCCAGCTCGAAAATTGTGGTGGGATTCATCCGCAATGGCAAGAAGCAGGAAGTCACTGCTACTGTCGCCGACCGCGCCAAGCTGTTTGCGGCGCGCTTGGGCGACGAAGATGAAAGCAGCCAGGATGCCGGACCTAAAGAGAGCAAGCTCGGCATTACTGTGCGGACGCTGAATCAGGAGATGGCCGACCGGCTGGATGTCCCGGCAAACAAGGGCGTCATCGTGCAGGATGTGAAGGCCGGCTCGTTCGCCGAAGACGTTGGTCTGAGTCGCGGCGACATCATCCTCGAAGTCAATAAACAGGCGGTGGATAGCGAAGACGCGTTCACCCGCGTCTCCACCACATTGAAGAGCGGGCAGGACGTGGTCTTCCTGGTTCGCCAGCGAGGCGCGGGCCGCCAGGGCGGAACCATCTTCCTGGCCGGTACACTTCCGTAACTGGCTGCTGGCCCAATGGGGGCTGGCACCAAGGTCAGCGATGAGGTACCCTGCCTCCTCGACCAGTAATAAGCGGGTAACCAGTTACCGGTCGAGGAGAGGGTCACTTCGGGGTTACGATTCTGAGACTTGGCAACGCCATTTCGACGACCTGTCTGAGCGCCGGGTGCATTGTGCTCCTGGCTTGTGGCTCGCTTAACGCACAAACCAAAAGCACTCCACCCACTTCGATCGACAAGAGTCCCACGGCGAAGTTTCTGACCGTCTCCACTCACACGACTTCCAGCAAGAAAAAGAAATCGCGTAAGAGTACGAAGGCGAGCAAGCGCGGACAGCAGAAAATCGATCCCACGCGCGCTCGCGAAATCCAGGAAGCTTTGATCCGCGAACACTACATGGACGGTGAAGCGACCGGCACATGGGACGCGAAATCACAAGCTGCCATGCAACGCTACCAGTCTGACAACGGCTGGCAAAGCAAGGTGGTTCCCGACTCACGGGCACTGATCAAAATGGGATTGGGCCCCGACCACCAACATCTGTTGAATCCGGAGAGTGCGATGACGTCCCAGCCTCAAGCACCCCACGCCGCCCCTTTAGATCAGAATCCTAAATAGTCTTCAGTCGTCAGCGAGTCCTCTCTTCAAGCCACAGTAGTAGTTTCTGACTCATCAACTGAGCTACGGCTAAGGACAAGGTCAAAGCCTGAGTTCTTAGGCTTGGTCTGACGACTGAAGACTGCTCTTAAATCTGTGGATTCGGAAAGTAAGGCAGGGGCTGATCGTTGATGACAGCGCGGGGATTGTCATCGACAAGAGCCTTGGCGACGTCGTGGCCATAGAGTTTTCCCACTTTATCGCGTGCTACCGAGAGTGACGGAGTACGCCGCTTGGTGTCGTGGGCGTCGGTTGACAGAATGTGGACCGCATTTCTTTCGAACAACCACTCCGCAACCCGCTCGGCTTTTTGTCCCCACATACCGGTTACCGCCGAAGCGGTAACTTGCACCGCGCATCCCTGATCCACCCATTGCAGAACCCGGTCCTGCGAGTCCTGGAGGATGGGATTGCGCTCGGGATGCGTGATGATGGGCGTGATGCCCACGTCGGCCATGCGGGTGAAGTATTCGTTGATTTGCGCGGGGATGCTGTAGTTGCTCAGTTCGACCAACAGGTAGTGACTGCCTTCGATGGTGTAACGTTCCGGCGTAATCAGGACGTCCTGCACATTCTCGTAAGAGAGATGGAAATCGCACCCCAGGCTCAGTTTCGGCGCGGGGCCCACCAATCCTTTGAGATATTCGAGTTCGCTTGCCAGTAGCTGCCGGTCGTACTTGTAGCGTTCGTTGGCATGAGGAGTGGCGACGATGTGCTCGATACCGTCATCTGCTGCCATGCGGCACATTTCCTGCGAAATTTCCCACGACTTGGGACCGTCGTCCACGTTGGGCAGGATGTGGCAATGAATATCGATCATGAAATCCGTGCGGAAGGGCGCTGAACAAATTTAAGCAGATTTCGCGGCAAAGGCCAAACATGTAGGCGCGAGCGTCCTCGCTCGTGCAGGAGTGTCGCAGGCCGCCTGGGGACAGCCGCCCCCGGGCTGTCCGAGCGGAGCGGAACTCCGGTGTGCGCTGATCCACCTTGCGTGTGCCGTAGGCACACTTGAAATTGTCGACGACTTCCGCGGGCCGTTTCAATCGTCCCGACGGGACGGGAATCATTTAGTCAGCCTACCCGGCGTTGAAACGCCGGGCTACTATCAGGCGCCCCTCCGGGACGATTCTGTGGCGGTTCCTGCACGAGCGAGGACGCTCGTGACTACATCTTTTATTTGCTCATCGTCAGCACGACCCGGAATCGGGCCCGCCCGCTGATCATCTGATCGTAAGCGTCCGCTACTTTCTCCAGCGGATAGCGTTCGATCATTGGCCGCACTCCGGACAACGAACTGAACTGCAGAGTATCTTCGGAATCTTTGGCGCTGCCTGAAGGCCATCCGCGCACAGTCCTGCGGGTAAAGATGAGTTGCAGGGGAGTGATTGTGAGGGGTTCCAGGCCCGCCCCGACGATTACGAGTTTCCCGTCCGGCCCCAGTCCGTCCACCAGAGCCGAGATAGCTTTCGAATCTGGCGCAGTGGCAAGAATTACGCTGGCTCCGCCCAGCGCTTGAAGTGCCGCAGCTGGCGAGCCAGCGTCGGCGTCAAGGTAATGGTGAGCGCCCAGTTTCTTTACCATCGCTTCTTTGTCACCGCCGCGGCCAATCGCGGCTGTGCGGAATCCCATCTGGCGCGCGTATTGAATTCCCAAGTGACCCAGTCCGCCAATACCTTGTACCGCCACCAGTTGTCCGGCAGTCGCTCCGGAATGGCGCAGTGAATTGAATACGGTAATGCCGGCGCAGAGTAACGGTGCAGCTTCGTCCGCTGGGAGATCGTCGGGCATGGCCGCGACCGCCTCGGATGGGACGACAACATATTCCGCGTAGCCGCCGTCATAGCTTATCCCCGTAATCTTCTGATTTTTGCAAAGAATGAAGTGACCGCGCCGGCAAGGATCGCAGACGAAACAATGCCCGCCGTGCCAGCCGACGCCGACGCGCTGGCCGGGTTTCCACTGCGTGACGTCGGTTCCAACCGCGTCGATGCGTCCGGCAATCTCGTGGCCCGGAACGCGCGGATATTGCAGTCCGGGAAATCCCGACTGCTTGACGATGGCGTCGCTGTGACAGACGCCGCAGGCTTCCACCTTGATTCGGACCTGGGCGCGGCTTGGCTCAGGGATCGGACGCTCGACGATTTCGAAATTTCCACCTGGCTTAGTGACTTGTGCGGCTTTCATAGAATTTTCCCTCTGAGAGTATGGGTATGAGATCGGTTCTTTGTAGATGGGTCAACAAATAGCGGAGATGCAGAAATACTTCCGGGTGCCCCATCCTCGTCTCTAAAAGTTTTTGAGAAACAGGCGGGGAAGTCGGCACAGGCCCGTGTGCCGCCGCGCGAGCGAGGGCGCTCGCGCCTACATTTTGTTACTTGTATCTCTCGGCGATGAAATCACCGATCGACTGATACGCCGCCGTGAGCGTGGGCTCGTCCGGCAGGAACACAATCCTGAAGTGGCGGGTACCCTTCTTCTGACCGAAGCCGGAGCCGTGAACCACCAGCACGTGTTTTGCCCGGCACAATTCCTTGACGAATACATCGTCGCCTTCGGTGATGTCGATACGCGGGAAAGCATAGAACGCGCCGCGAGGAGAAACACAACTCAGGCGTGGCGTTGCATTGCACCAGTTGACGGTGATGTCCCGGCGCGCGCGAAGCTTGTTGCGGACTTCCACCAGATGATCCTGAGGCCCGTCCAATGCGGCTTTGATAGCGTACTGTTCCGGATGATTGGCGCACAGCCTCGCCCGCAGCAAGCGATGAATGCCTTCGATGTACGGCTTCACCGCAGTCGCATCGCCGCTGACGATACCCCATCCGATACGCCAGCCGGGCGCCAGATAGTTTTTCGAGAGCCCGCCAAAAGTTACGACTGGCACATCAGGAGCGACGGCTGCGATCGAAAGGTGCTGGTGTTTTTCGTCCTCGTCGAGGATCAGCTTGTCGTAAATCTCGTCGGCGAAGATCACCAGATTGTTGCGCCGCGCCAGTTCCGCCAACTGTTCCAGCATGCGGCGGGAGCACATGGCGCCCGTCGGATTGTTGGGATTGATCAGGACAATGGCGCGCGTGCGCGAATTGATCTTGTGCTGAATGTCGATCAGGTCAGGCTGCCATCCATCGTCTTCATTCAGGTCGTAAGGCGTGACCGGAATCCCGAGTTTGCACAGCACCGCGGAATAGAGCGGATAGTCGGGGCTGGGCGTCAGGATATGCTCGCCGGGATTGATCAGCGCGGTGAGAGATAAATCCACCGCTTCACTCGCTCCCGAGGTTACGAATACATCCTGGATCGTGGTAATGCCTTTGCGCGCGGCATCGCCGCGAATGGCTTCGAGCGCTTCCGGAATGCCGGGAGATGGCGCGTAGCCGTTCCTGTTCTCCCGCATCGCCTTGTAGACAGCTTCGACCAGATGCTCCGGCGTTTTGAAGTCAAAAATATTAGGATCGCCGACATTGAGAGCGAGGACCTTGTGGCCTTGCTTCGTGACTTCGTCAGCAACTGACACAAGGTCACGAATAGCGTAGCGGACGTTGTCGAGACGCTGGGCGGCTGCGGTTTCGCGGATTTGAGTGCTGGGCATGGGTTCTGTTTTAATCTACGGCAAAGCTTTTAACCGCAAAGGACGCAAAGACCGCCGCAAAGAAGTCCCTTAGTGCGCACTGGTTAGCCAACGACCAAGGGCCGACGACCAACGACGGGTTTCAATCTACGCGATCGATCTGCGCCTTCTGCAACCGGTCAGAGTAATCCACGTACACCGCTTTCCACTCGGTGTAGAAGTCAATCGCGCCCATACCGCCTTCGCGATGGCCGTTGCCTGTGGCCTTCACGCCACCGAAAGGCAAGTGCACTTCCGCGCCGATGGTGGGTGCGTTGATGTACGTGATGCCGGCGTGGAGGTCGCGCATCGCGACGAATGCCTTGTTTACGTCCTTGGTGTAGAGCGCGGATGACAGTCCGTACTCGATGCCGTTGGCGATGGCGATCGCGTCTTCGAGATCTTCACACGGAATGATGGAGACGACCGGTCCGAAAATCTCTTCCTGGGCGATCCGCATCTTGGGATCAACATCGACGAACACCGTGGGTTCCATGAAGTAGCCGTGCTGGTATTCGCCCTGATCGAGGCGGTTGCCACCGCACTTCAGCTTCGCGCCTTCAGCCCTCCCGATTTCCACGTAGTTGAGGTCGGTTTTGAGTTGGCCTTCGTTGATGGCCGGTCCCATTTCAGTGCTCTCGTCGATACCGTTGCCAACTTTCAGTCGCTTGGCCCACTCGACATAGCGCTCCACAAATTCCACGTAAACGCCTTTCTGCACGATGATGCGGCTGGTTGCCGTGCAGCGCTGGCCGGTAGTGCCGAAGCCGCCCCAGATGCCGCCTTCGATAGCGAGATCGAGGTTAGCGTCGTCCAGCACGATCATGGGATTCTTGCCGCCCAGTTCCAATGAACAATGCTTGAAGCTCTTGGCTGCGGTTGTGCCAACAATGCGTCCGACCGCGCTGGACCCGGTCAGGGATATGGCACGGACTTCGGGATGCTCCATCAGCGGTCCGCCAACTTCGGGGCCGTATCCGCTCACAATATTGATCACACCTTTGGGCACGCCTGCATCGGAGAGCGTTCGCACCAGGTTGTAAGTGGACAACGGAGTGTCCTGCGCGGGCTTAATCACGCAAGTGTTGCCACAGACGATTGCGGGCAGCAGCTTCCACGACGGAATGGCCATGGGGAAATTCCACGGTGTGATCATGCCGCAGACTCCGATGGGAGTCCGCACCGCCATGGCGAATTTATTGGGCAATTCCGAAGGAGTCGTAGGCCCGAACAGGCGGCGCCCCTCACCCGCAAAGTAATACGCGGTGTCGATGGCTTCCTGGGTGTCGCCGCGAGTCTCTTTGAGAATCTTGCCCATCTCTCGGGTCATGTCGCGGGAATATTCTTCCTTGCGCTCGAGCAGCATCTCGGCGGCGCGGAATACGATTTCGGCGCGGCGGGGAGCCGGCACCAGACGCCACTTGGCATAGGCGTTGCGGGCGGCTTCGACGGCGTTGTCCACGTCGGCCTTTGCGGATTTCTGGAAGATGCCGACTACGTCGCGCGTGTCGGCGGGATTGCGATTTTCAAAGGTCTCTCCGGTCGAGGATTCTACCCACTCGCCGTCGATGAAGTTCTTGTAAACCTTGGTCGGATTGGTGCCGAGCGTGGCTGGAGGGGTCAAAGTTTCGGTTGCCATAAGAGTCTCCTGAGTTGCAGGGAAGAATGCGTGAATCTCTATGCTACAGGTGGGATTGAGGGTGCGGCAAGCGGTGGCGCTAGCGGCAGAATCCAAAACTCAAAACTGGCCACGGATTTGCGCGGATTCACACGGATAAAAAGAAAAATAGATTTATCCCTGCACATCTGTGTGAATCCGTGGCCAGTTTTTCAATCGTGCCCTGGCTTGACAAGGCCAACACGACAGTACAGAATCGCCAACCTCCGTAGGCCTGCCATTTGACGTCAGGGGAACCATTCAGGCCCCGGTAACGTATTGAGTGCGAGGGCGCTTCGATGGCGTCCCCAGGAGCGAATCTTCGTGGAATTGCAGATTGCGAATCTATCCAAGGTTTATAAGAACGGTGTGCGCGCGCTGGACAACGTCTCCCTGACGATTCCCGTGGGCATGTATGGACTGCTCGGGCCGAACGGCGCCGGCAAGTCCACGTTGATGCGTACCATCGCCACGCTGCAGGAGCCGGACAGTGGACAAATCCATCTGGGATCGCTGGACGTGTTGCGGCAGAAACAGGAACTGCGCAAGACATTGGGCTATCTTCCACAGGAATTTGGCGTCTATCCGCGGACTTCGGCGCAGGAGATGCTCAATCACCTGGCATTGCTGAAAGGCATCACCGACACGAAGCAGCGCAAGCACACAGTCGAAGCGCTGCTCAACCGAACCAATCTCTACGAACATCGCAAGAAGGCGCTATCCGGCTTTTCGGGCGGCATGCGGCAGCGCTTTGGGATCGCACAGGCATTGTTGGGCAATCCGCGCCTCCTGATCGTGGACGAGCCGACCGCTGGGCTCGATCCCGGCGAACGCAACCGTTTTTATAGCCTGCTCTCGGAGATTGGCGAAGACGTCATTGTCATCCTCTCGACGCACATCGTCGAAGATGTAATGGAATTGTGCACCAACATGGCGATCATTCATCAAGGGAAGGTGCTTTTTTCCGGCGCACCCAACGATGCAGTCAAATCGCTTGAAGGACGCATCTGGCAGAAATCGGTGGCCAAGTCCGAGGTGAAAGACTACGAGCAGCGCTATCGCGTTATCTCCAGCAAGTTGATTGCGGGCAAGCCGCTCATTCACGTTTATTCCGCCGAGAATCCGGGCGATGGCTTCACGCCGGTGACCGCCGATCTCGAAGACGTATTCTTCAGCCGCATTTCCGGGATCGCCTGAGGCCCAGCCATGTTCAAACAGTTTTTCAACTTCGAGGTCCGGTTCTGGCTGCGCTCGTGGATGCTCTGGGTATTTTTCCTGATCGTTGCCTTGATGTTTTTCGGGGCAGCCAGCAGTGACCAGATCACCGTCGGGAGTTCGCTGAAAAATACATTCCGCAACGCTCCCTGGGTCGTAGAGAACTTCTACGCGGTATGCAGCCTGCTGACGCTGCTGATGACGACGGCGTTTGTGAACTCAGCCGCGTCGCGCGATTTCGCTCATAACACTCACCAGATTATTTTCAGCACGCCGGTCCGCAAAATCGACTATCTGGCCGGAAGGTTTGTGGGTTCGGCTCTGGTAGCAGTCATTCCTCTGTTGGGCGTTTCCGCCGGAATTCTGGCCGCGAAGTATATGCCCTGGGTAGATGCGGAACGGTTCGGGCCCGTGGTGTGGGCGGCGCACTGGAAGGCGATTCTGGTTTTTGCTGTTCCCAACACGCTGTTCATCGCGGCGGTCATCTTTGCCATCGCCGTATTGACCCGGAGCACCGTCGTTTCGTTTCTAGGTAGCCTGGGCCTATTGGTGGGATACGGAATTTCGCAGGTGCTCACCAGCGATTTGAAGAATCAGAAGTTGGCCGCGTTAATCGACCCCTTCGGTATCCATCCTTTCCTGTATTCGACGAAATACTGGACTGTGGCCGAGAAGAACACACTGTCGATCGGATACTCCGGATTCATGTTGTGGAACCGGCTGATCTGGATTGGCGTGGGGGCGCTGATCTTTGCTTTCGCTTATTGGAGATTCGATTTTGCGGAAAGAAGTCCGAGAACCAAGAAGGTCAAAGCCAAAGACGGCGTTTCAAACACGGCCGCAGCGATTCCAGTGGCCGACAGAAATTTCGGAGCTGGCGCGGAGTGGCTGCAGTACTGGGGCACGGTAAAAATCGAATTCAGGCGCCTGGTGAAGACAACATCGTTCATCGTCATCACCGCGTTTGCTTTGTTGAACTGCGTACCAGCGTTGATCTACAGCAACACCGAAGGCTTTGGAAACACATTTCTTCCGGTCACTTACCGGCTGCTCGAAGTGATCGCAGGAACGCTCTATCTGTTTCTGATTGCGATGATCACGTACTTTGCCGGCGTCCTGGCGTGGGAGGAGCGTGATAGCGGAACCGATGAAGTCCACGACGCGCTTCCGAACCCGGAGTGGCCCACCTACCTGGCGAAGCTTACGGCGCTGATGGGCAGCATCGTCATCATTCTGGCCTTCGTGATGTGCGCGGCCCTGCTGGTGCAGTTTTTTCACGGGTATCACCGCTACCAGATTGGCCTCTTCGTGGCGAACTTGTTTGGGATGGACCTGCTGGGCTTCATTTTCCTGGCCATTCTTGCCTTTTTTATTCACGTGATCTCGCCCAATAAGTACGTGGGATATTTCGGATACATCGCCTTCCTGCTCCTGACCACTTTTATATGGTCGCCGCTGCACATCGCGACCTACCTGGTCCAGTTTGGGCAAGCTCAAACCATGACCTACTCGGATTTCTTTGGGTACGCTCCGTTCCTCGAGAGCTGGTTGTGGTTCATGTTTTATTGGACGGCTTTTTGCACATTTTTGGCGGCGGTCACGATTTTGTTATGGCAGCGCGGACGCGACACCAGTTGGCGCAGCCGTATCCTGAATGCCCGTTTGCGTTATCACGGAGCTGTACGCTTCATCGCTGTTGCGTCCGCACTCTGTTTCGTGGCCAGCGGCGCCTGGATCTTTTACAACACCAAGATCCTGAATACGGTACGCAGTGAAAACGACGGTGACCGCCTACAGGCGGACTACGAGAAGACTTACAAGAAATTCGAAAAGCAGCCCGAGCCGCGAGTTACCGATGTGAAGTATGCGATTGATCTGTATCCCGAATCGCGCAATATGACCATGCGCGCTCAGCAGACAATCGTCAACCAGACTTCGAAGCCGTTGACTGAAATCCATGTCTCCCTGAACAAGGATTACAAAACCACAATCGAAATACCGGGCGCGAGGCTGTCACAGGACGATACGCGTCTGCTCTACCAGATTTACGCTTTGACGACGCCCATGCAGCCGGGCGAATCGCGCGTTATGAATTTCACCTTGCAGACCCAGCTGCGGGGCTTCGAAAATACCCTGACCAACCGCGCCGTTCTGCCCAATGGCACCTTCATTCACAGTCAGATCGTTCCCCAGATCGGATACCAGACCGGCAACGAATTGGAAGACAAAAACAAGCGCAAGCGTTTCGGCCTCAAGGAAAAAGATCTCATGCCGGCGCTCGAGCAGAACTGCGTCGCCGACTGTCGCGACAGTTACATCAGCAATAACTCCGACTGGGTGAATGTTGAAACAGTGATCAGCACGTCGCCCGACCAGATCGCGATTGCGCCGGGCTCGTTGCAAAAAGAGTGGAACGAAAACGGCCGCCGTTATTTCCACTACAAGCTCGACCATGTCGGGCTGAACTACTACTCATTCTTATCGGCTCGCTATGAAGTTGCTCGTACGGAGTGGAACGGCATGCCGATCGAGGTCTACTACCTCAAAGATCAGCCCTGGAACGTCCCCAAGATGCTGAACTCGGTGAAGAAGTCGTTCGACTACTACACCACCAACTTCGGGCCGTATCCCCAGAAACAGGCCCGCATCATCGAATTTCCGCGCCTGGCTGCCTTCGCCGAGGCGTTCCCCGGAACCATGCCGTACTCCGAGTCCATCGGCTTCATCGCCAGTATCGACAAGCCTGATGACATCGATATGGTCTTCTACGTGGTCGCGCATGAGATGGGTCATCAATGGTGGGGACATCAGGAGGTAGGCGCGAACATGCAGGGCGCCACGCTGCTGGTCGAGACGCTTGCCCAGTACTCGGCGCTGATGACCATGGAAAAAGAGTATGGCCGTGACACCATGCGCAAGTTCCTGCAGTACGAAATGGACAACTACCTGCGTAATCGTGGAACGGAGTTGTTGAAAGAGCGTCCGTTGTTACGGGTGGAAGCGTCACAGGGATACATCCACTATCGCAAGGGCAGCGTCGTGATGTACTACCTGCGTGAAATGATTGGCGAGGACGCAGTGAACCGGGCGGTGCGCAAGGTCCTGAACAAATATGGATATGCGCCGCCGCCGTATCCCACATCGTATGCGTTAGTCGATGCGCTGCGCGAAGAGACTCCGCCGCAACTGCAATATCTGCTTCAGGATCTGTTCTACGACATCACGCTGTTCTCGAAT
>Ga0157374_10001492_pt1 | contig 19760 bp, 17 predicted proteins | sample M25metaG_FD_115308 | JGI IMG/M metagenome (GOLD analysis project Ga0157374, IMG submission 115308) | Miscanthus rhizosphere microbial communities from Kellogg Biological Station, Michigan, USA - M2-5 metaG | ecosystem: Host-associated > Plants > Roots > Rhizosphere > Soil | place: USA: Michigan... | reverse complement strand
GGTAGAAGACCTGCTAGAAGAGAAACTCAAGTACTTTATGGATAATCCTCAATTGGTTCAATCTATTGTCGGCTATCACTGGATATTATCCGCCCTTTGATGGGATAAATGGTATAAGATAAAAAGCCTTAAAAGGCAATCCAATGTCTTTTGTGGAAATTGCAGATTTTTCCGATCAAAATTTTTCTCTTTACGATGAGTATGCGGGATTTAGGGAATAGTATCCGATGTGCCACAGGTGCAAGGGGAAGAAGGAAGAAGTGCTCAATTCTAACCAGATATAAAGCACAAATCCCTCAACGAAGCGCTGAGGGATTTGATAAAGAGCTGGGGCGAAAGGATTCGAACCTCTGAATGCCTGGACCAAAACCAGGTGCCTTACCGCTTGGCGACGCCCCATCAAGTTCTCTGTTAGGTCTGCCTTGGAAAGTTTCTATATTCTATCCAGGGAGAATGTGAGAATCAAGTGGTTTGAAGTAATTTCATCGAATTTTTTCCGAAGATGTGGATCACCATGCATTTTCTATTGCTGAGACTGACGACCGAACCACCCGGAAGCCTGATTTCTGCCCTAAGCTTTCCGCTGGGCAACGGATTGCAGGCACTCCACAATTTTTTCAGTCGCATCGGGGTGTCCCAGCGTCAATGCCGCTTCCCGCATGCGCTTCAAACCTTCCGGATCCTCGACCACGTATTTCATGGTTTTCAATAAGTCCTCACCGGTACAATTCTTGTCCTCCAGCAAAATTGCCGAGCCCGCCCGTACACAGGCCAAGGCGTTCTCAAACTGATGGTTCGCCGCCGCATACGGGTATGGCACCAATATGGTAGGTACGCCGCAAACCGCCATCTCGGACAGACTCAACGATCCGGCCCGACAAATGGCCAGATCCGCCAAGGCCAGCAAGGCGGCCATATCCCCACTGTACGGCCGAACCCAATAGTTGGGATGATCTTTCAGCCCCGGACTCTGTGCTTCCAATGCCTCCAAGGTTTCGTCATAGAGGATTTTCCCGGTGAGATGGACGACCGCAAGGCCATGCTCATTCAAAAGCGCAGGTAATGCCTCCACAACCGCCTGATTGATGCGCCTGGCTCCCTGGGAACCTCCAGTAACCAGCAGAATCTGCTGTTCAACAGGCCACGCAATCCCCAACTGCCGCAATGCTTCCGCTTTGCTCAGCTTTCCTATTGCGCCGCGAATCGGATTGCCGGTTACGACGACCTTCTGATTCGGTTTTTGCTTCAGTGATTCCGCGCCTTCTGAAAAGCTGGTGGTAATCACTGCCGCATATTTAGACATCATTTTGTTGACCAAACCGGGTTTCGCGTCAGGCTCATGCACCACATAGGGGATTCTCAAACTCTCAGCGGCCAGCAATACAGGCGCGCTCACATAACCGCCAGTACCGAACACCACATCCGGTTTTAATCGTTTTAAAATCTTTTGGGCAAGGATTCTAGCCTGATATAGGCTATAACACCAGCCCGCATACCGAAGCAGCAACGCTATATTTTTTTCCCGGGGCATGCCGTAAAAATGAATCCCTTCAAAAGCGATGCCGTTTTGCGGGACCAGTTCGCTTTCCAAACCGCCCAGCCTGCCAATATAGGTGACCGACTCCACTTCCGGCAGAGCCTGGACTGCTTGCGCCACCGCTAAAGCCGGATAAATATGCCCGCCGGTGCCACCACCCGTAACAACTAATTTCATATGGTCTAAAACGCCTCCGGTGCTCTGCCAGCCGTAGCCCTGTAGCGGGAAATATTCAACAGGATGCCAATCATGCCCAAAGTCACTACCATAGAGGTTCCACCGTAGCTAATCAGCGGCAAGGTAACGCCAGTCACCGGCATCAGGCCAATAGTCACGCAAATGTTAATGGTCGCTTGCAGGATAATGGCCAGGGTCAGCCCAAACGCCAGCATCTTACCGAAACGGCTGGGACAGTAGTAGGCAATGGTGAGTCCTCTCCAGGCCAGCAACCCGAACATGCCAATCACGATGGCGGCGCCAATCAGGCCCCACTCCTCGCAAATTACGGAAAAGATGAAATCGGTGTGCTGAAAGGGCAGATAATACAGCTTTTGAATGGAATTGCCCAGACCCACGCCATACACACCACCGGAACCAATGGCGTAGTAGGACTGGATCAGGTTGTAACCGGCATCCTGGGCAGACTGCCAGGGGTTCAGCCAACCGATAATCCGCTTTTTCTGGTAGGGCGTTTCCAGGATCTTCTTATAAACCACGTAGCTGATGCCAATCAGTCCGAAACCCAAGGCCCGCAGATTAATACCCGCCAGAAACAGCATGACCACCGTGAGAATTCCCAGGATCATGGAAACGCTCAGGTTGGGCTGCTGGTAAATCAGGGCGATCATGCCACCGACCAAGCCCAAATTGACAAAGGTATTTTGGGTGAATAACTTCCTGGGATGACTGGTCGCCGAGGCCATCAGGAAAATCGCCGCAACCTTGGCAAAATCGGAAGGCTGGAACTGGAAGCCGAAGGGCAGCGCAATCCAGCGCTCGCTCCCGTTGGCGGTGGTTCCGGCCACCATGGTCAGCAATAGCAAGCCAATTGAGATGATCGCAAACGGTCTGGCCACCTGTTTTAACTTTTCAAAGGGGAATCGGGACATCCAGATTAACGCGCCGCAACCGAGTATGGCAGAAATCAACTGCTTAATCAGGAGCGACAGACTATTGCCGGTTTCCAGATCCGCCTGAGCCGCGCTGGCCGTAAACACGGACATTAATCCCACCACGACCAGGGCCAGCGTGGTATAAACCAGCGCGTTGTCCCACTGGGCCACCCGGGCAATGCGCAAACCACCCCGTCCACCGTACTGGGTCCTTAAATCGATTTCGGAATCAAAGTTTTCCGACTGGGTGGAGCGGACTGGGTAACCGTGATGGGAACGAATCGCCATATTATGACCTCAAGGGATTCTCGGTTTTCGCTTTCAAAGTCGCCACAGACGCCTTGAATGCCTTACCGCGCTCTTCAAAGTTTTTAAACATGTCAAAACTGGAACAGGCCGGGGAGAACAATACCGGCTCGCCCGCGCTAAGATGATACGCCTTGCCGATGGCGGCATCCAGATCTTCCGCAAATTCCACGGAGTGGTAGCCCGCCGTCTCGAACGCCTGTGCGAAACGATCCCGCGCTGCGCCAATCAGGATCACCGAACGGGCATTGGCCTGTACCGCCGTCACGAAATCGTCCAAGGGCGTCATTTTGTCGTAGCCGCCCGCGATCAGGATGACCTTGTTGCTTTTAAAGGCCCGTAACGCAGAAATAGCCGCGTCCGTGTTGGTGGCCTTGGAATCGTTGTAGAACAGCACATTCCGGGGGCCGATGGCATCCACGCGTTCCAGGCGGTGCTCCAAGCCTTCAAATTGCAGGCAGGCTTGAGTAATCACATCGGATTTCACGCCCAAAACATAAGTGGCGCACACGCTGGCCAGCACGTTCTCATAGTTATGATCCCCGATGATTTGCAGAGCATCCACTGAAAACAGGCGGACCGGAGCCTGACCTTCCAGGTGAATCACCACATGCTGACTGTCATCCAGGTACGCTCTGTTGGCATAGTTTTCCACCAAATGCTGGTCACGGGAGAACCAGAGCACTTTCGCTGTGGTGCGCGCGGCAATCAGTTGGCTCACCGGATCATCGGCCAGCACCACGGCCCACTCCGGCGATTGAGCACCGCTGAACAGTTTCAGCTTGGCCTCCTGATAGGCTTCGATGGAGCCATGCCAGTCGATGTGATCCGGCTTGAAGTTAGTAAAAATGGCCACTTTGGCCTTCAACGTGGGCGAAAATTCCAGTTGGAAGGAACTCAGTTCGGCTACCAGGTAATCGGGTTGTTGCTGGTTGATCACGTCCGTAATCGGCAGACCGATGTTGCCGCAAGCTGGAGCGGTGTATCCGGCCTGACTGAGAATCCAGGACACCAGCGTGGTGGTGGTCGATTTGCCATTGGTGCCGGTAATGCCCACGATGGGAACGTCCGATGCTTCGCGGTAGGCGAATTCCACCTCGGAAATCACTGCTTTGCCGCTCATGCGAAGCTGTTCAATCACTTCGTTGGAGGGCGGGATGCCGGGACTTACCACCACGAGATCCGCATGAGTGAAGCACTGCTTGCTATGGCCGCCCATTTCCAGACTGACGCCCAACGCTTGCAACTCCTGTCTCAACGCCTCGTTTTGCGGGGAGGCCGGGCTGGTTTCACTCAAAAAAACGTCACCGCCGCGAGCGGCCACATAGCGTGCCACGGCGCAACCGCTCCGCGAAAGCCCAAGCGTAGTTACTCTCTGTCCCGTCCAATTTTTTCTGGCCAAGTTTTTTGCAGTCCCGTTATGTGTGCCCATCATTACCCCCTATTGTACAGAAAAACAGCGAGGACGCAGCAGATAAACTGGAAAGTCACGAAACTATAGACCACTTGAGTCTCTTTCAAACCGCAGAGCTCAAAGTGGTGATGCAGTGGACTCATGCGGAAGATCCGCTTGCCGGTGGTCTTGAAAGAGATCACCTGCAAGATCACCGAGAGGGATTCCAGGATGTAGATGGCGCCCAGCAAGGTCAGCCACATCTCGATTCGGCCCAGAATGACCAGCGCGCCCAATGCGCCGCCCAAGGCCAGGCTGCCGGTATCGCCCATGAAAATGCGGGCCGGGTAACGGTTAAACAGCAGGAAACCCAAGCAAGCGCCCGCCAATGCCTGAGACACCATCGCCAGATTCGGCTGAGCAATGCTGAACAGGAGGAGCGACAGGGTCATAAAGCTCATCAACAAGGTGCTGGAGGCTAAGCCATCCAGGCCATCGGTCAGGTTGGTGGAATTGGAGGCCCCGGTAATGATAAAGGCAGCCAACAGGGGATAAAACCAACCCAAGTTGATGGTGGTCAGGCCAAAAATGCTGACCGCACCGCCAGTGGGAGAATGCAACAACACATAAACACCCAGACCGATCCCGACCAGGATTTGAACCAGCAGCTTGGTATAGCCGGAAACGCCTTTGTTCTTCTTCTTGGAGATTTTCAGGTAGTCGTCCACAAAGCCCAGCAGGCCAAACACCAGGGTAACCGCGACAACTAAAATCACCGGGGAGGATAAAAAGGCAGTACCCCGCACGACGGCAACCACAGCCAAGCCAAACACGAAAGCAGCCAGCATCAATACACCACCCGCAGTGGGCGTACCCGCTTTGCTGAGATGGCTCTGCGGCCCGTCTTCCCGAATGTACTGGCCCATGTAGCGTTGTCTGAGGAAATCGATGTACTTTCCGCCCAACGCCTGGCTAAAGGCAAGCGGCGCAAGACCGGCAGCGACGGCGGCGGTATTGGTAATGGTCATCATGGCCTGACGCCCTCCGTGGGTTGCGAGTTCAATTGACTGAGCGCCGCCGGAAGTTCATCCAGCTTGTAGGCGCGGGAACCTTTCAGGTAAATCACCGCGTTTTCCAGCGGAACCGGGCCGTGGGTCAACTGGTACGCCAAATGTTCCACAGTATCCGCGTACCGCACCGGAAATTGCGCGTTTTGCGCGGCTTCAGCAATCCAGCGGGCTTCCTCGCCCACCGTGAACAAGGCGTCAATTCCCCGTTGCACGGCCAGCCAGCGCCCCAGCTTTTCATGGTAGTCCTGGGTAAAATCGCCCAGCTCTTTCATGCCGCCCAGCACCAGAATCTGCTTTTGCCGAGAGTCAGCAGTAGACAGAAAAGCTTTTAACGAGGCCATCGCGCTATCCGGGTTGGCGTTATAGGCGTCGTTGATAATCCAAACATCGGAATAACCCGGCAAGGCGGTTCTCTCCCAGCGTCCTTTTTCGGGAACGAATTGAGACAGGCCACGGGCCAGATCTTCTAAATTCAAGCCCAAAGCCTGACCCGCCTTTAATACGGCCAACGCGTTGGACACCATGTGCTCACCGGGAACGGCAAGCTGAACCGGTACGCCCTGATAAGTAAACTGGATGCCGGTAACGCCATCCTGCTGCCAGGGTTGGATTTCGCGGGCCTCTTTCAAGGAGTACGCTTCCGTTTTGCCTTTCCACAAGGTAGGCGCCAGTTCCGTCAACAGGGGATTGTCGCCCTGAATAATTAGCGTGCCTTTGGCCGGGTCCATGCCTTCGGCGATTTCCAGCTTGGCGCGGGCGATGTTTTCCAGGGAGCCCAGCATACCGATGTGCGCCGGTCCCACATTCACAATCAAGGCCATATCCGGTCTGGCCGCTTCGGAAAGAATGGAGATCTGGCGCAAGCCCCGCATGCCCATTTCCACCACCAGCACTTCGGTGCCGGGTTCCAGGGCCAGCAGGGTTTGGGAAACGCCCACTTCGTTGTTGAAGTTTTTCTCGGTCTTGACGGTCTTTTTCAGGGGGGAAAGCGCCGCAAACAGCATTTCCTTGGTGGTGGTCTTGCCGGAACTGCCCGTCACCGCAATCACCAGCGGATTGATCTTTTCCCGGTGGTAGCGCGCCACGGCCAGATACGCAGCCAATGGATCTTCTACCGCAATCAGGTTGGGAAACTTGTTCCACTCTGGATGCGCTTGCGCTTTGGCCTTGGCCACGAAAGCCCCAATCGCGCCATTGGCAAACGCTGTTTCCAGGTAATTGTGCCCGTCAAAATTTTCGCCGGAAAGCGGCAGAAAGAAATCTCCGGCTTGCAGCGACCGGGTATCCGTCCAGAGACGGGCGGTTTTAAATGGCTTTTGCTCGGTGGAAGGCTGGCCGCCGCTAGCCTCCAACAGCTCTGTATAGGAGAATTCTGACACAACAAAGACCTACGCAGCTTATTCTGACAATAAAAGGGATTAACCGGAAGTAGCCTGAATTAGCCCAAGTCGACCCGCAAACGGGTCCCGTATTCCAGGCTTAACGAGATTTCAGCGGGGGATAGATTCCGAGGGAACAGCGTACCACTCACTTTGGCTTCCTTGATGCTGGCCCCGTCCAGTTTCGCTTCGCTAAGATCCACCGAACGCAAATCGGCGGAACGCAGGTAGGCTCCGGTCAGGTCCGCCTTGCGCAGTTTGCACTTGCGCAGGTCGTAACCTCTCAAGTGGGCGCCGGTCAGATCGACCACCCCGTTGCTCGCTTCCATCAAGTTGTTGAATTCCAGGATGCGCTCTTCCTGGATCAGGTTCAACGCGCGGGGATCTGCCATTCGGGATGCCTTTCTCCAATTCTCTCTACTCTAGCTTTCAATTTCTACAGCGCTCAGCGACTCATCCTTTAAGGGATATTATAACGTAAAACCTTCACTTTGTTGGATGGCTCATCGATCAATTCCCCATAAACGGCCGCCCACCCGATAAAGGACACGGGCTGTTAACAATGGTAAAAAAATACCTCTACTACATGCAGTAGTTTTCCAAAAACTCGGTATGATCGATCCATCGAAAGGGATTCGCGGTTGAGAGACACGAACCCCTGACATCCGACATGTCGACCTGGAATTTGCGATTCGGATGCAAAAATAGTGTTGACGTCATCGCGTGAAAACAGTCTTCTGACAAAGAACAATAACCGTCAAAAAACGACTGTGTAATCACGGGACACGACAGCCCATTCAGACCTTAACGGTACAACAGGAAAGAGAGTTAGCGTTTCGTATGCTGAAAATCGTCATTCAAAACCCCTCCAGTGAAACGATCATTAATAACGTGCATCCCGAAGAATTGGAATTTTGGCGTGATCTGCTCGAAGGAGCGGTGCAAGGCGATATCAAGGTCTTCAATCTGGACAACGGAGAAGAACACCAGGTTGCCTGACGCTTTCTGGGCATTCACTTGAATAAACCACTCCGGTGGACGCGCCACCGAATCAGCTTTTGTTTTGTTGTCTTGAATAGGTGGAAAGGGGTGATGTCGAACCTTAAAACCAGAGCTTGAAAAGCAATCGAAGGTGTATACATTAACCGGCCTGAACCCAACAAAAACATTCAATGCAATTTAATGCGTTATTAAGAGACACACTGATCATCTAAACACTCAGGCCATTTGTGGAAAAAGAGAGATGGTGCAGGAACCTGCCTCATCGCGAGTAGAAGAAAGTAGTTTGCAGCACCAGGCCGATAAGGCCTGAATGACATGAGACGTGTCAGGATCACAGCGACGCAATCACAACGATTCCATCAGCCCGCTTGAAGCACCACTGCCTGCCTTACGGAGCAGATCGTGCATTCAAGCGGCGCTGATCAGTTCCTCGCCGCCAACTCGATCGACTGAACCAAACGCTTTCCACGATTGACGATACCCTCCAATCCGCCTCACAATACGTAAGAGCAGCAAAGGAAATCATATGCAGCAATCTCTATTTGGCAGCTTAGCCACAGCCGAAACAGCGACCCCGGGGAGCGTCTCTCAATCGATGGATTCGGTCTTGCTGGAAGATGCCGTGTTTACCGTTTTGGATCTGGAGACGACCGGTCTGAGCGCCAAGAAAAACGCGATTACCGAAGTCACGGCCATCCAGTTCCGCAACGGCGAGCAGGTGGGCATCTATTCCACGTTGGTGAAACCCGCCGAGGAGATTCCCGAGGAAGTGGAGTTGCTGACCGGGATTACCAACGAGATGGTGCGTCACTCTCCCGCGCTGGTAATGGTGTTGAGCGAACTGTCCGGATTCCTGGGCGAAGCGCCGATCATTGTCGGTCATAACGTGGCCTTCGACGTGGGGTTCCTGCGGGAAAAAATCACCCAGAACGGATTGGATACGTTTTTGGAACGGTATGATCTGAGCCGCTCATTCTGTACCAAGGTGTTGGCGCAAAAAGCGTTGCCCAGCCTGCCCAGTTACGAAGGCGTCATGGTGGCCACCGCCATCGGCTACCACAACCCGAACCCCCACCGCGCCGAAGCCGATGTACGCATGAGCGCTGGCATCCTGTTTGAGCTGATCAACCGGCTCAAAGCGGAAAATCCCAAGCTAAAAACACTGCAAGATCTGCTGAACTATCAAGGCATACTCAACGAGCGCTAAATCTACGCTTAAACTCAAAAGCCACCGTTCTTATCTTACGGTGGCTTTTGTTCTATTTCTGTTCTATTAGGCTCAACTCCACTTCAAAACGGAATGCGCAGGCTGATAGCGCGGAAATACGGTGGAGAGTTCATCGGTACTGAGGGCAAACTGGCTTTGCAGAATAGAAGAAAACACGTCCCTGAAATCGGTGGTGATGGCCAGATCCCGTCCTTCGTAACGTCGGGATTCATCCAGGCCGGGCCACTCCCCATATATTTTTCCGCCTTGAACGCCACCGCCCAGGATCCACATGACGTTGCCATGACCGTGATCCGTGCCCTGGTTTCCATTTTCCCGCACCGTCCGGCCAAATTCGGACATCACCACAATAGTGGTATTATCCAACTCGGGACCCAGACCGCTCATTAAGGTCGCCAACCCCTCGCCCAGGGGTTTCAGGCGACCAGCCAACTGACCCTTGGCGCTTCCCTGGTTAACGTGGGTATCCCAGCCACCCAAGCCGATAAACGCCATCTTGATCTGCGAATCCCGCTGCATTAACTCCGCCAGTTGGGTGGCCGTGGCGTTGAACCCATTGGGCAAGGGAGCGCCGTTGTTGGCCATGCGCATTTCCTCATCCAAATCGGCGGCAATTTCCTTGCGGGCGGCGCGGCCTTCCTGAAAATCCTGACTGAGCGCATCCGTACCGCTGTATAGCCGTTCAAACGCGCTGTTGACGGCGGGCCGATCCACCAGCATACTTTGCGCGGGATTTCTGCCGGAAGAAATGTTCGCCACGGTTTCAGGGCCGTTTAAAATCCGGGGGATGGTCGGCCCGAAGTTGATCGCCTGCGTGGGGCTGTGAGGACCATGCATCACCTGCAGCAGACGATTCATCCACCCGTCATGCAACTGATGATTGCCGGGCATGCCGGTTTCCATGTAGTCTTGCGCTTCAAAGTGGGAGCGGGTAGGGTTGGGAGAACCCGCGGCATGGACAAACGCCAACTGCTTTTGCTGCCAAAAGGGCAACAGCGGGCTTAAGGCCGGGTGCAATCCAAACTGATGATTCAGACCCAGGGCGCCATCCGGTTTGCCCGGCTCCGGAATCGCGATGTTCGGGCGGGCATCGTAATAGTAATTCTCCGCGCTGGGAATAACGATATTGAGGCCATCCACCGCACCTCGCAAAAAGACTACCACCAAGCGTTTGGTACTAGCAGGCTTGATTAGCCGACCGGAACGGGAAAGACCGTTTTGCGCCCGAACCAGGCCGTTTTCCAACGGGGCCAATAGCAAGGTGAGCGACAACAAACCCATCTGTTTTAAAAATTCGCGCCGGTTCATGATAGTCGCCTCCTAGTAATGCATTCTTTCCGGGCTGCCCAACAACAGGGCAGACCGTAACGCGGGTTGGGTTTCTTGAACCGCCTGCAGGGTCTTTTCGCTGAATTGACGTTGATAGGTTTCCTCCAGCACCTGAGGATCGATGAAACTGCCGGACCCGGCATGTTTCATGAGTTGCTTCAGCCCGGCTTGCGGCTTGTCTCCGTTTTGCCAGTCCGGCGGGGGCTGATCCAGACGCAAACCGGTTTGGGCCAGCAGCGTGGCAAAATTCAGCCGTTTCGCCAAGGCATCCGGTCCCATCCAGGCTTCCGCCGTATTTTTATAGCCATCCGGCGTCAAGCAGCCATATAGGGGCATGCCCAATTGCTGCAACAAGCCACTAATCGGAAAGACGTTTTGAACGGGCATTCCCGTAGCTCGAACTGAAGAAATTAGATAATGATACGGCGTTTTGTACTTGGCCCCGTAAAATTGGGGATTCCGGAACTCCGGGCTATGGAACAGGACATTGAGGACCTTGCGGATATCGCCATCCGTACTGAGGTAGGTTTGGGTCAGCCGGTTCACCAGTTCCGGCGGCGGATTGTCGCTGACGAAATATTGGGCCAGTTCAAAAGCCAAATGTTTTGCCGTGGCAGGATGTCGGGCCAGCATATCCAAAGCCTGCTCGCCTTCCTGTTGGCCCGCCCCATGAAGCTGATGACCCAGGAATGTTTTATTCCCGTTGTCATGTCGGGAAGCGTCAAAGTAAAAGCCGCTCGGATCCGGTTGGAATTGGGCCTGAAAGCCGCCTTGCCCGAATTGCTGTCTGCGCAATGCGGCGGCTCCCCGCTTTGGCAGGCCCCATCCGGTCAGGATTTTGGCCAGCGCAATCACGTCATCCTGCGTGTAACCGTTATCCACGCCCAGGGTATGCAGTTCCATCAGCTCACGGGCATAATTCTCGTTCAAACCCTTGAACTGTCCTCTCGTTCCCGGGCTATCCGGCGCGGTGTTCAGCCAGTTATCCAGATAGATCAGCATGGCGGGATGGTGCGCGGTCGCGCCGAGCAGATCCCGAAAACGTCCCAGGGCGTATGGGCGAATGGCCTGCTCCTCGTACGAGCCCACCAGAAAACGATCCAATTCCTTCTGCTGGTAGATGTTGAAATGGTTGAACCAGAAGTCGGTCATCACTTCCTGCAACTGGCGCGGACTCTCAATCGCCCGCAGCAAACGCGCCTGAGACGCTTCAACAGCAGGAACCCTGAGCTTCAACTTGAGTTGCTGCATCTCCGGCGAATCCTGAATCTTTTGGTCGGGATTATCGCTATCCTTGCCCATCGCCTTGGCCGCCCTTTGCAACTGCCGCAAATCGCGCAGCATCGGCTGGTAGGTTTGCAAAAGCGACAGCGGGCTTTGCTGCAGGGTAGTCAATGCGTCGAGCTGGGCCTGTAACAAATCCGGTTCAGGCATTCGTTCCGGGTAAAGCTGCTCCTGAATGAAACGCTCCACCCCGATTTTCTCCACATGCTGCAAATCGCCCGGTCGTGGGCCGAAAGTCAAACGCTCCACCACATGCAGCATTTGCGCCGGATCCTGTTTTTGCGACGCGGATAAACTATCGGAAAAACCTTCCAATGGAACGCCGTACATCAGACTAATCGCTGATACCAGGGCTATTGCCTGAATCTTGGCAAATCTTCGGTTTACCACATTGAAACGGAATCTCAATATAGACAACGGGCTTGGCTCCCACGCTCACCATGTTTTGCGGATCGACTATTCTTTACTATACCCTACAATCCAAAACCGAACGTATCAAAACCGTAAGGCAAAAATGCGCTCAAAGATTTTCCCCAAAGCCACTTCAAAAAACACTCGACAGTCTCACGACAGGCAAGCACAACCTTAATTCCAGCATTCCGCCAGTCCAAAACTCTACCCAACCGGTGAATCTAAAGCGAAAAGTTAAAATGCTATCTTAAAGAGGTAAGAGGAGGCGTGTCTATGCAGGAACCAAACATCATTATCCTTTCTCCCGGCCTGCTGCAACAATTAAACCGGTTAAAAATTATGGGCCGATATATTGACGATCAGTCGCTTTTACGCGCCAGCTTTGAAGCCTTGGAACGTGAAATAAACCACCGAGGGGAGTCGGGTTTCGCCCAAACGCAAGCCAACCGACCCTATATGACGCATCCCGGCTTAAGCCCGGATGATTATGACACTTAGGAGATGCAGACACTGGAATCGATATTTTGGAGCTTCAATTTCCCCCGGTCATATCATCACCCCAGGAACGCCTGGTTTTCCACTTCATAACGGTTTAGCGTAAAAAACTGATAAACCCGCTCTGTCCAGGGCAACGCCTTGTGCTGGATAATTTCCCGGCAGGCGGAAATTAGCTCGATCAAAGCCGGGTATCCTTGTTGCGCCAGTTCCTGGGTGGAGCCCATACGATTCATTTTTTCCCGAAAGTCGATCATCTCAAACATCAGCCAGTAACCCACGAATGAATGCTCGCTCATAAACTGGTTGAATTGCCGATTAGCGACCTGAATTTCCGCCAACGCCTGCTGGGGTGGGAGTGCCGGTTGATTTTGCAAAGCCAGCATTAATTGCTCGCAAAGCGTTAACGCCTCCTGAAATTCAGCCTTCAAATTCAGCAATCCCTTTTGAAACGAAAGCGAGCGATCCTCCGTTTGCCGGGTTGAAAGGGAAAGTTCCTCGATTCGACTGGTTTCGGTCCCGTTATTTTTCCAATCGGTTATGAACTCGTCTTTTAAGCTGGCCAATTCCCGCAGTGTAAACCCTGCAATATGCGCGCCCCCCAGGGAAGCATTGTACAATGTGACCGGATACCTACCCTGGGCGTTACTGGCTGCTAAATCCTCCAGATGCCGAATAAAGCTGGTATAGGCCTTGAGTGTCGGCAACGTCTCGCCATTCTGCCCCAATGTGGTAGCCATGGTTTCCGGTTGGGCGAACAGCGTTTCGGAAGCGGTCAGGGCCAAGTTGCCCTGCTCATCCCGCTTTAGCTCGATACCGCCCGCATAGACCCGATCATTGGGAAAGGCCAAATCCTGCCCGACCAGGGTGATGGGATTGCAACCCATCATCATCGCAGTCTGAAAGGCAATGATGGAAACCGTTCCGCCACCTTCCAACCGATGGTGTTTACGGCCCAGCGTCAGATCCAACCAATCGGCAAATTGGCAGTTATTTTGCCCTAACACGAGCAATTTCGCCTTGGCGGGCGACTCAAACACACAGTGCTGAGAAAATGGACTGACCAGGAAGGTAATTTTTTCCAGAAACTCGTCCGGGATTCCGTAGAGTTGTTCCTGCAGCCCGTTCGCATCCAAAAAAACCGCAAAATCGGGAACGATATCGGCTTCATACAGTCTGCGCAACGCTCCACCCACTGCGATCAATACGGCGGAACCGGCCAGTTCGGCAATCGCAGCCAGCGACGAGTCCAGGGAAGGTCCCCGAGAGATGACCAACGCAGGCTTGCCGGAAAAGTAATCGGCTAAACCATCCATGCTATTGATAGCAGCAACGGCAGGCAGGTTTTCCAGAAACTGTTGAAGCCACTGAAAGTGAAACCCCCGACCGGTTTTCATATCATAAATCCGGTCCGTTTCTATTTCCACCAGACGGGACATTAAACCGGGGATCTCTTCCGCCAGCAGGTGCGCATATCCCCGTAAGATCAAAATATCCAACTGGTACTGCTGATAAAGCTTTTTGCGGACCAGCGTCAACAGATCCACTTGACAGGCCACCAGCCAAACCCTGCCGGAGCCCAGCAAAGCGCTCAGGTTCACGTTTTCCAACATGAAACGCAACAGCGGCAGGTCGGGTTCGTACACCAGGATATGGCCCTGGCTGGAACGGTAAATCTCATCCAGCAGGTAACCCATGCCAAGCCCTAAAATGAGGTGTACCCTGTAGTGGCCGGGACTGCATTGGGAGGATAAGACGTCCTGCACTTCTTTCAGCGGGCTCTCCGGGCAGTGCAGGTAAACTCCCTTGTAAGCCAGGGTGCAGGCCCCATCCTGGGCTTCCAGCACCTGGTACTGTTCCGTGGGAGAGATGTCTTTTAATTGAGCCACCAGGCGGACATGGACCTCATCCGCTTGCAATAGGGCCTGGATATTTTGCTCAAAAAACATAATGCGCTCTCTATGGGTGGTCAACGTAATTGATCCTAGACCACAGATGCAAGGTTGAGGTCCCATAGATGAAGGAAGTTTTCCCGGCACAACGCTCGACAAGGGAACCCAAGCAGAAAGAAGCCCTCTGCCTGTGAATCGCTTACGGTTCTCGGGTTGTGGCCGTGGTCACGCTAAAGCCCGGCGAGGTTTCCGGTAACTTCCGGTACCCTGCACTGGAACGCACGAATTTTTCCAGCGTGCCTTTCTGATATTCGGAAACAATGCGGTTTTCCCGATCGACCAGCGGATACACGCCTTGAGGAATATGCGCCAACGCCGGATTTTTCGCCTTTAACTCCAGCCAGACCACCGCTTCATGCGTCCAGCTCTGCACCTCCTCGTTCAAGGAGTTGTACTCATCGTCATGCATGGCCTCATGGGAAATCAGTGCAGCCAAAGCTTCCGGCGGCGCGTTGCGGTGTTTCTCGTTGATGAAAATCACTTCCTCGCCCTGATTGCTGATCCAGCTCAGGGCGTCATAATTTTTCAGCGTCTTGTGCAAGGTGGTCATATCTTTAAAGATGACCCGCATGGGACGGTTCACGATCCGATCCAGGGATGCCTCGCCTTTGCCGTCGCCCATCAGGTTGAATGCCTTCACGATGGCCTCATCCCGAGTGCAGCGCAAAAAGGCGTTCATGGTGTAATGCGTCTGAGAAAAGGCCGGCGGGTTCACCGTACTCAACAGCATGATGCCCAACAAACCGGCCAGGCCGAGCAGGGACAGCGGAAATCTGAACTTGGCATATGAATGAAACTGGGACATAAGTGACCTGTTCTTCAGCGACTTATGGACAAACGTGAAGTTGATTTTTTTATCGACCGGCTTGCCAAAACTTTAAATTATTTTTTGAATGAGGTTTTGAAAATGTTCTTGATGAGCATTTTAATCCAGTTTGCCTGAGTTTCAAGACATGAATGTTTAAAAAATATATAAAGATTTCCAATTCCGAGCAAAGTAGACTTTACACCCCATTTTCATAATGAAGCTTTGTAACGCTTTTAAGTTCCAAGTTAAGTTATTTTTTTAATGTTCAAAGCTGATCGACAGACTGACCAGCCGAACATGAGTCCGCTAAGCATTTCCGGAATCCAGCGCGCCGTAAAAAACGCCAAAAATCGGGGTTGATGACCCGTATAATAGCGCTCCACCAAACGAATCGCCGATGCCAGATCGTTTTCAGAGATTTCCGGACTATTTCGGAGCCAGGCAAGGGTTTTGGCGTACCATTGCACCAATAGGCAGGCAATCCCAGCCATGGCCAAATGGGCGGAAAGAGAAGAACCCAGGGCAATCATGCGCTTCCGCTGCAACAGGTTGAAGAGAAAAGCGTTCAGGTGCAGATTCAAATCATCGTTCCAAGCCAGCTTCGCTTGCTCTCGCAGGGCGACAGGCATTCCAAATATTCGGGGGTCCGCATAAGTCCGGCCCAATAACAGGCTGATCCAACTCCAGGTTCGGTAAGGTTTCCGCAGAAAATAGAGCCTGAGCAACCCGGCTAACCCTGGGTTCAATCGCCGGGTTTTAGTAACAGAATGTTCAGACCAGCGATTTTCCTGACCACGACCTAATAAAGATAGGAATCGATGAGCCTGAAAGAGGGCCGCCTCCGGACGAAGCGCTGGGGTCATGAAAATCTGGCGTAGTTGCCGCTGATAGCTGTGGTACTGTTCCATCGATAACGATTGAAAGTGACGAACCGGAATCCGCTTGGGAAGCCGGGCAATGGGATCCAGATATTCCTCTTCAGCCTGCATGGCGTCTAAAGCCCCATCGAGAAGCTTCCACTCTGGGGCTTTGTCCGCTTCATCGTTTGAATACGTAGCAAACTGCTTGACGGGCTTGGGTTGAATCGGCTGAAATGCCAACAACAGCTTTTCGGAGATGGATTTGCAAGCCGCTGAAGTCTCATGCCATTCCGACCCATCGGGAAGGCGAACTTTCGCGAAGGGAAAGCGCTGGCATTCATGAGGCTTAAGGGATAAGCCCTCATGGGCTTCCACCAGGCAGCGGCGATCCTCGGCCAGGAACACGCACACGTTCTCGTCCGTTAGGGGAATCCGGTAGGTTTCTGGAGTCATGGGCGTCAACTGACGGTTGGTTTCCGCCAACCTGGCTTGCACCCAGGGCTTTGCCAGCAGGCGTTGGGCCTTTTCCGTTTCAATGGGAATATTCCAACTGCTGCAGCACTCCCCGCACATGTGGCAGTTAAAGTAAACGGGCTGACTGGCTTGATTTGAGTCTACGCTCATATTCCCTTATGATGATGTGGCAAAGTAGCGAATGTAGCGACCGCGATATTGGATCTTTCCATGCACCCGATTCTATTCGAGTTTTCCGGCTTTAAAATTTACGCCTACGGTGTGCTGATGGCCCTGGCTTACCTGCTGGGTTTCGCGCTGATTGTGGCTCGCGCCCGACAGGCCAACGACAACCCGGATGATTATCTGGAAGCGGCCATTTGGTTCATTATAGCAGGCATTGGCGGGGCTCGGCTGTTCTACTTCATCTGGTTTCCCCAAGTCTTTTTCAACGATCCCATCGGCTCCCTGTTCAGCCAGGGTGGGCTGGTCTGGTACGGCGGCGTGATTGGAGTGCTGCTTGCATCCATTATTTTCAGTCGGGTTAAAAAGATCAGTTTGAACCATTTCGGGGATATCGTGGCTCCGGCTGCCGCTTTGGGCTTGGCCATCGGTCGGGTTGGCTGCTTGTTGGCCGGTTGCTGTTACGGGGCCGTCTGCGATTTGCCTTGGGCCGTCCATTATCCGCATAGCCATGAAACGCATGGCCTGCCGGTGCATCCTGCGCCTTTATACGAAACGGCTTTAATGTTGCTGGTGGCCGGATGGCTACTCAAGATCGATAAAAACAAACCCTTTGAAGGCTATACGCTATGGTGGTTCTTTATCCTGGCCGGGTTAGTCCGCTTTGCGCTGGAATATATCCGTGGGGATCGTCTGGTCTGGCTACAAAGCCTCAACCTCAGCGCGTCTCAAGTGGTCAGTATTGCCGGGGTGCTGCTTGGTGTGGCCATGCTGGTCCGTTTAGGAGCCAAAGCCCATCAAATGGCAACTTGCCCAGACCAAAAAACGGCCTGAGATTTATACGGGTCGGGTGAATCTTTTCGGGAAGCGCCTTTTCTTTCCATGCCTGTTTCAGGTAGGCTTAACTGATCCTTGGATCACTGCATTTCATGTTCTTGAGCCGAATTGACTGGCTCAGCCCCCATTTCCTCCTCCATCAGAAAGGGACTCATTCCATGTCCAGCGGCGCGCGCTATGTCTTTGGTAAAAACAGTGTGAAAGCGTTGATTGAAACCCACCCAGAGCGGGTCTTCAAAATTTTTATCGCAGAATTTCTGAAGCCGGACAAGCGCATTCAGGCCATTCGGGACATTGCGAGCGAACGCGGCATCTCCGTCCAAGTGGTGCCCAGGGCGAAGCTGGACCAGATGCTGCATCAGCAAGCCCCCAGCCCCAAGGCGCAAGTCACCACAGTCAACGCGCTTGGCGAAAAAACTAAAGTACAAGCGCTGGACGAGGATTCCATGAACCACCAGGGCATCGTGGCATCGGTGGCGCCCAAAGCGCTGCTGGATCTTTCCGCACTATTGAAAATTTGCGACGGCAAGAAAGCGGAAGGAAAGCATCCCCGCCTGCTGGTGTTGGATGGCGTCACGGACGCTAGGAATTTTGGCGCCATTCTTCGCGTGGCAGATGCAACAGGCATTGAAGGCATTGTCATCCCCAAGCATCACAGCGCCGGGTTTGGGCCGGGTGTTTCCAAAACGGCCTCCGGCGCGGAAGAAACCGTCAACGTTGCAGTGGTTTCCAACTTGAATCAGGCCATCGCCAAGCTGAAAGACGCCGGATTCTGGATTGCGGGTGCGGCGAACGAGGAACGCGCGGTTGCGTATTACAAACAGGATTTCCAGATGCCGGTCGCCCTGGTTATGGGCAGCGAGGGCGAGGGTTTATCCAGCCTGGTGCAAAAGAACTGCGATTTCCTGATTAAAATCCCCATGCACGGGACGGTGGATTCCCTGAATGTCGCTGCCGCCACTGCGGTGCTGCTGTTTGAGATTGTCAAAAACAGTTAAGTGTTCTGGTCCAGTGCTGTTGCAGAAGAGTCCTATTTAGGCAATTTGGCTATTCCAGCACTGACTAAACTGATATGGTCATCATAGTGTTGCCGAAGCGTTTCAGCTGTCTCTTGACTTGAAGTTCTTAGTATGAGTACGCAATCTTTTCCATCCCAGAGTGGAATTTTATATTCGTAACCGTCATATTCCTGTGTAGGAGCAGCCATCAAGTCTCGTGATTGATTAGCTAACTTATTTGTATATATTTGAGCGGAATTTAATTTGAGTCCCTTTGCGAAGGGAAACTTTTTCAATTGTGGTCTGGCAAGCGGAGAGTTATAGGTTCCAGTGTTCTGGAGTTGCTGCTTTTTTTGCTCATTTTTGAGTTTTTTCCAAGTGAAGTGCTTTACCAGATAAACAAAGCCATATGTTGCTCCATCCATTGCACCAGCAGCAACTTTGCTGGAACCTTTTGCTCCCTCATACATTTTACTGAAATCCACTAAGCCAGGATCGATCTCGTACATTTGTAAAATAGCTACTATTTTTTGTATAGTCGCATCTCCATTATGCGGTTCCCATACTTTTAAAGGGGAAAGTACCTTGTCTGCCTCCACTTTTAATTGAGTTGTTTTTGAAATGCCAGCGTGATGAGAGAAATCTGGAGAAGACCAATCGCCCTGCTCCTGCCGAAAAGCCTCTGTCCTGCTACCCAACTTTTTTGCGCCAGCACCAAACTGAGGTTGATTGACCGGGGTCTGTGGAGCTCTAGCGGTATAAGCCCTGGAAGATAAGCCTGGAAATGGATGAACCATGATTCAATTCCTTAAAACTAGACTACAAAAAGTAAATGACGCAACAATTCAAATCAGACAGAAGAAGTACCCTGATGCTAAATACAAATTAGTGATCAATAGAGAGATACCCCATTTAAAAACCGTCCCTATTTAAAATTGCGCTGTTTTTGTTTTGTATGTTTCAACAAACAAGAGTTACTAAGCTCCTACGACATTGGTCATGGGTAATACCATTTACTCCATTTAAAGCCGGATAATGTCACCCTCTTTTCTTCTGTAGCAGTGGATGATAAGCTATCTATGGTTGGGTAAGAGAAGTCGGAGGTGGTGTATATGGTTCAGGC
>Ga0157374_10001491_pt1 | contig 19772 bp, 17 predicted proteins | sample M25metaG_FD_115308 | JGI IMG/M metagenome (GOLD analysis project Ga0157374, IMG submission 115308) | Miscanthus rhizosphere microbial communities from Kellogg Biological Station, Michigan, USA - M2-5 metaG | ecosystem: Host-associated > Plants > Roots > Rhizosphere > Soil | place: USA: Michigan... | reverse complement strand
CAAGTTGATCAAGCAGCTGCAGGAGGAACGCTATATGCCGCTGCGGGCGATCAAGGCTGTGCTCGACGAGGACCCAGACCGCGCGCGGGCGCTGGTCGAGCTCGAGGACCGCATCCTCGACCGCGCCCTGGCCGGCGAGCGGACTCGCACCAGCGCCGCCCAGGTGCGCGAGCGCTACGGCGTTCCGAAGGAGGTGCTCGACCGGCTTGAGGCGCTCGAGGTGCTGAGCCCCAACAGCCGCGGCTACTCGCCCTCCGACGTCAAGATCATCGAGGCGATCAGCCGCTTCCGGGCCGGGGGCTACGACGAGCAGATCGGCTTCACCGTTTACGACACCCTGCGCTACAAGAGCGCGATCGAAGACCTGGTCCGCGAGGAGGTCGGCATGGTGATGGACCGCCTAGCCGGCGAGGTCTCACCCGAGCGCGTCGTCGAGATGCTCGAAGCGGGCGCCCAACCCCTGCAGGACCTGATCGCCGCCCTGCACACGAAGCTGATGGTGGCAGAGCTGGAGCGCCACCGCGCCGGCCGCAGCTAGCGTTCGTCAGCTCAGCACGGCCTCAAGGGTGGCCCGCGCCCACGGTTTCGCGCGTGGTTTCGACCGCCTGCAGGCTGATCATCGCTCCCGTCTCCCTTGCGATCTCCGCCGCTTCGTCCAGGGCGATGCCGGCACCGTCGCGGCCGGTCGCGGCGCGCGCAATGGCCACGGCTTGCAGGGTCAGGGGAAGTGACCAGAGCATGTCGCGTTCGCGAGCGACGCCGGTCGCCCACTCCGCCAGCTCCAGGCCCTCCTCGGCGCGGCCGACGCCGGTCAGCGCCTCGGACCGCAGCCCGGCCCGCCAGGTCTCCATCTCGTCGCCGTCGCTGACCGCGGCGCGGTACAGGCGCTCGGCCTCTTCGAGCGAGTCGAGCGCGCCCGCGTAGTCGCCGGCGGCGATCTGCGTGCCGCCCAGATTCGACAGGGCGAGGCTGCGAGAGAAGACGTCGCCAAGCCGTTCGGTCAGCTCGCAGTTGCGGCGTGCCAGCGCGGTTGCCGCCTCCAGGTCGCCGCGCATCGTCAGCATCAGCGCCTGGTTGCTGCGGGTCCAGCTGGCTATCTCGGGATCGCCCTGCTCGGTCGCGACGCGCAGGGCGGCGTTGAACTGGGCTTCAGCCTCTTCGAGCCGGCCGCGCTCCCGCATCACCAGTCCCTTGGCCATCGTCGCCCAGGCGACCGGACTGCCGATGATGATCCCGGCGCCGGCACGGGGGTCGCCGCCGGCAAGCTCGAGCACCTCGTCGAGCGCTCGGTCAAAACCCTCGAAGTCCCCACTGCAGAGGTGGGCGTAGGAGCCCGCCGCCCTGATCGCGATGCGCAGGTGAAGGTCTCCCGATGCGTCGGCGAGGCGAATCGTCTCGGCCACGGCGTCCAGCCATGCGGGCGCCTTATGCGGCATCCCCGGGCGCACATCGGTGGCGACCTTGAGCAGCGCCAGCGAGTGCAGATCCCCCGTTCTCGTTGCGATCTCCTCCGCTTCGGCGGTCAGGCGCGCTTCTTCCTCGTTGTCCATGCCCAGCCGCCAGGCGAAGTCGAGCTGCAGCAGCCGCGACATCACCGCCATCGCCTGCGTCTCCTCGGTCTCCTCCAGCCCTTCGGTCAGCACCATCGCCTTGCGCCAGAGCCGTAGCGCGTCCTGGGGCCTGCTGCTGCCCGCCCAGTAGGCGGCGCGGGCGGACCAGCGGGCCGCTTCCAGGGTCTCGCCGCCCGACTCCATGTGGCTGGCGATCAGGGCGGCCAGCTCGTCGTGACGATCGGGATTGAGCTCGATCAGCGCCCGGGCCGTCGCCGCGTGCGTCGCCGCCCGTTGGTCGGCGAGCTGGGTGCCGTAGGCGACCTCGCGGGTCAGCGGGTGGCGGAAGGCGAAGACCCGTTCCGGGTAGAGCTCGGCCTCGTAGAGGAAACCGCCGTCGATCAGCTCGCAGAGGGCCGCGTCGTAGTCCTCGGATTGCTTCAGCCCCGAGACCATCCCCAGGGAGCGCTCGCTGAACTCCTTGCTCGTAACAGAGGCGGCCTGCAGCAGGTGCTTGGCGGTCGGGCCGAGGCGATCGATGCGGGCGGCGAGGACCGTCTGCACACTGGCCGGGACGCCCGCATCCTCGACCGGGCGTGCCAGCCGGTAAGCGCCGCGCTCGCCCTCGAGGTTGCCCGCTTCGGCGAGACCGCGGACGATCTCCTCGATGAAGAACGGATTGCCCGCCGTGCGCTCGTGGACCAGCTCGGCGAGGCCGTCCATCGAGGGATCCTCGCCGGCGATGTCGCGAATCAGCTCGCGGGTGTCGTTGGGTCCCAGCGGCTTCAGCGAGATGCCGCGGTAGGTGGGGGTGTGCGCCCACTCGGCGCTGTACTCGGGGCGGAAGTTGACGATCGCCAGGGTCTTGGTTCCCTCGACCGAGGAGATCAGCTCGCCGAGCAGGGTCGCGCTGCCCTCGTCCATCCAGTGCAGGTCCTCGACCAAGGCGACGATCGACTCACGCCTGTCCGGCGCCCGCACCAGGCGGCAGACCGCTCCGCGCAGCGCCCGGTGCCGCGCCTCGGCGCTGAGCTGGGCGACGGGGCGGTGGGGGTCCGGGACCCCGAGGAAATCGAAGAGGAGCGGCAGGTCCTCGGCGAATTCGGGATCGAGCAGCAGTGTGCGGCCGGCAATCTTCTCGCGCACGATGCGCTCGCTGTCGCCGTCGGCGATGCCGAAGTAGGAGCGCAGCATCTGCAGCACTGGCATGAAGGGGATCGAGCGGGCGTGGGCTTGCGCCTGGCACTCGAAGACCTCGATGCCGCGCTCGCGACAGCGTTCAGCGAACTCGTGGCAGAGGCGGCTCTTGCCGATGCCCGGCTCGGCGACGATCCCGACCGCCGCTCCCTCGCTGCGCTGGGCGCGCTCGAGCGCGCCCTCGAGGACGGCCATCTCCTCCCCGCGGCCGACGAAGCCGGAGAAGCCGCGCTCGCGGGAGAGGTCGAGTCGCGAGCGCGCCGAGCCCACTCCGGCCAGCTCGAAGACCTGGACCGGCCGGCTGGCGCCCTTGATCTCGAACTGGCCGAGGTCCTCGAGCTCCATGTACCCGTGCGCGAGCTCGGCCGTGCTCTCCGTCAGGTAGGCCTTGCCGGGCTCGGCCAGGGCCTCCATCCGCTGGGCCAGGCCAACGGTGTGCCCGATCGCGGTGTACTCGCTCGTGCCGCCGCTGCCGATCGCCCCGGCGACCACCTCGCCCGAGTTGATCCCGATCCGGGTTGAGAAGTTGAGCCCGGGCCCGCGGCGCAGCTCGGCCGCGTAATCGGCGACGTCGTCGAGCATCTGCAGAGCCGCGTAGCAAGCGCGCCGCGCGTGGTCCTCGTGGGCGATCGGGGCGCCGAAGACGGCCATGATCCCGTCGCCGGTGAACTTGTCCACGGTTCCCTCGAAGCGCTCGACCGCTTCGGTCAGGATCGCGAAGAAGCGCTGCATGATCTTGCGCCACTCCTCCGGGTCCTGCCCCTCGGCCAGGTCCATCGAGCCGCTCACGTCGGCGAAGAGCACCGTTACCTGCTTGCGCTCACCATCGTCCTTGCCGATCCCAGCCATGGGCAGAAAAGACTACGCCCCCACTTCGCGGACTGACTTCGTCTTTATTCGTCTATAGGGCGAAGAAAGGCGAAGTCAGCCTGCTTGGGTAGCCTGGCGATGTGCGGTCCGTCCTTGTAACCGGCGCTTCGACTGGGATCGGCAGGGCAACGGCGCTGCGGCTCGACGCCGCCGGCTGGCGGGTCTTCGCCGGGGTCCGCAGGGAGGCGGACGCCGCTTCGCTGCGCGCCGCCGGTTCGGATCGGCTGACGCCGGTGACGCTCGACGTCACCGACGCCGACGCGATCTCAGCCGCCGCCGCGCTGCTCGGCGATGAGCTTGGCGGCGCCGGTCTCGCCGGCTTGGTCAACAACGCCGGAGTCGCGATTCCAAGCCCGCTGGAGACGATGCCGATCGATGCCTTCCGCCGCCAGATCGAGGTCAACCTGACCGGGCAGGTCGCGGTGACGCAGGCGGTGCTGCCGCTGATCCGCGGCGCTCGCGGTCGCATCGTCTTCGTCAGCTCGATCGGCGGTCGCATCGCCTTTCCCCTGACCGGCGCCTACCACGCGGCCAAGTTCGGCGTGGAGGCGGTGGGGGACGTTTTCCGCCAGGAGCTGCGCCGCTGGGGGATCTCGGTCTCGATAATCGAGCCCGGCTCGATCGACACCCCGATCTGGGACAGCGGCGAGCGTGCGGCCGATGAGATCGGCGGCGATATGCAGGCCCGGGAAGAGCTCTACGGCAAGACGATCGCGAGCTACCGCAAGGTGACGAGGAACCTCGCCGAACGCGGGATCCGGCCGGACAAGGTCGCCGAGACGATTGAGCACGCGCTGACCTCGTCGCGACCGCGCGGCCGCTATCTGGTCGGACTCGATGCCAAGGTCCAGGCGCGGATCAAGCCCGTGATCCCGACCCGCATCTGGGATCGCGTGGTCGCTCGGGTGATGAATCTCTGAGCGCGGCTGACGCTCATCATCCACCTATACTGAGCAAACCGATTGACTGGTCAGTCAGCCAGAAAGGAACGTTTGCGCGCAGCGGTTGTACAGCTCAACTCGACCAATGAGAAGCCACGGAACCTCGCTACGGCCGAGCGGCTCGTCCGCGCCGCCGCGGCCGATGGCGCCGGTCTGGTCGCCCTGCCGGAGAAGTGGAACCTGCTGGCCGGCGGTACGGAGCTGCTTGCCGGCGCCGAGGCACTCGACGGACCCAGCCTCACGGCCGCCCGCGGCTGGGCGCGGGAGCTGGGGATCAACCTGCTTGCCGGCAGCATCGCCGAGCAGGGTCCCGAGGGAAAGGCATTCAATACCTCGGTCCTGATCGGACCCGCCGGCGAGGACCTCGCGACCTATCGCAAGATCCACATGTTCGACGTCGATGTCGGCGGCGTCTCCTACCGCGAGTCCGAGCACGAGGAGCCGGGTGAGGAGATCGTCACGGCGCCGCTTGGCGAGATCACCGCCGGCCTGAGCGTCTGTTATGACCTGCGCTTCCCCGAGCTGTTTCGGATCCTCGCCGTTCGCGGCGCCCGCCTCCTCACGATCCCCTCCGCCTTCACCCGCGCCACCGGCCGCGACCACTGGGAGGTACTGCTGCGGGCGCGGGCGATCGAGAACCAGGCCTTTGTCCTCGCCCCCAACCAAATCGGCGAGGCGCCGCCTCACTTCGACTCCTACGGACGCTCGATGATCGTCGATCCCTGGGGAGCGGTGCTGGCGACGGCGGCCGACGAGGAGTGCTTCGCCGCCGCCGATCTCGATCTTTCCGCCCAGGACCGCGTCCGCGAGTCGCTGCCCTCCCTCGCCAACCGCCGTCCCCGCGCTTACACATGGCCTCAGTTGATGGAGGCGCACGCCTGATGGCGTCGAAGGCACCGCCGGTCGACAAGCGCCGCCAGATCCTCGATGCGGCAATCCGCGTCTTCGCCCGCCAGGGCTTCCACTCGACCAGGGTCTCCGATATAGCCGACGAGGCAGGTGTCGCCTACGGCCTCGTCTACCACTACTTCAAGTCCAAGGACGAGGTCCTCAACGAGCTCTTCAGCGAGCGCTGGTCGTTGCTGCTGAGCGCGATCGAGGAGTCCGATCACGAGGGGGTCACCCCTCGCGCCAAGCTCGAAGCGGTGGCCGGCTTCATCGTCGACTCCTACCGCCACGACCCGGAGCTAATGAAGGTGATCATCGTCGAGGTGACCAGGGCGGCGAATTCCTTCGGTCGCACCCACCTGGCCGAGATTCGCCGCGCCTACGACTCGATCGCCAAGATCGTCGCCGACGGCCAGGAGGCCGGCGTCTTTCGCCGCGACATCGATCCGACCTTCGCCTCGATGTCCTTTTACGGGGCGGTCGAGCAGCTTCTCTCCGGCTGGATCTTCGAGGTGATCCCGGCTTCGGACACCGACTTCGACCAGGCAAAGTCCTTGCTGGTGGCGACGATCTGTGACGGCATCGAGCCACGATAGGTAAGGTCGGAACCCATGGACAACGAGATCGTCAAACGACTTGCCTGGAGTGGTGTGCTGGCGGCCAGCAGTGCCCTGGCCAGCATCGTCGCCACCCGCCTCGCCGCCGTGATCTGGAAGCGCGTCTTCGACGAGGAGCCGCCGGAGTAGCGTGCCCGACGGCACTGGCACACCCCCGCCGCGCCACGAGGACCGCTCGGTCAGCGAGCTGGTCTTCGACGTCGCCGAAAAGAGCTCCTCGCTGGTCCGCGAGGAGATCGAGCTCGCCAAGACCGAGGTCACCGAGAAAGTCGGCAAGATCCTGCGCGGCTCGGTGGTCGGCGTCGCCGCCGGCACCTTCGCCTTTCTGGCCCTGATCCTGATCATGGAGGGGGTTGCCTGGCTGCTTGCCGAAGAGGTCTTCGACGGCAACGCCTGGCCCGGCTTCTTCGTCGAGGCGGCGCTCTTCCTCCTGATCGCCGCCGGGGCGGGCTTCTTCGCCTACCGCTCGGTCCAGGCGGGCGCGCCGCCGATGCCCGAGCAGGCGATCGCGGAGGCGAAGCTGACCAAGGAAACCCTGGAATCCGGAGCGAAGGCGGGTAAGGAATGAGCACCCACCCCGAGCCATCGCGCCAGCCGACCACCGGCATTCCCGGTCGCTCGGCGGCTCAGATCCGCCGCGACATCGACCTCCAGCGCCGCGATCTCGGCAGCTCGGTCGAGATCCTGCGCGGTCGCGTCACCGAACTGACCGACTGGCGCCGCCAGGCGTTTGAGCACCGCTCGCAGCTGATCGCAGGGGCCGCGATCGCCGGTTTTGCGATTGGCGGCTTGATGATGCTGCGCCGCCGCCGCTAGCTCCGTGGCAGACCTGGGGGAGATCAAGGCGATGATCGAGGCGGCCCTGCCCGGCGCCGTGGCCGAGGTCGCCGACGAAACTGGCACCGGCGACCATCTTCAGGCAACGGTGTCCGCGCCCCAGTTCGAGGGCCTCTCCCGGCTCGATCAGCACCGCCTGGTCAAGGCCGCGGTCAAGGAGCGCTTCGACGACGGCGCGATCCACGCTCTCTCGCTGAAGACCCAGGTGCCCGGGTAGCTAGGCTGTGTCGATGGCTGACGCCGAACTGAAGCAGAAGGTCGAAGAGCTGGTCGCCGCCAACCCGGTGCTGCTCTTCATGAAGGGGACGCCGGAAATGCCGCGCTGCGGCTTCTCGATGCGGGTCGTGCAGGTGCTCGACTCGCTCGACGTCGAGTACGGCGCGATCGACGTGCTGCCGGCGCTGCAGCCGCTGCGCGAAGTCACCGCCGAGATCTCCGACTGGCAGACATTCCCCCAGCTCTACGTCAACGGGGAGTTGCTCGGCGGCGCCGACATCGTCGAGGAGATGTTCGACTCGGGCGAGCTGGCAGAGGCGCTCGGAGTCGAGCAGCCCGAGGCCGCCGCCGCTCCCGCAGCAGCATCGACCGCTCCCGCAGCAGCATCGACCGCTCCCGCAGCAGCATCGACCGCGCCTCCGGCGCAGTCACCGCCGTTGCAGATCGAATAGCAGCTAGACAGCCGCTGTCTCTGCCGCGTCCTCTTCCTTGACCTGGAAGGAGGAGCCGCAACCGCAGGCCGCAACCACGTTGGGGTTGTTGACCTGGAAGCCGGCGCCTTGCAGGCCTTCGACGTAGTCGACCTCGGAACCGAAGACGAACTGCATGCTGACCTTGTCGACGACGACGGAGACGCCGTCGACCTCGAAGATGTGGTCGTCGTCCTTGGCTTGGTCGAAGGCGAGCGCGTACTGAAAGCCCGAGCAACCGCCGCCGCGGACGGCGACGCGAAGCGCCTGTCCGCCAGCGTCCTCCTGGGAACCGAGCAGCTCGGCAATCTTGCCGGCGGCCTTGTCGGTGAGGGAGATAGCGGCTTGGGTCTCGTCAGTCACTTCACAAAGTGTAGCGAGAGGTCTGCCGGACCCACTGCCGTCTGCCAGAATCGGCTTGCTTGAGTCCCCCAACCCCAACCGCTGTCGTTTGCGACACCACGGCCTACCTGCCGACCGAGGTGCTCGCCGCGCGTGGCGTCAAAACGATCAGTCTTTACGTAGCGGTTGACGGTCATCAGGAGCGCGAGGCCGAGATAACGGACTACGCCGGCTTCTACGAGCGCCTGCGCGCCTCCGAAAGCGGCGCGACGACCTCGCAACCGTCGATCGGCGACTTTCTCTCGATCTACGAACCGCTGCTGGACGAAGGCCGCGAAGTCGTCTCGATCCACATCTCCGCCGGTATCTCCGGAACCTGGGAGGCGGCCGGCCAGGCTCGCGAGAGGCTGATCGCCGAGGGCAAAGGGGGAGAGCGCATCCACGTCTTCGACTCTCGCTCGGCGGCCGGCGGCATGGGACTCTCGGTGCTCGCTGCCTCCGCCGCGGCTGCCGCCGAAGGCGACGCCGAGGCGGTCTGGGCGCGCGCCGAGCAGGCGCGCCAGGAGCTGAAGATGTGGTTCGCGATCGACACGCTCGAGTATCTGCGCCGCGGCGGGCGGATCGGCGGGGCCCGCGCCTGGATCGGCTCGGCGCTGAAGATCAAGCCGATCCTCACGTTGGAAGAGGAGATCACCCCGGTTGAGCGCGTACGCACCCGGGCTCGCTCGATCGAGCGTCTGCGCGACTATGCCCGCCAGCACCATGAGTCGGGCTTCGATGGCTGGGTCGTCCAGCACATCCAAGACGACGAGACCGCCGCGGCCCTGGTCGACGACGGCCGCGAAATCTTTGGCTGCGAGCCGGTCTTCGTCTCCGAGATCGGCGCCGTGCTCGGCGCCCACGTCGGCCCCGGCCTGCTCGGCATCGGCAGCGTTTCGAAGGACGTGCTGAGCTGAGCGCTTAGGCGCGGATGCCTTCGCGCGGCGTGGCCTCGCGCGGGGTCGGCTCTGGCTTCAGCCGTACCGGGGTGCTGGAAAGTGCCTGCACCCGCAGGTCGCTCCAGGTGAGTCCTTCGCGAACCAGCGCCGGCAGGCCGAGGGTGACGGCGGTGGCGATCTCGACCGCCTGCAGGATGACGCCGTAAGCGAGCGCGTCGGCGGTGCTGATCCCGAAGCCGGTGTGCAGGACGCTGATCACGGCGAGCTGGAAGACGCCGATGTTCGAGGGCGTCGCCGGCACGACCGCGGTCACGTTGACGGCGAAGAGGACGGCGGCGGCAGCGCCGATGCCTGCCTGGTCGCTCAGCCCCAGAGCGTCCAACAGTGCCCAGCAGGCGGCGAGCTGGATCGCCCAGGCGGCAAGCTGGGCCGCCGCGGCGGCAAATCCGCGGCGCGGGTTGCGGAAGACTTTCAGCCCGGCCCGCACCTGCAGCAGCGCCCCGTGCAGGGCGGTGCCGAGCCGGGCCAAGCGGCCGTTGCCGTTGCGCCGCATCAGCGGCGGGCCGAGCAGCAGGGCCACAAGCAGGAGCAGCGGCAGGAAGCTGAAGGCAAAGAGCTTCTGGGTGCCGGAGTGGAAGAGGTCGGTGCTGGAGACGATGATCACGCCGAGCAGGGCGAGGGCGATGAGGTTGAGCAGCGTTTGCGAGACGACGGTGCCGAGCAGCACCGGGAAGGTCTCGCGCATGCGGCCGATTCGCCGCGCCAGCGCCATCGCGCGGGCCGGCTCGCCGAGGCGGGCCGGCAGGGTCGCCGACATCAGCACCCCGATCATCGTCGCCGAGGTGACGTCACGCCGCCGCACCGGTCGCAGCGGCAGGGCGGCGCGCACGATCCAGTACCAGGAAGCGGCGCGGAAGAAGAGTGAGAGTGCCATCAGGGCGCAGGCGATCAACACCCAGCTGAGATTGGAGCGAACGATGCTTTCGACCACCTTGTCGACGCCGATCTTCTGCGCCGCCAGGGCTGTCAACCCGACCCCGATCAGGCCGGCCGCGGTGAGGCCGATGCGGCGGGCGACCTTGCGCCGGCGCTTGCCCGGCAGCGCCGGCTCCGGGTCGAGCGAAGGCAGTCGCTGCGCCGGGCTCGGCGGCAAGCCGTCGGCCGGCCGTATCCCCGCCCAGTGGCCGGCGCGCTCGAGCTTGGTCGCCGGCGCGGGCAACTCGAGCGCCCTCTCGTAGACAGCGGTAACGCGATCGGCCACACGGGGCCAGGCGTAGTGCTCGGCGCTCTGCCGGGCAGCCTCCCCCATCGCCGCCAGGCGCTCGGGCTCGTGGAAGGCTCGCTGCAGCTCTTCGGCCAGCCGCTGTGGGTCGCCGGGGGGGACGAGCACTCCGTCGACTCCGTCGGTGACGACGTCGCTGTAGCCGGCGATCGCGGAGGCGATTGCCGGGGTGCCGGCGGCAAAAGCCTCGGTCAGGACCATGCCGAAGCTCTCGCCCGAGAGCGAGGGCGCGCAGAGCATGTCGGCCTCGTGCAGCGCCCGGTGCAAAGCCTCGCCCGAGACCCGGCCGCGGACGTCGATCGCGTGCATCGTCTCCGGGTCGGCGAGGTAGCGGAGCACGTCGTCGCGCTCGGCTCCGATCACCGTGAGCCGGCTCGGCACGTGCTCGATCAGGGCGCTGAAGGCGGTGAGCAGGACCGGCAGGCCCTTGCGCTCCTCCGGGCGGCCGACGAAAAGAACCCTCAGCTCCTCGCCCGCCGGCTTCGGTCCCTTCGGCGCCGCGGCGACATCGACGCCGTTGGGGATTACCTCGTAGTTACCGCCGAACCAGCGGCGACCGGTCCAGGCGGCGGCCTCGGAGACGGCGATCCGGGCCGAGAGGCGGTTGAAGACGCGCCGGGCGCCAAGCGCCCCGGCGATGCGGTTGGGCAGCGCCTGGGTGGAGTAGGCGTGGAAGGTGCCGACGGCGGTCGCGTCGGTGCCCAGAGCGGCGTTCCAGCCGACCAATGGCACGACCGGCTCGTGGATGTGGACGAGGTCGAATTTGCCCCGATTGAGCTCGCGGCGGGGGGCGATCACGCCGCCGGCCGGGAAGGGGGCGAGGTTGGAGATCGAGCCGTTTGAGGGGAAGCCCGCTGTGCGCCCCAGTGGGATCAGGTAGTCGGGGATCCCGCGCGACTCCGGGGCGGCACGGTGAAGCGCCCGGCTGAGGCGGTCGGGAGGATCGAAGGGCGCGAGCACACGAACGTGGTGGCCGCGGCCGAGAAACTCCTCCGCGAGCGCCTCCACATGCCGGTTTACGCCGCCCTGGTAGGTCCAGGAATATGGCGAGACGAGTGCAATCCGCACGAACCGTTAAGGGTAGTGGATCACTCAGAAGGGACCCTGGGCGTGGCTCAAAGAGGCCGCTCGCTCCAGGCAAAGCTGACGAAGACGAGTAGATAGGCGGCGCCGATCTCCAGCAGCAGGGCGCCCGAGTCGTTGGCGAGGGTGCCGATCACCGTGGCGGCGAGCGCTCCGAGCAGGCCGGCGCGCATTGCTGGGAAATTCTCCAGCAGTGCGCCGAGGCGATCTCGCCGCACCACGGCGAGCACGGCGAGGGCCGCGATCACGGGCAGGAAGACGAGCACGACGGGCCGCGCGAAGCTGTGGCCGGAGAGCTGGAGGCGGCGCTGGGTCACGTCGGCGAGATCGCCGAGGCCGCCGGCGTCGAGCACGGAGCGGGTCAGGTGCGCGTTCGCCCCCGAAACCAGATCGGCCAGGGCGATCAGGGCCAGCACCGCGAATGGGGCGGCGATCGCGAGCAGCGCAGTGCGCCGGCTCCGCGCCGCGATTGCCGCGGCGGCCACGGCGCCACCTACCGGCAGCACGATTGCCGCCCCGACGTCGGCCCCGAAGCGTCCGGCGGCGAAGACGAGCGCGAAGAAGAAACCGGTGGCGAGGAAGGCGACGGCACAGCGGCGGGGGGAGAGCCGCGGCCCAAACCCGGCCAGCGCGGCCCCGGTCCCGGCGACGACGAGGACCCCCAGCAGCGCCTCGAGCTCATTGCCGATCCCGTAGAAGCGGACGCCAAGCCCGGGGTTCGGTCCAAGCAGCGAGAGCGAGGTAAGCGGCGAGCCGGCGATCGCGTCGAGCGCGTAGGCGAGCACCACAAGTCCCGAGGCGACCGCCAGGGCCCGGTAGCCGCTGAGCGCGACGAGCGTGAGCCCCGCCAACAGTGGCGCGCCCAGCATCACCAGCAGTTGTTCCATGCCTTTGCTCGGCTCAAGCGCGGCGCCAAGCAGCAGAACCAGGGGCAGGTAGATGACGCTCAGTCCGACAACCCGCACGGCGACACGAGCCACACGACCCTGAGCAAGAAGCGCGACCCCGAGCAGGACGAGCCAAACCAGCAGAGAGACCCCGATCACAGGCCCCCGCCGCTCGGAGATCACCCCCATCCGATCCCCAAACGATTCGATCGCCCCAGCATCAACCGACCCCTCAGCCCGAATCGCCTGACCCGACATGGCCGCAGGCACGGCAATCCCAAGCTGCTCCAAGATCGTCGGCGCGACATCAGTCGACAGCACATAGCCATCGCTCCGAGTGCTGTCCGAGGTCAGATCCCCATCAAACCCACGCCCAGCAATCCCAATAGCCAACTGTCGATTCTTCTCGGGGGGCGCCCGCTCGATCGCAACAACCAGATCGTCCCCCCGCAGCCCCCGCACGAGCCCGGCCAGCTGCGCCAAGGTCAAATCCCGAACCTCACATCCCTCACCGGCTTTCCGGAGGGTCACGGCAAGAAGTCCGGGCACGACGTCCGCAGGAGCAGATTCAGCCCGCTCAACCACCGCCTGTGAATACCGCGGCCCACAGATCCCCCCACCAACATCCCTCGGAAGCTCTGAGTCATAAAGCGAATCGAAGACCCGATTCCCCTGCGAGATATCGAGATACGTCTGCTCCGCCGGAACGCTCCCGAGTCCGGCACTAAGCAGCCCCGGCGAGATGCCCCGAACCCTCGCAAGCTCCCCAACCCCGGTCCCCTTGGGAAGTAGAACAACCGTGACCTTCGCGTTCGGGGACTGGGTGGGGGTCGGAACGTCTTGTACTTTTTTGGCAGCAGAATCACGGCCAGCCGCAGACGCTTCACCAAAAAAGTTAAGTGGAGACCCCCACCCAGTCCCCGCCCCAACCCAGAGCGCAACGGCCGCTATCGTGACCCCAATGGCCGACCGAACTTTCGCCAAGTTTTCGTTTTTCAAGGTAGACCCCGCCTGGCGTCGCCGCGACCCGGACCTGCGAGCCGCCGACAAGCAGGAGTTCCTAGCCGCCTGCGAGGACTTCGCCCAAGACCGCTCGTTGCGCGCCTACTCAACCATAGGAACCCGAGGCGACGTCGACCTAGTGCTTCTGAGCCAGAGCCCGAATCTGGACGACCTGCACACCTTCCACGTCGTGCTGGGCCAGAGTGGCCTGGCAAAGTGGAGCGAGACGCCTTACTCGTTCCTCTCGACGACCAAGCGCTCTCCCTATTCCGAGGAGCAGGCGCGGCCCGAGATCTGCGTTTCCGAGCGCAAGTACATGTTCCTCTACCCGATGGTCAAGCAGCGCCGCTGGTACGGGCTGCCGCCGGAGGAGCGCGGTCGGATCATGCAGAGCCACATCGAGGTTGGCCGCCGCTACCCGGAGATCACGATCAACACCACGTACTCCTTCGGCCTCGACGATCAGGAGTTCGTCGTCGCCTTCGAGGGCGATGACCCGGCAATGTTCCTCGACCTGGTGCAGGAGCTGCGCCCGACCGAGTCGAGCGAGTACACCGAGCGCGAGACCCCGATCTTCACCTGCGTGGCGCTCTCGCCGCGCAAGGCGCTGGACGCGCTTGACGGGGCTCCCAGCTCGATTCCAGTAGGGGCATGAGCGCTCAGACGCTCAGCTACGCGATCGATGAGCACGACCACCTGATCCGGGTCGACGAGGGCTACTACAGCTTTGCCAGAGAAAACGGCTGGGACGAGGCGACGACCAGTCTTGGCCGCTCGCTCTGGGACTACGTCGCTGGGCAGGAGATGGTGAAGCTGCAGCGGCTGCTGGTGCGGCGCATCCGCGACGACGTCGGCGACGTCGAGCTGCCCTTCCGCTGCGACGGGCCTGACGTGCGCCGCAGGATGAAGATCAGGATCGTCGCCAGGCCCGGCGGCCGCGTCGTCCTCTTCTCGGCCCGCACGCGCTCGGAAGAGGCACGCGACTTACCGCAATTGCTGCTCGATCCAGGCACGCCCCGCAGCGACGAGGTGCTCGAGATGTGCGGTTGGTGCGACCGCTTCGAAGTCGACGGCGAGTGGGTCGAGGTTGAGGAGGCCGCGAGGCGCCTGGAGCTCTTCGATCGGTCCGAGCTGCCGGCGCTCAGCCACGGCATTTGCCCCGATTGCAACGCGATGCTGCTCGCAGCGTAGGAACGCGCCGGTTCATGTTCCCTATGCTTTCGCGCTCGCTGTCCGGTGCACGCTTTGCACCGGACGCCTAAAGCCCTTCACGAGATAGAGACCATGACCAAGATCGGAACTCCAGAGAACCCCGTCCGCGTCGCCATCGTCGGCGCCGGCCCATCCGGCTTCTACGCCGCCGAGCACATCCTCAAGGGAGAGGACGTGCACGCGCAGGTCGATCTCTTCGACCGGCTGCCCACACCCTTCGGTCTCGTCCGCGGCGGCGTCGCCCCCGACCACCCGAAGATCAAGTCCGTAATCCGGGTCTACGAAAAAACCGCCGCGCGCGAGGGCTTCCGCTTCTTCGGCAACGTCAAGGTCGGCCACGACATCGAGGTCGAGGACCTCGAAAGGCTCTACCACGCGATCGTCTTCACGGTCGGATGCGAGACCGATCGCCAGCTTGGAATTCCCGGCGAAGAGCTGCCCGGCAGCCACGCCGCCACCGCCTTCGTCGGTTGGTACAACGCCCATCCCGACTACGCAAACGACGAGTTCGACCTCTCCTGCGAGCGCGCGGTCGTGATCGGCAACGGCAACGTCGCGATGGACGTGGCGCGGATGCTGGCCCTGACCGACCACGAACTGCGACAGACCGACACCGCTGACCACGCGATCGAGCTGCTCGACGCGAAGAAGATCCGCGAGATCGTCGTGCTCGGCCGTCGCGGGCCGGTTCAGGCCGCCTTCACCAACCCCGAGATCAAGGAGCTGGGGGAGATGGAGGACGCCGACGTGATCGTCGATCCGGCCGATGTCGAACTAGACGAGGCCAGCGCCGCCTTCCTCGAGTCCGATCAGGTCAACAAGACCACCCGCGTCAACGTCGAGACCCTGCGTGAGTTCTCCCAGCGCACGCCCGAGGGCAAGCACCAGCGGATCGTCCTGCGCTTCCTCGCCTCGCCGGTTGAGATCAAGGGCGACGGCAAGGTCGAAAAGATCGTGATCGGCCGCAACGAGCTGGTCGAGGAGGGAGGCAGCCTTCGTGCCCGCGATATGGGCGAGCGCGAAGAACTCGAGTGCGGCTTGATCCTGCGCTCGGTCGGCTATACCGGCATCCCGATCGAGGGCGTGCCGTTCGACGAGAAGCGCGGCCTGATCCTCAACGAGGGCGGTCGTGTGCTCGACTCCCATGACTCCGGCCACAAGGTCGGGCACTACACCGCCGGCTGGATCAAGCGCGGCCCCTCGGGCGTGATCGGGACCAACAAGAAGGATGCGCTGGAGACGGTCCAGCACCTGCTCGCTGACATCGAGTCGCAGGCCCTGCTCAGCCCCGAGAGCACCGATCCGGCTGCCGTCGAGGCGCTGCTCGCCGAGCGCGGCATCCGCTACGTCAGCTTCGAGGATTGGCAGGCGATCGACCAGGCAGAGGTCGGTCGCGGTGAGCCCCACGGTCGCCCTCGAGTCAAGTTCGTCCGGGTCGAGGACATGCTCGAGACCCTCGGCGAGCGCATTTCCAGCTAGCGCACCTCCCCTTTGTGGCTTGTTGATTGTGTAGACAGCTGTCTGCGCGAGCCAGTTTCAGGACTGACAACGGCGCGGGAATGGCGTTTCAAATAGGGTCCGGTAGCTGACGGCGGTTTTATCGAGAATTTTTGATTATCCGATAGTGCCCTGATGATGCAAGCCGACAGCACATCGCCATCGCTTCCTGTGCGGGTTCGAGCCGGCGGGACGGTGCTCTCGCTCATCGCCGGACCTCTGAGTGTCCCGATCCTGCGCGCCCACCTCGACGGGCCGCTGCGGTTGCCGGACCTGCGCGAACGGATCGGTGGCGCCGCGCAGACGACCTTGCGCGGCCAGGTGGGCAATTTGCGGGCGATCGGGGCGCTCGAACGGCACGTTCGCAGTGGCATGCCGTACACGGTCGAAAACGAATTGACCGAGCTTGGCAGGGGGATCCTTGCCGTTGCCGCGATCGTCGAAGCCTGGCTTGCGCAAGCGCCGCAGGGCCCGATCGCGCTTGGCAGCGAGCCGGCGAAGGGAGCAATCAGGTCCCTCGTCGGCGCCTGGGGCTCGACCATGCTGCGTGCGCTGGCGGTGCACTCACTTGCACTGACTGAACTCAGCAGCGCGATTCCAGATCTCAGTTACCCGGCGCTGGAGCGACGCCTCGCGGCAATGCGGGCGGCGCGCCAGGTCGAGCTCAGGCCAGACGGGGGAAGGGGGGCCAAGCCATACGCCGTTACCGAGTGGACCCGCCAGGCAGTCGGCCCGCTGGTTGCCGCGGGCCGTTGTGAGTGTGCACACCTTGCCGAGGCGACCGAACCCCTGACCCGAGTCGATATCGAGGCAGCATTTCTGTTGGCGGTGCCGCTTGTCGACCTCACCGTTGACTACAGCGGCTCCTGCCTGCTTGCCGTGGATACCGGCTCGGGGGACGACGGCAAGTCGAGGGACCGCTTGGCCGGCGTCCACGTGGAGATCGAAAACGGCGGCGTAGCGTCCTGTGTCTCCCAGCTCGAGCCCGAGCCGCGCACCTGGGCGCTTGGCACTGTCTGCTCGTGGGTTGACGCGATCCTCGAGGGAAGGCTTGAACGTCTGAGAATGGGCGGCGAAGATCCCAAACTGGCGATTGCCCTCATAGAGGGAATTCACGCTTCATTGCTTCTGCGCTGAACGGTCCTGGTTGCGCCTAATCGCGCGCGCGCAATTCTGTATTGCTGGCAATTGCGGGAAAAAGGGCGCGCTGAACGTGACGCTTAGTTAGGGTTTAGTGTGATTAATCTGTACCTCTTGACCGGGAATTCGAAGCCTGTTATCTATGCACTCAAGGGGACTACCTGTGAGAGCCAGCGAAGACTGATTTGGCGCTGATCGGTGGACCCAGAGTTTTCGACAAACTTGTGTTGGTAGTCCTCCCCTCGGCTAACCCAGCCGGGGCACCCGGCGATCAGCCAAAGATCGACCCCCCATCGTCGTCAGCGGGGGGACGAGCAGCGAGCGGTGGGGCGAGGCCCTTTGGCTTCGCCCCACGCCGCCGCACTGAGGGTCCCCGAAGCACTTACTGGGTGTCGGTTGGTCCGTGGTCAGAGACGGACTGTCGCGCCGGGGCCCCCAAGTGAGAGGAGGGGCCCCGGCGCTAACCGTAACTCAGTGCCGCTCGGGCAAAGCCCTTACGGCTAAAAGAGCATAGAACGCAAATAGCGTACTTTCCAGCCCCACACAACCAATTGGGCTGATGTTCCTCCTATTTTGCGGGCTCGCTCGGCACCATTTCGCCGCCCCGCTCGGTACCCGCGATCAATTCGTCCGGCGCTTGGTCCTCGGGAATAAACCCTGACTTCATGCCGAAATAGACGGCCTGGGGATGGTGGGCAACAATTGCCACCGTTGACTGCTCAGGCATTACTGCGTACCCATCGGAGAGGGTCATGCCGATCTCCCCGAGGTCAAGGAGTCGCCAAACCTTCTCGTGCTCGGACTGATCTGGGCAGGCAGGGTAGCCCCAGGAGTAACGCCGGCCTTGGTCGAGCCCGATGCCGAGTTCGCGGCGGACTTCGGAGTGCAGCCACTCGGCCAGGCCCTCGGCTGCCTGTACGCCGAGGCCGTGGACGAAGAGCTGCTCGGCGAACTCGCCTTCGCTCTCGAGGCGCTCGATCAACTCGGTCACCTCGGGGCCGACGGTCACGCCCTGCAGCGCCACCACGTCGCGTTCACCAGAGTCGAGTGGACGGTAGAAGTCGGCGAGGCAGATCCGGTCGTGCCTGGGCTGGCGCGGGAAGACGAGCCGCTCGAGCTCGCGCTCGGGCCGCTCGGGATCGAAAATGACCAGCTCATTTCCCTCCGCGTTGCAGGGGAAGTAGCCGAGTCTGGCGCGAGGGTGAAGGTAGTCCTGCTCTCGCCACATCCGCAGCAGCCTTGGCGCGAACCCCTCCTCGCCATCGGCGCCCTCGACCAGATCGCGCCAGGCATCGCCCTTGACCCCCCGGCCGCCCCAGTGCAGCTTGAAGAGCACGTGGCGGTCGAGGCAGGGGAAGACATCGTCGAGGTCGATCTCGATCTCACGCGGTCCCAGGAATGGCGGCTCGGGGACCGCCACGTCGGTGCGGGCCGACGAGCGGGCGCCGCTGTCGGTGGTCGGCGGGCCATCGTCGACCTTGACCGGCTTCTCACGTAGCTCCTGGGCCTCAGCCCGGATCCGGCTGACCAGCGCCTCCCGGGCGGGCTCGTCGACCAGCGCGTCCATCGTGTCAAGGCCCTGGAAGGCGTCCTTGCAGTAGAAGACGCCCGGTTCGTAGACCTCGTCGGACTCTTTGCCCTTCGGGTAGAGCGTGCGGCGGCCGAAGTCACGGTTGATCGCCGCGCCCCCAATCAGGACGGGGAAGTCGAGCCCGCGCTGGTGCAGCTCCTGGATGCAGGCGGGCATCTGCTTGGAGGTCGAGACGAGCAGGGCGGAGAGGCCGATCGCGTCGGCCTCGTTCTCGACCGCGGCCTCGATGATCGTGTCGATCGGGACCTGCTTGCCGAGGTCGATCACGGTGTAGCCGTTGTTGGTCAGGATCGTGTTGACCAGCGACTTGCCGATGTCGTGGACGTCGCCGAAGACGGTCGCGATCACGACCTTGCCCTTGGTGTGGCCGTCGATCCGGTCCAGGTGGTTCTCCAGCTGGGCGACGGCGCGCTTCATCACTTCGGCCGACTGCAGGACGAAGGGCAGGATCAGTTCGCCGGCGCCGAACTTGTCGCCGACCTCCTTCATCGCCGGCAGCAGCACCTCGTTGAGGGTCGGGACGGCGCCGATCTTCTCGACCGAGCGGTCGATCCAGTCCTCGACCCCGTCCTTCTTGCGGCGCAGGATGTGCCAGTGCAGGGCCTCCTCGGGCTCCATTCCCGCGGTCGGGTCGGCGGCCTCCTCGGCGGCCTCCTCGCCCTTTGACTCGAAGTGGCCGATGAAGCGCTCCAGCGCGTCCTCGCGCCGGTTGAAGACGAGATCGTCGGTCAGCTCCCGCTCCTCCTCGGAAATCTCCGAGTAGGGCGTGATGTGGTTGGGGTTGACCATCGCCAGGTCGAGCCCGGCCTCGACGCAGTGGTGCAGGAAGACCGAGTTGAGCACGGCGCGCGGCCGCGGCGAGACGCCGAAGGAGACGTTGGAGACGCCAAGCGAGGTCTTCACCCCGGGGATCTCGGCCTTGATCCGGCGGATCCCCTCGATCGTCTCCACCGCCGAGGGCTTCCACTCGTCGTCGCCGGTGGTCAGGGTGAAGGTGAGCGCGTCGAAGATCAGCGCCTCGGGATCGAGGCCATGCTCGTTGCAGGCGATGTCCCGCAGCCGTTCGGCGATCTCGACCTTGCGCTCGGCCGTCTTCGCCATCCCGACCTCGTCGATCGTCAGCGCGATCAGCGCCGCGCCGTGCGCCTTGGCCAGCGGCACGACGACGTCGGCCTTGTCGCGGCCGGCCTCGAGGTTGATCGAGTTGACGAT
>Ga0157374_10001488_pt1 | contig 19778 bp, 12 predicted proteins | sample M25metaG_FD_115308 | JGI IMG/M metagenome (GOLD analysis project Ga0157374, IMG submission 115308) | Miscanthus rhizosphere microbial communities from Kellogg Biological Station, Michigan, USA - M2-5 metaG | ecosystem: Host-associated > Plants > Roots > Rhizosphere > Soil | place: USA: Michigan... | reverse complement strand
TTGAGCGTCGGCTCCAACGACTCGGCGGCTTTATTGTCGGCCACGACGACTACCGCTGGTCGCTTGGAGGCTCGTGCCATCAGGGGGATGTATAGAGTTCGCGCAGTCGCGGTCAGTCCTGAAACACGTCTCCGCCCCGCACCCAGGCTCAGATGCCTGATTACGCGATCAAATCCCGAAGAGTGCTCCAGCTCCGCGAAGATATCGCGGACAAACGGGAGAATCATGAGTCTTCAGTTTAGCAGCGAGGGCGAATGCTCCTCGAACGGGTACCGATCGTCGGGAAGAGGATTCCAATTAAATCAATGCGGTTTTCCCGGCAGAACAAAATGCTCGGCGCAACGCGGCTCGTAAGCATCTCCCGGTACTTTTACCGGGCTGTCATACGGCGCGGGTTTTGCTTCGATGAGCCGTTGGGAATAAAGCGCTCGTGAACCACAAGAACAGTAAGCCATGCACTCTGTAATGCTGCCGCCATAGGCATTAACAAGCCACGTCAAGTTCAGCATTTCGCCAAACGGCAGTGCGCGAAAATCAAGATCGAGGCCTGCGATCAGGACGTCGTGGTTCGCATCGAGCAGGTGTCGCGTAAAGAGAAACAGTTCGCTCACGAACTGGCCTTCATCGATGGCAATACATTCGATCTTTTTCCCGATTTCTTTTTCTCTATGAGTGATAGCTTTTAGAACTTCCCACGGATTCAGCGAATTGAACTCGAGGGCGTTCATCTTTCCATGGCCATTCGGGTTTCGACTCTCGATTACTCCCGGGCCGCCCTTCGTATCGTCACTGGGTTTCAACACAAGTACGTACTGGCCGGCGTATTGGCGGCGCATTTCCGCTCGCCGCAGTAATTCGGCCGTCTTATTACTCCGCATCGGGCCCATCATCAATTCCAGCTTGCCTGCCAAGTTTGTTCCCTTTCGATCTGAAAAATCCTTCAATGCACATCCGGCTTTTGATGATAGCTCCCTGAGCTTCTGGCTCTCTCTGGAAAAGAGGCGCACTTCCGCAAACTGATGCTGAGTTAGCTGTTCTGAGCGGTTCCTCCAAAAAGTCGCCGATCAACTCCAGCTCTTCCAGGCAGCTAGAACCGGTATCCAGCTTTCAATTCACACTGGAATGTAGTTGAGCTTTGTCCTTCGCTACCTCGCCTGGCTTGGCAGTTGGCCCAACTGGTGTAGAGGTCAGGGCCGAGTGGAAAAACCATTGGAGCGCCATTGATCTCGGCTTCGATGCTTAGTCCCTCCTGCTCTGCGGGAAGGGTGAAATGCATAACCCGGCCAAAGATCACGGGATATGATTCGCGCACGCTTGACTCGTTGGTATTGTGGAAGACTTCAGCCTCGATCAGGAAAGTCGCAGTGTCGGACCAGTTGAGCGCCGAGGCCGTGATCGTACGGCCCCCTTGCGAGAATCCGCCGGTATCAATCCTGGTGAAAGGGCATGGACCGGCGAAGCATGACGCGCGCACGTTGCGGAAGATGTTGTTTGCACCAGCATCCAAAGTTGTCGACGCAGTTGCAGCCTTCCATAACCCATCGGGAGAACAGGGATAATGTTCCTGACATGGAACATTGCCTTTATTCACTACTTCGAACGTTTTCACAGCAGTTGCGATGTTTCTCTGCACGGCAGTGTTCACCGTGTAACGGATACGGATGTTCGAAACTGCGGTGAGAGGCCTGTTTGACTGTGAAGGAGTCGGCGCTTGCGCAACAACCGGATCAAGGGAAGCTACGTATAACTTGTTGGGCTTGTTGTTCGGTCCGACGACCAAGTCCATGTCATAGGGTTTATAGTCTGGGCTGCGGAAGCTTAGAGTAACTCGTTCGCTTGGCCAGACTCGCTCTCTGAACTCCACTTTGTAATAGCCATTCGAGTCTGACTGAGTTGTTGAACTTGAGGTTCCATCCCAAACCGTAACGGTCACGCCCGAAATCGGCAGTTCGCGTCGTGTGTCCTTGTCGGCACGCGTAACAGCACCTTGGATGATGACCATTCCGGGCCTCCATCGCCAGGCGCGAGGGAAGAATTGAACAATCGCTGCCGCAATAGCGGCGACGGCAACTACGCCGAATACCATCCATTTCCAGTTCATCTAGGATGCACTTTGCTACGACTGACTTAGATGCTGTTTGCAGCTCCATAGCCGTCTGGCCGCAGCTAGCTAATTTCACTCAGTTTGCATCTAATAGAAAAGCACCGTCGTAGCAGATATTGATGACGCCGCGGTTTGTTCATCCCGGCCAACTCGCAATGACCAAAAAGAGAATGCAGGGGCCGTATACCAAACGACTTTCGCGGCGCGGCTTTTTACGCCAGCTGGCATATTCCTCAGTTGCTTTGCCGCTTGCTGGTGCTGAGGGCCATGCGTTGCTGAGCCCGACCGCACACCTTGATCCTGCTATAAAGCAGGCGCAGCCAAGTAAGCCTCAGTCGGCGTTCAACAAGCAGGATGACGATTTTCTGAATGGTATAGAGCAGGCGAACTTTCTTTTCTTCTGGGAGCAGGCCGATCCGAAAACGGGACTTATACGAGATCGCAGTAATGCTCGCAGCAACGATAACAACGTTGTCGCAAGCATTGCTTCCACCGGTTTTGGCCTGACTGCAATTTGCATCGGAAGTCAGCGCGGGTTTGTATCCTACGCCGAAGCTCGACTGCGGGTTCTGCAGACGCTTTCGTTTCTATGGCATAAAGTCCCGACACATCGCGGATTCTTTTTCCACTTTGCCCATATCAATTCAGGCGAAAGGATATGGGACTCAGAAATCTCGTCAGTGGATACGGCAATACTGCTGTGCGGTGTGCTCACCTGCCGACAATATTTCCACGATAAGGACATCGACGAACTCGCCCACGCGATCTTTGCGCGAGTTGACTGGACTTGGCTATCAGAAGACACGAGCTTGCTTTCACATGGATGGACTCCGGAACTGGGCTTCATCCCTTCGCGTTGGGATTATTACAGCGAGCTGATGATGATGTACTTGCTTGGGATGGGTTCATCGTCGCATCCTTTGAATAAAGATGCCTGGTTTGCATGGAAGCGAATGACGTTCGAGTATGAGGGGCTTCGCTATGTCGGATCCTATGCGCCGCTCTTTGTGCATCAGTATTCGCAGGCTTGGTTTGATTTTCGAAACAAGCGCGATCAGTTTGCAGATTACTTTCAGAATTCCATCGTGGCTACTGAAGCTCACCGCATTTTCTGTGTTGAGCTAAACGTGCAATTCCCTGACTACAGTAATGCACTCTGGGGTATTACGGCGTCAGATTCCGAGCGGGGCTATGTAGTATGGGGCGGGCCTCCGGCCACGGGCCCAATTGACGGAACCGTAGTGCCGGCCGCGGCCGGTGGATCGTTGCCATTTCTACCTGCAGAAACGATTCGTGTATTGCGCACGATACACGATCGCTATCCGAACGCGTGGTGCCGCTATGGATTTGTCGATGCATTCAACCCGCTGACCGGGTGGTATGACACTGATGTCATCGGAATCGATACAGGGATAACAATGGTGATGGCTGAGAACGCACGCACGGGGTTTGTGTGGAACACGTTTATGAAAAATCCTGAAGCACAACGCGGAATGGAGATCGCTGGATTCAAGCCGTCCGAGCCGAAAACTTCATCGTGATATTCGGCGATCGCGTTTTGCGTTAAGTGAGATTTCAGAGTCAAATGGAGGTGCCCCAGGGAATTACACCGCTACTCACGCACTCTGAACAACATTCCGTGGCTTGTACGCATCGCATTTATAGAGAAAATAGAAGCAATTCGCCATTTTCGGCGGAGCGCTCGGATCGCCTTGGTCCCAGCCCGAAGTGTCTTGCAGCTTCTCATTCCGCGAAGACATGCGGCAGCCAAAAAGGGAGCCTTAGTTCCAATCCATGAAGACCAGGAAAGACAAAGGAAGTCTCCGCCCTAAAGAGGCTGGTTCGGCAAGCGAGCATGGGAGCGCGTGGGGCGATAGACTGCGCGCGCTCAAGAATGTTCCTCCGGTACTTCACCTCGTTTGGGAATCTGGTCCGCAAGTTGTCTTCTGGAATATCACCATTCGCATCGCCGTCGCATTCCTTCCGGTGGCTGTCGGCATCATTGCGGGCCGATACATCATCGATGGTGTAAACCGGCTTCGCCTGCATGAGCCCCTGCCGCAACACTTCTGGTGGTTGGTGGGAGCGGAATTAGCGCTGGCGATACTGATCGGCGTTTTAACTCGAACCGTGGATTACTTCGATAGTCTGCTCGCCGACCGATACACGCATCACGTAAGCGTGGAAGTGATGCGCAAGGCAGCCGCCCTCGATGTGACGGTGTACGAAGATCCGGTTTTTTACGATCGTTTGGAACGCGCCCGCGTGCAGGCGACCGATCGCCTGGCAATGATTCAGCAGATGGGGCGACTCATCCAGCAGACCGTAACGGCCATGGCGTTCTCTGCCGTACTTGTTTGGTATTCGCCCGTCTTGCTACTTCTCCTGATTGCGGGGATCATCCCCGCGTTTCTTGGCGAGAGCCATTTCGCATTTCTTACTTATGCGAAGAATTTCCGTCAGACACCGTTAAAACGGCAGATGGATTATTTGAGGCAAGTAGGTGGTAGCAAAGAGGCATCGAAGGAACTCAAGCTATTTAACCTTAGCAGCTATCTGACCGATCGATTCCGTGAGTTGTCAGCGGAGATATACGAAGAAAACGTCGCTCTGAATCGCCGCCGCCTGTTCTGGGGCGGAGTTTTGGCGATTATTGGCCAGTTGGGTTACTACGGAGCCTACGCTTTAAGCATCTATCGCACAATTGAGGGGAGCTACTCGATCGGTAGCCTTGCGCTTATTACAACCGCGATCATGCAGGCGATGTCGAATATCCAGCAGGCTTTCTCGACGGCTTCCGGCGTGGCGGATCAAGCTCTTTTCCTGACAGATTTGCTCGCGTTTTTTGAGATGAAACCAAAGGTTGAATCGAAACCGAACGGAGTTCGCGTGCCGCGCCCAGCCCAGCGTGGATTCGAATTCCGAAATGTTTCATTTACGTATCCGGGTACGACGAGGCGCGTTCTGAGTGACTTCAATTTCACTCTTGCGCCCGGACAACGCGTGGCGCTCATTGGCGAAAACGGCCAAGGCAAGACAACGGTGGTGAAGCTGATTACGCGCCTCTACGATCCGACCGAAGGCGAGATCCTGCTCGATGGCGTGGATCTCCGTGATTACGATCTGGTCGATTTGCATTCTGAGATCGGAGTCATTTTTCAGGACTTTATGCGTTACGAAATGACCGCGCGGGAGAACATAACTGTCGGGCGAGTTGAGATTCCGCATACTACTGAAGAAGTTGAATTTGCAGCAGAGAAAAGCCTTGCTTCGACAGTCATAGCGAAACTTAAGGGCGGCTACGATCAAATGCTCGGCCGACGCTTTGAAGGCGGAGTTGATCTGTCGGGAGGCGAGTGGCAGAAGCTCGCACTGGCGCGCGCCTATCTTCGCGACGCGCAATTGCTGATTTTAGATGAACCGACTGCCTCGCTCGATGCACGAAGTGAATTGGAAGTGTTTGAAAGGTTCGCCGAACTCACATACGACAAGATGGCGCTGCTCATATCGCATCGGTTTTCAACCGTACGAATGGCAGATCGCATCGTTGTACTTGAGGGAGGCCGACTGGTGGAAGAAGGAAGCCATGCGCGATTAATGGCGCTTGGCGGCAGGTATGCAGAAATGTTTGAAATGCAAGCCGCCAGTTATCGATGAAAACAAGATGAGCAATGCACTGTACATAGGCGATCTGCACCAGGGTCTCAGTCAGATCGAAATCCAGCATCTACATGACGCCGCGAAAGTGGCTGCAACATGGTCCGTGGTGCCGCGTCCAAAAACGAAGAGTGCCTTCCTGGTGCTCGCCGAAGAAGTTCGCGGACGGTTGCAGCAGCTGGATCAATTTCTTAGCACACTTCCCGTGCAGTATGCCGCAGATGATGAGCGGATGAGCGGATGTCTTATTGCGATTCAGGAACTTCGCACCAATTTTCGCTTGCTACCAGCGGCAGCGTCAGCAGTGTTGGATAGACCGACAACAGTAGACGAACTACCGCGTGTGGTGTTGCCGGGCGGCCAAGACCAACCACGCGTCGCTGCAGCCTCATGCGAATACATTCGCACGGTGGGTGGCGATTTTTCGGAATCCACATTTCGAGTCTTCATACTTGCGTTGCAAAAGTACGATCCCTTGACGCTTGATGAGCTGTGGGATCTTGGATCATTTCTCCGGTTTGAATTGCTGGAATCGATTCTGGATGGAGCCCGGGATTTGCGCCGCTCTCCGGAAGATACGTCTCCTAAGTTGTTCGCGGCGAGGTTGAAGAGCCTGCGTACTTTGAACCATGTCGATTGGGAATTTCTCATCGAACCTCTCATTATTTTTGACGAATTACTGCGACAGGATCCCGCGGGCGCTTATGAGCAGATGGATTTTGAAAGCCGCGAGCTTTACCGTCGGCGGATCGCTAAGATCGCGAGGCGCTCCGATTGCACTGAAACACAAGTCGCGCAAACTGCTCTAGATCTCGCGCGAAATGTAACGCAGCGTCCAGCTGACGACCCCCGCCTGCAAAAGCGCTTGATCCACGTGGGCTACTACCTTATAGATAAGGGCTTCCGGCAGCTTGCCATCCGCGTAGGCTACCATCCTTCGGTGTCCTGGCGTATTCGGCGGCTGGTGGCAGATCATCCCGATGATTTCTACATAACCGGTATACAGATCCTCGCGATCTTTTTGATAGCGGCTGTATTGTTTCCGATTCTCCCATCCATTTCAAGCATTGCAGCGTTCATATTCACGTTGATCGTGCTCCTGTTTCCCGCGATGCAGGTTGCCATCGACTTGGTGAATAATGCAGTGACGTCGTTCTTCGATCCTGTTCCTCTGCCGAAACTTGATTTCAGCAAAGGGGTTCCTTCGTCATGCGCCACATTGGTCGCCGTGCCTTCATTGCTTCTAAATGAAAAGCAGGTTCACGATCTCGTTCATGAGCTTGAAGTTCGCTATGTCGCCAATCGCGACCCGAATATCCATTTCGCGCTCGTGACGGATCTGGCTGACTCTGTCAGCCGGCCAAATGAAAGCGACAGTCATCCGCATGTGGAACTCGCCATCAAGCTGGTGACCGAATTGAACGCGAGATACCGATCACAGAAAAGCGGCGCCTTGATGGTGCTCCATCGGCATCGCATCTTCAATACCCGGCAAGGTGTGTGGATGGGATGGGAGCGTAAGCGTGGTAAGCTTCTCGATCTGAACAAGCTGTTGATGGGCGAGTTCGACGCTTTTCCGATCAAGGCCGGAGGTCTGGATGGATTGCGCGGAGTACGCTACATTCTCACTCTTGATTCGGATACCCAACTACCGCGTGGCAGCGCAGCACGCATGGTCGGCGCAATCGCGCATCCGCTGAACCAGGCGATCATCGATCCAAAGAGACGCGTCGTCGTGGAGGGCTACGGAATACTCCAACCGCGGATCGGTGTTACCGTGAGTTCGACATTTCGCTCCCGCTTCGCCTCCATCTATTCAGGGCAAAGCGGATTCGATATCTATACGCATGCAACCTCCGATGCTTATCAGGATCTCTTCGGAGAGGGTATTTTTACAGGGAAGGGAATCTATGAAGTTGCGGTGCTGCACGCTGTCCTCGATCGAAGATTCCCGCGCAATTCACTGCTAAGTCACGACCTGATCGAAGGTTCATATGCACGCGCAGGACTCGTGACAGACATTGAACTGATCGACGATTATCCTTCGCACTATAGCGCATACAGCAGGCGCCACCATCGCTGGGTCAGAGGCGACTGGCAAATTGCGCAATGGATCTTTTCCCGCGTTCCGGACGAGGCAGGGAAATGGGTGCCGAACCCGATTTCTGATATCTCGCGGTGGAAGATATTCGACAACCTGCGTCGCTCGCTAGTTGATCCATTCCTATTGCTTTTGTTTGTGTCGGGTTGGCTTGGGCTTCCGGGTGGCCCTTTGTATTGGACAATCATCTCGCTACTCTTATTGTTTTTCCCGACTCTTTTTCAACTGGGACTCAGTATCGGGCGCGCACTCACCAGTTTGCAGATCAGAAGAATCGGCGGCGCCTTTCTCAGTTCAGGAAACTCCGCTCGTCTTGCACTGTTGCATCTGGTGTTTTTAGGGCAGCAGGCCTGTCTGACCTTCGATGCGATTCTCCGTTCACTCATAAGATCGTTCATCACAGGCGAGCGGCTGCTCGAATGGGAAACGGCCGCGCAGTCAGAATCACGCGCAACGGGGCGTGCTGGTGTCGATCGCTATCTCTTCATAACGCCGTTCCTATCGGCGGGAATCGCCGTGCTGCTTTGGTTCTTCGCAGCCCACAGATACGCGCTTTATTGCGCAGCGCCGATACTGCTGCTGTGGGCCGTCGCGAGTCCGGTGTCGATATGGCTCGATCGACCCCCAGTGGAACGCCCCAAGATTAGAACCTCCGACGTCGATTTTCTCCTGGTCCAGGCAGTGCACATTTGGCGATACTTCTGCGAGTTCGGCACGGCGCACAACAATTACCTTGTTCCGGACAACGTCGAAGAAGCAGCAATCAAAGAAGCCCAACGTATTTCTCCTACAAACATAGGGCTGCTACTGAATGCGCGACAGGCCGCTTGCGAATTAGGGTTCCTCACGGTTCCAGAATTCGCCGCGTTGACAAGTCACACATTGGCGACTATCAACAGGCTCCAGAAATATCGGGGCCATCTATATAACTGGTACGACACTCAGACATTGCATACCCTCACGGGCTTGGATGGCACGGCATTCATCTCGACAGTGGATAGCGGTAACTTCGTCGCCTCGCTCTATACGCTCTGCTCTGGTGCACGTGACCTGTTTAAAAAGCCTCTCTTGCAGACCAAGCTATTTGTCGGCGTTCGCACCTATTGGCATACCATGCGCACTGAATGTAAGGTGCCGGCAGCATTGGCTGAGATTCATGTACCTAAGGCCTCTGCCTCGACAGCAGAATGGATTGAATGGCTGCCCACTGCGCAATCGGCGCTGGCCGAAGCGATTGCGACTTCTTATGAAGAGCCTCATAAGGTTTGGTGGCTCGAAGAGGCGTTGAGGCGACTAGAGGCAATCGGGTTAGTTGCGAGAAACTACATGCCTTGGATGTTGCCGGAGTACAAATCTCTCTCGGAATTGCCGCAGCTGAAAATGCACGAAGGAATCGGTGAACTATCTCTGGAGCAGGCCATAAAGTTTGGCGGGGCGCTGGAGGAGCGTCTAGCTAGTGCCGAGAGTTTGATTGCCGATCGGACTGGGCTTCGCGAAATTTGCGAGCACTTGAAGTCATTGCTCGCTTACGCCAAAGGCAATCTGAACCAACTCTGTGCTGATCTGCTTGACGTCAGTGAAGTCTCTCTGAGTTTGGCTGAGGCAACGGAGTTTTCCTTCCTGGTCGATCCGAAAACCGACATCCTCTTCATTGGATTCGACGCCAAAAAAGAGGAAATCATTAATAGTCATTACGATCTTCTTGCGTCGGAAGCACGTGTGGCGGCGTTCTTGGCCATCGCTCGCGGCGACTTACCTCAAGAAAGCTGGTTCAAGTTATCCCGCGACCATGCTCTCGCTTACGGAGACTTTGTACTTCTGTCCTGGACGGGGACAATGTTCGAATATCTTATGCCGGCGATTTGGATGAGGAGTTACCCGGACACGCTACTCGCTCGAACGCTGGAAGCTGTCGTTCGAGTGCAGCGAGCATATGCTTCCTCGCGAGGACTCCCGTGGGGTATATCCGAATCCGGACATGCAACCCGCGATGATTCTGGCAATTACGGATACTTTGCGTTCGGCGTGCCTGATATCGCGGTTTCTGCCGATGCTACCGCCGGACCAGTGGTTTCGCCCTACTCAACCTTCTTGGCGCTCAGTATCGATCCCGAAGAGGCGCTGGCGAACCTTCATAGGATGGTATCTGCTGATTGGTTGGGCACTTATGGATTGTATGAGGCGATTGATTTTCGGCGGTCCAAAGAAAGGCCAGAGATTACTCGGGAATGGATGGCACATCATCAGGGCATGGCTCTCCTCGCCATAGTCAACCTTCTCTGTGACAGCGTAGTTCAGCGCTGGTTCCACGACAATGCGATGGCTGAATCTGTAGAACGTCTCCTGCATGAAGTTGCGCCCGATTCTGAGGCGCTTAAAGCGCGCGTGTATGAGCGTAACTCTGCCAAGACTCAGTAGGGACTGCATTGAGCAGGCTATCCATTTCTGGTCCATTTGAGAGCGACGAGTAGCATTCCGCATGGCAGTGAGCTACCCAAATCACATAGCAGTTGTTTGCCATCTGGCATAGCAGCTAGCTGCCTAAACACTCGGGCACCTAACCAAGTTGAAAAAGGCAATCGCGCCCGATGCGAGGTGTACAGTTCGTGAGCTATTCATGTATATGAGCGCTTGCTTGAAGCGAGAAATTGCATCCAACGTTGCATGACAGTAGAACGGCTTCTTGCTATTAGCCCTCTAGCTCCATATTCCGCGCGCTAAGGGGACAAATATTTAAATGCCTATGCAAAGTAACAGTCTCGTTATGCAAGATGGTGGATCTATCAGGACGCTGCAGCCAGTGCAGGACAGCGGTTCCTTGCGGCCCATCGTTGAATCTGCCTTCCGCTATTACAAACTGTGGTGGTTGGTAGTTCTATGTATTGTTTTCTTAACCGTTCTTTATGCGTGCCTCGCTCCGAGGGAATACCGCTCGGAGATGGATATTCTTGTTCAGAACAAGCGCGGCGACTCACAAATTTCTCCAGACCGAGTGAATGGTGAAATAACTGTGAACGGAGTTACCGAAGAACAAATCAACTCGGAGATTGAGATACTGACCAGCCGCGGCCTGGCTAATGAGGTCGTGAATCCTAGATGGAACGAACCAGGTTATCAAGCATCTCTGAATCAAAAACAATTAAAGGATCACGAGAAAGCGGTCGCTCAATTTCAAAAGCACCTCAGCATTAGTCTCGTCCGAAAATCCAACGTGATCCATGCGAACTACACGGCGTCGGATCCTGTCACGGCGAAGAACAATCTTGATCGTTTGCTCTCAGCATTTTTGGAAAAACAGCGGGATATAGCGCAGCCGCCGGGCACAGCGAAGTTCTTTGCTGATCAGGCTGCGAACTACAAGCGCGAGCTCGACGACGCTCAGCAGAAGTTGGCTGAATATCAGCAGCAACAGAACATTGTCTCGCTTCAGGATACTGAGCAAGCACTTGATCGCAGCATCAACGACGCGCAGGCGGAATTACGCATGACTGATGCCCAACTGGGCTCGATCCAGAAGCAGCTCGGTACGCAGACTCGCCAGCTAAAGAGCCTTCCTAGCCGGCAGATGACACAGATACGCACCCTGCCGAACGATTACTCGGTTGAACGGCTTAACACTATGCTTGCGGAATTGCAGAATCAGCGCACATCTCTGCTGACCAAATTCACTCCAAATGATCGGCTAGTACAGCAGGTCGAGAAGCAGATTGCTGACACCAAGGCGGCCCTAAAGAATGCAGCGGCGATGACCTCGCAGGAGCATGACTCGGATGTAAATCCAGTTTGGCAGACGGTTACCAGCTCAATCATCCAGAATGAAACGCAAAAGGAGTCGTTAAAGGCGAAGCGTGCGGTCTTGAGCGATCAGGTCACAAAACTGCAGAAGCAACTGGCTGATGTAGAGGGATCAACGGTACCGTACTCGACATTGAAGCAGCGCGTCACGGACCTGCAGAGCAACTTCCAGCTCTACACGCAGAAGCGGGACGAAGCGCAGATTGCAGATGCGATGAACCAGAACAGGTTGCTCAATGTAGCCGTGGCGCAGAGCCCGACCTACAGCATCCTGCCGTACAGGCCACGTCCCTTGATCGATATTGTGCTCGGAACGTTCACTGCTTTCTTCCTAGCGAGTTTCATGGTGTTCTTTGCAGAGATGGGTAGAAGCACATTTGCTTCCGCGCCAGAGGTGGAACGAATTTCACGGTATCCGGTACTGGCACCAGTTCCATTAAACCTCTCACTGAGCGGAAGAAGATCGGAACGTCTCCCGGATTTCGCGCCAGTCTTTATAGGCATGACCACTGCTCCGCAGTCAGGTAGCGGTGATCGGAAAGTCAATGTTCCATCACTTATTCGGTACCGAAGGGAGTCACAGGTCTAATGAGGACTCTATTTAGTAAGGCGGAGACCATTGACGTTAAGTCCCGAAGCGATAATGGCTCCAATTCGATCTATCACACTCTCTTATATACGGTCTTTCAGAAGCCGCGGGACAGCGATACAGGTGGAATTGTCGTTGCAGTTAGTTCGGCAAATCCCGGCGAGGGCGTAACATACGTATCTCGCGCGCTTCTCTACGAGTTGGGCAAGTGCGAACTTACTTCTGTCGCCGGAGTAAGTGTCAGCTTCTTGCGCAAGTTGCACGAGCCGACACTTGAAGCGATTCGTAAATATATGTCCACGTCAGGGACTGGTCATGCGGGAGACTCAGGTCATGGAGCTGCGATTAACGAACGCTTGGCCATTAGAGAGCGTCGTGGTCCGTGGGAAGGTAGCTGGCAGTATCGGCGGGATTGCATTGATCTTCTTAGATCCGAGTTCGACTACACCATCATTGATTGCCCATCTCTCAAAGATTCGGGAGACCTGCTTAGCGTTGCACCCTTCGTGGATGGAGTAATCCTAGTGATCGAAGCAAATCGTACGCGCCGGGACGAGCCACGCCAGGCGGAGCAAAGTATCGCCGCCGCAGGTGGCACATTGCTCGGCTACATCCTGAATAAGCGCGCGAACGAAATTCCAGATTGGCTCGATCGCAAACTCTAGCGCAGGTGCGGCAAGCATGCGCCAAAAGGGGAAATGTTTATGAAGAAACTGCTCGCCGCGATAGTTATTACGATGTGGCTAACTCAACTGAATGGATGGGGAGAACAGCAACTCCACCAACGGCCGGTTTATACGCTGCACGTTGGCGATGAGATTGCATTGAATTATCGATTCACTCCGGAATTCAACCAGACAGTGACCGTTCAACCGGACGGAAACGTGGTTCTGGATGTTGTTGGTACGGTACGTGTTTCGGGGCTGACAATTGAGCAAGCGCATGACGAGATCGTGAAGCTTGCGTCTGTTCAGCTGAACAAGCCGGAACTCTCGATTACTCTGACACGGTTTGAACAGCCGTACGTCGTTGTCGCTGGGGAAGTGGACAAGCCCGGCAAAATTGATCTTCGCCAGAATACGACGGCGCTTCAGGCCATTCTGCTGGCCGGTGGGTTTAAAGATTCTGCGAAAGATACAAAGGTCATTCTATTTCGTCGGATAAACGGAGATATGGCAGAAGTACGTCCGTTGAATCTCCACAATGTAAAGAAGCACGCAGATCTCGAGCGCGATACTGAGTTGGAACCGGGAGACATGTTGCTCGTGACAAGAAACAAATTGGAGCATCTCTCACGCTTCATGAAAGCCTCAAATTTAGGCGTGTATTTCAACCCTTTCCCAGCCTTGCCTTAGAGCAAGATTCAAGTTTCTTTCAGGCTTGGGACGCGCGCAAGTTGCCGAGCGATGGCCAAACTGCGCTTGAAAATAGAAAAACCTGGAGTACTATATGCAGCCCCAATTGCAGTCGGAGGATCGAGGAGAAGTTAGCCTCAAATTAGTAACACCGTTTGACTTCGGTGAAGCAGCAGGTACGACTACATTGCGTATGCGGCCCAGCGTTGCGCAGGGAATTGCAGGACACGTATCTGGAATTGTGGATCTGGCTTTATTAAGTCTCATACTCATTGAATTTGCATTGTGGGCAGGCGGAGTCAAGTACATTGGAAACCCGGTCCAGTTACTCTCAGCGAGAATGACTGTCGGCCATCTCTTTGTTCTGGCATTTTGCTGGATGATTTGGCGGACTATCTTTCACCACTGCGGGCTCTACTCCTGGCAGCATATTCAATCTGCAAAAGGAGTAGTCGGCCGGGTGATCGTAGCCACTGCTGTTTCATCTCTCGTCGCCGGCCAGGTGATCGCATCCCAATGGCATCACGGGCACTTTCTGCGCATTGCGCTGTATTTCTGGCTCGCGTCCACGTGCTGTGCACTCACTTCTCGCGCGGTGATTGGATCATTTCAACTCTACGTGAGACCTCACCTTCGCCGCACACGAAACGCCGTGATTGTGGGTGGTGGAGAGCGTGCTGCACGAGCGTGCGAGGAACTCCGAGTCCATACGGAGTGGGATTATCGTGTCCTCGGCTTTGTTGACTCCACCATGACGGAAGATCCCGAGTTGAACGAAAAAATTCTCGGAAGGATCAGCGATCTCGAAGACATTCTAATGCGAGAAGTCGTTGATGAAGTTATCGTAGCGCTGTCAATAAAGTCTCACTACTCCACGATTGAGCGAGTGATTGCTGTATGTGAGCGCGTCGGAGTCCAGGTCCAATATTGCGAGGACCTGTTTGATGTGTCGTGGTCCGGGCACTGCCATGTCGGCGATTTAGAGCAGCGGCGAATCGTACTGAAGATGGTCCGTGAAGACTATCGCCATCGAATCAAGAGGGTCTTGGATATCGCGGGCGCCTTATTCGGCCTCGTTCTGTGCTTGCCCCTATTCATCGTTGTGGGAATTCTTATCAAGGCCACGAGCAAAGGTCCCATCATTTTCAAGCAGGAACGTTACGGGCTTGGCAAGCGGATATTCCGCATTTATAAGTTCCGCACGATGGTCGAGAACGCCGAAGCCGCGCAAGCCGCGCTTGAACAAATGAACGAGAACAGCGGTCCGGTATTCAAGATCTTCAAAGATCCACGAGTTACTCCGATTGGCCGCTTCCTCCGTAAGACGTCGATCGACGAGTTACCCCAGTTGTTCAACGTTTTAAAGGGAGAGATGTCTTTCGTTGGCCCGCGGCCACTGAATATGCGTGACGTCGGCCGGTTCTCCGAATCGTGGTTGATGCGACGTTTCAGCGTCAAGCCAGGCCTCACCTGCCTGTGGCAGGTGAGCGGCCGAAGCAACGTGAGCTTCGATCGCTGGATCGCGCTGGATCTGCATTACATCGATCATTGGTCATTGCAAATGGATCTCAAGATTCTCGCCATGACCATTCCTGCAGTCCTGCGCGGGACGGGGGCGGCATGACGCGATCGCAAAAGATGCGGATCTTGTATGTGAACCATACGGCCAATGTGAGCGGAGCAGAACGCGTCCTCTTGGACATGTTTACGGGGCTTGACCGAAATCGGTACGAGCCCATGTTGCTTTGTCCGAGTGACGGCCGACTTCAGACAGAAGTTCGCACGCTTGGTGTTCCGTGCAAACCGCTGCCCCCCGTGACCGCTCGATTCTCCTTGCGCCCTGAACGTTTGTTTCGCGCATTAACGTCGATGTGCAAAGCGGTGTTCGCGCTTCGCACGCAAATCCACGAGCTGAAACCTGATCTGGTGCACGCGAATACGACTCGCTCGGGAATCATGGCAACCGTCGCCACGGCCGGGACGAGTGTGCCAGTAGTGTGGCACGTGCACGACATCCTTCCAAACCACCCGCTGAGCACAGTCATTCGAGTGATTGCTCGTTTATCCACCAGAACACATATCGTCGCGGTGTCACACGCGACTGCCCGTGCATTCTGTGGATCACTGGATTTGCAGGAACGAGTGCGAACGATTCATAACGGTGTGGATCTGAGTAGATTTCCGCTAAAGTCCGACTCAGCTTCAGCATTTCGGGCGCAATTTGGAATTCCGAAAAATGCCTTTCTCGTTTGCGCTGTCGGCCAGATATGTGAACGCAAGGGCCTTGATGAATTGGTGGACGCCTTTCAAAGAATCTGCAAGAGCGCTCCCCAGATGCATCTGGCAATTGTAGGGACAGTGGTTTTCAAACATGAGGAACGGTACTTTCAAAGGTTGCGCGAAATGGCGACCAAAACAATGGGTTCCGATCGAATTCACTTTACCGGCGAGCTGTCCAATGTTCCGGAAGTGCTACAGGCATCGGATTTGCTTGTTCTGAATTCACGGCAGGAACCCTTTGGATTGGTGCTGGTTGAGGCAATGTCGAGCGGTACACCCGTATTAGCTTCGCGGGTCGGCGGAATCCCGGAAATTGTGACTGATCAGGTAAACGGATGGCTGGTTGAGAAAGGTGATTCAGTAGAGTTAGCTTCCAAACTTCTCAGTCTCTCCCTGGATCGAAACACATTGTTCCATGTTGCTGAGGTGGCACATCAAGTTACGTGTCCGCAATTTTCACTGCAGCGCTTCCATGACAACCTCGCGCGTCTGTACTCGGAGTTCGATTCGGAGCAAGTCTTGAGCTACGACTCATCTGCCAAGTTGGCATTTTCTGAAGATGGAAGATCATAAGGAGATCTCATGCCAAAAATCGCGGTCTTTCAGGATTATCTCGCTCAACACGGAGGCGCGGAGCGCGTCACCGAAGCCATTCACCAGGCATTGCCAGAGGCGGATCTTTGCTCGACGCTCGTAGTGCCTGAGAAGATGTCGGCGTATCTCGGTCAATTGGATACCAAAACAACGTGGATGCAAATGCTGCCGGCCAAGGCAAAACTATTCCGTCATTATTTTCTTTTCTATCCAATGGCCGTGGAGTCAGCACGTCTGGAGAACTACGATCTGGTGGTCTCAAGCTGCTGTGGCTATGCGAAGGGAGTAAAGCGCGGTCCAAATGCCGTTCATGTTTGCTACTGCCACAATCCGATGCGCTGGGTCTGGCGTTTTCCGGAGTACATGGCTCGAGAGAAATTCAGTTCACCTACGAAAATCGCTTTGCGGGTCATGGTTGAAGGGCTTAAGCAGTGGGAGCTTCGTGCTTCAACGCGGCCCGATTACTACATTGCTAATTCGCACATCGTTGCCAAGCGACTTAAAGCCGCATTCGGCGTTGACGCAACCGTTATCGAACCTCCGATTGTTACTTCCAGGTTTTCGATTGGTAAAAAGGTAGAAGACTACTACCTGATACTGTCTCGACTCGTTCCGTACAAGAGGATCGATCTGGCCGTTGAGGCTTGCACAAAGACGGGGCGCCGCTTGGTCGTTATTGGTGATGGTCCTGATCGGCAACGCCTTACCGAACTTGCTGGTCCGACTGTATCGTTCCTCGGGCGTCAACCAGATAGTGAAGTCAATCGCCTTGCCAGCCAGTGCCGTGCTCTGATCTTCCCCGGTGAAGAAGACTTCGGAATGGCTCCTCTGGAAATCAATGCGGCCGGTCGGCCGGTTGTTGCCTACGGTGCAGGGGGAGCTACCGAAACTGTCATCGAGGGAATGAATGGCGTACTCTTTCCCGAGCAAAAAACGGAATCCCTGATCGAAGCACTAGAAGAATTCGAAAGTCAAGATTGGGACCCTGTAGCTATTCGGAGACATGCACTCAAGTACGACATAAATGTATTCCAGGAGCGATTCTTAAACTTTTTAAGTCGCGTATCACCAGTCATGCAGGACGTCTATGCGCTCCAGCGGAGGGCGGGATGAACTCAGTGCAGGTGAATGTACCTGCTGGTGAGCACGGCGGCACTGTGGAGGAACCGCGGCACGGATTCCGGGCAGTCGTACAATCAGTAGCGAGCAAAGCAGCCATTCTGGGTCTCCAAGCCGGAACCGGCATTCTTACCGCGCGCATGCTGAAGCCTGAGGGTCGCGGCGAACTTGCGGCCATGATTCTTTGGCCGCTCTTCATTGCAAGCCTTACGACGCTCGGAGTACCAAGTGCACTTATTTACCACCTGCGTCACAACCCCGAAAAGAAGACAAATTTAGTCACGAATTCCTTCATTATGGCGACAGTAATGGGCATCATAAGCTCCGTCGTAACCGCATTCATCTTGCCATTTTGGTTGCACCAATACTCGCCGACCATTGTTCGATTTGCTGAGGCATTCCTGGTAACCGTTCCACTTTGTTCAGTTACTCTTGCCGGACGAGCGGCGCTCGAGGCAGAGCACGATTTTGCAGGCTCGAATGCAATTCAGATACTCACGCCATTATCAACATTGATTGTGCTGGTTGGGCTTCTGGTGCTGCACAAACTGGACTCATATAGCGCCGCGATCGCATATATCTTTGCGGCATTGCCATCGTTTTGGCTGATGGTTCTTAGAATTCGCCGTGCGGGAATCTCAGTTGGGCGAATCCGAGTTCCCGTTGCAAAGCAACTGCTTAGTTACGGTGTTCGTTCCTACGGCGTCGACCTGCTTGGCACCTTGGCTCTCCAAGTTGACCAGGTTCTTGTAGTCAGCCTGCTGAGCGCGAGCGCTATGGGCTCCTACGTGGTGGTGCTCAGTCTTTCACGCATGCTGAATGTGTTTCAAACATCCGTGGTTATGGTGCTCTTCCCGAAAGCGGCAGGTCATTCGAAGGCTGAGGTGCTCGCAATGACAGGGAGGGCAGTTCGGATCAGTGGCTTTGCAACCGCGATTTGTGGTCTGCTGGTCTGCCTCGCCGGCCCTGCGCTCCTCGGTGTGTTGTACGGCGCGGAATATGAAGCTGCGTCGGGCGCTCTAAGAATTCTTGTCCTTGAAGCGACTCTTTCAGGTGTTGTCTTTGTTCTGGCACAGGCATTCATGGCGCTTGATCATCCGGGCGTAGTTACAATCCTGCAGGCTCTTGGATTGTCGTTGAGCGTGCCACTGATGTTTTGGTTGATCCCGATCTATGGAATCTACGGAGCTGCGATATCGCTACTGGCATCCACAATAGCGCGGCTTCTATTTGTATGCATTGGGTTCAAATTGTTTTTGAATACGAGTGCTCCGAACCTGCTTCCGGAGTGGCGCGATATCAGATTCCTTTCCGGAGCGATTCTTGAAATCTGCAGGGAGCGTGCTTTATGACGACGAGTACTTATCCACGCCCGCTCGAGTTTGCGCCGAGCCAACGTCAGAATCAACATAAGTTGCAGACGCACGGCGCCATTGCGGTGCTGATTGCGATTCCAACGCTTTGCATGCTGGCAAATCAAGCCGGTATATTGCGACTTGTATTTCCACTCTTGAGTGTGGGTGTCGGGGCGATTCTACTTTGGCGCTCGAAGCCTCTTTACGTCGGAATGGTCTTCTGGTTGTGGTTCATCACGTCATTTGTCTCGCGCATGGCGGACTACCAGGGCGGATGGACTCCCACAAGTCCTGTCGCGCTTGCGCCATACGCTGCAGCGGCATTGTCCGGCATACCTCTTCTTGCCTCGTTTCAGCGGCTCGCTTCCTGGAAGAAGCTTCCCTATATTTGCGCTCTCGCGGCAATTCTCTACGGGTTCATCTTAGGAGTGGTTTATCTCCCGCTTTTCAACGTTCTTCGCTCACTAGTGAACTGGGTGGTCCCGGTTATCTTCGGATTGTTTATTTATGAGAACAAGAACTTGTACTTTGAATTTCGCAGGGTGATTGAGAAGGTCTTCCTATATGGCATCTTGATCACCGGAGTTTATGGTATCTATCAGTTCTTCGGATTGCCTGATTGGGATCGGGCATGGATGCTGAACGTGCAAATGAATTCGTTCGGTGAAATTGATCCGATGAAAACCCGCGCCTTCAGCACTATGAACGCGCCTGCCATCTACGCGGCTGTTACAGCTTGCGGACTTTTTGTGCTTCTTAATACAAAAGGTAAGCTTCGGCTCCTTTCATCTGCTGCGGGGTTCATCGGGTTAATCCTGACACTGAGCCG
>Ga0157374_10001487_pt1 | contig 19784 bp, 17 predicted proteins | sample M25metaG_FD_115308 | JGI IMG/M metagenome (GOLD analysis project Ga0157374, IMG submission 115308) | Miscanthus rhizosphere microbial communities from Kellogg Biological Station, Michigan, USA - M2-5 metaG | ecosystem: Host-associated > Plants > Roots > Rhizosphere > Soil | place: USA: Michigan... | reverse complement strand
GCTCGCCGGTCTATGGGCCGATTGCAATTTACCCAACGACTTTAATCTAATCGCCGTCGGTGGTTATGGCCGCGGCGAGTTATATCCGTACTCCGATGTGGATGTGCTGATATTGCTTCCCGATTCAGTCGCGAAAGAGCTTCATCGCACACTAGAACAATTCGTCCAACTGCTGTGGGATTGCGGCTTGGAAGTCGGCACCAGTGTGCGCAATATTGCCGAGTGCATGGAAGAAGCCGATCGCGATATCACCGTCATGACTACGTTGCTGGAAGCGCGTCTCATCGCCGGTGACGGCAAACTGTTCGCTTCACTTGAAGAAGCAGTCAAACATCATCTCGATGTGCCCACCTTCTTCCAAGCCAAAGTAGCGGAATTGCATGCACGCCATGCCCGTTTTCAAGATACGGCTTACAACCTAGAACCCAATATCAAAGAAAGCCCAGGCGGTCTGCGCGACTTGCAAGTCATTCTTTGGATTGCCCGCGCCGCAGGCTTAGGAAAACACTGGCGCGATCTCGTTGCACGCAAACTCATAAGCCCATTGGAAGCAGCGCAAGCCGAAAGACGCGAGCAAATGCTCCAGAACCTGCGCATTCGATTGCACTATTTAGCGACTCGGCGCGAAGACCGATTGATATTCGATTATCAAACCGCGCTAGCGGGAGAACTGCATCTTGTCGCCCACGCCAACCGCCGGCCGAGCGAACGATTGATGCAAGCGTTCTATCGAACGGCAAAAGCGATCCGGCAGTTGAATACCATCGTTTTGCAAAATCTATCGGTACAGATTTTATTCAAACCGGATTCGCCGACGACGCCGATCAACAACGATTTCGAAGTACGTAATAATCTGCTCGAAGCGCGCAGTGAAAACCTATACCAGGATCGCCCGTCGGCCATTCTAGAAACCTTTTTGCTGCTCCAACAACATACGGACGTGGAAGACATCGGTGCATCGACCCTGCGTTCACTGTGGCGCGCAAAGGCGAAGATCAATAGCAATTTCCGCCGCGATCGGAATAATCAAGATTTATTCATGGCCATATTGCGCCAGCCCGAACGGGTCACGTATGTGCTGAGACGAATGAATCAGTACAGCATTCTCGGCCGCTATATCCCCGCCTTCGGCCGCATCGTCGGCCAAATGCAGCATGATCTCTTTCATGTTTATACGGTCGATGCGCATATCTTGATGGTGGTGAGAAATCTGCGCCGTCTGTTAAACCCGCGCTTTGCCGACGAATATCCGTTTTGTACTGAACTGATCCGCGAGTTCGAACGATCTGAAGTGCTCCTCATCGCCGCGCTCTTTCACGATATAGCCAAAGGCCGTGGCGGCGATCATTCCCAGTTAGGCACTGTGGATGCTCGACGTTTTTGCCGCACGCATCATGTTTCCGAAGACGATATGGAGCTAGTGTGCTGGTTGGTGGAACATCATCTTTACATGTCATCGGTTGCGCAAAAACAAGACCTCTCCGATCCGGACGTAGTTAACGCGTTCGCAAAAAAAGTCGGCAACGAACGGCGTCTTGTTGCGCTCTATCTGCTCACCGTCGCCGATATTCGCGGCACCAGTCCTAAAGTATGGAATGGGTGGAAGGCCAAATTGCTGGAAGATCTTTTTCGCATGACAAGGCGGGTATTGCGCGACGGCGGCGCTGACATGACCGTCGACATTCAAGCGAAACAACAAGAGGCGTTGCGCATTATGCGTCATCACGCCATGGCGGAATCGGCCCATGAACCATTGTGGGCAAAGCTGGATGAAACTTATTTCCAACGCTTCGATGCTATCGATATCGCCTGGCAAGCGCGCACGTTGGTACGCAAAGTAGACAGCAAAGAAGCCATCGTCAAAGCACGCATATCGCCGGTAGGCGAAGGCATGCAGGTATTGATTTATTCGCCGGACCAAGAAGCATTGTTCGCTCGCATATGCTGTTTCTTTTCTCGCACAGAATACGATATCGTCGATGCAAAAATTTACACCACGAGTCACGGTTATGCGCTGGATAGCTTTCAGATCCTGGATGAAAACCGCAAGTCGTCCGAGTATCGCGATTTATTGAATTACATCGAGTACGAATTAGCGGAACGCATCAATAACAATATGCCGCCGGAACCGCCGGTAAAAACGCGCATGTCGAGACGGCTCAAGCATTTTCCTATTGAACCGGAACTCGATATCGAACAGGATGAAAAAGGCCGTTATTATCGTTTATCGTTCGTCGCCGGCGATCGACCGGGCCTCTTGTCGGCGGTGGCGCGCACATTATTGGAACACAATGTCAGTCTGCATTCAGCGAAGATTACTACGCTTGGGGAACGCGCCGAAGACGTGTTTCAGGTCAGTGGCAAGGTTTTCGAAAATCCAGAGACATTAGCGGCATTACGGGAGAAGTTGTTAGTTAGTTTGAAAACATAGTTTAGTTATGAATTCACAGGCATCGTTTCAAAAACGAAACAATGTCTGTGAATCCCACAATTTATCGCCTCACCACCAGTGCTTGTAGTCCGGGCTACGCCGCACAGGGCTAATCCGGACTACCGATAAAATAAGCATCACTTCTTAATTATAAAAGAGACTTGCCACTATTCATTTCGTATTTAACGCAGGAGTAAATACCCGATAATTAAAAGAAGCAGAATAATAAAAACAGCCGCGATGCCTCCGAATTTTTTTATCCAAGGGGAGTGAATTCCCCTAGGCTGATCGTATACTCCAATCGTTTTCTGCTTAGCATCGCCAGCCGGTGATTCTTGAGCATCCGTTTTTCCCGGCCCAGCGTGCGGGGCAGTCGTATAAATCTTAGCCATAAAAATTCCCAATCCAAAAATGCAACGGTCGCGGCGCAATGCCGGGTTATGGAATGCCTATTTACTATGCGGCACGCCGCTCTACGCCGGTATAGCCGATACCGCTGGATCTACGCCGTTCAGGGCCAGTATAAAAACTCTGATTGGCTGCTGTGCCGCGACCGGTCATCGCTTCGCCACCTGCCTGTTCCACTTCCACATTAGTTTCGCGCAAGGTATCTCGCACGGTTTCTTGCCGCTCGGTCGCTTGCTTGCTAACTACCACCTCTTCGACTACTCGCGCTTGCTTAGCAACCACCGGCTCTTCCGCCGTTTCGCGAACTTCTATGGTCTGTTCGGTAAAGGCCTGTTCATCGTCTGCGGTTATCGGTCGATTGACAGGGCGTCGTTCAACATTCGCATGCTCTTCACGCAAATTAACCGTTTCCTCCACTGGCCTCTCGGTTACGTGGCTATACACTCTGACGCCGCCACGCTCCACTTGCCGCTTACCGACCTGTAACTCTTCCTTCATCACCGGTAAAACTTGCTCGTCTTCACTGCCCTGGGTTTGCATGCGTTGTTGCGAACCTTGCTGAAAATCTTGCTCACTTCCTATAGGGGAACCGGACCAGCCGCTGGAGCGCCATTGCTCAGCCCGCTCATCGATATCGATTGCGCCGTACATGCGCATAGTTTCCGCCGCCTTATCAGCCATGTCGTCATTGTCGACGGTGACCGTTACCAAGGCTCCACCGCGCCGCACACCTTCCGCGTAGTAATGCACTTCATTTTCCGGCACACCCATATTGGTAAGAGCACCAATGCCGCCACCAGCTACTGCACCGACACCCGCTCCAGCCAATGCGGCAGCAATCGGCCCCGCTGCTATGATAGGCCCGATGCCAGGAATTGGTATCGCAGCGATGCCAACTAAAAGACCGGCGACACCGCCCAACGCAGCGCCGGTACCGGCGCCTTTCAATGCGCCTGAGGCCATTTCTCCACCGCTTTCACCGATAGATCCTCCTGCGGTTTCGTTTCCCTGACCACTCGCCATAAGGCCGATATCGTTTTTGCTAAAGCCGCTATCCATCAAATCCCGCACAACGTTTTGCGCTTCTTCCGGTGTATCCATAAGACCAATTACTGTTTTTGCCATGATTACTCTCCTATATCTGAAAAATGACAAGTCACTCCATCAGTTATTGGAATTTTTTGAATTCTCCTCGCGTTCGATAATCGCTTCTTCGCTACGCAATGCAACCTGTTGTATATGTCGGGTTTTTGTCATGCGTTTGCTGATACGAAGCTCTTCTTTTAGCATCCACCGCTTTTGTACGACTAATATTTCTTCAAGTATCGGTACGATCAAAACATCGCCGTCGTAATGGGTTTCAACCGGGTGATCGATAATGCGATTGATAGTGACACGCTCGACACTTGCCGTTGTTTGATGCAGCGGTTGGTTAATTGTCTCTTCGTGCTCATGAATTGTTTTTCTAACGCGGACAACACCCGTATCGACTTGCTTCTTGTCCACTGCGATCTCTTCGTTTACCAACGGAATAGTGACCGTCGAATTAAGATCTTTTTGGGCGGCGCTAGTTTCGTTAATACTTTTTTCTGACTGCGACATTTTCGTCTCTACTGACAAATAGAAAGTGATGACTGCACTTCATTAACTCTTAGAAGAAGCAGAGCAAATTAGATGCCAGTCTGAACGATGTAAAAATAAACAACGGGAAGAAAATTAGATAAGAGCGGGTTCGATAAACTCCAAATCCGCCAATAAATAAAAGAGGGAAATCAGATTGCATCGACAATCGTTGATGCCGACGCCTATGAACCTAGACAGGCTACTAATGGTTGGTCAATCGTCCGCTATGTCAGTATTGGGAAACAACACTGAAGTAGAACCAATCGTAATTTGAAAAGTTTGCGGCGAATGATACCGCGCACTTGATCGAGCAGGCATGAAGGGTCTTCAGAAATATCCGGTTTATCCTGATAATTGACATCTCAGGAAGACTCAACATGCTTCGAAGATTGAAAATATTCCAACAGGCCCGAGTAGGGCGCATTAACCAGCGGGTAATGTGCCGCATGTGAATAAGTCGCGACGCTTAATATTTCACACCGAATAAGAGTTATTTGGCAACAATGCCGCAGTGTTTCCTTCGACATCGACAGCCGCTTCGCTCCCTCCTCAATCGTTAACTTCTCCGTTTCAATTAACTGAACCGCTTGTTCTCTAAATTCTTGCGTATACATCGATTTCGGTACTCTCTGCATTTCATCTTCCGTTTCAATAACAGTTTACTAAACGTCGGACTCCAGTTTTTTCAACCGACCATCAGTTCAAGCCGATGGAATACATAAAGAACCTTCACCATTACCGATATCTCGCTATATTGCGCTTGCTATAAAATGCACAATCTGCCATTTCTATTTGACTGACAGCAGATATTTGAATTCCGTTGAAACAGTAAGCTTAGAGTGGATTTACTATCAATCTTTGATGATGAAGAACTACGCGAAACGCGTCGATAGACCAGAACAGGTTCGCTAAACACCGAACCAATCAGCAATGAAAAAAGAAAAAGCGAATTAGCCTAGCGGTCATTAAAGACCGACAACAGCTACGCCATTTATCTCCGGTCAATCATCCCCAATACCCGAATTCGGAAACAACACCGAAGTAAACCCAAACTTGCTGAAATCACGAATACGCATCGGATACAAAATCCCGAGCAAGTGATCGCATTCATGCTGTACCACTCGCGCATGAAATCCATCGACCTCTCGATCAATAGCTTTACCGAATTGATCGAACCCAGTGTAGCGAATGCGCGCATAACGCGGCACGACTCCCCGTAGTCCCGGCACGGAAAGACAGCCTTCCCAGCCATCTTCTTCATCGTTGCCGATCGGTGTGATCTGCGGATTGATCAATACCGTATAAGGAACTTCTTCCGCAGTGGGATAACGCGGATTACTTTGGAATCCGAAAATCACCACTTGTTTGGATATGCCGATTTGCGGCGCGGCAAGGCCGGCGCCGCTCAGTGCATTCATGGTGTCGTGCATGTCTTCCAACAGCACGTTCAACTCCGGTGTATCGAACTTAGTTACCGGTTGAGCGACCTGCAACAAAATCGGGTCGCCCATTTTCAATACGGTTCTAATTGCCATCCGCCATTACCACTTTTTCCAAGATTTTATGTACCTTGTTAATGCCGGCATCGAGAACATCGTAGGTTTCCTCGAGTTTGATAGCCACGGAACTGGTGCCGCGTCCTGCGGCATAGTTCGCTACCACGGCCAGCACCGCATATTTGAGGCCCATTTCTCGCGCTAGCGCCACTTCCGGCATACCTGTCATACCGACCATGGTTGCGCCGTCCTTTTCCAAGCGATTGATTTCGGCAGCGGTCTCCAGTCTAGGGCCTTGCGTACAAGCATATACACCACCGATAACAACCGCCTCATTGGCCTGCGCAGCCGCATCGATTAAACGCTGCCGCATACCTTCATCATAGGGGTAAGTAAAGTCGATGTGGGTTACGGGCTGTTCTGCGCCTTCAAAAAAAGTAGATTTCCGACCCCATGTGTAATCGATGATTTGCTCCGGAATCGCTAACGCTCCCGGCGGTAACGCGCTGTCGATGCCGCCGACCGAATTGACTGCGATAACTCGGTCTGCACCGGCGTTTTTTAATGCCCAGATGTTGGCGCGGTAATTTACTTCGTGCGGCGCCAGATGATGACCGTAGCCATGGCGCGCAAGGAAGACCAATTCATGATTCAGCATTTTGCCGAAAATCAATGCACCGGAAGGTTCGCCGTATGGTGTTCGCACAACTTGCCGGCGAACGATTTCCAGGTCGGTCAATTTGGTGAAGCCGGTGCCCCCGATGATAGCTAACATTTATTGATACCCATTTTTGAAGACCTATTACTAGATCTAAGTTATTAGAGATTGCCCGTCATAATGATCAGTCACATTAAATTGCATGGTGATTCTCTCCCCTTGAAGGAGAAGGAGTGTCGCTCTACGATTGTAGCGAGGATCGGCAATGTGTAATTCGAGAAGTGGCACTAATTACACTCGCTAATCCGAGTTACTACTCCGGCAATGCATAAATCGCCGGCAGGTTTCGCCAAACGCCTTGCACATCCATACCAAAACCGAAGACGAATCGATTCGGTACGGTTAGGCCAACAAAGTCAGCCTTAATCGGTTTACTTCTGCCGATATCTTTGTCGGCGAATACGACGCAATAGACCTCGCGCGCGCCCAGCTTCATCACCAAGTCGCGCGTTTCAGCCAGTGTACGTCCTTCGTCGAGAATATCGTCCAGTAACAGCACAATGCGTCCGTTGACGTTCTCGCGTGGCTTAATTTTCCAAATCAACTCGTCGCCGCGCTTCTGATGGCCATAACGAGTGGCGTGAATAGTATCGAAGTCGAGCGGAAAACGCAGCAATGGTAATAGCTGACCGGTGAATACCACAGCGCCGCCCATTACCGACAGGACAAGCGGCTGTTTATCGGAAAGCACGGCTTCGATTTCTCCCGCGACGCGGTGAACGGCGCGGTTTACTTCGTCGGCCGGGATAATGACATCGGCGGTATCGAGGATTCGTTGAGCTTCTTCTATAGTCAGCATGCGTGGTTATCCTCGTTTGAAATTTTCATAATGGTTTATTTGCCATACCCATGAGAAGCAGGGGTTTCGGACAGCATGCTTGCCGCCTGAGCGGCAGCCCGCCCGATGCAGCAAACTGTGCGCCCTGCAAGGGTGATAGGTTAAAACCGCGATCTTTAAACCCATCCCTATCCCAACCTTCCCCTTGAAAGGGAAGGCGCCTATTCATGGACTCAATCGGCCACGATTGTACGGCTGGGGTCTCTCCCGCTCGCGGGGAGTATCTCGGCCCAACAGGAAAACCGTCACAAACGCCGTAATAAAACTCAACCCAGTTTTTCTCGCGACGCTTTCAAATACGCCGCAAAATCGGTCCCTACCTCTTTATGCTTCAAGCCGTACTCTAAAGTCGCTTGCAAATAACCCAGCTTGTTACCGCAATCGTAACGTATTCCGTCGAAGGCGTAAGCGAGTATGCGTTCTTCCTCCAGCAATCGAGCGATGCCGTCGGTCAATTGCAATTCGCCACCGGCGCCTTCGGGAATTTGTTCCAGATGATGAAAGATGCGCGAGGTCAAAATATAACGTCCCACGACAGCCAAGGTCGAAGGCGCTGCTTCAGGCGCCGGCTTTTCGACGATGCCGGAGATCTTATGCAGCCGGTCGCCCATGGGTTCGCTAGCAACGATGCCATACTGGCTTGTGTTCTTTCGCGCGACATTCTGCACGCCGAGTACCGAGCTATGATGGGCTTCGAATACCCGTGTCATTTGCTGCATGACCGGTGGTTCGCCATCGATCAAATCATCGGCAAGAATCACCGCGAATGGACCATCTCCTACCAATTGCTTAGCGCATAGCACCGCATGTCCTAGTCCCCTCGCCTCGCCTTGTCTGATATAAACATAGGACAAACCCGCGGGGAGCAGACTGCGCACTTCTTCCAAAAGCTCGTGCTTTCCCTTCAATTCGAGTTCGGCTTCCAGTTCATAAGCTTTATCGAAATGATCTTCGATATTCCGCTTACCGCGCCCGGTGACGAAAATCATTTCGGTGATACCGGCCGCCGCCGCTTCTTCCACGGCGTATTGGATTAGCGGTTTATCGACGACCGGCAACATTTCCTTCGGGCTCGCCTTGGTGGCCGGAAGAAAGCGCGTGCCTAAACCTGCAACGGGAAATACTGCTTTGGTGACTTTGTTCATACGTCGCTCAATCCTTTCGTTCACTATCCAGCAATGCCAGCAACTTCTCCTCGTCGAGAATATCGATACCGAGTTCGACCGCTTTATCGTATTTGCTGCCCGGGTCGCTACCGGAGACGACGTAATCGGTTTTCTTCGAAACCGAGCCGCTGACCTTGCCGCCTGCCGCTTCGATTTTTTGCTTCGCCTCATCGCGGGAAAGCGTGGGCAATGTGCCGGTCAGCACGAAGGTTTTGCCGGTGAGTGCTCCGACGATTCTCGTCTTTCCTTCGCTTTCCGGCCATGTTACGCCGGCAGCGCGCAGTTGTTCGATGACTTCACGGTTATGAGATTCAGAAAAGAAACGAGCGATGGAAGCCGCGACAACCGGTCCCACGTCTTGTGTTTCTATCAACCGCGTTTCATCGGCTGCCATCAATGCATCGAGTTTGCCGAAATCGATAGCCAAGTCCCTCGCCGTCGCCTCGCCCACATGACGAATGCCGAGTGCGAAAATGAATCGCTGCAATGTCGTGCGTTTACTTTTTTCGATGGCAGCAACGAGATTGCTCGCCGACTTTTCGGCCATGCGCTCCAGTTCGGCAAATGCCGCGATACCGAGTTTGTACAAATCCGCAGGCGTATGGACGATGTGATGGTCCACTAGTTGATCGACCAATTTATCGCCAAGACCATCGATATCCATGGCTCGGCGTTGGGCAAAATGCAGCAATGCCTGCTTGCGCTGTGCCGGGCAATATAGTCCGCCGGTGCATCGCGCCGCCGCTTCGCCTTCTAAACGAATCACTGCCGATCCGCAAATCGGACAATGTTCGGGCGTTTTGAATATCGGCGCGCGATCGGGTGATTGATCGCTAACGACACGCAAGACTTCGGGAATCACATCACCGGCACGGCGCACGGCCACTTTATCGCCGATGCGAACGTCTTTGCGGTGTACTTCGTCTTCGTTATGTAAGGTCGCGTTAGTCACGGTCACACCGCCGACGAATATCGGTTCGAGCCGTGCCACCGGTGTGATGGCGCCGGTGCGTCCGACTTGCACATCGATGCCGACTAAGGTCGTGATTGCTTCTTCGGCGGGAAATTTATGCGCAATGGCAAAGCGCGGTGCGCGGGAAACAAAGCCCAGCGCTTCCTGCGCGGCGAGGTCATTCACCTTGTAGACAACGCCATCGATTTCATAGGGCAGCGTAGGCCGCTGTGCGCCGATGGAATGATAATAATCGAGCACACCGGTAGCGCCTTTAACGACGCGGACTTCGGGGCTAATTTTAAATTTCTGATCGCGCAGATACTCCATTTGACCAGCATGGGTACGCGGCAGCTTCGGTCCATCGACTGCGCCGACCCCATAAGCAAAAAAGGTCAAACGGCGCTGCGCCGTCAGTTTGGGATCGAGCTGACGTAATGAGCCAGCAGCAGCATTACGCGGATTGACGAATATTTTTTGTTCTTGCGCTCGCTGGCGTTCATTGAGTTCTTCGAAATCTTTTTTCGTCATCAGCACTTCGCCGCGCACTTCCAGCAAACCCTGGGCAGATATTCGCAACGGAACACTTGGAATCGTGCGCAAATTCGCAGTGACATCCTCGCCAGTGTAACCATCACCGCGAGTAGCGCCTTGAATCAATCTGCCATCTTGATAGGTCAACGTCACCGCGAGGCCATCGAACTTCGGTTCGCATGCGTATTCCACTTCGGCAACATCCAAACTCTCGCGTATACGCTTATCGAACGCGGCCACTTCTTCATCAGTGAACCCATTGTTAAGCGACAACATCGCAACACGATGCGTGACCGGCGGAAAATCCGTCAAGGCTTTAGCACCAACGCGCTGCGTGGGCGAATCGGGGCTCATTAATTCGGGATGGGCCGACTCAAGTTCCTGCAGCTCGCGAAACAAGCGATCGTACTCGGCGTCGGAAACCGTAGGATCGTCGAGAACGTAATAGCGATGATTATGCAGCTCGATAGCTTGCCGCAATTCCTCGGCTCGCATCGCCGGATCTTTTAACGCAGTCATCGGAGAATCTAATGAAAAGTTGCGAATAACAATCGACTGTCATTCTGAGCGCAACGAAGAATCTGCTTTTGTGCTGCGCGCAAAAAACCGAACAACAGACTCTTCGCCGCGACATTCCTCAGAATGACATTTACTTTATGGGCCCCTGGCTTACAGAGCATCACGAAAATAACCGCAATGCCACCGCATCACCGGCAGCGATACCGAATCCATCCATCTCGCGATAGATCACTTGCAATTGGCGACGAATCGAATCGGCACCGGAATCGGTCAGCGCTTTACCATTGTCGTCCACGACATTGCCGCCCAACGCGCCGGCGATTTGCCGACCGAGTTGCAACATTTGATCGAATGCATGTACGCCTTGAGCAACGCGCGGTACGTCGAGCAGCAATGTAATGCGGCGAGTGGTGATGTTTTTGACGAGATCAGGTGTGAAAGGACGCGGTTCGGAATTGCGAAGCGTGAACAGCAATGCGCCGTGCTCATCGTGGTATTGAAAAACACCCTCATTATTGAGCTTCATACCGGACGCCTCAGCCAACGCACGCAGTTTTGTGCCGGGCATCGCATGATCGTTCGCCACCAGATTGACGCCGATTTCCACATCCACATCGGCACAGAATTCATCAAGTTCAGTGGCGCGAGCGGTGGCGGACTCTTCCGTTTCCGTGTGCGCGTCGCCATCCAATTCAACGGCGAACTGTTTCACCAATGCGATAAAGCGAGAAATTTCCGCCTCTGTTGTCGGTCCGCGCCGATCGGCCAATTGCAACGCGAGTCTTAATTCGCCGTATTGTTGATTGTTCGCGATGTCAGTCCAACGACCAGCCGATAGACCTTCCCACCGAACCGATTTGGAGAAGGTCTGCGCCCGCACCATCAATGCCTTGACGCGATCGCTGGCTAGGGGCGGATTCACTTGAAGAACGCCGATCAAATCGATCGCTTCATCGATCAGCAAACGGGACTTCGCTGGTTCGACCGGCGATTCATCGGCTGAAACGGCCACCGGCTCATCATCCTCATCGGGCAACGCCATGCCTCGCGCGACAACGGCTTCATGATGATGAGGATGAGCAGCATTGGTCGCAGCCTGACCAACCTCAACAGCCGCATAGGTGGTCTGCAACGAAGGTTCGATGCGCTCGTCGCCACCCTTGTTACCGGGCGTGGCGAATAGAACATCCTGCTGCTCGCCGCGAAACATTTTCTCCGTTTGCTTGCGATACTTACGCTCTTGCCAATAATTGAAGAGAAACACCGCGACGATAAATATTAGCCCCACGATGAGCAGGCTTAAGTGCAATTCGCTCATTGTCTGTTTTTGTCCTTAAAATTAAGCAGCCACGGCAACGCGACCATCTTTCAACTTGATGGCCTCATCGATATCTACTGCAACTACACGGGAAACACCTTGCTCCTGCATGGTAATGCCGATCAATTGTTCAGCCATCTCCATAGTGATTTTATTATGGCTGATATACAGGAACTGAGTTTCGGTTGCCATTTTCTTCACTAGCGAACACAAACGCTCGGTATTCGGATCATCCAAGGGCGCATCCACTTCGTCCAATAAACAGAATGGCGCCGGATTCAAACGGAACAGTGAAAATACCAGCGATAACGCAGTCAACGCTTTCTCTCCGCCGGACAGCAAATGAATCGACGCATTCTTTTTACCGGGCGGCTGCGCCATCACCGTTAAACCGGCATCGAGAATTTCGTCGCCGGTCAACGTCAAACTGGCGTTGCCTCCACCGAACAAGCTCGGAAATAGTTCGGAGAAATTGCGGTTGACCGTATCGTAAGTGGATTGCAGAAGCTCGCGCGTTTCGCGGTCGATACGCTTGATGGCCGACTCCAACGTCTCGACCGCCTCGCGCAAATCGGTTGCTTGCGCATCGAGATATGTTCGTCGTTCACGGCTCGCATTGAGTTCTTCCAATGCGGCAAGGTTCACTGCGCCCAATGCCGTAATTTCTTCGGTCACCCGATTGATATCGTTCTGCAACCCGGTGGAACGACGCTTTTCGATCAACTCAGCTAACACAGCAAGATCCGCTTGAGCTTCTTGCAATTGCTGTTCGAATTGCTCGTAAGTAATCCGCGCTTCTTGTTCTTTAAAACGCAACTCGGTGATTTTTTCCTTCAATGGCTCGACGCCATGTTCGACGCTAAGCTTGGACTCTTCGATTTGCCGCAGTTGGGTCGTTAAATCTTCCAACCGCTGCCGCGCTGCGCCAAGCGCTTTCTCGCGCGCTTCGCGAAGTTCCAATGCTTGCTGCAAGCCGGAAGAGGAAGGACCCTCATCCACTTTGGCTAGTTCAGCGGTCAGCTCCGCTTGCAATGCAGTCAACTCGGCGATGCGGGTTTCCACGTTGCGCGCCAGTGCTTCGGTGGATTGAATTTTATCGGCACAGGTTTTTGTTTGGAAATGGGCTTCCTGCAATGCCCGTTCGGCAGCTTGCGCTTCGTTGCGTTTACTCACCAGTTCCACATCCAATGCACGTAACTCGGCGCGCACGGCTTCTTCCGCTTCGATCAATACTTCTATCCGCTCGGCGCCCTGCTCCATGTTGAATTGGGCTTCGCGCAGTTCGATCTGCTCTCTTTCTTCGTCGGCTTTAATCGTCGCCAATTCTTCGCGAATCTGTGCCGATCGCCCCGCCACTTGCTGAGCGCGCTCGCTGGCTTTCACGTAATTGATTTGCATGGAATGGGCTCTGTCGCGTAAGCCCGTCATCTCGCCGCGCAGTGCGCGAATATCATTACGCTCGCGCTCCAATTGGGCGTTGAGTTCGACGATCTGCTGTTTGAATACGTCGACCTGTTCTTCGATCTCCGGCAATTGCCCTTTCAATTCGTCGATCTCGCGCTGCCGTTGCAGCACGCCATGCAATTCCGATTGCGGTCCGTAGAACAACATGCCGCCATGGGTATATACATGGCCTTGCTTGCTTACCAACAGCGCGCCTGCGGGCAAGTTACGCACGGCGGCAAGGCCATCAACACCATCATCTAGCGCGTAGACCTGAGCTAGCGTTGCGCGAATAAAACTTTCAGTATGGGAATCACGTCCCGTTACTTGCGCTGCCAACAGCGTCATGCCTGCCGGCGCCACGATTGCAGGCACATCGGTAGCGGCCGCATAAAAAGCAACAGTGCCGGGCGGCGGATCGGTCATGTATTGCGCAGCGGCGCTAAGGTCATTCAACTCGATAGCATTAAGGCGAGCGCCGAGCACGCTTTCCAATGCATCCTCCCAACCGGGCGTAACAGTCAACTTTTGCCATAACCGGCCGGCTTCATTCAGACCATGCCGCGATAACCATGCGGCGACTTTCTGGTTATTGTCGAGCCGATGTTGCTGCGTAGTCAGCGCACTGAGATGCGCTTCCAATCGAGCGAGCCGATTTGCCGCGTCTTGCTCCGAGCGTGTTAGTTCGGTGCGTTTGTTCTCGATGATCGGCAGCGATGCTTCTTTCGACTGCAAAGTTTCTTCGATTTCAGCAAGCTGATTTCGTACTTCTTCCAATGCCAGCGCCATCTCTTCGATTTCGCCTTCTTCAGGCGCGGCAAGCGACATCTTTTCCTGATTCAACCGATTGCGCCGCTGCTCGAATTGAGAAATGATTTTCAATGCGTGCGACTCGCGCGCCTCTTCTACACTCTGGGCCTGCTCGGCCTGGGAAACAGCACGCTGCGCTTCGGCTAAACGAGCCTGGGCATCGCGCACTTTCTGTTCCGCATCGGGCAATTTAGCTCGCGCTTCCTCCAGCGCCGCATCGCGCATTGCCACGCTTTCCTCGGCACGGGCCAGTTCTTCATGCCAGCGGGCAAGTTCGGCAGCGCCGTTGTCGCGGTTAGCGCCGGTATCGGCAAGTTGCTGAGTGGCTTGCGCCAGTTGATGTTCGATGCGCCGGCGGTTATCGCGCAAATAGGCGAGTTCCTGCTCCAGCCGAGAAACGTCCGAGTTAGCCGCATAGAGTTCGCCCTGGGCATTATGCAATGCGTCGGAGGCTGCGTAGTGCTCCTGGCGCGTCGTTTCTATGCCGGCTTCGTTTTCCCGAAGCAACGCATTCTGCGCTTCCAGTTGAATACCAAGCTTTTCAATGTCGCGAGCATAACGCTCGCGGGCTTGCTGCGCATCACGGCGGCGGGAAAAAGCCAGCAGGTTTTGCGTAATCGCCAGTTCAGCCTGCAATGCGTTGTACTTCTCGGCGACCACCGCCTGGCCTTCGAGCTTTTCAAGCTGCTGGCCCAACTCACGCAAAATGTCATCGACACGGGTGAGGTTGTCGCGCGTATCGGACAACCGTGACTCGGTTTCCTTACGCCGCTCTTTGTATTTCGATACACCGGCCGCTTCTTCGAGGAACACTCGGAGTTCTTCGGGTTTCGCCTCGATAATGCGGGAGATCATGCCCTGCTCGATGATCGCGTAAGCACGCGGACCAAGGCCGGTTCCCATGAAAATGTCTTGCACATCGCGGCGTCTGACATGCTGGCCATTGATGAAATAGGATGACTCTCCCTGGCGAGTCAGCACGCGCTTGACGGAAATCTCCGCGTATTGCGACCACTGGCCGGCGGCACGCCCCAAACTGTTGTCGAACATCAATTCGACGCTGGCACGGGAAACGGGCTTGCGATTGCCGGAGCCGTTGAAAATCACGTCCTCCATCTTTTCGCCGCGCAAATGCTGCGCCCGAGACTCGCCGAGCACCCAGCGAACCGCGTCGATGACGTTGGACTTGCCGCAACCATTCGGCCCCACGACGCCGACCAGTTGGCCGGGCACAGGAATGGTCATTGGCTCCACGAAAGATTTGAAGCCGGAAAGCTTAATATGAGTGAGGCGCAATTTGGTTTCGAGCTGTCAGTGATTCGTGAAGTGCCGAAAAACGCGGGAGACTGCTTATTCGTACGAGCCTTGCGGCGCAGCCCCTGCTTCGGCGACCCGGTAGTTTAGAGCGGATTTACGATGAATGCACGGTCCATGCCCCGTGAGAATAAGCATTCATATAAAATCGCGATTTTACCTGATTTGCGATAGTCACCCCAATGCCAGCCCAACCTTCTCGCCAGCTCGAAACATTCGACAACCCCGCACCACAGCGCGATTTCCATATTCACATGGAAATTCCGGAGTTTACCTGTCTTTGCCCCAAAACCGGTCAGCCGGATTTCGCCACATTGTTTCTCGACTATATTGCCGATAAGTCCTGTGTCGAACTGAAAAGTCTGAAGCTATATATATGGTCTTTCCGCAACGAAGGCGCTTTTCATGAAGCGGTGACCAATTCAATACTGGATGACCTCGTGGCAGCGACGCAACCGCGATTCATGCGGCTTACCGCGAAGTTTTACGTGCGTGGCGGGATTTTCACTAATGTGGTGGCGGAATACCGCAAGCCGGGCTGGCAGCCGCAGCCATTGGTGGATTTAACTCAGTTTGCCCCGCAGTCGAATACCCGAGGCTAATATTTTTTAGTGGCTCGGTGACTTGATGTCGCGGACACGACTTTCGCTCGCCCGCCACTTACGCAGTAATAATGATTTGACGGCTTCGTTATCTCGCGGCTAGTAATCCGTAAGACGACAAAGCCGTTTTGGGCATTCCCTTTTTAAATAAGAGGAGACTTTTGGAAAGTGGCGCGGTCGTAAGCAATATATGACATACATCCGACACCTGTACGCATGAAGGGATAAAATCCAAGGGTTGGATGATTTTTACAAAAATCAAAAAAAGCCAGCGCGGTTCCGAATTCATATCCGTGCTGGAACGTCCCATAAAAATCGTCGAGATTAACTATGGACCCGGGCGCTAATAGAGGCGACAAGAAGTTGAATACGGGTATAGCCGATTCATGCAAGTCGCAGTCGACGTTGGCGAATGCAACTTTCCTTTTTCTCGCCAAAAATTCTTGTTGTAGCTCATCGGTTAATGTGTCTTTGTAGAAGCCTTTTATTGCGGTCACTTTATCGACATATACGCCTTGCTCATGAACTAATTTCCAAAAATCATCCAAGCCAAACGCCAATGTGCCATCCGTTGGCAAGCCTTCGAAGCTATCGAAGGCATAAAAGTTCATATTGTTAAGGTGCCATTTTCTAGCTTTCGCCAACGCCGTAAGAAATGACCCTGCGCCACAGCATCCGAATTCCAGATAATCTCCATCGCAGTAAGGCGGCGGACTTCCAGCGATGAAGGCCATTGCCATATCAAAGAGCCGATGAAATTCGCGGTCCTTCACTATCTCGTAGATCGTGTTTCGATTACTTACATCCCACCCTTCGAAATCCGCAGATGTTCTAGGGAATCTATCGACGTATAGCGAATTCAAATTAAGCGAACTGAAGTTACCTGCATAGCCAACCGATTTTTCGAGTTGCTGAACGTAGGTTACTAGCGAGTCTACTGTACGCTCGAGGTTTTGAATCGCACGAATGTGAACTGCGAACCGATCGTCATCATTCTCATCCTTCACGTTCTCTAAGACATTGAGCTGCTCATGATAACGCCCGGCTGCGACATCTCCATTTGTAACGGCTGTTTGCTTCATTTCGCTTTCTCCCAAGTACGGATTTCATACATCGTAACCATACCAATGCAATCGTTCAGATTACGTGGTCTGTTGTAAACATAGTGGAAAAATCCCGTTTCTGCGAGAAGTGATAGCCGATTCAAGATGGCGCTATGGGTTGCATATCCGCGTTGCCGGCAAGCATCGAGGCATTAACGACGAACGCCAAACAAGTGAAACGCATGCACCGAATGACAACGCTTCATACGATGCAATGCGCTTCGCTTATTGCACTGTATGCGGGCTCGACGAAGTTAGAGCACGACGATAACGAAAAATAGCCAAGGCGCTACCTACACTCAAAAATGGCAACCATACCCATAACATTTCAGACCACAGAACAGCGATGCCTTTCGGGGACAGGAAGCGAGAAATGCCAATTGGAGAAACCTCAATAACTTGGATAGGTGCAAAGAATCTCTGGGCAGACCATGGCCACAAGAATGCAACACCCAATCCACCATTGGTAAATGCATCAAGGATGCCGTGGGAAACGCCGGCAACAAACAGAAAACAAAATGAACGCAAGAAAGTGGAGCGAAGCAATCGGTATGAAGATGCGCCAACAATGGCAACAAGAAGCGCGAACAAAATCGAGTGACTAAATCCACGATGCCCAAACTCGGCGGTATAAGGAATGCCAAACCGAAAAGCAACGACATCAAGGTCGGGCAAAACGGAAGCAATTACGCCGGCAAACAATAAGCGTCTCGAAACCATATCACGCCCGAGACCGAGAGCCATGGCGAGCGGTACGGCTGGATGAGAGAGGATGGTTGGCATTTCTAGACTTTAATGGAAAAAATTCAGAAGCTACGCGCGCGAAAAATTAATCCGATTGATTTTAAAAGTTGTGGAAACGATTTCAAACCGGCATTCCATGTGGGGTGTCCCACATGGAATGCCGGATCCCACATCTAAATGTCTACATATGCCATTGGGCCGCAACAGTTAGGTTCCAATCACTTCTTGTCATGCTGTTCTCTCGAACCTATATCTGCCTTATGCTGCTTCCAATACCTTAGAAAAAGGTCAATTTCCTCTTTGTTGTTCCGAATGTCGAAGTCGTACTTTTCAAGCACATTGGCGAAAGCAGCATTTTTCTTGTCCATGTCTGAGAAGTTTTTCTCCAACATAGCAACTCGATTACGTTCTTGCAGTATCTCACTGCGCAACGTATCAAATTCCACCTTAACCCTGTATAAGCCAATGGCGGATAGCGCCAGTAGAACAGAAACGATGAGGCCAAAAAGAACATTAGCGCTCCTTCCTCGCTTATTGCTACCTTCCTTCAAAGCCTGCAGTTGTACAAGCAAGTCCGCAGACACGGTTCCCGATGTAGATGCCATTATTTCTCCCTCTTTACCGCAAAATCTGCCAGTGAACTCGTTATACGCACACAAGAGATCGTCTCTATTTTTTTTACTAAGTGACGCACACCGCCTGATACGAAGTGCACTTCGAGCATCTCACATTCAAAGAGACACGCCAAAAGTGACTCGTATCGCTTATACGAAAAAACAAGTAACGGAACCAATATCACGCTTATGGATGTAACCTGTCCTCCGGTTAAAGAAACCTTACCCAAAAACCATGAAGCAATTACTGCTATTGGCAAGACTGCAAGCAAGATTGTTAGTGCAAAGAAAATACTTTGAATTAAGATAGCCCTCTTCTTGTATGTGGCGATTCCACGCTGTAGCGCTTCTGCAATCTTTTGCTCGTCCATTTTTGTCCCTTAATTGCACACCGCTGATTATCGTTTACTTAATCTCGCCACATTAGGAGACACATTTCGCCTCAACGCCCATGTGTTGGTTGGACTCATACGATACTAAATTATGGTGGAACGCAGTTCCTAAATGAAATGCGTCAGCTATAAACAAGTACAACATCCTTCCGCAACCTGGATTACTATTGAATCAACTGCGAACTTTAGTTACCCCGCTAAGATTCAACCTTCAACCATTTTATAAACTCGCTGAAACCGACTATTTTCCACAATCCCAAAATCGTCCGGCGCATACTGCATTAACCAATCATCGGCATTGCCGCGCAATATATCGCCGCCAGCAGAACGAGCGATACTAAAAGCCTGATGCATTTGTTTCGCAAGAACGGGAATCGGTTTATTTCGATATGTACCGTCTTCACCATGGACAATGGGCGGTAGCGGTTCGTACTTGGTATCGAAACGATCGCGAGAAACACTCCATCGATCACCGGTACTCCCCGCAACCAACGCATCTCCGGCGGCATAATAGTTAGGGCCTTCGCGGCTCATCAATTGTCCATCGGCTTTCGCAAACACAACGTCTACCACTTCGTTTTTAACGTAGTGGCTGCTTTCCGCGTCTAGGCGAAGATCAACATTGTTCAGTGCAATCATCATTGTTTACACCGTTTACACCGATTCCGAACCTGCAAAGTAACGACGGGTATCCGCAAGAAAATGCGGGCCATCGTCGGAACGAATAGCGGTTCCCACGCCTTCATTGGTCAGTACTTC
>Ga0157374_10001485_pt1 | contig 19798 bp, 23 predicted proteins | sample M25metaG_FD_115308 | JGI IMG/M metagenome (GOLD analysis project Ga0157374, IMG submission 115308) | Miscanthus rhizosphere microbial communities from Kellogg Biological Station, Michigan, USA - M2-5 metaG | ecosystem: Host-associated > Plants > Roots > Rhizosphere > Soil | place: USA: Michigan... | reverse complement strand
CGGCGCGGTGCTGGGCATGCGAGGCGGAGGTTCTGCGGCGGTCGCATGACCGTTGCCGCCATCCATGTCCATATCGCCGTCGCCAGAACCGGAACCTGCTACGCCATTTTTGCCGCTCGAAACGGCGTTGCCACCGGCATCGTCGAGACCGCCCGCTTGCAGATCGCCGTCCCCGCTCCCGTCACCGCCCGGCGGCGTGCCTGCGCCTCCACCCGCCATGACGCCAGCGCTGCCGCCCACCGTTCCATTGCCGCCGCCGTTGGCACCGAGCTTGACCGGACTGCCCGCTTGCGGCGCGCCGGCGCCTCGTGCGCCGCCTCCTTTCATCGCTCCGGCGTGGTTGCGTTGCTGGCCCGGTTGCGGGCAATTCGGCGGAACCGCGCGATACGGTGGATGTTGCCCCAGCAGATAGCCAAGGATGAAGGCGACAACGACCAGGAGCATCCAGAACACGGTGTGACGACGCATGACAGGGCTCGCACGGGGGATTGATTCCGCGCGCAGGCTCCTCCGATGCACGCGGCCTGTCGTCTCCGGCGCGCTGGTATTTTTCTGGCAAAATTCCTGCTTGAGTCCTGCCACAGGCGTGGACGTGACAGAACAAGCGCATCCGGTCTATCGATTCGCCGAGTTCGAACTCGATCCAGCCGAGCACCGGCTGCTCGCGGGCGGCCAACCGGTGACGCTGACGCCGAAGGTGTTCGACACCCTCGTGCTGCTGGTCGAGCGCGCAGGCCACGTGGTGAGCAAGGATCAGTTGATGGCGGCGCTGTGGCCGCGCGGGTTCGTGCACGAGTCCAACCTGACCAAGCACATATGGCTGATCCGCAAGGCACTGGGCGAGGACGATCAAGGCAGCGCATTCATCGAAACGCTGCCCAAGCTGGGTTATCGCTTTGTCGCGCAGGTGCGTTGCGAACATCGCGCCGGGCCTCTAGGGGTCGAACCGAACGACGAGCCGATCGTCCCTGCCATCCAGGCGATGGATACCGATTCCGATCCCGGAAACGCAGGAGGAGCCCGCGAAGGATCGACGCCGACGATAGCCATTCCGAAACATCAACGGCAATCCGTGGTCGTATGGACGACAGCAGGTTTGCTGTTGCTCGCGCTGTCTGCATTCGCTGCCTGGCGCTGGCACGGATCGACCGGAATGAGCGCAATCCCCGACAGCGGCGCGATCGCGATCGTCGATTTCAACAATCTTTCGCAAAATCCCAAGGACGCATGGCTGGGTCCGGCGCTCGAGGAAATGCTGGCGACCGAAGTCGCGGTTGGAGGCGGGTTGCACGCCCTGCCCGACGAGCTGGTGCGCCCGGCGCATGCGGACTTACCCGCACCCGCAGCGGGCGGGTATTCGTCCGCTTCGCTTGCACTGCTGCGTCAACGCCTCGGCGCACATTATGTCTTGAGCGGGGCGTATTTTGTTTCCGAGTCTCCCGATGCGCCCCAACTGCGCATCGATGTGGCCGTGCAGGACGCGGCCACCGGTAAGTCGTTGGCCACCTTTTCGCGCACCGGACCGGTCGCCGAGCTGCCGCAGTTGATCGCGCAAACCGGCATCACCTTGCGCAGTCGCTTCGGCCTGCAACCAGCCAGCGCGACCGATGCCAAACTGCTTGCCAATGCGCAACCACCGAGCGCTGAGGTGGCACGGCACATGGGCTTCGCGCTGGATGCCCTGCATTCGTACGATCCGGCGCGCGCGCGCGATGAATTGCTGCAGGCCGTCGCACAGGCTCCCGGCTACGCACCCGCCTATGCGTACCTGGCACAGGCATGGTCGGCGCTGGGCTATCGTGCGAAGGCGTTGGCAGCGATCGAGCAGGCAGTCGCGAACGCGCGGAACCTGCCCACGGAACAACAGCTACAGATCGCGGCGCAGCAATCGACCATTCGCGCCGATTGGGTGAAAGCCATTGGTATCAGCCGCCAATTGGCGAGGTTGCGTCCACTGAATACCGACTACCGTTTGTCCCTGATTGCCGCGCTGCTCAGCGGCGGAAAGCCCAACGAGGCGGACATCGAGGTGGCTTCCTTGCGCAAACTGTCTTCCGGTGCAGACGACCCGCGCGTGGAACTGGCGGCCGTGCGGATCGCTGCCGCTCGCGACGACAGCAAGGCGCGCCTGCAACATGCACGCCAGGCGTTGCAACAGGCGCGCGCACGCGGAGAAAAGGGGTTGATTGCGAATGCCGAACTGCAGCTTGGCATCGCCGCCGGCGATTCCCCCGAGTCGCAGACCCTACTTCGCACGGCGGCAGCGGACTACCGGAAGATCGGCAATCCACACGGGGAAGCGTTGTCGTTGCAGAACCTGGCCAATCTGCTGCTCGATCTGAATCAGCCGCAGGCGGCACGCGAAACCTATCAACAGGCGATGGCGATCTATCAGCAGGCCGGGGACCTGGGTGGCGTTTCCGCGGTCTACGACAACTTGACCCGCATGCTGTGGGCGGCGGGCGACCGCGATGGTGCCGAGGCCGCGGTTCGCCAGGCCTTGAAGATCGCGCAGGAAACCGACGACCTGCCGCGCCAGGCGTGGAGCCTGACGGGGTTGGCTACGATCCTGTCGGACGAATCGGCCAGCGACATCGTCGCGCAGATGTACCAGCAAGCCATGGCCCTGGACGAACGATCCGGCGAACGCGGGCACCTTGCCTTCGCGACTGCAGCTTATGGTGACTTGCTACGCCAGCGCGGCGATCTCGATCATGCAGCCAAGGTATGTGCAACGGCGCAGGCCGAGGCACGCGCGCTCGTCGATCCCGGGCAGACGATGGGTGCCGACCTCGAGTGTGCGCAGATCGCGCTCGATCGCGGAGATGCTGGTGCGGCCGTCGCCGGGCTGTCGTCGGTGCTGCGGCAGGCGAACGCTTCGCACGACACTTTCTATGCGGCCAACGCGCAAATGGTGCTCGGCCAGATCGACATGGGGCAATCGCGCTGGAGCGACGCGCGCGATCAATTGCGTGCGGCCTTGAAAGGCTGGAGTGCGAGCGATGAAATAGCTGGCGAGGCGGTCACCGAAGGCCAAGTTGCGCTGTGCGCGGCTGCACTGGGCGATGTCGCCGAGCGTGATCGCGCTGGCACGCATGCGACTGCGTTGCGTGGCCGCATCACGGAAAATCAGGAGGTCGTATTGCTGGATATCGCATTGGCGCGATTGCAGGGCGAGACCGGCGATCGCACGGCTGCAATCGCCAAATTGCGTGCGTTGGCTGCGGATGCGGATCGACGCCAATGGCCGGGGCTGGCACTGGAAACCAGGCTGGCAATGCTGCAGTTGCTTGAACGTTCGCGGGATCCAGGCGCGACTGCGCTGCGCGACGAAATCAGGGACAAGGCACGTCGACTGGGTTATGGATGGATCCTCGCGCGGCTGGAAGCGGATCGAAGCAAACCTGCGGCGACAAGCATCCGCTGACTGGCCGGCAATTACTGATTCTCGCCAAAGGCTGCTGACGATCCTCGCGCTCGGATATCGGAATGCATTTCCATCCGTTTGTGGCGTCGGTGATCACGCAGACCTCGGCGCCGGTGCTCATTCGAATGTCCGCTTTCTTCCTTCGAGTTGAGCGGCGCGAATGTCCGAAGGTGGCCGACCGCTGCCGGTAGAACTCTCGCTTGGCGACAGTGGTGGCGAGACCTTCACAGCACGACCCAAAGCGGACGTCACGTGCGGAAACCCCGGTCCCGTTGGTGGCCAGCACCCGCCTCACGTGCCGACACGTGCGGCGCAATCGCCATTGGTCGGCCACAAGCGCTTGCGGGTTGGCGTGCCTGGCCGTAACGTCGGGCCTATTAAATCGATTGAGCAGACCGCCGTGGGCGGGTGACTCGAAACCCAGGTTTCTCAAACCGCCGACGGCTAGGCTCAGGCGTTATGGGACTGTGAGGGCCGGATGATCTACAAGGACTACCAGCGCAACCATGTGATCGTCCCGGGACGAGAAGATGCCTTGGCCTCCTTTCTGAGGCAGGACTACCAGGGGATGCAGCACAAGCTGAAGAACGCGATCAATTCCAACAGTGAAGATGCCCTTACGTGGTCGTGTTTCGATGTTCTGGCGAGTTTGCCATCTTTGGACAAAGCAGCTGCGCTTGATGAAATCCTTGAGGACGCCTTCAGCGGAGACAGTCCCGTCTCATTTCGTGCGCGAGGTATCAGCAACGAGGACATCCGCGTCCACGTTGGCAAGCAATACACGGGCATCTCAACCAAGGAGGCGACGGAAGTAGATGCCAGTATCGAAGCGCCAGGCATATTGGTGTTTTTCGAAGCCAAACTTTACTCAGCGGTCAGTCCCGCGTTGCCCCCGGAGAAGCCGCATGACCAGATCGCAAGAAAGTTGAGGGTCGGACTAGACTCGATCGCGAATGGCGAGCGCGACTTCTACTTCGTATTCCTTGATTTGGCACCCGTCGACAAGATGAATATAAGGAAGTCAAAAGACGAGGCGGAGGGGCTGTCCGCTTGCGGCTATCAGGATAAGTGGCGTAGCGCGTGGTGGTTTCTGTACTACAAGGTTGGTCGGAACAGTAGCTTGCGCCCGTTGGCCGACGCATTGGCCGGAGTTGCCCATCCACCAGTCGAGACGGTTGCGGCGCGCATGGGCTGGCTCACGTGGTCGGATCTCTTCAAGTGCACCATGCGAGCTGCATTGGCCGCTAAGCCATGAGGCAGCCAAATGGCAACGGCTTCTGGGCGACGCGACACAACCGGCATGCGCCAGAAGTCAAAGTGTAGACACCAGATGGAATCAACCAGGAAGACTGATGTCAGGCGACCAAATGACGATTTGCGAACGGCGAACTCAATACAAACGTGATGGGGAGTATGAGTGGCGCTGGAAGGAAGTTCCAGTTGCCGAAGCAATCGGCACGGACAGCAAGAGTATCCGCTGTGTGCACTGTCACGGTGCAGTCCGCATCCATCAGCAGCACATCGCTCACGGTCCGCAGGACCATGTGGAGCACTTGTCTCGCCAAGACTCAGAGAACTGCAGAGGTGGGCACTATTTCAAAGGCGAGCATCGGAATTCCTCTCAGCCAGTCGAGTAGCGCACGGCGTGATGCGTAGCACTTCGTTCAAGTCGATTCAGCGCCCTCATGCCAGGCGTATGCCGCACACGTCCGCAACTGGCCGATTCCCGCCGACTTCACCCGGTCGGAAGGAAGCGGTGAAGGCAGCAGCGTGGGATCAGGGTCCGCACGATACCTTCGATGTCGCCCAACGATTCCTTCCCTCATAGCCGCGAAGCGCTAATCGCCCGGCAACGGAAGCACGCCTGCCGCATGATCCGTTTGGTGCCCTGAGTGGAGGCGCTTTCTTGCACCAATTCCGCGCCGAGGATGAAGCACGACGGGCATTCCATGTCGTCGCGTATGACCACACGCACCATTAAAAGCCACTGTGCGGCAAGCTTGGGGCTATCGTTCGGCGCAAGATTGCTACGCGCCAATGCAAAAAGACTCTCCATCGACTGCATAAGCGATTGGGGTACGCGCGCCAATCTGGTTTATGGGCCCGTCTCCCGTCGTCTATGGCTGACGAACGTCGCCGGTCATTTATGTGCAGTAATTTCTGGTCAAGGCGCTCACACAGTGACAGAGCATTTGCCACCGACCCGCGGTGGCCGCAGCAAATTCATGGCGAACTGTCGGGCGCGCTCTTAGGAGTTAATCGACGAGCGCCTTACCGGTAAGACTGACAGGGTCAAAGCTGAACACGTGCTCCAGCGGGCTGTCAGCGCAACGCCCCACCAAACGGCCAGGAAAGGCTTCGCCGCCCGATAGGATTTCGACTTCGCCGGAACAAATAGGGCAGTAGCCCCAATGGCGCACGAGACTGAACCAGCCACCGGCGGTCTTGCTCTTTGCATCGCGCGTCAAACGGAACTGGCCGTAAAACTGGTTCCAGGCAAGACTCAAGTCAGGGGCGATGGTTACGCGATGGTTTGGCAAGCGCACGATCGGCTTAAGACTCTTCCACCACGCGATAGATAGTAGTAGTCCGCTGGTGACGGATAGCAGGTCACGCGCTGTGAGCGATCGCGGCACATTCATTGCGTTGACGATGACGCACCACCAGAAGCACAAAAGCAAGAATCCGACTGCCATGCTGCCGACCAACGCATAGCCGCGCCAGCTACGCATCGGAAATGGCGCCGCGCCAATCAACAACCGCAACCACCACGCGGCACGTGCTGTCTCCATCACATAGCGGATCTCACTCTGAGATTGTAGATCTGCCGAAGCAGCTTCAGCCGCAGGTAGTGCGGCTGATCCTTCGAGGACTGGTAATAGCTGAAAGTCGAATCGGTACTGCGTGGTATTCCCGCGTCCACCGCCTTCCAGCACCACCAAATCCGGTGCAACGAGCAGATGGCTGTCTCGGCAAGTTTGGTCGATTGCGTCGCGTCGCTTACCCCACCAGATGGTGACGGCTGATCGCGGCAACCAACGCCCCGCCGTTTGGTCTGTGATGATCCCGCCATGTGCATCGCAGTACAACGTCCGCAGCGTCTCGGCATCCAGTGCAGGGGGCGCATGACCCGCCGTTAGGTCGGCGATGGTTCGTTCTGCAAGTAAGTCGAGAATCTGCGGAATCTTTTGATTGCCACCCTCGCGGTCGAGCCAGGCGCGCAACACACGCATAGCCGAAAGGCACGCATCGGCAGTTTCCGGGTGTTTAGGGCTGTTTCCGTCCATCACAGAGTCCCAGTCTCGCGCTTTCCGACATTCTGGAGGGGAAAGCTGTGCTGCGCCAAGATTTGTTTGATCATTCGCATCTCATTGCACCGCGGCCACGCCACAGCGCCGAGCTGAAGGTGCCATTTGGGTTAAAGAATGGACGCATGTGGTCGCCGAAGCAGGTGCCACGAGGCAAAGCCTGCGGCTGCGTCTGCCCGGCCTGTCACGCACCATTAGTCGCGAAAGCAATTGGCAGTTCCCGTCGCCGTCCGCACTTCGCACACTTCGCGCAGACCGACTGTCGGGCTGGTTTTGAGACGGCTCTGCATCGGATGGCAAAGCAGCTGGTTGCCGGACACATGCGCCTCAAGCTGCCGGGATGGGATGGCGAGCCATCGATGCCAAACCCGCCCCGACTCACGGATGACGCTGGGCAGCCTCTCCATGGCCGCCGCGTCGAATTTCCATCGCGCATGGCGACACTATTTGACGTTCTGGTTGAACAATCGCGGGACGACTATAAGCCGGATGTCATCGCGACAGACGATCACGGCGAGATCATGATCGAAGTCCGCGTCACCCACGCCGTTGACGACCTCAAGCGACGACGCGTGCAATCCGAGGGGCGGCGCATGATTGAAATTGATCTTTCCAGGCTTCCAGCCGACGTGATTTACGACGAAAGCCGACTGACCCAGTGGGTGATTGAAGAGGAATCCAATCGCTATTGGCTTTCCTGCCCTGCAGCCACGGAGATGTGGCGCGAATCCCACCACGACCTGAAGTTAGCGCTGATCGCACGGAATGAAGAAATTGATCGGTTGCGTCGGCTGCAGGAGGAGGAGATCCTCATGCGACAAAGCGCTCAGGCGCTCGACGCAGCGAAGTTCGTCGAGAAACAGGCAGCACGTGAGCGATTTCGCGCTCAGGAGCGCTCTCGGTACCAACACCACTTGGACGCATTACCCGAGCTCGTCTCGTTGGAGCGATCCCAGTCACTGCTGGCGGAGTATGAGGAACGGGATGGAGGGGAAGCGAACGCTCTGATCGCACTCGTTGCGTCCGAAGCAGTGCGGCGTGTATTGCGCGGTTTTGGCAGCAACGCTTGGATCTTTCAGGCGTACCCACCACTTTGGCAGGCCGCCAGCTTTCATCGGTTCATTCAGGATCGCGCGTCAGGTTCACAATTTAATGCTCGTGACGTGGCGCGTTGGGTGTTGCAGGAGTTTGGCAAGGACGAAGTGCTCTACGCGCTGTTCATGGCGCAATATATTGCGCGCGACAAAGCCAGGAAGGCAGGGGTTCGAAAACATCGAATTTCGCATTGGGCGTTCACCGAAATGGAAAATGCGCAAATTCCGAACTTCTACAAGCCGATCAACGCATTTGTCGATCAGTTGGTGCAGGTCGGTTGTCTGGAAAACATGCCAGAGATCGTCGGCGAGGTGCGCATCCGGTGATCTTTACGTGGTCGGGATGGGTACCTGTGTCTACCGCGCGTCCGATGCGCCTCGCCCGCGCGCGCAGCATATTGTGAATCGCCTCGCCCGGCTGCGATTGAAGCAACGACAGCTTTCCGGCGATGATTTGAATGAAGCAACTGTCGCTTCGTGGCCGACCTCGGACCGCCGACACGGCGCGACCTGTCCTTTGACCTCGAGCACGGCAGCGCTGCAAGATGGAACAACCGTTTTTCTACAGCCTCGTTTGCTCGTCATATGCGCGTATCACTTACCCAAACACAGACCCAAAGGCTCGAAGAACTTCGAGCCGTGCGGTATCCCGATCCTGTAGAACAGGAGTACGACGCCTTCATGCTGTTCGGAGGGATGGGACCTTGCGTGTACGTGAGACGCGCCGGAACATTTCTGGTCGGTGCCGACGAGACCTGGAATGTGCCTGAGACTCGGGAGGCCACCCCAGAAGAAGCAACGATGTCACTCGTCATCGCTGCAAGAAGATTCGAAATGCCGAGTTTGCTTTCGCTGCTTCCTCAGCGCCCAGAAAATGCAGCCGAATGCGCTCAGTGTCATGGGCAGCGCTGGGATCTGTCGTGGCCTGCGCTTGTCTGTGAGCAATGTCACGGGCGTGGCTGGTTCAGTTCTCAAGAAACACTTGCCAAATGATTGCCCCAATGTTGTTGCCGACGCTGCTGCTGCTTGCTTCGAGTGTGCAACCAGACAATCTGGTTCCAGACGAGGTTGCTATTCCAATTCTCGTCGAGGAGCTTCGATGGGAAGGTCGTGGCACTTTTTGCGTGGAAATTGACGGGAAGAGCCCTTCAACCAAGTTGATGAAGGCTGTTCAACTCGATGGCGAGGTGGTGGTGCCAGTATCAGAATGCGTAACGGGAGAACATACGTTTGTCTCCGCACGACTTCGCAAGAATGGAAGGCAAGCGATGCTTCTGTCATTAGATGGCTTTCGCAAGACTGGGGATCGAAGTGCATCGGTCCGTTTTGCATTCATGGCTAGCGCAAAGAACGGAATAGCCGGGACAGCGATCATGGAGAATTGGGCTGGCCGTTGGCGTCGGGTATGCTGGAGCGACAGGGTTGAATTCTGAGCCTAACTGCGCTCCAGCGGACCGGACGCCGCTAACTTCAGGCTTTAGGCTCCACAATGCCACTGTACGATCCGAATGCACTACTCAACAGCCTGCGCGGAGCGAATTGGTCTGTCGCTGCGAAGACGTATGGAAGTAGCCATGCCACGCTGATCGGGCTTCTTGCACACTGGTGGATTAACCTCTCCCCTGGCAGCCATTCAGTACTTGATGGCGCCCCATCTCATGGTGAGGGCAACGCTGGTTGGTGCGACTTGATGCTTTGCGCCAACGAGGTGCCGCTCGGGGTGGTCGAGGTCGAAGGCACGAAGCCGATTGACAAGCTGAGAACGATTAGCGCGTACTTCTCTTCGTCCCGTTTGATACTTTCTAGTCTTGAGTTCGGCCTGCTCCTGGTCTATGCCTACAATGCTCGAGGTCGCGGAATTGCTAAGCAATACCCACCAGCACAGACCGCTGAAGTCCTTGCAGCGGCCCTCCACCTATCGGCATCGCATCCTTCCAAGACGCTCATTGTCCTTGCGCTCGATAAAGTCGTTGACGCGAATCCGGGCGCCGTGAGACTTAGTTCGTTGTACCACCTTGGTCGATTCGAGAGAATCGAAGCTACGCTTCTGACAAACGGTCAAGAGAACCACCGCGAAGTGCTGTTCAAATCGACTGATCTAAATACGGGCGAAGAGTGAAGCCTAGGTATGCGCTCAAGCGGCCCGGATGGGAGGAACCGGTGCAATCATTTCGTTCCGCAACGACTCCAACTATCCTCTTCCACCTTGGTCCCGACATGATGCAGTAGGATCATGAGACCACCGACCGCCGGGTCAATCGCATGTCCAACTTTGGCAAGCTTCTGAAAGACGAAGTTACCCGCATCTCTCGCCGAGAAGTTCGGGCACAGACCGAATCACTTCGGAAGTCCTCTTCCGGCTACCGCCACCAAATCGCTGAACTCAAGCGCGCTATCGGCCAGTTGCAGCGTGAGATCACAGCACTCGGTCGAGCTGGCAAGGCGAAGGCACCTACGGCCGCGAACCCTAAGCCGACGCGTTTCGTCGCCAAGGGCCTGATCTCGCTGCGCGCGCGCCTGGGGCTCTCTGCAGGCGATTTCGGCGCACTTGCCGGCGTGAGCGGTCAGTCGATTTACAACTGGGAACAAGGCAAGTCGGTTCCAGGGAAGGAGAGCCGGTCTGTGCTGGTAGGACTGCGCGCTCTCGGAAAACGCGAAGCGAACGCACGCCTCGCGCAGATCAGGACTAAAGCGGCCAAGCGTTAGCCGCTTGTCAAGGGGCGCAGCGATGAATCGACCGGGCGGGTCTCTCTGGAGTGGTGCACTTGGGCGCTCCGGCATCATGGTGGCGATGCTGGCTGTCTCAACCAGGGCGGTAGCATTCGATCCGCCCGCGGCGCCTTCCGTTGCTGTCGATCAACCATCCAATTCCCAGGAGGACGCGCGATCGCTCGCGCAGGCCACTGCGATTCTTGACCGCGTCGGACCGGACGAATCGGCGCTGTTGCACGCGCAGGAACTGTTACAGCAAGTGGTCCAGTCTCATCCGGAGAACTCCCAGGCGCACGTCGAGCTGGCGCGTGCGCGTCTGAAGCTCGGCTTCGATCCGGACGAGTACAACCAAGCCAATGCCGATGCCCTTCGCGATGCCGAGTCCGAACTGCGGCTCGCGATCAAGGCCGATCCAGTCAACGCCAATGCATTCGTGTTGATGGGCATGCTTCGCGTCGATCAGGGCCAACCCGAACAAGGCCTGGCGGCATTGCGCAAGGCCGAGAGCTTGCACTCCACCAATCCCTGGCTGGAACTCAATCGCGCGCACGCCTTCATCTCGCTGGATCGATGGCAGGAAGCAGAACAAAGCTTGCACGCCGAAGAACGACGCATCGCCACCGATCCAGCGAGCATCCCCGGTGGCGTGCCGATCACCCTGAACTGGTCTTGGTGGAAGATCCACTCAAAGACGCATGCCTATGCCGAACTCGGTCGCGATCTGGATCAGGCCATCGCCCTTCAGCCCAACTATTGGTGGTTCTACACGGATCGTTCACGCTATCGGCTCGGAGCGCACTCGGACCTGGCGGGTGCAGAGCAGGACGCAGAACATGCGATGAAGCTCAGCCACGGTGGTTACGCAGAAATCATGCTGGCCCTTATCAACTACGTGAAATGGGATCAGTTGCGCGAGAGTGATGCAAAACGCTCCGAGGCTTTCCTGCAAAAGGCAGAGGCTCTTTCGACCGATCGTTTCGAGATGCTCATGTTCGGGATGGAGTATCTGGGGATCAATCCGTCCCTCCAGCATCTGATGCTGACGTTTCATGCACAGGGCATGTCGTGGGATACGGTCGATTCCCAGGATTTTCCTGCGATGGTGTGTGCCGTCGATTGTGCGCGTCCCGAATCAGTGGAGTGGCTGCTGACACACGGGGCGAATCCGGACGTCGCCGAGAAGGACGGCATGAATGCATTGATCATGGCGACGGCTCGCCATGATGCGGCCTCAGCTCGGTTGCTGATCGAGCACGGCGCCAACGTCAACGCGCTCCAGCGCCCGTACCTGCGCAGCCCGCTGTACTACGTCGCCAGAGATGGCGACATCGAAGTGACAAAGCTGTTGCTCGCAAAGGGTGCCGATCCCAACCTGTCGGTTGAGGGACGCACGACGCCACTGATGGAAGCGGCGAGCACAGGTCAGACCGCCGAGGTCGCACTTCTACTCGATGCCGGAGCCAATCCGACCATCCGTGACAAAGATGGCGATGATGCGGCGGCCTATGCTGATCAGGGTGGGCACGCGGAGCTGGCAGAGTCAATTCGTCAGAGGATGCCTCACCCGAAATGATCGAGAGGATCGAGGCGCTCGCCTAAACGGCAGCTAGCCTAGCGTTAGCGCCTACAATCAGGCTCACGAAGCGAGTGACGTCAATGACGCAATTCAAGATCTACGTGAGCCCGCTCGGCATGACGGAGCCTGTGAAACAGGGTTGGTCTTGGCCAGCTTTTTTCTTCGGCTTCATCTGGGCCATGATTAAAAAGATGTGGCTTCTTGGAAGCCTCACAATGGTTGGCGCAGTTATTCTCTACGCACTGCTCGGCTCCGCCAATCAACCGTTCTCTCTTGCTGACCTGATCAGCCTTGGAGTCGGCGTCGTCTTCGGGTTGTATGGAAACTCCTGGCGAGAGGCCAGTCTGAGTGCACGGGGCTTTGCTCACGTTGGCACTGTTACCGCTGCCAGTTCAGAGGGAGCACTTGCCCTGCACGTAAGCAAGGCTGGGCTAACCATTCATCCAAGCCGACCGCCGGGGTCGAGCTAATTTATTTGCCGCCGCTCCCGGTCGACGGCGGATAAATTCAGGCGTTAGCCGTCACATGAACGTTCAAATGAAGTGGGTCACTATCGCCCTTTGTGCAGTTGCCGTATCGGGTTGCTTTCGATACACGGGCTACGCGGGTGACGGTCATTTCACTGACAGGGGTTGGCAGAATTATTCCCATCGTTACAACGTCGATCTCGGGCCCTTAGACATTACAACCGCTAGCTCGAAAACCTTCACGCTGCGCGGTCTCCCGCGTGCTGAATTCTGTATTGGGCTCGCCGCAAAGTCCGAGGCGGTGAAGCCAAGCTACAACGTAATCGTTCGCATGATCCTAAAGTCTTCCGACGGACAGGTCATCGTTTCCGAAGAGGGTCCCTTGCGCTCCTGGGTGGCGGAGACCGCATTGGGCTCCGACAATGCCTTCTTTTATCGCCAGGGCAGCGCGAGGGATGTGCCTCTACCAAATGGAGGTACCCGCGGTGAGCGCCTCAACGTTCGAGCGTCTGGTGGTTGGGGTACGTATTTCAATTCCGAAAGCCGCGCGGTGTATTCGCTGACCGTTCAAATCTTGAGTTCAAGAGCGTCTCAAGATTCTTCGGCTCGCCTCAGACTTGAGGGTTGGGACCGCAATGATGGCTAACGATTCGCTCAGGCGGACCGTATGGGACGAATTTTCCAGTGAAATCATGCGCTGCGGTCCGCATGGCGGAATAGCTTCGCGTCAGGCCTCAAGAGCGAGGCAATGAACTATGACCATTGCTGTCATCACACTCTTCGTAATTGCATTGCTCGTGCCCGCTACGCTCTTGGTGTTGCGTCGTGTATTCGGTCCGCGACGGACTGAGTCGGCGAAGTCCGAGGAGACATGGACAACCGGTGTGGTTCTCTCTACCAGGCCCGTTGCTAACTCACGCTTCCGCTTTCAGATAGCATCAGTCCGTCTGCCGAACGGAACTTGCGTTGAGGCAGATGTGTATCCCGGTTGCGATGTTCCCCTTGGCAGCGAGGTCCAGATACGGGTCAGATCGTTCTACTCGGTTTCGAGCAAAGTAATTACAAATTCGGACTAACTGTGCCGGAAGCAAGCTTCCATCAATACGCATGACGCCCTTGTGTTGAGCTTCCAGGTAGTTGCTGATTGTCGTGTAGTTCATCTTGTTGCTGTTCCTTACGTTGGTGCGATGCGTTACCACGGATGCCAGACTGCAGCTCCGTATTCGGTCATTTTTGAGCAAGTCGTGCAGGAGACCTCGGCACCGATGATTCGCCGAACAGTAGCTTTGTGCCGTCGAGGTGAGCGTATCGAATGACCAAAATTGGCCGGATAGCGACGATGTCGCGTGTCGCTACCCAACTCATGCCGCAGACAATCAGACTTCGGTCTGCTCTGCGATCTCCAGGGCATCATCCACTTCGATGCCGAGGTAGCGCACGGTGCTTTCCATCTTCGTGTGTCCCAGGAGCAACTGCACTGCGCGAAGGTTCTTGGTGCGGCGATAGATCAAGGTCGCCTTTGTGCGGCGCATCGTGTGCGTCCCGTACGAAGTAATGTCCAAACCGATCCCTGCGATCCACTCGTCCACGATGCGTGCATATTGCCGTGTCGATAGATGCGCCGAATCGTGGATGCGGCTCGGGAAGAGGTAGGAGTTGGACTGAAGCTGCGCGTGTTTGATCCAGATGGAAATTGCGTCCCGGGTCGACGCGGTGATCTCGAACTGGACCGGGCGCTGTGTCTTTTGTTGAAGGACGATCGCGCGAGAGGAAATATGGTCCGCAGAACCAACATCGCGCACCCGCAACTTCACCAAATCACAGGCCCTGAGCTTGCTGTCGATCGCAAGATCGAACAATGCAAGATCTCGAAACTTCCTTGTCAGTTGCAGGCGAATCCGGATGGCCCAGATGTCACGAAGTCTGAGCGGCGCTTTCTGGCCAGTGAGCTTGCCCTTATTCCAGGGTTCGCGGCGTTGGGTGGACATATCGATCGTATTCATGACGGACTCCTACCGACGTGGTGGAGTCCGCAAGCGTGCGCTCAATTCGCGAACGAGCAGAATTGGGTCGATCTGCGAAAGTCGCTGACCGGCCAACTTGAGGCGTTCGCTGCGCTCAACTCGAAGGTGCAAAGCGGACGTTCGAATGAGCAAACGTGCAAAGCCTTCGAGCACCAATGGCTTCAACACAAGACCGACGATCAATGGGGCAGCGTGGCTCTCAGCCCGCTTCCTCAACCCCTGTTCGGCCGCGCTTCGTCGCTACAGGAATTCTGGCTTTACCGTCTTGGAGATCAAGCCATTCATAGCGCATCAAGGTCTCGCTTTCCTCGAAGCAACGCACTTCTGAAACTCGGTCCGATTCGGATGATACCGAAGCTTGTCTTCCAGTTCGGGAGGAAGCGACTCCCCGGAACCAGCAACGCCACTGCACGCCTGGACGTCCACCAAGTACGGGCTGACCATCAGCGCCAGAATCGCCATGTTGCCGACCGGGACAACTGCGTTCTTCGACGCGCCAGGCGGCGCATTCATCAGCTCGCTGGAATCAACGGCACTCAGGATGCAATCGAAATCGGCCGGCGACATGTTCGCGTAAAGCGCCTTGATCTGACCGGCGCTTTCCGCCTCCTTGAGCTGGGTGATGCAGGCCGAAACCGGCCAGGCGGGCATCGTGACCTGATGCCATCGCGTCTTGAAGTGTCCGGACGCAACCAGTGCCGTGCACCGGCGCGCCATCGACTCGACGTTCCGTTTGCGGAGAAACCACGCGTGGTAATCGGATTCCCCGATGATCCTTCGTTCCCGAAAGGCCTTTGGGAAGCATTCCTCAGGCGAGAACCCGTTTACCTTCGCGAGCACGAACAGCGCGACCTCGCTGTTCGTCACCAGGGAGATGATCTTCGAATCGAATGGATTCGGGCGCAGGCGCCGATCGACCAGCAGGGACAACAGGCACGCGTTGCTCTTGGTTCCATCGGCGACGAAACCGTCCAGGGCATCGCCACCTTCGTGGTTCAGTCCGATATCGGAAATCGTATTGACGCCTGCCAGACGTGAAGCGCAATCCATTGCCTTGTCCGACGCACAGGCTGTCGAGCCCATAACGATTGAGCAGCAGATGAGCATTTTCCAGATCAGGTGTCTGTTCATCTTTTTTTCCTGCCGAGGAAGCATGATGTCAGGCCAGACAGGCTTGCTGCCATCACGAACCTTCGACGCGCCATGTGCGCGTCTCCAGTCGCCAACGATTTCGCGGCCGAAGTCGGCCATGAAGCGACAGTCATGGTGCTTAACCCGACGCTCCAAAGCTGACACTCAAATGCGTTCAAGTGCTGTATTCACATCGATTCCATTCTCGCTGGAGGTATCCCGCCTCGGATCGGTCCTTCATCCGCCGGTCCATCTCTCCCGTATTTCGGTTGCACCAGGCGGCCACGCGATTCTGCCCGTAGTGTCGATGTAGTAGCTGTCGTCTTGGTAGAAGCAAGACTCGCTGTGGAGGGTTGACGCTTCAGCCAATCCATCGACGAACTGGCCAATCGCCGTGTACCCAGGTTCGACGACAATGTTTCCCCGAATATCGATGACGCCCCATCGCGAGTTGAGGGGGCCGAATTTCCAGTGCGGCGTGTCTGTGGACTCCATCTTGATGGAGGCCAGTCCTTCGGAAAACGGCTGATGAGCCCGGTATCGTGGAGGAACCACGAATTGCCCACGGCGGTCGATCAGGCCATAAAGGCACTGGCCAAGGCGACGAAGATAGTCGGGATATTCGGCCTTGTTGCGCACTCCGGGCGGTGGAGGTGTGGGGTTCGCGAAAGCGAGTCCATCCTGGAAGTGACCCACCGAGTCGAACTTCGGCTCGATGACAAACGATCCTGTCCGGTCGATGTAACCCCAGCGTCCACGTTCGCCCTTTCCGTTTCGGTAGTCCTGTCCGATATTGACTGCGGCCAGACCGTCCGAGAACGCTTTCGCCTGGGCGAATCGAGGAGGTACGATCATGCTGCCATCGTGATCGACGTATCCCCAGAGATCGCCGATCTTGACTGCTGCGAGCCCTTGAGAGAATGACAGCCCATCATCGAAACGCAGCGGGATGGCCCAGCGTCCCGTTTTGTCAACGAATCCAGTGAGGCCGTCTGCGTCAATCCTTACGCAAGCCATCCCTTCAGTGAATCCCTGCACATCGTCGAAGATGCACGGAATCGCGAGCGACCCGGTGGTGTCGATATAACCCCACTTGCGATGCTGCATGACGGCGGCGCGGCCATCGTGGAAATCCCCCACCTGCTGAAACACGACGTTTGCCATCAGTCGCCCCGATGTGTCGATAAACGTCGCCCCGCCCCGCTTTCCTTTCCGGATTTGGTCGTACGGGCCGCCCGATGACTCCTCCTGAAACAACTCCAAGAGCAGATCGTTGCTGCGGGAGAACAGGCTGATGCCTGCAAATCCTTCAGAAAAGTTCCTGCAAAGGCTGCTCATCTCGCCATCAAGGAAAGCGGGATATTTCGCTGGAATAACCATCTCGAACCGCCGGTTGAAGTAGCCGAAATTGCCTCCTCTCGCGAATAGGTAGAGGGAAGATACATCGGCCTTGCGGATTGGACCGTTCATCTTGGGAAGGTAGTTTCTGGGCCCGGCCATCGATCAAACGCTCTTGTTATTGCAAGGAGAAGGGTGGGTATCGGGCACCGAACGATCAGAACCATTGTACGTTTGCAAAATTGGAATCCAAGGAAACTGCCGTTCGCAAACGGCAGTTCACGATCGCGCAGAGGTCTCGACACCGCTGTCGCCAAGCGAGAGTTGTACCGGCAGCGGTCGGCCAACTTCGGACTATGGATGCTCAAGACTCGACGTCCCACAGCTGCCGTTCGAATGAGCATCGATGCCGACGACTCCTGCATGTTCCTTGCTCCGGATTGTTCTATAGTTCGCTGATGGCAAGCTCTCGCCAACGTCGTCGCAGCCGGATTTCATGGCTCGTTCTATTCGCTTTGCTGTTCCAGCAGCTGGCGTTGTCGGCTTACGCCTGCACATTGACAACGACGCCTTCGGCGCCTGTTGTTGCCATGGCGAACTGCACGGGCATGCCGATGAAGGCGCCCCCTGCGTCTTCGTTGTGCGACAAGCACTGCCATCCGGACAATGCCACGGTGTCGCCGTTGTTGTCGGTGACCGTTCCGCCGCTGGGATTGCCGCCACCAGTTTTCGATCTCGTCTCCCATCCGCTGTCGGTCGCTGATCAACGCTACGTCGACGTTCCGATCAGCCGTTCCGATCCGCCCCCGCTGCTGCGGTTCTGCAGCCTGCAGATCTAGACCTCCTGCGCATCGCAACCCGCCGCTGAGACCAGCGGCGCACTCGTGATCGCGTTTCGGCGGTTCTCATGTCTCTTGCCTTTAGCCGGCGTCCGCGTGGTTTGCGCGGTACGCCCGATGCCGTTGTCCGGTTGCTGATCGGACTCTGCGTGTCGCTGCTGCTTGGATCGGTTCCGCTGTCGTGTTGGGCTGCCGAAACTTCCATCTCGTTTGATGAAGCCGTGCGTCGCGCAGTCGAGCGAGCGCCAGCACTCGACATGCGTCGCGCGCAGACAGTTGCGGCGCAAGAGGAAGCACGCCGCGCCGCAGCCCTGCCCGACCCGAAGCTCTCGGTCGGCATCCAGGATCTGCCGGTCACGGGCGGCGGTGCGTTCAATCCCGATGCGTCCGATTTCACGATGAAGAAGATCGGCGTGATGCAGGAGTTTCCGTCACGCGTCAAACGCGATGCGCGCCAGGCGCTGGCCGATCGCACGATCGATCAAGCCACGGCAATGACGCAGTCGGACGAACTGGTGGTGAAGCGCTCCGCAGCGGAGGCATGGATTGCGATGTGGTCGGCCCAGCACGAAGTCGACGCCCTGCAGGCATTGCGCGAACAATCCCTGCTCGCCGAACGCGCAGCCAGGGCGCGCTTGTCCGGCGGCAGCGGAACCGCTGTCGATGTCCTCGCTGCCGAGGCCGCAACGCTGGACCTGGACAACCGCCTGGAGGCGTCGCATGCGCAGCTCGCATCGGCGCGCGCGATGCTCTTGCGCTGGCTCGGTGCCGACATCCGTTTTGTTGCGTCCGCACCGCCGGACTTCACTTCGCTACCCATCGACGAAGCCGCGTTGCTGCGATCCATCGACCATCAGGGCGCGCTGTTGCCATGGCGGGCGCGTGAGCAGGTCGCTTCGGCGCAGGTGGATCTGGCGCGCGCGGAGAAGCATCCGGATTGGAGCATCGGCGTCTCCTACGGACAGCGCGATCATTTCAGCGATTTGCTGTCGGTGGAATTTTCCATCGACCTGCCGTTGTTTCCGGGCGAACGCCAGGACCGCGGCATCGCCGCGCGGCAGGCCGATTACGAGGCGACACTCGACGCGCACGAAGACGCACGGCGTGTCCAGCGGCAACAGCTGCAATCCGATCTGGCGCAATGGGCTGGATTCAAGCGCCAGGTCGCACGCGACGAGGAGCAACTGCTGCCGCTGGCACGCGATCGATCGCGGATCGCACTGGCTGCGTATCGCGGCGGCGGCGCATTGCAGCCATGGCTCGATGCGCGTCGCGCAGAGATCGAAGAAGAAGTGAACCACGCCCGCATGTCGGGCGACCTGGGCCGCGCGTGGGCGGCGTTGGCTTATCTGCTGCCCGAGGAGCGCACACCATGAACCGTACCGCCATCACGCTCGCAATCGTCCTCGGGCTCGGCATTGCAGTGGCAACGGGCTACTGGCTCGGATCGCAGCCACGCGCGCAACAGATCGCCCATGCACCGGTCGCCACCGATTCCAAGCGTCCGCTGTACTGGTACGACCCGATGAAGCCGGAGACCCATTTCGACAAGCCCGGCAAGTCGCCCTTCATGGACATGCAACTGGTGCCGAAGTACGCCGATGCCGAAGCTGCCGGCAGCGTGCGCGTCGATGCGGCAACGATGCAGGACCTTGGCATGCGCACCGCGCTAGTCGAGACCGGTGTCATCACGCGTGGCGCGCATGTCCCGGGCACGATCGGCTGGGACCTGCGCGAGGCGCGCGTCGTCAGCGCCCGCGCGGATGGCGTGATCGACCGGCTGTACGTGCGCGCGCCGTTCGAGCGGGTAATGGCTGGCCAGCCGCTGGCCGAACTGATCGCACCGGAATGGAACGCGGCCGCGCAGGAATACCTCGCGCTG
>Ga0157374_10001483_pt1 | contig 19820 bp, 17 predicted proteins | sample M25metaG_FD_115308 | JGI IMG/M metagenome (GOLD analysis project Ga0157374, IMG submission 115308) | Miscanthus rhizosphere microbial communities from Kellogg Biological Station, Michigan, USA - M2-5 metaG | ecosystem: Host-associated > Plants > Roots > Rhizosphere > Soil | place: USA: Michigan... | reverse complement strand
GTTATTGGATAAAGAACATGAGACAAGACCAGAAGCCAGTGAGGCAGATATGTACGCAGCCTCCCTACACCGTCTCCTGCGATTTTCTGGGGCTACATGACCCTTTTCAAACTATCTCTGACATCCGCAATCGACAACTTGCGATTCTCGGATCAGCCAGAGGGCGCTACGGAAAGAATTTAATCCTTTTCGGAGATTTAAACTCTTCACCTTGGTCGCCCTTTTTTAAGCGCCTTTTACAACAAACCGGATTGCATGATAGTCAACTCGGCTTTGGTGTTCAACCAACTTGGCCAGATCAATATTGGTGGCTAAGAACACCGATTGATCATATTTTGATCAGCCCTAATATTGATGTGGTTGAACGACATATTGGCCCGGCTATAGGATCCGACCACTTACCCGTCTTTGCGGTTTTACAGCTAAAATGACTCCACAGGATTATAACTTGCCGTGTTTCTTGAGGTATTCGTAACCCAAACCGGCAGCGCCCCCAATAGCCGCGCCACGCAGAGCATTTCGTCCCATGTGGTGCCGATCGCCGAAAAAGATTGCGCCCACGGCTGCACCCGAACCTGCGCCAATCAAACCGGTTTTCTGATAGGGATGCCGTTGAAAGTAGGTATGCGCCCCGTACTCATAATGCCGGGCTTGCGCAGATAAAGTTCTGGCCTGAGCCGTGAGAGGAAGAATTAATGCCATCAATATAGCCATCGCTAAAAGCACAGCGGATATTTTTTGCGTCTTCATACTGCTGACCCTCTTTGATTCGTGGCAGCTTGAAATTTAGATTAATTCTTTATGTGAAGGTATAAGCATGATCAGCATACTCAATCAGGCCCGCGCTATCTATAGGTCTACATGCTAATTCGGATTGCGCCGTGGAGTGATAAATTCCCTCGCAAACGAAAGCACAGGCAACACCTGAGCCCCAGAAAATACACGAACAATGAATTACATCTGAAATTGACTTAGTACAGAATGAGTTAATTGAATCGCTCACGAAATCTAAAATCGTTGGATGACAAACACGCCCGCAATCACCAGCGCGACTCCGATGAACCGGAACCAGGAGACCGGATGCTGAGGGAAGCCCAGAGCACCGTAATGATCCAAAGCGAGCGAAGCCAACATCTGGCCCGTGACGAAAAGACCCAGCATGGTCGTCGCACCTAAGCGAGGCGCCAGTAAAATGGCACAGGTAATGAAGAAAGCGCCAAACAACCCACCGGTATAAACCCACCAGGGCAGACCGGACAGTCGGGATAGAGGGGGCAAACCTGTTTGATTCACCAGGACCACGCCCAACACCGCCAAAGTGCCCGCAGTAAAGGAGATTAAACTGGCGAGAAATGGGCTCCCCAAAGCCTTACCCAGTTGAGTATTCAATCCTGTCTGGATGGGAACGGCGACTCCCGCCAGTAGCGCGGCAAATATGAATCCCAATAACCCTGTAGCGTTCAAGCCCTTCTCCTTGTGATTATTTTCAGTGAATCTCAACACAGTATATCGAAAACATGCGCTTGCCGAGGGGATTAAAGCCAAAAAGCCTGCAAATTGACTTTGATTAGGATTATTTATACGATACTGATAATGAATGTGTTTAGTGTGAGGGAGTGGCGGCGTCTCGTGGCCTATAACATTTTGAAAGCTAACAACAAAGCAAGGACCAGCCTCCAACTCCGCAGGAGGATTTCCAATGCTTGAGGAATTACAGAACCAGCCGTTGCCGCTGGACACTTTAGCCAACATGCGCGCCCCAAGCATTGTGCGGAATTATATTGATGGCCAGTGGATTGAGTCCCTGGGCACGGAAACCGTGGATATTATCAATCCCGCGAATGGTCGTTTATTGGGCCGTACACCGCTTGGCACCGCAGAGGACGTAAGCCGGGTCGTCGGGGCCGCCAAGGCCGCGTTTAAATCCTGGCGGGAAACACCGGTCATTGATCGGGTGCAGATTTTATTCCGGCTGAAAACTTTGTTGGAAGAACACGCCGAAGAGTTGGCCCAACTGATCACCCTGGAAAACGGAAAAACCATTGCGGAAGCTCGCGGGGACGTGCGGCGCGGCATCCAGATGGTGGAAACCGCCTGCGGTATGCCCATGCTACTCAAGGGCCAGGCCTCGGAAGATATCGCTCCCGGCATCGACTGCCACGCCATTCGTCGCCCGATGGGCGTATTCGTCGCGATTACTCCGTTCAATTTTCCGGCTATGGTGCCGTTCTGGTTCTGGCCGTTCGCCGTAGCCTCCGGCAATACCTTTGTGCTGAAACCCAGCGAACGGGTGCCCCTGACCCAGGTTCGAGCGCTTGAACTGATTGAAAAAGCGGGCATGCCCAAAGGCGTATTCAACATGGTGCAAGGCGGAAAAGATGTCGTCAACGCACTGCTCACCCATCCGGACGTGGCGGGAATCTCCTTCGTGGGCTCCACGCCGGTGGCCAAGCATGTGTACCAAACCGCCACCGCTCACGGAAAACGAGTCCAGGCGCTGGGCGGGGCAAAAAACTTCATGGTCGTATTACCGGATGCCCAGATGGACAGCGCGGTGAAGACCGTGTTGGATTCCTGTACCGGTTGCGCGGGACAACGCTGCCTGGCAGGCTCGCTCATTCTAGGCGTGGCGGACGCTGCTCCGGCACTGCAGGCGGGGATCGTCAAGGCTGCCCAAAATGTCTTGGTCGGGGATGGAATGAATCCCAGCACCAGCATCGGGCCATTGATTTCCCAAGCCGCGCTGGAACGGGTGAAAGGATTGATCCAATCCGCGATTGATGAGGGCGCGACGGTACTGATTGACGGACGAGAAGCAAAGAACCTACCCAAGGACGGATATTATCTCGGGCCTACGGTCATTGCCGGAATTAAACCGCACATGCGGATCGCGCAAGAGGAAGTCTTCGGCCCGGTGATTTTGCTCAGCCAGGTTGACACATTGGATGAGGCCATCCAGTGGTTGAACAGCTCCGAATTCGCCAACACCACCACGCTGTTCACCGCCTCCGGTGCAGCGGCGCGTAAATTCTCCTACGAAGTCGACCCCAGCATGATTGGCATCAACATCGGGGTACCCGCACCGATGGCATTCTTCTCCTTCGGCGGTGCGAAGCATTCTTTCTTTGGGGACATTAAAGCCCACGGGCAGGCGTCGGTCGATTTCTATACGGACACCAAAGTTACGGTTGAGCGTTGGTTCAAGGATTCCAGTATCTGGTAGACTAGCGTTAGCAGAAAGATTCCCTTTGTTTGTTGAGGCTTGCCAAAGATGACCCAGCAGCGTTTGCTGATTAAAAACGGAACCGTGGTGACAGCCACCGACCAATACGAGGCCGACGTGTATATCGTGGGCAGCACGGTGCAAGCCATCGGCAAAAATTTGTCGGTTCAACTAGCTGAAACCCTTAACACAACTGAAACCATTGACGCCAAAGGCCATTACCTCTTCCCCGGCGGGATTGACGCCCACACGCACATGGAATTGCCGTTCATGGGCACCTTCGCCAGCGATACATTCGAGAGCGGCACTCTGGCCGGTTTATACGGCGGCACCACTACCATCGTGGATTTCGCCATTCAAACCCAAGGAAAATCGCTGAACGCGGCGTTGGATGAATGGCACCGCAAAGCGGATGGAAACGCCGTGGGAGATTATGCATTCCATTTAGGCGTGACGGATTTTAATCCGCAAACCCGCACGGAAATTAAAGATATTATTTTGAAACGAGGCGTGAGTTCCTTTAAAACGTTCATGGCCTATAAAGGCGCGCTGATGGTGGATGATCGCCAGATGCTGGGTCTGATGGACGAGGCCGGAAAATTTGGCGGTATGGTCACTGCGCACTGTGAAAACGGGGACATGATTGACGATCTGGTGAACCAGCATCGCACGGCCGGTCATACCGAACCGAAATACCATGCCATCTGCCATCCGGAATTGGCTGAAACTGAGGCTACGGGTCGCTTTATCGATCTCGCCTGGCAAGGAAATCATCCCTGCTATGTGGTGCATTTAACCTGTGAAGGCGCACTCAACCGGGTGCGGGAAGCGAGCAAAAGAAATCAGCATGTGAACGTGGAAACCTGCATTCAATACCTTTTGCTGGATGACAGCCTTTACGAAAAACCCGGCTTTGAAGGCGCCAAGTGGGTGTTCAGCCCACCCCTAAGGAAACCGAAAGATCAGGAAGCCCTGTGGAGCGGCATTCAGCAAGGTTTAGTCCATCACGTCGCCACGGATCATTGCCCGTTCTGCATGGACCAAAAACGCATGGGCGAAAAAGATTTTTCAAAAATTCCCAATGGCGCGCCAGGCATCGAAAACCGCTTTGAACTGCTGTACTCGGAAGGGGTTGCCAAGGGCCGCATTTCACTCAACACTTTCGTGGATTTAATCGCCACACGCGCGGCGAAAATTTTCGGCATGTTCCCTAAAAAAGGCACCATTGCCGTAGGTTCGGATGCAGACATCGTGATTTTCGATCCGAACGCTTCCCACAATCTATCCGTGAAGGCTCAGCACATGCAGGTGGATTACAACGCCTATGAAGGCTGGCCGGTGCAGGGAAAAGTTCGCACTGTAATCTTGCGGGGAACGGTTGCGATTGACCAAGGCGGTGCCTGTGTTGGAAAAGGCTTTGGCCAATATATTGCCCGAGCGCCTTATAACCAAGCATTATTCAATACACCGGAATTAAGCCCAGCATTAACAAAACTCTAAAATTCTCAACTGTCTGTTCACTGACTCCAGCAGAATGAAATAATCTCTACTTAATTTCCCTGAGTTATTCCCATCATTGATCTAGCGTTTTCATTAGAAGAGGAGCCGATGCTTATGTCCAGAACTGTTCGAGCCGCCGTCATTCAATTGCATAATCAGCTCCCCGCCGAAGCGTCCTGTGAGGAACATCGCAAGGCCATGATTGACGCGCATCTGCCTTACATTGAGGAAGCGGCCAAACAGGGCGTACAGATGCTCTGCTTTCAGGAAATTTTTACCGGCCCCTATTTCTGCCCTTCTCAAGATACGAAGTGGTACGACTTGGCAGAGCCCATTCCCGATGGCCCAACCACGCAACTCATGATGGAGTTGGCCAAGAAACACAACATGGTGATTATTGTGCCTATTTACGAAGTGGAAATGACCGGCGTGTATTACAACACCGCCGCCGTGATTGACGCCGACGGAACTTATCTGGGCAAATATCGCAAAAATCATATTCCCCAAGTGCAAGGCTTTTGGGAAAAATTCTTTTTCAAACCCGGCAATTTGGGATACCCGATATTCAAAACCAAATACGGCAAAGTCGGCGTGTACATCTGTTACGACCGCCACTTCCCGGATGGGGCGCGTTGCCTGGGTTTGAACGGCGCGGAAATCGTATTCAACCCCTCCGCCACCGTGGCTGGTTTATCGGAATACATCTGGAAAGTAGAGCAACCCGCACACGCGGTGGCCAACGGATATTTCGTGGCGGCCATTAACCGGGTGGGAAGCGAAGCGCCCTGGGGCATCGGAGAATTTTACGGACAATCTTATTTTGTCGGGCCACGTGGCAACATCATTAAGCAAGCTTCCCGTGATCAGGATGAACTGTTAATCGCCGATCTCAACATGGATGAGATCAAGGAAGTGCGCGATCTCTGGCAGTTCTACCGGGATCGTCGTCCTGAAACTTACAAGGAGCTGGTCGCATTATAACGAGTCGCGTTATAAGCTGAAAAATTTTGGTTTTATGCAGAGAAATTCATTCTGTTGTTTTAGATTTTTGAAATTTCAATTGAGGAGTCCGTCATGAGTTTGGCAGAGCCTGAAACCCAGAAAGCCTTGGATACCACGGAATCAAACGCCGAGTTACTGGCCACCCGCAAGGCCCATTTTTTACCCACGGCAGTGCATTATTACAAGGAACCCTTGCATTTAGTCCGAGCCAAAGGTTCCCTTGTGTACGATGAAAAAGGCCGGGAATACCTGGATGTGATTGGCGGAATCGTATGTATTTCCGCCGGGCATAACCATCCTAAAATCCAAGAGCGCATGATCGAGATGATCCAGAATGATGAAATTCAGCACACCACCACATTGTACCTGAATCGATTCGCCACTCGTCTGGCGGATAAACTGGCCGATGAAGCGCCTGCTGGCCTGGATAAAGTCGCGTTTTCCAATTCCGGATCGGAAGCCAACGAGATGGCTCTCCTGGCTGCCAGAAACGCCACCGGCGAAACCACGGTGATCAACATCCAACACAGTTATCACGGTGGCACCCAAGGCACCTTGGCGCATTGCGGGCATCACTCCTGGCGGTTCAGAGCGCAACCGGTAGCGCATAACGTAGCGGTCATCGCGCCCAACTGCTACCGCTGCCCCTTCAAGAAAGATCCGAAAAATTGCCATTTGGAATGCGCGCAGCATGTGGAAGAAACCATTCAAACCACCACACATGGCAAAATCGCTGCCTTCATCGCAGAACCCATATTGGGCGTGGGCGGATTCATCACGCCACCCGTGGAATACTTCCAAAAAGTCGCGGAAATTACGCACAAGTATGGCGGCAAATACATCAGCGATGAAGTGCAAACCGGTGCAGGGCGCTTGGGAAAAACCTACTTGGCGACCAAATCGCTGGGCATTGACGCCGACATCATTACAATGGCCAAAGGCTTTGGCAACGGCGCAGCGGCAGGCGCAGTGGTCATGCGAAATGAGATCGCAGAGGCGTTAGCCGGAAAATTCCACTTCAACACCTTCGCCGGTGATCCATTCCAGGCCATGCAAGCGCTGACTACGATGGAAATTATCGAGGAAGAGCGTTTGATTGAAAACGCGCATGAAATCGGCGAGTACGTGAAAAACGGTTTAGTAGAACTACAAAAACGTCATCCACTCATTGGCGATGTGCGAGGCCGTGGATTACTGCTGGGTATCGAATTAGTCAAGGATCGTGAAACCAAAGAATACGCCACGGCGGAAACCAACCAACTCATGGAATTGATGAAAGATCGAAACGTATTAATTGGCAAAGGTGGTTTGTTCGGCAACGTGGTGCGTTTAGCCCCGGCGCTTTCCATCACCCGCCAACAGGCGGATCAACTCCTAAAGGCCCTGGATGAATCGCTTGGCGTGATCGAAAAAGGTTAATGCGACAACATGCTGAACGGATATGATGCCGAACTGGCCAACCACGATCTGATGCCCGTCCCGGTGTCGGGGCGAACTTGGTCGGCGCTGAATTTCACCGCGCTGTGGATCGGCATGTGCATTTGCATTCCGTCTTATATGATTGCCTCATCCCTGGTGGAAGGCGGTATGAATGTCATGCAAGCCTTACTCACGGTCTTTCTGGGCAATCTCATCGTATTGATTCCCATGATATTAAACGGGCATGTGGGCGTGAAATATGGTATCCCGTTTCCCATCTATGCGCGGTTAAGTTTCGGGGTTAAGGGCGCAAATATTCCCGCATTGCTGAGAGCTGTGGTTGCCTGTGGCTGGTTCGGCATTCAATGTTGGATCGGCGGCACCGCAATCTTCACCATGCTCAATGCCATCTGGCCAGAGGCAGCCCATTTTCCAGCCGTTTTGCCTGCGGCGTTTGGGGTTAAATTGCTGCCCTTTCTCTGCTTTTTATTGTTTTGGGGCATCAATTTATTGCTGATTCACCGAGGTATCGAATCCATCAAAAAGCTGGAAACTTTTTGTGCCCCGGTGCTGATTTTAAGCGGGCTGGGTTTGTTAATCTGGGCCGGTCAAGCGGCGGGCGGTTTTAGCCACATGCTGAGCGCACCTTCCCAATTCAAAACTTCCGCTGAGTTTTGGCATTTTTTCATTCCTTCCCTAACCGGTATGGTTGGTTTTTGGGCCACACTCAGCCTGAACATTCCGGACTTTACTCGCTACGCAAAAAATCAGCGCGCGCAAATTATGGGGCAAGCGCTGGGACTACCCACCACCATGACCCTGATCGCATTTATCGGCGTGGCAGTGACCAGCGCCAGTTTCAACATTTTCGGCAGCCGCATCTGGGACCCGATAACGCTGGTGGGCAAAATTAACAATCCAATGATCGTGTTTATCGCCATGCTGCTCATCTGTATTTCCACGCTGGCCATGAACGTAGCCGCGAATGTGGTTGCTCCCGCCAATGATTTCGCCAATTTAGCGCCCAGTAAAATCAACTTCAAACGCGGCGGAACATTGACCGCACTGATCGGTTTATTGATTATGCCCTGGAAACTGATTGCCGATCCGTCCGGTTATATTTTCACCTGGTTGATCGGTTATTCCGCCCTGCTTGGGCCGGTAGCCGGTATTTTGCTGACCGATTATTTCGGGGTGCGCAGTGCTAAAATCAATGTGCATGATCTGTATCGAAAACAAGGAATGTATACCTATAATAATGGCTATAATCCGGTTGCGTTGATTGCTTTGGCAATCGGCGTATTGCCCAACGTGCCCGGTTTTCTGGCACAGATTAAGGTGCTGCAGGCAAGCAGTGTTCCCGGTTTTTTACTGGATTTATACCAATATGCCTGGTTTGCCGGATTAACGTTATCCGGGCTCAGTTATTTTGCGCTCATGAAAATACAGACTCAGGCGCAAGTGAACGCACCTGAACCCATCGACTTGAATAGTGCAAGTCAACCGTTTGACGTGGAGACTACCGATGCAGGAGATTAATCAAACCTCAGAGGCGACTTTGTTGCTGCCGGATGAGAAAACGTTGGCCGAAAATTTCGCCAAAATCAAACCGTCACTCACGGAGAACGAGGCGATCATTGAGGCCTCCCGGTGCCTATTTTGCCATGACGCACCCTGTACTATCGCCTGCCCATCCTCGATCGATATTCCCCTATTTATCCGCCAAATTGCCAGTAAAAACACCCAAGGCGCAGCCAAAACCATTTTCACACAGAATATTTTGGGTAAAGCTTGTGGTGTGGTCTGCCCAACCCAAGTGCTGTGCGAAGGCAGTTGCGTTTATCATGGTCTGAACGAAAAACCCATCGATATTGGACGTCTGCAGGCATACGCCTCCGATTATGCATTGGATCGCAATCTGAGATTTTTTACCAAGGGCAAACCTACCGGCAAAAAAATCGCCGTGATTGGGGGAGGCCCCGCCGGTTTGAGTTGCGCGCATGAATTAACACGGTTGGGTCATGAAGTCATGGTTTATGAGGCCAGTCCCAAAGCGGGCGGACTGAATATGTATGGCGTAGCGCCCTATAAATTGAGCAATGACGAGGCCGCTCGAGAAGTCAATTACGTGACTGAAATCGGTTTCAAAATTCAAACCAACACGAAAGTGATCACTCAAAAAGAGCCACAAGAAACGCAAGACGCGTCTCAGCAATGTGTCTTATTGAACGAATTGGAAGCGCAGTTTGACGCCGTTTTTCTTTCCGTAGGCTTGGGTAAATCCCACCGCCCCGGCATTGCCGGTGAGCATTTAACCGGGGTACAGGGCGCGGCGGAATTTATCTATCAACTGCGCGAACAGGATTTACACATTCCAGTGGGACGCCGTGTGGTGGTGGTTGGCGCGGGAAACACCGCCATTGATGCCGCCGTGGAAACCGCGAAATTGGGCGCAGAAGTCACGCTGGTCTATCGCCGCCGGGCCGAGGATCAATCCGCTTATGATTTTGAAGTGGAGCATGCCAAATTGGCTGGCGTAAAATTCCTCTACCTGACTTCCCCCGTGGAAATTGTAGGACACACCCATGTGGAAGGGCTTTTGTGCCTGCAGAACGAAGTGCTGGGATTGCCCACCGACACACAAGGCAAAGTGGACATTATGCCCATTCCCGGTTCGGAATTGCTACTGCCCTGCGATATGGTTATTTTTGCTACCGGCCAGGAAAAAATGGAGGCGTTTTATCGGCAAATTCCCAACCTCCAGCTAGATCGCGGAAAAGTGAAAGTGAATGAGCATTTCCAAACCGACAATCCGAAATATTTTGCCGGTGGCGACTGCGTGAATGGCGGCAAGGAAGTGGTCAACGCTGTAGCGCATGGTCGCGATGCGGCACGAGGTATGGATCGATTTTTAAGCGGAGGGGCTGCGTAATGGCCGATTTAAGCGTTAATTTTGCAGGCATTCAGGCACCTAACCCTTTTTGGTTGGCCTCCGCACCACCCACCAATACCGGCTATCAGGTGCAAAATGCTTTCCGGGCAGGATGGGGCGGAGCGGTTTGGAAGACGCTGGGGCAGCCCATCGTCAACGTTTCCAGCCGTTATGGCGCGATGAATTACAAAAATCTCCGCATGGCCGGCCTCAACAATATTGAACTCATCACGGACCGTCCGCTGGAAGTGAATTTGGCGGAAATGAAGGAAACCAAGGAAAAATTTCCCAAGCATGCGCTCATCGCTTCCATGATGTGGGAAACCCGCGAGGAGTGGCACCACTGCGTCAAAGCCTGCGAGGACATTGGCGTGGATGGCTTCGAGTTGAATTTCGGTTGTCCGCATGGCATGTGCGAACGCGGCATGGGTTCAGCCGTAGGACAAAATCCCGATGTGGCGGAAAAGATTACCAGCTGGGTCACGGAAGTGGCAACCAAACCCGTGATTGTAAAATTAACGCCCAACATCACCGACATCACCGCTGCGGGCTTGGCAGCCCAACGGGGCGGCGCGCAGGCGGTTTCGTTAATTAACACCATCAATTCGGTCACAAACATCAATTTAAATACCATGACCCCCAACCCGACCGTGGACGGACTGTCCAGTCACGGCGGCTATTGCGGCCCAGCGGTCAAACCCATCGCGTTGAACATGGTGTCGGAGTTATATAACCATCCCGACTTCAAACTGCCGATTTCCGGCATTGGCGGCATTGAAACCTGGCAGGACGCCACGGAATTTTTCCTGATGGGCGCTTCCGCCGTACAGATTTGTACCGCCGTGATGCATTACGGTCACCGCATCATCCACGATCTCACCGCAGGCCTGAGCGATTACCTGGATGAGCATGGCATGACCACGCCTACGGATTTAACCGGCATCGCCGCCCGTAAACTGCGCCGCTGGGAGCAACTGGATCTCAACTACAAAGTGATTGCTCAAATCGATCCGGAAACATGCATCGGTTGTCAGCTCTGTTACATCGCCTGCGAAGACGGAGCCCACCAATCCATCGCACTGCAAGAGCATACTCGAGTACCCAGAATCAAGGAAAACGAGTGTGTGGGCTGCAACCTGTGCAGCCTGGTTTGCCCGGTGGATGAGTGCATCAGCATGGTGCAAATTCCCCAAGGCCAGGGCAAAATCACCTGGCCGGAACATCCATCCAATCCGCATCGTAAAAATCAGGCTGCGCTTAGCTAATGGACTCGCTGGCTGGTATAGCCTCAATGCGTTCGGCAATCGCGTCCCATAACGCCAAACGCGCCCGTATGGCCTGCTCTACTGCATGAATCGCCATCGGGTATAATGCCGGATTTTGCGCAAAAATCTGATCCAGCATTTGCTGGGCCTTGGGTCCATGCTCATCGCCATCCAGGGCGATGTGACGCTCCAAATACAGTAGCAGGGTATCGCAATTTAATCCGCGTTGCTGAAGATTGCGCACCATTTCCACAAACATGGGTGGAATAATGGCTTCTCGCGCATGGAAAAATACCGCCGCCTGTACTTCCGGAATTTCCCGCAACGTCTGAAACGTGGCGTTCATGAACTGACAAGCCGCTTTAGGCACCTTAGCCATTTCACAGGCCAATTCCAACCCATGCCCTTCACCGATCCGATCAATTAAGGCATTGATTGAGCTTAAATCGGCGCCCGTCTCCCGCATCGCTTCCAGATAAAGTTGAAAGTGACTGATAGGTCGATCTTCTATTACGTCCGTTTCCTCGTCCAATACAATTTCGTTGATGAGTCGAGCCAATTTAGGATATTTGGGCGGCAACCAGGGCAAGTGGCAACCGGTTAAGGTCAGTTGAATACTTTTAACCAAGGACATGAAATCCCACACGCAAAACACATGGTGCTGCATGAAAATATGCAGCTTGGCCGGGGAATCGATCAGCGAATATAGACGATGCTGCTCCAACGCCCGGTGGGTTTCCAGAATGATTTCACTGGAAATAGACTGTTTCACAATGGACACGATGAAAGCTCTTTAAAAAACACACTAATCATATTGTACCGAAAGCATAAACAAGTGACTTATTTTTCTTGAAAGCCGATTGCGCCTTTTATTCGAAGCTGAAGCAACGCATTTCGGTTGCCTCAGTTTGAAGGAAGTTTAATAGACTGCTCGGCAATTGTTTCCCTGACCGGAATGAGATAAGTTGGAGTTGGAATGAGGTAATCAGCGTATGAAAAATCGGGAATTGCCGGGGAGGAAAGAGCCATGACCACAACACAACAACCCTTTTTAACCGATATTCAGGAGTTGCGGAAACGCAGCCGTCAACAAATTGAAGAAGGGGCCGTTACCTCCAACTATGGCGGTGATGCTCAAAATACCATTAACATCCTGCAAAATGTGCTGGCGACAGAAGTTGTCTGTGTGCTGCGTTATACGATGCATGCCGTCTCCGCCACGGGTATCGATAGCGAAGCCGTTAAGGCGGAATTTCTCATGCATGCCCACGATGAGCAGGAGCACATGATGAAGATCGCCGAGCGGATCAACCAACTGGGCGGCATCCCGAACTTCAATCCCGATGGACTGTCCAGCCGCTCCGCATCAGAATATGGGAACGCTTCCGAACTGGTGGAGATGATCAAGGAAAACCTGATCGCCGAACGGATTGCCGTGGAACACTACCGGGAATTGATTCGCTACTTCGGGGAAAACGATCCCACCACACGGGTCATGCTGGAAGGTGTTCTGTCCAAAGAGGAAGAGCATGCCAACGACATGCACGATCTGCTCATTGCCCACGAAGGACAGCCTTTTTTAAAATCCTGATCACCACGTCATGGATTTGCAGATTCAAACCCAGTGAGTTGTTCAGCTCACTGGGTTTTGTTGGTAAATCGGCAATTTCACCAGAAACGTCGAACCTTGGCCCGGCACACTATCCACTTGAATGGTGCCCTCATGCCGTTCCACGATTTTTTGCGCAATCGTCAGGCCGATTCCATTGCCGGGATATGCATGCTGGCTGTTTAAGCGAACAAAGGCGTCAAAAATCTTTTCCTGATATTCCGGCTTAATGCCAATCCCGTTATCCGACACCAGGATCTGGCAATAATCCGCATCCAGAAATTTAGAGGATATCTTCACGATCGGCGGTACGCCTTCACGATGGAACTTGAGCGCGTTGCTCACCAGAATGGACAGCAGTTGCTGTATCTGGCTGGCATCCGCCTCAAATTCAACCATTTCGCCCAGTTCAATTCGACCATCCGTCTCTTTCAATAGACTGTGAAGCCCCGCCTGCACCTCCCGCATCGTATCGGACAAGTTTACCCGTTGGAACGAATGCCCATGCCGGGTCACTCGAGACAGATCCAGGAGATTATCGATTAACGCCTGCATTTTTTGGGTGGCGCGCTGCAAACGTTCGATATCATCCTTAGCCTCCGTCGTTAAATAGGACCGGGTGATCATCTGCAAATGATCGCTGAACATCATGACCTTGCGTAAAGGCTCCTGCAAGTCATGCGACGCGATCATGGCGAAGTGCTCCAGGTCCCGATTACTTCTCATCAGCTTGCCTGCATATTTTTTCAACTCGGATTGCGCCTTTTCTATCGCCAGTTCCGATTCTTTCTGATCGGTAATATCCTGGCTGACCACCAACATCGACAACGGTTGACCGTGTCGTCCCCGAACCAGGGAGACAAAATTTCGCACCCAGATCAGCGCTCCATCCGAGCGAATGTAACGCTTTTCAATCATGAAAGGTTTGCCCGTCTGCTGGAGTTGTTCTACCATCGCCAGGTTTTCCGATAAATCCTCAGGCGCGGTCAATTCCTGCATGCGCAAGTGCAGCATTTCCTGTTCGCTACGCCCCAGCATCTCGCAGTAACGTCGGTTCACCAACAGATATTTACCATCCAGATCCGTCTGCGCCATACCAGAGGCCGCCTGGTTAAACAAAGTTTTAAAGCGTTCCTCGCTTTCGGCCTGCGCCTCTTCCGCCTGCTCCTTCGCATGAAGCAACTCCAGATTCAGGTTAGCCTTAACCCGAGCCAGTAATTCCCGATGATTAAACGGCTTGACCAGATAATCATCCGCACCGGCCTGCAAGCCTTCCACCCGCGCTTCTTCCCCGGCTCTGGCGGATAACAGCACCACTGCCACCGTTTTCAATCGAGCATCGCTTTTCAGCTCGGTCAATAAAGTCATCCCGTCCATACGGGGCATCATGATATCCGTCAGCACCAAATCCGGCGGATGACGACGGATGGCTTGCAGTGCCGCCTCCCCGTCACCGACCATTTCCACATCACAATGGGGAGTCAGAAGTTTAAACACATAATCCCGCATATCGGCATTGTCATCCGCAATCAGCACCCGAACCATACGTCCGTCCGGTTTGCGCCAGAGCTCCTCCTCCGTTTCTGTGGGCTCGTGCTGATGGAGCAAGGAGACGGACTCCGTCTCCGGAGGAAACCAACGCAACGCTTCGGCAACGTAAGGTTGAGTTTTCAACGGCAGGCGAGTCGGCACGGACACTTCCACCAGTTGGCCCTCCGGAATATGAGCCCTCCCGAGCGGGATAGACACCGTAAAGCTAGAGCCCTTTCCGAGCTGACTGGTGACTTTCACGTTGCCCCCATGCAGTTTCACCAGTTCGTTCACCAGAGCCAGCCCGATACCACTACCTTCCTGGGTACGGGATTCTGCGTTGGGCACCCGATGGAACCGCTCAAACAAATGCGCTAGCTGATCCTGCGGAATACCCACACCCGTATCCGCAACGGTCAGGTTCACCTGATGATCGGAACAGCGCATCCGAACCACAATCTTGCCTTCCAGGGTATGCTTGAACGCGTTGGAAAGCAGATTCAGGACAATTTTTTCCCACATGTCCCGATCCACATAAACCAGCTCCGGCAGATGCGGACAATCGATCAGGAGTTTCAGATGAGCCTTGTCCGTCACCGAACTGAACATGCTCGCCAATTCCTTGGTAAATTGCGCCAGATCCGTGGGCTGATAGGCAGCCTGCAGTTTGCCCGCCTCAATCCGGGCAAAATCCAATAAGTTGTTGACCAGCTTGTATAAACGCAAAGCGTTGCGATAGGCGATATCCAATGCGGATTTCGCCGAAGGGCTTGTCTCCGGCGAATGTAGCACCTCTTCGATGGGCCCCAGCATCAGGGTTAACGGCGTGCGAAACTCATGGCTCACATTGTTGAAAAACGTGGTTTTAGCCCGGTCCAATTCCTGCAACCGCTGATTGATTTGAGACAATTCCTGCTCTCTTAATTCCAGGGCAACCGTTTTTTCTTTGAAGTGCCGATTGGCTACCTTCACCTCCAGGGCTCGCTGCAAAACCTCCGCTTCCATTTGCTCCGATTTCTCTGTCAACAGGCTGGCTTTCTCCGCATCCTCCAAAGCTTGCGCCTTTTGTTGCATAAACTCGGTCACATCCTCAACCCGATGCAAAATACAGCAAACATGACCATCCGATCCAGTCACCGGCGTATTAATCGGACTCCAGTACTTCACCTCAAATCCGGATGAAGACTGATTCGACACCGGAATATCATATTTCTGGACGCCCATCCGATCGGGAACCTTATCCTGTAAAGCCCGATTTAGGGAAAGCCTCAGCTCACTGACGCCGGTTGCGGTGGGATCAGCCGGGTTATCCGGAAAAACATCGAAAAGATTATGTCCCACCAGCTCTTGGCGTTGCTTTCCGGTTGCCTGCATGTAGCAATTGTTCACAGCCAGGATGGAAAAGTATGGCGGATTTGGCGCCAATACCAAAATAGGCGTCGGCACTGACTCAAACAGCAACTGAAAATCCACCGTTCGCTCTTCTGGTTTTAAAACGGGTAAAAGAACGCTTTCAGCCAACGATTGTCTTGAGTCGGTTAATAAAAACTGACTTTCTTTGAGCATTGAACAAGCTGCCTTTAGGTGCACCATGTAAAAAGTAAAGCATCCTATTATTTTAAGTGGACTAAACCCAGTGTCTATTCGACACCTTGGCATGCCCAATCAGCAATATGACTCCCCTGTCGTATACCTTTCTTATCCATACAGCAAGGCCAGTCTCACCGGTTCAAAACCTCACACGGCAAATTAAAATGCACAATTTCTTCACATATCAGACCATTCCAACTCAAGAGGGAATCATCCGATTTGCTCAGTACTTAATCCCATCCCGATCAATTAAACGAAGTAAAGCAGCCACATCCAATTAAGCCCAAAATTAAATTCAGCCCTGCAAAAAAAGGCCTGAATTACGGAGGGTAATTCAGGCCACTGATATTAACATTGATGGGTTATCGTGAAGTATTCCTTTCGGCGCGTTCCGCCGCACCATGCAGGGTATCGGCTTTCACTAAGGCGCTTTGCGCGCGACGATGATCGGCTAACGCAATATCCAATTTTTGCTTGGCGCGATTCAGACGAACCTTATCGCGGTTCAATTGACTCGCCGAGGCATGTCGTTTCAAATCCATCTCATATTGACGGGCGATCTGATCGTAGCTGTGCTGCGTAGCGACAATATACTTATTCGCCCGTCTATCCCAGCCCTGCTTTTCCAGTACTATATTATCCGCGCGCTTGTCCCGTTGCTCCGCCGCCTGATAATTGTCCTGCTTCAGCGTGGATTCATACTTCCGGTTCAAGGCTTGATCCTGGTTCACCGAGCGTTGGGAGCGACGCTCGTCTTCCAGCGCGGCATCCAGATGACGCTTGGCGTCTTCTATCCGGGCTTGATCCTCCTTCAGCCGCGCCGTGGAGGCGTGTCCTTTTTGATCCATTTCATATTGCCGAACCAGACTGTCGTAAGTGCCTCGGCTCGTTCTCACGTATTTGTCGGCCCGTCGGTCCCAGCCTTTTTTTTCTAACAGATGCACATCATTTTGTTTTTCTTGTTTTTCCATGCCGGCCAATCCATCGTCCGTAATACTACGGGCCACTTGCACCGGATAATCGTTGGTTGGCCTTGCCGCATGCGCGGTGGCCATGGTTGAAACCAACAAAACACTCATCAACATGCTACTCATTAAGGGAAACGCGTATCGCATCTCGAACCTCCTTTTTGTCCACCGCATCCCGGCTGACACATTTGCTGAAAGCAAAAGTAGTGTATCGAATCGCCCAACGTGAACAAATCCACTGAAAGCGTTATTTCCTGGGCTAACATAAAATTAACCGGGGGTATTAACCCTTAGACTGCTTGCGTATGTCACTACTGCAAGTCAATTATTGTTTAGACTATATTTCTTTCCTATAGCCCCTAACGTCAAAATACTGGCCCCTGTTAAGCCCTAACAGAAGCCAGTATGGATGCTTTTCAATTCTCTAAAGTAGACTTACGTGTTGAGTAATTTCTCAGCACTCTTTCCGAGAGAAGCCTACTCAGGTTTATAGGTTGTCTTGGGTAAAGTTTGCTCTGAACCTGAAGCTGATGGTTCCTCTCTAGGTGGTGTTTTACGCAAATACTCTCTTAAAAAGTTTTTGGCATACTCGTGATCAGGATGACTTGGGTCATTTGCCTGTCTCTGCAATGCTGGCAACATCTTTTTAAAGTCATTAATAAATAATTGGGTCTCGGACCTCCCGCCAACCTGTCTTTCCACATCCTTGACAAAGCTACCGGTCATCCGACCACTGCCGCTTTTTTTTAAGGTATCAGTCAACTGTTGCTGAAATGCATCGTCTTCTGCTTGCTTGTCTGCTTGTATCTTATTAGAGCCAGACAAATCAAGTGCGGCAGGTTTCTTTTTAGGACCAGCAAAACGTGTGGTAGAACCAGAAGTAGGGGCAAAAGCATTAAAGCGCGTTTGCATCAGATAAACTCCTTAATAAATTATGCCGTATAAACTACGACGAGATAAGCAAGGGTGAACATATAAAAAATAAAGGTATACAATTTACACTCAACTTGAACCCATTTGTAAAGACAAGTTTTACAAACGATTCAATAAAAATTCAGAAACCGGACAGAAACATGACCCTATACGCCCTAAAGCAGCTTATTTCTCCACTTTATGATACAACAATTAATAAATCAACTTATCTTACAATAACTCAATCCGGTCCATTTCCCCCAGCGGTCAAGGGCACTCAAAACGCAGATAAATCCGGTCGCCAGCGCCTACCAACACGTTACTGCGGTGGTACCACTCAATAAACTCGTCCGTGGTGACATCCGGAATGACATTTTGCTGAATGCCCAGGCTGGAAGCCCAGACACCCTGGTTTGTCCCTAAACGGCGCTGCACCATGTCATTGAGTAATCGCGTGGAATGCGACAAGGACACTTGCCAGACGGGCGTATTCGCATCCTGCTGGTGTAGCCAGCCGCCTTCCGTTATCGGCATTGCGGAAATAGCCAGCACCCCAAACGCGGGGTTCCTGGCCTGGGTCATTTTAAACCGAATCGCGCCGGGCGGTCCTCCTTTAGGGTCTCCCTGCTTAACCGCTGTCACCTTGCCCAGCAACAGGGTCCCCGAAGGCAATGTCAGTTCAGGACCCCAGGTGAGCGGGCGTTCCAGCACGGCCTGCAAGACGTCACCCACCCGGTCCAGCCGGGAAGAAAGAGGAGTCGCCATCACCACGCCCGCATTTTGCGGCTGACAGTCCGCCCAGCCTGAACCCTGGGCAACACAAACCCAACCTAACAGCATCCCTAACAAAAAGCGAATCAGTTTCATGGACAGCCTCCCAAACGATAGCCGGAGCATACACCGGTCAAAGCGCTTCTCTATCTTAACTGAATTTTTTACCTGAATTTCCGAAAACCTGACACACTTTATCCGGCGCCTCAGCCGGAATCGTTTCCTTTTAGCCCCTCAACATTCCCCCACCAGCATTTCATGCTCAATTAGGATAAGATATCCCCATGAACACGGATGACGATCGGACATTTTATAATTCGCTGAGTGAACTGGAGCAACACTACTGGCATGAACTCCACCAGGTGTTTCAACTGGTTCAGCCGCAAAAACCGGGTAAAGGCTGCAAGGCGATCATTCTCCGGGCGCGCCGGTTGGCGTTAGCGGATCAGTTGCCTTTGGAACACTGCCTGCAACAGCAGTTGGAAGGAGCCACCCAAAGAACGCATAAACGATTGGCCTTGCTGAGCCGTTGCCCGTTAGCCCAGTCATCCACACTGAACCCATAATCGATTGAACGGAATACAAGGATGGAAATCGATCGCCTGCTGGCAGCCCTTAAAGCCACTAAAACCATTCAGGATCATCCCGATTGGGAAACGTTCAAAAACGCCAAATTCCCCAAGGTGATCAGTTTTTACTACACCAACCAGGACGGTCAGGAAGCCTATTGGGACAACGCCAAAATTCTCCGGATGGATTTAAAAAGGCTGCACCTGATTATTGAAGGGGCGCATGGGGATCCGTTGAAATTTGAAATTCAAAAGATCATGCATGCCAAAAACACCCAAACCGGCGAAAAAGTGCAGGACATCTTTTTTGAATTAACCCGCATGTGGAACGACACTTACACATCCGATAGCGGAACTGCAAGCTAAAGTTATTGCTAGCGCTTAGTTCTCCGGCTTCTTAGCCCAATCAACTCGAATGGCTAGATAGGGATCTGCAAGACGGTGACGAGGTTGTAGGCGCAGAGAATGGCTTTCAGCCGAGCCAGAAACCCAGGCATTTTCCTGACTTTTCGAATTCGATCCAATCCCAG
>Ga0157374_10001482_pt1 | contig 19823 bp, 13 predicted proteins | sample M25metaG_FD_115308 | JGI IMG/M metagenome (GOLD analysis project Ga0157374, IMG submission 115308) | Miscanthus rhizosphere microbial communities from Kellogg Biological Station, Michigan, USA - M2-5 metaG | ecosystem: Host-associated > Plants > Roots > Rhizosphere > Soil | place: USA: Michigan... | reverse complement strand
TCATAGATCTCAAATCGGAATACCGTCCGAGAAACCGTACCGAGCTCATCCTGGTCGAGCGCATGGCCCAGCACCACTGGCTGCGCAACCGCGCCACCATGCTGCAAGGAAACTGCTTCCTGGACGACGGCTCCATCGACGACAAGCGCCTCGCTCTCTACCTGCGCTATGAAACCACCCACGAGCGCGCCTTCCACAAATGCCTGAACGAGCTTCTAAGGATAAGAGCCGAAAAGAGAAAAGCGGAAATTGGCTTCGAATCGCAAAAACGCAAACAGGAGGAGCACGACCGCAAACAAGAGCAGCATCGGATGAAAAAAGACACCCACCAATGGGCCGTCACGCTCGCCGAAGCCAAGGTTTACCACCAAAAAACCCTGACCGACAGCGTGAAAACGCTCCAGGACATCGCAAAGCTAAAAGCCAACAGCTAAAAGAGCTTCCAATAATCATGAAACAACCGTGCCGCTCGGATAGATGGATTTTTCAGGACGAGGCGAAAACTGAGTTCGACGCAATTCGAAGGAGCTGGGAAGCGGAATTCCCAGTCCTTCCTGCCGCTCTCGAACGTGTGTTGACACGTTTAGTGCGCGCGGACTGGCGCCAGCAGTGGATCGAACAGCGCGTCTTCGAAGTAGAAGAGATGCTCGAAGAAATTTCGGCGGCCGAGTGGACGGCCAAACAACACCAGCCATTGCAATTGGTCTACCGCTATCACGCTTGGGCGGACCGGCAATTTCATCGCACGTGGAAATCGCTCAAAGAATACACCGGCAGGCAAGGCGTCGAGCACAAACAACCCGATGAGGCAGTCGATAGGCCGGCTCCTAAGCAGGACACCGAACTTCCGCGTGTGTACGAAGAGCCCACGCTGCACCAGTCCATCATCGTGAAGATCGTCGACGGCCAAACGATAACGGCCATGTATCCGAACAACGAAGAGGAAATGCGCGTGGCAAAAAACGCCGGCGAGTCCAAGCGCGCCATCCGGGAATTCGAATTCCCGGATGGAGTTCCGCCAGAGTATCACTGGGTTTTTCCGGAGCCCGATGATCGCAGGCCGGGAGCGGCGCGGCGCGTGGAAATGAGCGCCACGTTCTGGAGAGATCTCGCCTCCAGGGAAACGATGCATGCCGAGCCTTGTCCGCTCGAGCCGACCCGGATGGAAATGATTCGAAGGCGTTTGGAGAAGGAAGGGAAATTATAATGGCTGCAAAAAAGAAGGGGAGAACGATCGTCACGCTCGAGCAATGGGTGGAAATTCGGATTCGCGACGGCAAAACCGAAACCACGCTGTATCCGTCGAATGAGGTTATGCTCGAACGCAAGGCGAAGATGGACCCGCCGCCGAATATCGTCTACCGGCGCTTGAACTTCGTAGATGGCGTGCCGCCCGAGTATTACTGGACAACTAACGACCCGCGGCGTAGAGAGTTCGGCGGCCACGGCATCCAGCGCATGGCTGTTGATACCTGGCTCGAAACCATTGCGGAGGAGGCCCAGCGCGGGACCGGGCACGTGGCGCCGTGCAGCGATCTCCTGCCCCGTCCCAAAGAACGCGGCGGCTGCAATTGCCCGGCGTGTACATTTCATCAGCGCCGGCTGGAGAAAAGAAGCAACTGAGCCGCTCGCGTTAGGAGCATCCACATTGCATTGCACTGGTGCTTTTACTAAGTCGTTTGCTGGTTAGTAGATACTTGTGGCAGTGAGTAAGTAGGAGTGATAGACTGCCTTGAGCGAAAGCAACCTATGGGGGGTTTGCAATTGACTTACAAGGTTTTTTTATTCTGCGCGGCAGCAATTCTGCCCGCGCTTCTGAACGCACAATCCTACACGGCTTCGATCCGCGGCGTAGTCAGCGATGCGAGCCAGGCGCCACTACCGGGCGCAAAGGTAACGGCCACCGACGCCGACCGGAATACATCTCAGACCGTCACGAGCGACACGGCCGGACGCTATATCTTTACGGCACTTCCGCCCGGCCACTACACGCTTGCGGTGGAGGCGACCGGCTTTCAAAAATATCAGCACAGCGTTTTTGAACTGCAAGTACAACAGCAAGCCACCATCGACGTTCGACTGGATGTCGGGATGGTTTCTACTAGCGTAGAAGTGAACGCGGCCGCGCCGCTGTTGAACACTACCAGCGCAACCCTCGGTCAAGTGGTCGATAACAAATTCATCCTTTCGATGCCGCTCGCCGGGCGATCTCCTCTAACGCTGGTGCAATTAACGCCGGGCGTTACGCCGTCCAACTTAAACCCGGGCGGCCAAAGCAACACCAACTTCACCGCGAACGGAACGCGCAACTCGACTGCGGACGTGCTGCTCGATGGCATCAGTGTCGCCAATATCGAGCAGAACAGCGGCATCACGAATCTGGAGTATCAGCCCTCGGTGGATGCGGTGCAGGAGTTCAAAGTCCAGACCAACTACTTCAGCGCGGAGTTTGGAAATACCGGCGGCTCGGTGGTGAACATGATCACCAAAAGCGGAACCAACGATTTGCACGGCAATGTCTATGAATTTCACCGTAACTCCGCCTTAAACGCCAACGACTGGTTCGCGAACCGAGCGGGACGGTCCATTCCGGATTTCACCCGTAACGTATTTGGCGGTACCGTCGGTGGTCCGGTGCGCATACCGCACCTGTACAACGGCAAAGACAAGACCTTCTTCTTTTACGACTATGAAGGCACCAGGCAATCGAGCGCGACGACTAAAACAATGACCGTGCCAACGGCCAAGGAGCGGGCCGGCGATTTCAGCGATACGCGAACGTCGAGCGGCCAGCTAACTACCATCTACAACCCGTTCGACACCTACCAAACCGCCGTCGGCAAAACGCTGCGGCATCCCTTTGCGGGGAACCAGGTGCCGGTATCGATGCAAGATCCCATCGCCTTGAACGTTATGAAATATTATCCGGATCCGACATCCGATGGACTGCCGTTCACACACGTGAACAACTTCTTCGCGCAGGGCGTCGACGTTAGGCAAGGCGATCAGATGGACGTAAGGCTGGATCACAACATCAGCGACAAAACGCGTTTCACTTCGCGCTACAGCCTGAACTGGAACTCCGACATTCCCCCGCTGCTGTTGGGGAACCTTGCCGACAATTCAACCAACGGAGACAGCTCGTCGCGCACGCAAAACTTTGTGTTCGATCTCACGCGTGTACAAAGTCCGACTACAATTTTCGAGTTTCGCTATGGATTGCTGCGGCAGCGCGCCAACACTAATCCGAAAAGCTTGGGCTTCGATCAGACCTCGCTGGGGTTGCCGGACATTTATTTGACCTCGGGGATTAAGATGTTTCCGACGTTTACCGCCGAAGGCTACCAGGAATTGGGACAAGTGGGCTACGGCTTGATCGCGCGCGGCGATTCCATGAATGACGTGATGGGCAACATGACAAAAATCGTGGGTGGCCATTCAATCAAGGCCGGTGTGGAAGCGCGATTCCTGCTGTTGAATTACTTGCAGCCCGGCTACCCGCAAGGCCACCTTTCGTATAACCGCGCGGTAACTATGGAGGATCCCAACAGCAGCAGTTCCGTTCAGGGCAACGCCCTCGCGTCGATGCTGGTCGGCTGGGGCAGCGGCGGCAATTATCACCTCGATCCTCCTTCCGCATCCGCATCGAAGTATATGGGCTTCTATGTACAGGACGATTGGAAAATCACGCGCCGGCTGACGATCAATCTGGGACTGCGCTACGACTTCGACCTGCCGCGGACCGAGAGGTACAACCGATATAGCTGGTTCGACTTGTACGCGCCCTCGCCGCTGGCTGGGAAAGTTCCTGGATACCCGGACCTGAAGGGGCAGTACATGTTCGCCAATGACGAGACACGCAGCCCTGTCGACGCCGATTTCAATAATTTCCAGCCGCGCATTGGATTTGCTTATCAACTGAACGAAAAGACGGCGATACGGGCCGGTTATGGCATCTTCTACACCGTGTCTCGCGCGAGCATCAAAGGGCACACCGGGCAGGGCTTCTCGACCGATTCGGCGCCGGAATGGAGCCGCGACGGCAACCTGACGCGCTATGCCACGCCCGAGAATCCTTATCCTGACGGTTTGAACATTCCACCGGGTAATTCGCTGGGCGCCGCGACTTTCCTGGGTTTGGGCGTCGGGACGGAGACGCGTCCCAATCAAAATCCCCAGTACCAACAGTGGAACTTCTCGATTCAGCGGGCCCTTCCAGGTAATTCCGTATTGCAGGTGAATTACACCGGCGGAAAAGGAACGCATCTGTATTTCGGCGGCGGAACGGAAAACCAGGATCGGATGCCTCTAAGCTACTGGGGACTGGGCCGAACGGCCTTGAACGGCCTGGTGCCGAATCCTTTCTACGGCGTGATTACCGATCCGAAGTCGAAGCTGAGCGCGCAGACAGTAACGTTGAATTCGCTGCTCCGGCCTTATCCGCAATATACGGGTGTGAGCGGCTCTACGCCGAGTATCGGGAATTCCATCTACCACGGCGTGCAGGTGCAGTATGAAAAGCGCTTTTCGCATGGCCTGGCGCTGCTCGCGCATTACACGTTTTCGAAGCTGATCGACGATTCCTCGTTTTCCTCCGGAAACGTGGGCTGGCTCGGCGGCGTTACCGACGTGCAGGACCCGTTCAACCTGCGCCTGGAGCGGGCAGTTTCGGCGATGGACATTACGCACCGCTTTGTTCTGACCGGTTCCTACCAGCTCCCGATCGGACACGGCAAGGCGATCGGCAATAGCTGGAGCAAGCCGCTCGACATCTTGCTCGGCGGTTGGGAGGTAAACGCGCTCATGACGTTCAGTTCGGGCTTCCCTTTGAACAGTGGATCGCAGTACCGTGAGACACCGCTACAGAATGGAGTGCTCTGGGAAGGCACCCAGCGGCCTAATCTGAATGGCGATCCCAGTGTGGAAGGCTCTGTCGAATCGAAGCTGGATCATTACGTGAACGCGACGGCGTTCTCACGTCCGGCTCCCGACACCTTCGGCACCATGCCGCGCACGATTTCGACTTACCGGAGCCCTGGGCTGAAGAACCTGGACGCGGCAATTTTTAAGAATTTCGCGTTCACCGAGCAGCGCTACCTGCAATTGCGGCTCGAAGGATTTACGGTGACGAATACGCCAACCTTTGCGACGCCGCATCTATCGTATGGCGCCACCAATTTCGGCGTTATCGACCGGTACGCCGGCGGGCGCGGACCAAGAGAACTGCAGGTAGCGGCGAAATTCTATTTTTAGAGCTAAACAGCTCTTAGGCGCTAGCCGCGGGGGCAACTCCGCGGACCATCTTAACGTCTGATATCAGCTTGCGCCTGCAGCCGAACCTCTCGGTCACTGGAGAGCTGATATTTAACAGCTAAGAGCCGGTGTTTTATCGAAGACAGGCGAGTTCTCAAGCAATCACGGTCATTTGGTAGAACGCATGTATGCCAATCCCAGAGTGAACAAACCGCATTCGCAAGCCAGGAATCCCAGGACCAGCGCTCCGAATTTTTCGACATTAGGATACCTGGGACTGGAATGGGTCACGAGATGTGCGAAGTTTATGGGCTTCTTACCTAAGAATTCTACGCGGTAGCCATCGAACAACGCGTTAGTCATCGAGACGTACAAATGCGTGAATTCGCGACGGAGCGCTTTCTTGTCGACGTACGGACAAGAGAGATTTCCAATCACACTAATTGAACCGGGATTCTGACGCACGGAATTGTATATCTCCAGGGCTGACGCGGGAACGCCATTCACGGTGAACATTAGATCCCACATGGCGTCCATAAGAACCCATTTTTTTAATTCCGGAATCCAGATTTCCGTCATGACATGACCTTCAGTACCAGGAGATTTCCAGAATGAGAAACTCGCAACCGCGATACGAGCCTCAAGGCCAGTGCTCTCCGCAGCACCAACCATCAAATAGGAAAACTGACGGCACGTCGCCCATGCCCCGTGCCTTTGGGCATCGAGAATCTCAAATGGGTCGTCGGGATCGCCCTTGATCCTCTCCAAGAGAGTCGGCAGATGCGGCGTCCAACTATTTCCAGCTGGCTGCTGATTCCGCACCCAATGACGCACCGCGAGAGCGGACGCCAAACTAGGAGCGGTAAAGCCCGTCAGATATCGACGAAATAGCCGCAACTGACGAGAACTCCGATCTTGCTGCGTAAATCCGGGTAGAAGCTTCTCAGAAAAGACATTTGAATTATCAATGTTGATGACGGATGACCGTAGAAAGGAAATTCTGGAGAGAACAGTAAAGTCGAGGCCGGCTAAGCTAAATGCCAAGGTGGATATCAGTAAGAGCCTCGATCGTCGAGATAATCGTCTCGCCGCTTTTACCGGGCGCCTATACCCCGTTAATGAATAACGATTGACCCTGAGACTGTGAGGGGCTGCCTGATCAACGACCAACCCGAATGATAGAGCTAATACCGCGCGATCCGAAGGAAGTACTGTACTCTCAGTACTACCTAATTAACTCGCTGCGGTTGTGAGCATAGTCCGCCACGGGGCTGGCGGAGAACTCGCCTCGCCGAGAACACCTAGATACAGTTGAGTAAATGGATCGGCGTGAATTTCTTCATGGGCTTGCCGCGGCGGGGCTTGCCGGAGACGAGAGTGTTGAGCAGGTTTTGGTGATGTTCAAGTGCCACCTGGATGTCGGGTTTGTGGACACGCAGGCGGCCATCATCAAGAAATACTTTACGCAGTTTTATCCGCAAGCTATCGCGATTGCCGAGAAAAACAAGTACGTCTGGACGACCGGTTCCTGGCTGCTGTATCGATATCTGGAGCAAGCCAATGCGGCAGACCGCAAGCGCATGGAGAATGCCGTCGCGCGCGGGCATATAGCGTGGCACGCACTTCCGTTCACCTGGCAGACCGAGCTGCTCGACCGCTCGACTATCGCCGGGTGCCTGGGATTTTCCAAGACGCTCGACAGGCGGTTCGGGCGTAAGACAACCGGCGCAAAAATGACCGATGTTCCTGGGCATTCGCGCGGATTGATCGGTCCGCTGACGGATGGCGGTGTCACGTTTCTGGATATCGGCGTAAACTCGGCCAGCACGCCGCCGGATGTTCCGGAGCTGTTTGTCTGGAAGGAACCGCGCGGCGCATCGGTGGTCATGATGTACCATCGCAAAGCGTACGGCGGAATCGTGCGTGTTCCGGGATCGAAACTGGCAGTCGCCGTGGAAGTGCGGGACGACAACAGCGGGCCGCATACTCCTGGCGAGATTCGCGCGATCTACAGCAAGCTGCGCGCGCAATTTCCCAAAGCCGCCGTGCGCGCGACCGATCTGACGACAATCGCCAATGCGGTCAAGCCCTATGAACATGCGCTGCCGGTGGTAACGCAAGAGATCGGCGACACCTGGATTTATGGCGTTCCCAGCGATCCATTTAAAGTGGCGCGGTTTCGAGAATTGCTGCGGTTGCGACGGCGATGGATCGGCTCAGGCAAGTTCGCGGCAGGCGATAAGACGGACCTGGCGCTGCTCGAGCAGGCTTCCTTGGCCGCCGAGCACACATGGGGAACCGATACGAAGACTTGGCTTGATTTTGAGCACTACACACCGGCGGCACTGCGACAAATGCTGAGCCGGCCAAAGTATCGCACCGTCACGAACAGTTGGGCCGAAAAGAGGGCGGACATTACAGCGGGTGTCGCGGCGCTGCCGCCACAGCTTCGGGCGGAGGCAGAAGAGCAGTTCGCGCGCTTGAAACCGGCGCAGCCGGAGACCAAAGGGCTAAAGACACATCCAAGAGAAGCGCCGATCGAGGGAACGCACTTCACAATCGGCCTGGACGCCCGGAGCGGAGCGATCGTCAAGCTAACGGACAAGGCGACGCATCGGGACTGGGCGTCGGCCGCGAATCCGCTCGCGCTATTCACGTATCAGACGCTCTCCCAGGGGGACTACGACCGTTTTCTGCAGAGCTACATCACGCTACACACAGACTGGGCTCCGAAAGATTTCGGGAAACCGAACATTCGGAAGTTCGGCGCGGAGAGCCATAGCTGGAGCACAAAGCTGGTGGCATCTTACCTGGAGGAAACCGACGACGCGCACCGGTTGGTTGCGCAGATGCAGGTGAATGCGCCGGCAAAGAATACCGCCGCGTTTCCGCGCGAGCTTTGGATGACGCTGCGGGCTATTAAGGCCGCACCAGTGATTCGCGTCACGCTTGCCTGGTTCGACAAAGAAGCGAATCGCCTGCCGGAAGCCTTATGGCTGACGTTTCAGCCCATTGCTCCCGTGAAGGAGGGATGGACACTCACAAAAGTAGAGCAGCCGGTTTCGCCATTCGATGTCGTGGCCGGCGGCAATCGGCATATGCACGCGATCTCGCGCAACCTGACGTATCGCGACACTCGCGGTAGTCTCACAATCGAGACGCTGGATGCGCCGGTGATTGCTTTGGGAGAACGGTCGCCCATTGCGTTTTCCAAGAGCCAACCCGATTTAACGAGAGGCATTCATTTCAGTTTGTTCAACAACGCCTGGGGCACGAATTACATTCAGTGGTTCGGCGAAGATATGCAGTTTCGTTTTGTGCTTCGCTCTTCATGATATGTTGACGACGAAATCATGAAACGCAATCTTGCGCTATTGTTTGTGCTGCCGCTGGGTGTTCTCTTCGGGCAGCACCGCCCGGCGATGGTCGAAACTCCGGACACCAATATTCATTACAAGCTCGCCGTAGATGCTATTCCACAGGATGGCGTGCCGAAAGGAGAGATCCGCGGGCCGTTCACTCTGCCCAGTCAAGCGTATCCGGGCACGCAGCACACATATTGGGTTTACGTGCCTGCGCAGTATGACGCCAAGGTTCCGGCGAGCCTGATGATTTACAACGACGGCCAGGCGTTTATGAATCCGGAAGGCGACATACGCGCTCAGGTCGTAATGGACAACTTGATCTACCGGCGCGAAATTCCGGTCATGATCGCCGTGTTTATCAATCCGGGCCGAAAGCCCGATCAGCCGGAACCCACCTTGAATAACTGGGGCGATCGCGATACGAACCGGCCCACCGAATACAACACACTGGATGACAAGTACGCGCGGGTAATTGTCGATGAATTGCTACCAGCCTTGTACAAGGAATACAACATTTCTAAAGACCCGGAACGGCATGGAATCGGCGGATCGAGTTCCGGCGCTATTGCGGCGTTCACGGTGGCCTGGGAGCGGCCAGATGCCTTTCGTAAAGTGCTGAGCAATGTGGGAAGCTTTACCAATATTCGCGGCGGCAACGCGTATCCCGATATCATTCGCAAAAGCGAGAAAAAGCCACTGCGGGTGTTTTTAGTGGACGGCCGGAACGATAATCGAGCGCTACGCGTGGACGGCAGCTACGACCAGGCGCGCGACTGGTTTTACCAGAATGTTCAGATGCAGCAGGCGCTGACCGAAAAGGGCTACGACTTGAACTACTCCTGGGGCATTCAGAAACATGGCCAAAAGATGCTGCAGACGGTCTTTCCAGAGATGATGCGTTGGTTATGGCGGGATCATGGCGTTTCGACTGATGTGCATGACACGGTCGAGCGGTCGTTTGCGGAACCAGCGAAGAAATAGCGCACGCCTCTTTCAGAATCGGAAAGAGACGGAAATCGAATTCGCAGCCTGGGAGTCCAATGGTGGAGGTGTGCAAGCTATGAGACAAAATACGATGCACGCCGCCGCCCTCGAGCGGTTCGGCGGCATAGATGAAATCAGAATGCAAACTCTACCTACTCCCGAAATCGAACCAGATGAAGTGTTAGTCCGTGTCGAAGTGGCGGGGGTTGCAGTGTGGGATCCCTTTGAACGGGAAGGAGGGTTCGCCAAGATTTACGGCATCAAACCTCATTTCCCCTATATTCTCGGCTCCGATGGGGCGGGAACAATCGCCGAAATCGGTAATCGGGTCCGCGGGCTAAAAGTTGGTGACCATGTTTACGGCGCTTCCCTCGTGAATCCTAAAGGCGGATTCTATGCGGAATACATCGCAGTCAAAGCCGGGAATGTCTCACTTCTCCCGTCGAAGCTGACCATGGAAGAAGCGGGGGTTATTTCGAGCGACGCCATGACTGCCCGGCTCGGTTTAGAGGAAATGCTGCATTTGAAAAAAGGCGAGTCCTTGATGATCTTCGGAGCCAGCGGCGGGATCGGACATATTGCGGTGCAGTTGGCCAAGAGAATGGGGGCGCGCGTTTTTGCCGTCGCATCCGGCGACGATGGCGTCGCACTGGTAAAGGAGCTAGGCGCCGACGCAGCAGTGGACGGCCGGAAAGAGGATGTCCTTGGTGCAGCGCAGAAGTTCGCTCCCCAGGGTTTCGATGCGGCTTTAGTTACCGCCGGCGGAGAATCGGCCGATCGTGCGCTAACAGCGATGCGTAATGGCGGCCGAGTCGCGCATCCCCATGGGGTCATGCCTGAGCCAAAGATTCCGGCCGGTGTCCAAGTCAAGGCCTATGATGTCGAGATCGATCCAAACGCTACTAAGAAGCTCAGCCATTTAGTCGAAAGCGGTCCGCTCAAAGTCCATGTTGCCCAGACTTTTTCGCTGGAACAGGCAGCGGAAGCGCATCGGACTTTAGGCACCCACTTTCTCGGCAAACTGGCGTTGCGGGTGAATTAGCGGCCAGCTAAACGCAGAGCCGAGCGTCAAGAAGAGTCTCGACACGGCACGCAAAAGTGCGTGCGCCACAGCTCAGTTTTTACGGCGGGCGATGAAGCCCACTTGCGCGGGAGAGCCGTTGTAGGCGCCGGTTGCGATCTTATCGCGCACGCTGGTGACGGTCAGCTCGCCGGTCTTTTCGGTAATGCGGTCGAGAACTTCGTGCGTGGTCGGGTCCTTGACTTCACGGACAGCGCGGAGAATTTCGAAGACATCACCAGTGTTCACGCCGTCGTTGCTACCGGCGGTGATGATCATAGAGGAACCGGAAACATCGGCCACAGTGGCTTCTACAGCGCGCGCTTCTTTCTTCATTGAGGCGACTTGCGTATCGAGGATGTCGGCGAGCTTGTTCACGCAATCCTGAGTCGCTTCGCCGATGATGGTTTGGGCGAAGTTACTGCTGGTCATGTCGAATTCCGCGCCAGCGATGCCCTTGCCGAAAGCCCCCCCGAGGGCACCTAGAGCGTTACCCTTACGAACGGATTCTCCGCGGGCTTCGCCGGTTGCCAAGACTTCCGAGGTCTCGGCATCGACAACGCGGTAATCGACTGCAACGACGGCTTTGTCGGTAGAGTGGGCCGCCGCGAGCGCGCCGATGCCGGCTCCGAAGAGGCCGCCGCCGCTCCCATGTTGCTTCTTGTCATCCCGGCCAAAGATAGTGATATCGCCGGTGAGAAGAGCGTCGGCGCCGCTGATACGGCCGATTTTGGCGCCGGTTCCCTGCTTCACGCGGTTGCTGGCGTTGCGATCTTGTTCGGCCATTAAGGAGTTGATTTTGGCGCGCTCGACAATGACGACCTTCCCCTGCTGGCCAAGGCGATTGGTAAGCATCGCACGGATGCCCTTTCCGACGTCCTGGTTGGTACCGAAGACGGCCGCGACGCTAGTCTGAACGGTGGAGTAGTCGAACTCGTCGACAATGACGCGTTTCTTCATGGCGTTGGCGACGGCAGCGGTATTGGGCACAGGCGGCGGGGTATAAGCAGCGGGAGCGGGAGCAGGCTGGGCCGCGGCCGCTGGAGTTGGCGCGGCGGCCGGAGCCGGCGCGGGAGCAGCGGCGGGAGCAGGCGTACTGGATGGATCCATCATGACATTGATGATGTTTTCCGAGACGCCGGCGTTCTTCAGCTTGACCAGATCCGCGGGCGAGAGATCTATGGGCTTGTTCTGACGCTGAAGGGTTTTGATGATCAGATTTTCTGACAGGCCAGACTTGACGAGCTGGATGACCGAATCGACCGGGGATGCCTTAGGCGCCGCAGCCGCCGGGTGCGCAGCAGGTTTGGCAGCCTGCGCGTAGGCCGCGTGAGCAACCAGAAACGCGGCGAATAGAATAGCTAAGCCAAAAACTTGCGGCTTTAACTTACCTAGATGTGAGTTATCCATTTAGTTTGTTTCCTTATCACCTGCCGAATAGGGCGGCAATCTTTTTGGCCTCGTGTTCGGCGCGGTCCATATTGGTTCCCGCGGTTTGCACGTCACCAGCTTGTAGGGCTCGATCGGCTTCGAGCATGTAAGAGTCCATATTGTTTTCGGCCTCGACGGCATCATTACTGACGCTCATGCCGCCGGCTGCGAGACGCTGCCGAAGCTCGCCGAAACTGCTCTTCAACGCGAGAGCCCGCGAGCGCAGGCGGATAAAGCGCTGGTGTGCGTCATCGAGCTCGGTCGAAGAGACGGCGGGCTTGGCGGATGGAGTTGGCTGAGCTTGCGGCTGCGTTTCCGGCGGCGGTTGTGGCGCGGCGTTCTGGGCAGACTTCGTGTCGGGAGGCGGCGTTCGCGGACTTGCCGGACGCGGGCGTGGAGATGCGGCTTGTTCCGGCGGCGACTGCCGGCGCGGAGAAGAATCCGGAGTTTTGCCGGCAGTAAGCGCCGGGTCGGCTGCAGCGGCATCTGTATCGCTGGTAGCCGACGGAATCGGTTTGACCGGCCCGTCCGCGGTCGGCTCGCTGAGCTGTCCGGATGAACTCGGATTAGACGTGACGACATGGCGGACAGGTGGCGATGAGGCTTTGCCTCGCGAATACAGATAAGCGGCTCCGCCAGCCAAACATAGAATCAGCACGGCAGCCGCAAGAGCTTTGCGCGGCATGGGAGTGGCGGGCGGCAGTGCAGTTGGAGGAGGCGACGCGACCGAGAATGCTTGCGGCGCAGGTGCGGGCGGCGGTGGCGCTGGCGCGGCGTGGAACGATGGGCCGCCGGAGAGCACAGTCTGATGCAAGGACGGGCCCGTGCGAGGCACCTGACCTTCCCAGACCTCGGGACGTTCGAGCGCCGCGCCGAATTCTTCGGCGGTTTGGAAGCGCTGGTCCGGGTTCTTTTCAAGGGATTTCAGAATGATGTTTTCGAGACCCTTCGCTAAGTACGGATAGAACTTCGACGGCGGAGGCGGAGGCGTGTTGACGTGATCGTTCAAAATTTCAAATTCGCTGTTGGAAGAGAACGGCACGTTCGCGGTGAGCAGTTCGTAGAGGGTGATGCCAAGGGAATAGATATCGGAGCGGATATCGACGCGCTCGCCTTTGACCTGCTCGGGCGACATGTAGTAGGCGGTACCCATTTGCGTGCCGGTGCGAGTGAGATTGCGGGCGGCGCTGGCGACTTTGGCGATGCCGAAATCCATCACCTTGACGATGCCGGAGCGATTGAGCATCAAATTGCTGGGCTTAATGTCGCGATGGACGATGCCCATGCGATGAGCGGCGCTGATGCCGAGCAAAGCTTGGCGGAAGAGCGGAATCGCTTCCTGAGCCGGCAAAGGGCCGCGGCGATGGACCATTTGCTGAAAGGTCTCGCCTTCGACATACTCCATGACCATGACGGGATTGCCTTGAAATACAAGGAAGGCGTAGAGTGTGGCGATATTGGTGTGGTTGAGATTTGCCTGCGCGCGAGCTTCGGAGCGAAAACGCTCGACGATGGATGGATCGCGCGCCAGATCGGCGTTCAGGACTTTGATGGCGACGGTGCGGTCGAGGTGGGTTTCGAGAGCGCGGTAGACGACGCCCATGCCGCCCTCGCCAAGCTGCGCCTGGATCAGGTAATTTTCAATTTGTGTTCCGATCATGAATCCTCCATTCGGCTGTGACTTCCGTTAGCCTGCAGGCGCAGGATCTGGACGGTAATGTTATCCAAGCCGCCGCGCTCCTTGGCAGTGGCCACAAGAGCCCGACAGGCATCGTAAGGAGACTGCGCGGCGACAAGCGCACCGATTTCTTCCGTAGAGACGACGCCATGAAGACCATCGGTAGCAAGCACCAGCGCATCGCCTGGGGAGAGCGGAATGGGCTGGCTAGAGAAATCCGCAGCCACTTCGGAAGACTTCATGCCCAATGCGCGAGTGAGCACGTTTTTCTGCTGGTGACTAGCGGCCTGATCCGGCGCGAGCGCGCCGCTTTGCACGAGTTGATTGACAAGCGAGTGATCTTCGATAACTATCGCGAATTTTCCATCGTGCAGGAGGTAAAGGCGGCTGTCGCCGATGTGGCCATAGAATAAATTGCCGCGGTGAAGAATGGCTGCGGTGCAGGTGGTGCCCATGCCATCGAACTCGGGATGAGATTCGACATGGCTCAATATGGACCGTTGCGCATGGGCAAAGCCGGACACCAGGATTTCCGATGGTCCACCTCCCGAACCGTTTTCAAACACCGCGCGAATGGCGTCGAGGGCCAAGGTGCTTGCGATTTTACCGCCGGCGTGACCGCCCATACCGTCGGCAATAGCGATCAATCGGCCTTTCCGATTGAATTCTTCATCCGCAGCAGGCTCTAGATAGCAGTAATAGTCCTCGTTTTCCGAGCGCACATTGCCGGTGTCGGAGAGATTGGCGAGATCGACGTCGGGGCGTATTTTCATAGCGGTCACAAAGCCTTGAATTTGAGAGTCACAGCGCCCAGGCGGAGTATGTCGCTATCGTTCAACTCGACGCGGGCTACACATTCGTCGAGACCATTGACAAAAGTGCCGTTGCTCGAATTCAAATCGGAGAGAAAAAACTTGCCGTCTTTGTAGCGGATGCTGGCGTGCTTAGCGGACACCGTTTGATCTTTCAGAACGAGGTCGGAATCGGGCGCGGAGCCGATGGTGTTCTGGCCTTCGCGGATGCGGAAATCCTCGCCTTTCTGATCGCCGTCCATGACAACGACCCAACCCACCAAGGCAGTTTTTCGAATGGCATCGCTGAGGAGAACGGTTTTGCGAGGTCCGGCAAGAGGCGGCGCGGCTTGGGTCTGAGCGAGCGAATCGTCTTCGAGGCGAGTTTGGGCGAGAGATACGGCGCCGCGAGGGCTTTGATAGCCGGTGCGTTGGCAATAAGGGCACAACTGCCAGGAATCCTCCATCTGGTGGCCGTCGTTACAAAACTTGGGCATTGCGATTTCAGCCGAAATAGGTAAAAACAGCGGCACCTTTCTTGCCAATGAAGATCCGGTCGCCGTTTTTAAGGGCGGCTTTATTCACGCCGGGAGTTTCGGTGGAATTGATGAACGTTCCGTTGGAAGAGCCGCGATCGATGAGAACGATTTCGTTGTCGAGCGGAACGATCCAGGCATGCTCTTTGGAGACCGTGTCGTCGGGCACGACCACGTCGTTTTTCGAAGAATCACGACCGATCTTGAGACCTGCTTTGGGGACTGGGAAGCGGCTGCCGGCGAGGGCGCCGCAGGTGACGTGAATGGAACCGAACTGTATGGGCGCCGCTTTGGAAGGAATAAGAGGGGGAGGAGGAATCGGATAGACGGGAACGATGCGCATGGAGGGAGAAGCGGGAGCAAACGCTACTGGAGCCGGAATCGGGGCAGGCTTTTTGCCGGACTTCATAGTCAGCAAAAGGGCAAGTCCAACGACCAGGACGCCTCCCACGCCGACGGAGGGCCAAAGCATGGAGCCAAACTTCTCACTGATGCGAGCCACAGCGCCCTCCGAGCGAACGTTTTGCGCCGCTGCAGTTTGCAGGCGAAGCGCCTCGGGAAGGCCGGGCATGAAATTAAGCGCATCGGACAGATAGCCTTTGGCGGTCTCCCATTTGCCGGCCTGATAGGCATCCAGAGCGTTGCTCCAGGCAGTATCGAAGGCGCCAGACTCGGGAGCGGCGCCGGCCTGCCGGACAAATTCCATTGCAGTATTGATGGGAACGAAGAAGTTGAAGCCGGCGACTTCGTGCTCGGTAGCATAGGTGGCGATACCGATGACTTCCCCGGCGGCATTGAACCCGGGCCCACCGCTGTTGCCGTGGGTAATGGCGGCGTCGGACTGGATTACCGGAGTGCCTTTGTAGTCGGTTTTGACGGCCGACACATGGCCGTAGGTGACGCTCGGAACGAGAGCGGATTCCATACCGATCATGTCGAAACCGCTCAGAGGAGAGACAGCGCCGGGATAGCCGATGACGACGAGCGGATCGCCGGGACGAACGGCATTCGAATCGCCGAATTTCACGGTAGGGAGGCTATTGGCATCGACCTTGACAATTGCGACGTCTTTCCCGCCATTGATGCCGGTGGGATCGCTGTAGGCTTTGATTTCCCCGTGGAAATAATTTTTGTTGGCGAGATATACGCGGATTTGTGGATCGCTCGCGCTGATCCGCAGGACTCTGGCTTCGGCCGCCGTGAGTGGCGGCCGGCCGGTGTTTTTCAACTTATCCTGAACCCAACGGATGATGTTGGAGTGGATGCTCTTCAGATGGTCGTCGCGCGCTTGCAGGTCTTTGAGATTAGCGTCTTCGACAACATGGCTATTCGTGATGAGGTAACCGTCTGGCCGATAGAGAAAGCCGCTGCCCATGGAAGAGGGATGGAACTCCAGAGGGCCGGAATCCCTGCCCGGTATTTGGACAACGACGGTATAGGAGACGATGACCAAAACCACACCGGGGCTGTGCTTAAGAACGGCGGCTTCATCGGGTGTAAGCTTGTCGGGCACCGCCTGGGAGAAGGCGGGCAGAGACACAAGTAGACAAGACAGCAGAAGTACGGCTCTCCTCAGCATGAAAACCTCAGGAACCTACAAGATTTTGATCAGAGAAAATTAGTATACAAGAAAACGATTGTGGATGGAGCAGTTGGCGGAAAAGTTGGGTTTGGGAGTACAGGAACGAGCAAGGCAGCTGCCGATTTGATATCGCCCGTGGCGCATAATCCATTGCGATAAATGGCAAGCCTAGCCAGGTTGCATGCTCGATGGCCATTTCTTCCAACGTGACATTTAATTACCGTTTTTCGCTTCAGACCATCCAACGTATTCGGTCGGCAGCAGAGTGATGAGATGCGTTCCTAAGCAATGGAAACGGAGACTTCCATTACTCACTCCGGAGGGACGCGGAAGCATATTTAGTGCCGGATTTCTTTCCGGCTGTGATGAAGGCGGAGCGGCGACTGTGTGGCAGGCGTATGACAGTCGCCCTAATCCCAATGCCCAAGTCTAAAAATGTGGGAGGATCTGCCGCCGATAGCGATCGCTTAAAGGATTGCCGTTCACCGGCCTTACATCAACGTAGAATTCCAGGATCAGTTATTTCAGATCCTCGACGGTGATGAGGTTCAGATTTGCCCGTATTACGTGTACTTGGCCCGATCAAATTGACAAAAGTTGCCGCTCTTGCTCCGGTGTGTTACAAACACAGCCCGATTGAAATGTTTGGGCCACTTCTCGAGACTGGCCTATTGTTAGACGGCCAGTTGTTAGACGCCGGCTTTTGCGTCGTCGCATGGTCTATTTTTACTCCGCCGCGTACAGATTACCTTCGAAAGGCCGGGTATCGATTCGGACCGATGCCCCGCTAATCGGTTCATCGGCTGGTTCCTCCGTCGACTCTTGAGGCAGCCACTTCGGAGCCAATTGTTGTGGAAGCGGTCCAGCAACAGGATCGAGCTAGCATAGACTTCGGCAATGCGAACGCTGCGATCCGATTCCGCGGGAGTGAAATCGCGATAGCACAATTCGCCCTCGACTTCAACGTAGGTCCTTCCGCACGGTGGCGGCCCCTGGCCCAGCTTGTTCCAGCTCAAAACGCAAAGATCGCCGGATTCCACTGCCTAATGCACTCCCGAAGCGTTCCCCTTTTGCTCAATTCCCAGGGCGGTGACGGATGCCTCGTGCGCCAAGACAGACTGTTTACTGTCTTGCATAGCACGCACCAGATGCCCACATCCCGAACCCCACTGCGAGACAGCCTTTAATGCCTGGGTGAAGGGAACGTTCAATGGATGCACTCGATTCGGCGTGAGAATGTAGACAGAGCCGGCGACAGGCGTTGGCGCAGAAGGAACGAACACTGTAAAGGTCCCGTCTTCGAGTTCCTCAATAATGAAGGCCGGGACGAGGGCTTCTTCGATCTCAACAAGCGCTGGCTTCCACGCCTTTTCTTGAGTTTCTCCGGCCAATTGTTGCGTCAGACTTCGGAAGAGGGCATAGCCAGGAATTTTCTGAAAGAGAGCGTTTTCCATTCGCTCCCAGGTTAAACGTCCCATTGAAGTGGAGACCGCGAGCCCTGCCAGGAAGCAGAAGATTAAAACCATCAGCAAAGAAACGGCGTGAGCCCCTGGCATCCACTCCGGAAGCATGCTTGAGAAAGGCTTCACTAAGTGCATCAGGGAACTTGTCGCTTTTAGGAGTAACAAAACAGCAAGATAAATTGGAGCGATGATAAGCAGTCCGGCGATTGACCTTTTGAGAACAAATTCGGTGAAGCGGCGGGCGACAGATGTGGGTGAATTGGCTTCCATAGTGTTCGTTGCCCTGCTATCAAAAGTCATGTGCACCTCCAGAATCGAGACTGGCTATTTAAATCTGTTAGCTAGGCTATACCCACTGTCATTGCGGTCAGGAATCTCAGCTATGCGGCCAGGGATTTCCTATTAACCCCTATTTGAGACATGCACCAAACGGATACTTTGCCGCAATATATTTCGCGTACGCAATACGAAGGTCGCGGTTGCCGGCTTTTATGAGCAGCCGGAACGGCTGTGACCCGCCCCGGCTCTAGTGACCGCCCGTGTCATGGATTCTAACTCTGTGATTCTAAATCTGTCCAAAATATCCGCGCATCATCCTCCCAGAAACGAGGTGTCGAATGCGTCTGCGAAGAGCGCGATGGGCGACGATCACCGCCGCCTACTTGAATCTCGCCCTTTGGGCAGTCCCGGCTTCGGCTCGCGACAAAGCCGACGTAATCACTCTGCAAAATGGTGACCGCATTACCGGCACGGTCAAGAAGCTCGAAAATGCGGTGCTTCGGGTCGATCTCGACTACGTGGATGGCACCATCGCTATCGACTGGCAGAAGGTGGCGAACCTAGAAAGCAAGAATTTGTTCTTGGTTCAGCTGCAGGATGGAGCCACATATTCCGCAAAAGTGGCCACCCGTTCGTCGGAAGTGGCTACGCCGGATGCGCATCTGCAACTCGAGATTGCGCCCGAAGGACTGCGTCCGTTTGTCGTTAATAGTTCCAAAATCGTCCGCATCACACAGACATCGGAGAGCGTTCTCGAGCGATTCAGCGGCGAGATCAGTCTCGGCGCGACCCATTCAAAAGGCAACAATGCAACTCAATACAATATCGGGTCAGGACTAGACTACACCGCAACCGATTGGGGAGGCACGGCCAATTACAGCTCCAACCTCTCATCCAACACTGGCGCCCCAACCTCTACCCGCAACCAGCTCGATTTCTACACCTATCGTTTGTTGCCGCGAAGAGACTACTTCTATGCAGGTAGCATTGGCTTCCTACAGAGCACCGTGCAGAGCATACAGCGACAGACCAGCTTGGGCATGAATATTGGCCATTACTTCAAAAACACGAACGGTGTGCGGTTTTCGGTTCTGGCTGGAGCTGGATGGCAGAGAACCAACTATACGCCAACGGATCAACCGAATCTGCTGCAGGATGTTGGCGTCGCATTAATCTCCTCCACTCTCCAAGTCTTTACTTTCAAAAAGACTCGTCTGAATGTGAGTGGCACGCTAGCCCCGGCGCTGACGCAGCCTGGACGTCTATTCGCGAAAGCGAATGCTTCCTACTATCTGAAAGTCCTGGGAAAGTTCGACTGGAATTTTACTTTCTACGGGAACTGGGATACCGAACCGCCACAACATCTGCCAAGCAGCGACTATGGAACCACTACGGGCTTGA
>Ga0157374_10001480_pt1 | contig 19832 bp, 15 predicted proteins | sample M25metaG_FD_115308 | JGI IMG/M metagenome (GOLD analysis project Ga0157374, IMG submission 115308) | Miscanthus rhizosphere microbial communities from Kellogg Biological Station, Michigan, USA - M2-5 metaG | ecosystem: Host-associated > Plants > Roots > Rhizosphere > Soil | place: USA: Michigan... | reverse complement strand
GCATGGGTGCCGGAGCCCGCGCAGACGAGGAAGCCGCACCCGATCGCGCGGCGACTCCCGGATCCGATCCGGTCCGTGCTCGGAGGGATTCGATCGGCCGTGAACGCTCGTGCGCATCCGCATGCGGCGCCGAAGAGCCGGCTGGGCCAGCCGTCCGTGCGCTACCGGCCCCACTGGCCGCGGATGCCGGCGTTCGCCCTGCCGTCGTTCTACGACGGACGCATCCGCATCAACCTGAAGGGACGGGAGCGGCACGGGATCGTCGACCCCTCCCGATACGAGGAGACGTGTCGCGCCCTCGAGACGCTCATTGGCGAATGCCGGGATCCCCGCACCGGCGAGCCCGTCGTGGACTCGTTCGAGCGCGCGTCGACGCGCGACCCGCGTTGCCTGACCGGGTCCGAGGCCGACGTCGTGGTCATCTGGCGAGGCGTCGTCAACGCCCTCGAGCACCCTCGCCTGGGCCGGATCGGTCCGGTGCCCCTCCGGCGAACCGGCGGGCACACCGGCCGGCACGGAGCGGCATACCTCGTCGGCACGAGCCTCGAACCCGGCGACTACGGCGTGCGGTCGTCGTTCGACGTCGTCCCGACGATCGCGAACCTCATGGGTGTCGAACCGGCCGTTCCCGTGAGCGGAACGAGCCTTCTGTGACCTCGTCCTCGAAGGAACGAGCTCCCTCCCCCGACAGCCCGCCGCGCGGCGGGGCGCGAAGTGAGTTATTTTGAGAGGGCGACCAGCTACCACTCACGGGCCGTTAGCTCAGCTGGTTAGAGCATCGGCCTTTTAAGCCGGTGGTCCTGGGTTCGAGTCCCAGACGGCCCACCAATTCATCCGTCCCCTATTGGACTTCGAGCTGGTCCTTCCCCGGCAGCTTCGGGAACGGCGCGTGGGGCTCGCGCTGGTACCAGAACACGACCGAGCTGATGTCGTCCTGAAGCGGCAGGTAGCGGTCACCCGAGCGCCAGCCGAGCGCCTGGATCGTCACGCGCAGGTCCTTCTCGAAGCGGATCGGGTCCGTGATGTGCCAGCGGTACAGGGCGAAGCGCTCCTGCGACTGGTAGAGCCCGTCCGGCTTCACGACCCGAGGCATCCCGGAGTACGGCGTCGTGAACTCCTGGTACTGCTTCTTCTCGCGGTTCTCGAAGTTGTATGAGCCGCAGAAGTAGTCCTCCGTGCCCGTGCCCACGATCGTCGCGAACTCGCCGTCGCCGTCCATGTAGAACTTGATCTCGCCCTCTCCCCACCAGCCGTTGTTGTGGACGCCGTAGCCCATCACCGTGCCGACGTAGTGGCCCTGGCCCTTGATGCCGTCGACCAGGGTGTAGACATCCTTGTACGGCAGCGGGTTCACGCGCCGGAACTGGGCGTGGAAGTAGGCCGCGTCGTCGGGGACCTCGGTCTCCGTGTAGTCGACCTGGTAGTAGAGGGTCATCTCCTTCTCGCCGATGTTCTCGAGCGTCATGCGGGCGCCGCGCCGGAAGGGCATCGTCCAGTAGCTGTTGAACGCGCTGCCCGGGTTGACGCAGACGGGGAGCGAAGAGATCTGCGCGTAACCCTGCCACGGCGAGGCGAAGAAGTCCCCCACGGGGGACTCGACCGACGGCGTCGCCTCGCCGTCCCAGTAGATGCGGAAGATCGAGTAGCGCCAGGTGCCGGTCGGCGTCATCCAGATGTGCTGGATCGCGCCCGACCCCTTGATGTCGGCGAGGGTGAAGGTGTGCCCGGGCTGGATCACGACCGACGGCGAGATCTTCCAGCCGACTCCGAGGTCCTTCGCGTCGCTCTTGCCGGTCCCCTCGGTCGCCATCCCTCCCTTGCCCTTCGCTCCGGTGAAGTTCTCGGGCGAGATGGACCGAGACCTCGCGTTCGAGAGCCGGGGAAGATCGCCGAGACCCGTGACGACGCCGTCGAAGCGGCCGGCGGACTGCGCGGCGGCGGTTCCCAGGGGCGCGAGGGCGACGACGATCGAGGCGGCGAGGCGCGCCGCGCGCGAGAGCGTGCACATGTTTTTTTTGCTCCTCGGAAAGAATTGCCGCGCAGTCTATCGCCGCACCGCCGCGTCGACCTCGGGCTCACCAGCGGGTCGGCTGCCCGTCCCCGTGCTCCGTCCGCGCCGGCTCCGCCGCCGGCAGCTCGCCCCGCGTCACCGCGTGCTCCCGCCCGAATGCCTCCCGGCCGAGGCCCCACAGCAACGCGAGGTAACAGAGCCACAGGGGGGTCCGGACGAGGGTGAACATGCCGAAGTCCGGGATGTCCGCACCGAACACGAGACCTCGCGTCGCTGGAAAACGCATGGCCAGGAAGGCGCCCAGGAATGGGGTGAAGGCGTACTCCACGAGATAGGTCGTCACGGCCACCGCCCCGAAGACGGCGATCAGCCGGCGCATCCGCGGCGATCCGAACGCGAACGTCACGAGCAGCAGCGGCCAGAACCAGTAGAAGTACTGCGCCCCGTATCCCGGCCCCAGACCGGGGACGGCGGCCAGCAGCATTGCGGCGCTCGCCACCATCCGTTCGGGCGCGGCGAGACGCCCGCTGTACGCGCGAAAAGCGATGAGCAGTCCGGCGATCACGAAGGCAAGAGTCGACAGGTGCCCGTACGCGGCGTCCCACTCGCTCCGGCCGATCCGGTGGAGCCAGCCGGTCGCGCCAAACCACCCCGACACCGATCGATAGTTCAGGATGCCGCCCACGCTCCCAGCCCGCAGCACGTAGATCACGCCGAGCCCGTACGCGGCGGGGCCGATCGCGAGCCCAGCGCCGAGAAACCGCGCACGCCACGACAGCCGGCGGACTCCGGCGAGGAGCAGCGGGAGGACCAGGATCGGGACCGACTTCAACGCGATGCCGGCGCCCAGCGCCGCGCACGCGAGCAGCCAGTCCTCCGGGGAACCCGACGGCGAATCGCCCGACGACTGGAACCGGATCAGCCAGCCGACGCCGAGCAGGATGCACAGCGCCACGAGCACGTCGAAGTTTCCATGCTGGCAGACGAGGATGATGCAGACCGGATTGAGCGCGATGCCGACGAGGACGAGCGTGCGCGCGGCCCGCTTCGGGTAGCCGAGGCCGCGCAGCATGCGCATCAGCACGATCATCAGGATCGTCTCGACGGCGATGAGAAAGATCGGAACGGTGCGAAAGAGCGAAACGCCGAGAAACCGGCTGATCCGCTCGAGCACGAAGAGGATCTGGACCCAGACCGGGGGCCAGAGAAGGAACCGAGGGCTCACCAGGTACGGGTTCTGTCGCTGCGCCATGAGGCTTCCGACGTGCGCCCAGGCCGCCAGGTCCACGGAGTAGGAATCGAAGCCCTTGAACGCGATGAACGCGGCGCGCGCGGCGAGCGACGTCGCGACGACGGCCGCGGCGTCCCGCACGGGGACCGCGGGAAACGTTCGGCCGGCGGTCGTCGCCGTCACCGCGGTCTCGCGCCAGCAGAACGCCCGGGCGGGAGATGCCGAACGCCCATCCCTGCGAGTCTACGAAAGTCCCGCATTCTTCGTCGCGCCGCCGGGCGCCCAGCGGCCGCCGGCCGCTCTGCGACAATGGAACATGTCTGCGAGCCGCGCCGCGACGGCGCTCGTCCTCGTCCTGGTCGGCGCGAGCTGCAGCCGGAGCGGGTCTCCTGCGCCGCCCGCCGCGGCTCCGACTCGGACGACCGTTCTCGCACCCGCTCCGGCCGTGACGCTCGCGGCCGTCGCCGATCCGTCTCCGACGCCGGAGCTCGACGGCGCCGTGTACGAGATGCGGCTGCCGACCCGCACACCGATTCCCGCTCAGGAGCCGGCGGCGGCCGCCGACGAGCGGACGCTCCCTCGCGAGTCCCGGCGCCAGCAGATCGCGCGCTGCCTGCTCCTGCGGGCCGACCTGGATCCGAGCGTCTCCTTCTCGAGCGGCCGCGCGCGGCTGGAGGTTCATGCCCACAACGCGTGCGGCTTCGCGATCCTCGGCTCGGAGACGTCCTTCCGACTCGAGGCGCTTCCGCTCAACGGCGGGTCCGCCGTCGCGCGCGAGGCGGGACTGCTTCAGACGGGGATCGAGCCGAACGGGTCGGCGAGCACTCTGATCGAGATCGATTGCCCCGGATGGAGGCAGTGCCGCTATGCGGTGCGGGCGACGGGAGGGGAAGGAACGGACTGAACGAGCCGCGGGACTCCTCGCATCCGCGGGCGTCGCATCCGCGGGCGGCGCATCCGCGGACGGCTCACCAGCGGCGCGTGTGGACCTCGCCGTGAGAAACCCGCGGGCCGCGGCGGCGGTCGCGCAGGGTGAAATTGCACTTGTCGCAGACGAAATAGCGTCCCGGCTCGGCTCCGGCAGGCGCCGCGACGGGCCCGCGCATGCGCGCGTCCACGCCGTAGGCCGTGCGGCAGGACGGGCAAGCCGGCGTTCCGAGCGCTCGCGGATCGGTATCGAGCATTTTGTCGCTTTCGAAGTGCGCGGGAATTATACGCGCGCCGCCGGAGCCCGCGCCGGTGCGGTCCTTTTGCGACTTTCGTGTTCGAATCCGACCGTCACCCCCTAAAATGAGCCCAACCACCCCGGTTCGGCAAAAGCGCGGAATCCGTCCCCGAGACGGAAGAAAGGGGTCTGCCATGCGTCTGGGCAAGCTCGTGCTCGCGGCTTCCTGCATCGCGGCATTCTCGAGTTCCCTGGGGGCGCAGGCCTCCGGTTCCCTCCGCCGGCTCGACCTCCAGGGCACCGTCGGCGACATGCTCGACCGTCTCGGCCGCGAGCCTCGGATGGTGCGTACCAAGGTCGTCGGCGTCGACACGGCGGATTCGGCCTTCCTCTTTCCGTCCGCGGGCAGCGTCCAGGGCGCGGGCGGCACCTACTTCCGTTCGGACGTCACCCTCGTCAACCACCGCACCACGGACCAGGCGATCTCGGTGGGATGGATCGCCCAGGGAGTCAACAACTCCAGCGCCCCGCTGCAGTTCTTCACCCTCACCGCCAACACGCCGGTGATCCTCGCCGATTTCGTCGGGCAGACCCTGCACAAGACGGGTCTCGGCGCCGTCCTGGTCACGGGAATCGGCTCCACCGGAAACCCCGACACCAACGCCACGCTCGACGGCTTCTCGCGCATCTGGACGAATCAGCCCGGCGCGCAGGGAACCGTCTCGCTCGCCTTCCCCTCGATCACGTTCTTCGACTCCCTCGGGTCCGCGACCGCGTACGGCCTCGGACTGCGCCACGACACGGGCTACCGCAGCAACGTCGGCATCGTGAACCTCGACTCGGTCGCGCACACGTGGACGGTTTCGATCAACGGCCTGCACGGCACGGGAACCTTCACGATCACCGTGGACCCGATCTCCATGAAGCAGGTCGCCCTGCCGGCCGGAAACTACGGCGACCTTCTCGTCTCGATCTCGACGACCGCGACCGGTTTCTGGTGGAGCGCGTACGGCGCCTCCGTGGACAACATCTCGGGCGACGGCTGGGTTTCGCACGCCAGCCAGCCCTGAGGCCCCGCCGGCGCGCTGAAGTTACGGCCGCGCGCGCCGCGCCCCGGAGGGACGGCTCCGGGATGCCACGATGACGATCCGCGGCGCGGCGGCCGTGAACGGCCGGCGGTCGAAGTCTCCCCAGAGCGACCGGACGCTCAGGCCCGCGGACGCGAACACGCCGCGCACGGTCGCCGGGTCCCACGACCTCGCGAGGAAGGCCGCGCTCGCCCGCTTGTCGACGCCGTCGCCGTCGCGATCGCGATAGCCGTAGCGGGCGTGCCAGAGGTTGCGCACGCCGAGAGGAAACCACGCCTCCTCGATGAGGAGCACGCCCGTCGCGTGGCGCACGCGGCGGACGGGCATCGCGACCTGGCCGCGCCGGCGGTAGAGGCCCTCGACGACGAGGCGGCCCCCCGGTGTCAGCGCGGCGGCCGCGGACCGCAGGATCGCCCGCCTCTCGGAGAGCGTCGTGGCGTGCGAGATCGGGTCGCCGGGGGCGACGATCAGGTCGAAGGCCTCCCGCGCGATCGGACGCCGGATGTCCGCCGCGGCGAACCGGGCGCGGCCCGTGCCGCGGCGCCGCCGGGCCGTCGCCAGCATCTCGAACGACACGTCCACGCCGACGCACGGAGCCACGGTGGAGAGGGCCGCCGTGATCCTCCCGAACCCGGCTCCCAGCTCGAGGATGCGAGCCGGGGCGAGCTCCCTCGCGAGCTCACGCCAGAACGCGAGGTGCGCGCGGGAGACGGACTCCTTCTCGTAGAACGGGAGGATCGACCGGTAGTAGTCGCGGACGTCGGAGATCGAGTTGGACACGGGCACGAGCGCCGTGGACAGCAAAAGGCGGGCCGGAACTCGGACCGTCCGCTAGACCCCCGGCATCGCCCGCTTCAGCGGCTTCAGCACGAGCAGGAACGCCAGCGCGGTCGCGAGCGACATCGTCCCGAGGACGGCGAAGAACGTGGAGTGCTTCCAGACGGTCCAGTAGACGCCGATCTGCGTCAGCTTGCCGCCGATCCCCGTCGCCACGAACCAGAGGCCCATCATGAGCCCGCGCACGTTGCGCGGCGCGACCTTCGAGACGAGCGAGAGCGCCATCGGAGAAAGCGTGATCTCCGCGAGCCCGACCAGCGCGTAGAAGCTGACGATCCACGCCGGCGAGACCTTGCCCGTGTCTCCGCCGGCCTTGCCGGCGAAGTACATGACGTAGTACGCGATCGCGATGAGGAACATGCCGATCGCGATCTTCGTCGTCGTCGCGGGCTCCTTGCCTCTCGCGTCGAGCCGCTTCCAGAGCCACACGAGCGGCAGCGAGAACGCGATGACGAAGAAGGGCTCGATCGCGTTCGAGATGATGCCCGAGAACTGCCAGTCCGTGTTGTCGTTGGCGAAGTACGTCAGCGTCGAGCCGTTCTGGAAGAACAGCATCCAGAAGACGATCGAGATGAGGTAGATCACGATGAGGGCGGCGATCCGGCGCCCCGGCGAAACGGCGTCGATCGCGGTCGGCGGGCTCGCGTCCTCGACGTCCTCCTGGCCCTTGCGACGGTCTCCCGGCTCGATGTCCTTCCGGAAGAGGATCACCGTCAGGACCGAGATCACCATTCCGCCGGCCGCGACGGCGAAGGCGGGGTGGAAGCCGTAGTAGCGATGCACGAACTCGACGACGATCGGTCCGGCCGTCGCGCCCGTGTTGATGCCCATGTAGAAGATGTTGTACGCGCGGTCGCGCAGGTGGCTGCCCTTCGGATAGAGGTTGCCGACGATCGTCGAGACGTTCGGCTTGAACATCCCGTTTCCGATGACGAGGCACGCGAGCGCGGCGTACACCGCGGCGATGGACGGGAACGCGAGCAGGACGTGCCCCGCGATGAAGAACCAGCCGCCGATCAGGACGGTTCGCCGGTAGCCGAGGAAACGGTCCGCGATCCAGCCGCCGATCAGGGGCGAGAAGAAGACGAAGAGCAGGTAGTTGGCGCGCAGCGTGGTCGCCTGGGCGGCCGTCCAGCCGAAGCCCTCCGCCTTGTCCTGGAGGTAGAGCGTGAAGAGCGCCAGCATCGTGTAGAAGCTGAAGCGCTCCCACAGCTCGGTCGCGAACATGACGTAGAGGCCGCGCGGGTGCTTGTCCGCGGCGGGATGGGCCGGGGCGGCGGCGGCCGATCGAGACGTCATGAGATGGGCGGGAGGCTACCATGCCGCCGCTTCGGCTCGCTCGACATATTAGCGATCACTAATATGTCTGGCCGCTGTCAGCGGGCGGCGCCCGCCTCGTCGCCGAACGCCGCCCCCAGGCTCTCCCCCGCCGCCCTCGCGGTGCGCCTCAGATCGGCGGCGGTGTGCGCCGTCGAGAGGAACCACGCCTCGAACTGCGCCGGCGGCAGCGAGATTCCCCGCTCGCGCATCGCGTGGAAGAAGCGCGCGTAGCGCGCCGTGTCCGAGCGCTTGACCGAGGCGAAGTCCCGCATCGGCCCGGGACCGAAGAAGAGCGTCAGGAGGGAGCCGAGCCGCTCGAGCGCGACGCGCGTTCCGAGCCCGCGGGCCTCGATCTCCGCGCGCAGCGCGGCCTCGAGCCGGGCGCCCGCCGCCTCCAGCGCCTCGTACGGCGGCCGCCTCGAGATCTCCCGCAGCATCGCGATTCCCGCGGACATCGCGAGCGGATTGCCGGAGAGCGTGCCCGCCTGGTAGACGGGGCCGGAGGGCGCCATCCTCTCCATCAGGTCGCGCCGGCCGCCGTACGCCCCGACCGGCAGGCCGCCGCCGAGGATCTTGCCGAGCGTGGTCAGGTCGGGCGCGACGCCGTAGAGCTCCTGCGCGCCGCCGGCGGCGACCCGGAATCCCGTGATCACCTCGTCGAACACGAGGAGGGCCCCGTTCCGGCGCACGAGCGCCGCGGCCTCCGCGAGGTAGCCCGGCGCCGGGAGGACCAGGCCCATGTTCGCCGCGACCGGTTCGACGACGAACGCCGCGATCTCGTCCGGGAAGCGCCGGAACGCCTCCTCGAGCGCCGCGAGGTCGTTGTAGGGGACGACCGTCGTCAGCGCGGCGATCTCGTCCGGGACGCCCGGGCTGCCGGCGATCGAGAGCGTCGCGACGCCGGACCCCGCCGCCACGAGGAACCCGTCGGCGTGGCCGTGGTAGCCGCCGTCGACCTTGACGATGCGCTTGCGTCCCGTCGCGCCGCGCGCCAGCCGCACGGCGCTCATCGTCGCCTCCGTGCCCGACGAGACGAACCGGACCATCTCGACCGAAGGCACCATCGCGGCGACGCGCTCCGCGAGGCGGACCTCGAGCTCCGTCGGGGCGCCGTAGGACGTGCCGCGCCGGATCGCGCGCGAGAGCTCCCGCCGCACGAAGTCCGGCGCATGGCCGAAGAGGTGCGGCCCGTACGACATGACGAAGTCGAGGTACGAACGTCCGTCGGCATCCCGGACGCGGGCTCCCCTCCCCGACGCGACGAAGAACGGCTCGCCGCCGACGGAGGCGAACGACCGCACGGGCGAGCTGACCCCGCCCGGCATGAGCTGCTTCGCGCGGGCGAACAGGCGGGATGAGTTCTTCGCCGGTTTCGCCTTCCGCGGCCCGTTGCGGCGCTTCCGCCTGGGAGGTTCCGCGGCCGGGGTGGATTTCACGGTCAACGACTTTCCACGCTCGAGGAGAGACCGGACCGGGGGCCTAAGCGCCCTCTGCGATCCACTTCGCCGCGTCCTTCGAGTGATACGTCAGCACGAAGTCCGCCCCGGCGCGCACGATGGAGGTCAGGATCTCCAGCACGATCCGGCGCTCGTCGATCCAGCCGTTCGCGGCGGCCGCCTTGACCATCGCGTACTCGCCCGACACGTTGTAAGCGGCGATCGGCGCGTCGAAGCGGTCCCTCGCCTCGCGGATGACGTCCAGGTACGCCAGCGCCGGCTTGACCATGACGGCGTCCGCGCCCTCGTCGAGGTCGAGCGCGATCTCGCGCATCGCCTCGCGGCGATTGCCCGGGTCCATCTGGTAGCCGCGGCGATCGCCGAACTTCGGCGCGGAGTCCGCCGCCTCGCGAAACGGCCCGTAGAACGCCGAGGAGGACTTCGCCGCGTAGGACACGATCGCCGTCGCGGACATCCCCGCGGCGTCGAGCTCGCGGCGGATCGCCGCCACGCGGCCGTCCATCATGTCCGACGGCGCCACGACGTCCGCGCCGGCGCGAGCGTGAGACACCGCCGCGCGCGCGAGCAGCGGGAGGGTCGCGTCGTTGTCCACTTCGCCGTCCCGGATCACGCCGCAGTGGCCGTGCGAGGTGTACTCGTCCAGGCAGACGTCGGTCATGACGGCGAGGTCCGGCACAGCCGCCTTCAGCCGCCGCGTCGTCTCCTGGACGGCGGCCGCGTCGTCCCAGGCCTCGCTGCCGGTCTCGTCCTTGCGCTCGGGTAGCCCGAAGAGGATCACCGCCGGAACGCCGAGGCCGGCGAGCTCCTGCGCCTCCGAGACGGCCTCGTCCGGAGAGAGCCGCGAGACTCCGGGGAGCGAGGCGATCGGCTCACGGATTCCCGCCCCCCGGCGGACGAAGAGCGGCGCGACGAAGCGGTCGGGCGTGAGCCGCGTCTCGCGCACGAGCGCGCGCAGGGCGGGCGTGCGCCGGAGGCGGCGCATTCGGACGTTCGGGAAGCCGGTCATGGACGGGGGGAGCCTATTGTTCGGGTGCCCCGGTGGCAAGCCTCTCGAGCAGGCGAGCCGCCGCGTCGAAGCGCGGCTCGTCGGCGACCGCGATGTGCTCCACGCCGTGCGACTCGAGATAGCGCCGCGTGAAGCGTCCCAGGACCACGGCCGGCGTCGCGCGGAGCTTCTGCGCGGCGGAGCCGGAGACCGACGCGAAGAGCCAGCGCGCGGCCGAGGGCGAGGTCGCGCAGAAGGCGGCGAACGGCGACCGCTCGATCTCCTCGGAGAGGTCCTTGTCCGCGGGCTGGGGGACCTTCCGGTAGACCACGACCCGTTCGACGCGCGCGCCTCGGCTGCGCAGCGCCTCGTCGATCTCGATCGCTCCGTCGTCGCCGCACGGCACGAGGGCGGAGGCGCCGTCCAGGTGCCGCGGCAGTGAGGCCAGGATCGCCTCCGCCGAGCCGCCGGCGACGACCTGCGGGGGAAGGCCCCGTCGCGACAGCGCCGCGGCCGTGGCGTCACCGACCGCGACGACGCGGCTTCCGGTGCCCGCCGCGGCGGAGCGGACCGCGGCGGCGAGCGATGCGTCCCCGAGCACGCGCTCGACGGCGACCTGGCTCGTGAAGATGACGAGATCCGCGGGGCCGGACAGCGCGGACGCGGGGACCGCCACCGGGACGATCGTGTGACTCGAGCGCTCGACGAGCTCCACCCCCTTGCCGACGTCCAGGCGGGCGAACGGATTCGCTCCCGACCGGACCACGAGGACGCGGGGGACGCTCACCGGGACGACTCCCCGATCAGGGCCGCCGCGCCGCGGGCCAGAAGCCGGCGCGCGACTTCCTCGCCGAGCGCTTCCGGCTCACCCCGGGAGGACGCGCTCTCGGCGAGGGAACGGGATCCGTCCTGGGAGAAGACCGCCGCGGCGAGACGAAGCTCCCCGTGTTCCGCGCGGGCGCGGGCGGCGACGGGAGCGCGGCACCCCGCCTCGAGCACGGCGAGCAGACGGCGCTCGGCCGTCACCTCCCGGCGCGAGGCGGCGTCGTCGAGCGCGGCGAGCGTCTCGCGCGTGCGCACGTCGGCGGCGCGGGCGAAGATCGCGAGCGCGCCCTGGCCGGGCGCGGGAAGCAGGATCGACTCCGGGAGCACCTCGGTGATCTCCTCCAGCCTCCCGAGCCGCGCCAGGCCCGCGCGCGCGAGGACGAGGGCGTCGCAGCGGCCCTCGCGCAGCCGGCGCAGCCGCGTGTCGACGTTCCCGCGGATCTCCTCGATGCGAAGGTCACCGCGCACCAGAAGGAGCTGCGCCCGGCGCCGCGGGCTCGACGTGCCGATCCGCGCGCCGGCGGGCAGCTGCTCGAGCCGCAGCCCGCCGTTCGCGACGAGGACGTCGGAGGGATCCTCCCGCGGAGGAACCGCCGCCAGCACGAGGCCGTCGGCCGCGACCGCGGGCACGTCCTTGAGGCTGTGCACCGCGAGGTCGATGCGGCCGTCCCGCAGCGCTTCGTCGAGCTCGCGGGTGAAGTCTCCCTTCCAGGAGATCGCCTCCCCCGCCGCCGAGCGGCGGTCGCCGGTCGTCTGGACGTATACGACCTCGACGCCGTCTCCGCCGAGCGCGCTCCGCACCAGCTCCGCCTGCGCGCGCGAGAGCGCGCTTCCCCTCGCGCCGAGGCGGAGGACGGAGCGCGCGACTTCGGTGCTCAGGAGGCGTCTCCGCCCGATGCGCGGCCGTGCGTCGCGCGCCGTCGGCCGGGAGTCTCTCTCACTCCGGGCGGTCCAGGTCGAAGAGGTGGCGCACGGCCTCGACGCGGTCGAGCTTGCGCGAGGCGTCGTCCTCCGACTTCAGACGCCGCATCGGCTCGTGGAGGAGCTTCGAGGCGATCGCGTCCGCGAACGCGCGGTAGCGCTCCCGGTCCTCCGGCGCAATCCGGGACAGCTCCGCGTCGCGCAGGGCGGCGAGCCGCGCCCTGAGGTCGTTGACCGTCGGGACGACGGCGAGGTTTCCCAGCCATTGCAGAAAACGGGCGAGCTCCTCCTCCATGATCGACTCGGCCTGCGGGATCTCGCGGCTGCGGCGCTTCCGGTTCTCCTCGGCCACGCCCTCGAGATCCTCGAGCCCGGCGCTGACGACGTTGTAGATCCCGGCGACGTCGGGGGCGATGTCGCGCGGCATCGCGAGGTCGAGGAAGAACATCGGGCGGCCGCGGCGGCCCCGCATCGCGGCCTCGGCGTCCGCGCGCGAGACGACGGGCGTCGGGCTGGCCGTCGCGCCGACGACCACGTCCGCCTCGGGTAGCGCCCGAGGCAGGTGCTCCCACGGCACGGCCGCGCCGCCGATCCGCGCGGCGAGCGCCGCGGCTCGCTCGGGGCTGCGGTTGGCGACTCGGACGTCGCGCACGCCCGCCGCGACGGCCTGCTCGGCGAACAGCGCGCCCGTGTCGCCCGCTCCGAGGACGAGGACCCGGCGCTCGGCCATGTCGCCGAAGACCTTCGTCGCGAGCTCGAGCCCGATCGAGGCGACCGACAGCGGGTGGCGGGCGATCTCCGTCTCCGTCCGGACGCGCTTGCCCGCGGCGACGGCGCACTCGAACATCCGGTGGAGCACCGCGCGCGTCGAGCCCGCCTCCTTGGCGAGGCGCAGGGCCTGGCGCACCTGCCCGAGGACCTCGCTCTCGCCGAGCGCCATGGAGTCCAGCCCGGTCGCCACGCGAAAGAGGTGGCGCGCCGCCTCGCCGCCCTCGCGGGTGAAGCTCGCCCTCGTGACCTCCGCGACGTCCAGGCCCCGCCACTGCGACACGAGCGTCGCGAGCCGTTCGAACGGCTGCTCGCCGTCCGAGACGCCGTAGATCTCGGAGCGGTGGCAGGTCGCGACGATCACGCCCTCGCGGACGACGCCCTCGCCGCGCATCCGGTCGAGGGCCTCGCGCACCTCCTCCGCGGAGAGCGCGATCCGCTCGCGGACCGAGCGGCTCGCCTCCGCGCCGCGGAAGCTCCACCCGAGCAGCAGGAGCCTGGCTTCGCCCGAGGTCATCATCGGAAGCTGTGCGCCCGGCTGAGGTAGAGGTTCACGACCGTGTAGGAGAAGAGGACCACGCCGAACCCGAAGATCGAGAGCACGGCCACGCGCGGCCCCGCCCAGCCGCGGCGGTCCATCCACAGGAGGAACCCGTAGACGAGCAGCGTGATCGCCGCCCAGGCGATCTTCGGGTCGGACAGGCTCGGCCACACGCGCTCCGCCCAGAACAGGCCGAGCCCGAGCGACAGGACGAGCGTCGCGACGCCGATCGTGACGCTCGTGCGGTTCAGCCTCCCGATCACGTCCAGCGCCGGGAGGCGCGCGAAGAGGAGGCCGGTGCGCGCGCGACGGATCTGGCGGTTCTGCACGAGGTACAGCATCGACAGCACGAACGAGAGGGTGAAGGCGGCATACGCGAGGATCGCCAGCGTGACGTGGAGCGCGAACACGCTGCCGTGCAGCCCCTCGCGCGGCAACGAGGCCGCGTCCGGGAGGACGAGCCCGATGCCCGTCGCCAGGACGATGAACGGGATCAGGAAGGGCCCCATCGCCTGCTCGCGGTGCCGGAAGAAGAGGACGAGGTAGGCGATCCCGAGCATCCAGCCGAAGAACGACACCGAGCCGCCCAGCGTCCGGTACGGGACCGACGAGAGCTCGTGCGCGCGGCGCATGAGGTCCGCGAAGTGCAGGGCCAGACCGGCCGCGATCGCGATCGGCACCGCGCGGGCGAAGAGCGCCCGGGGCCGCATCAGGGAGACGATTGCGAGAGCTTCCGCGCCCGTGTAGAGAGCGACCGCAAGCCACCCGAGGAGGTGGGATCCCATCGAAGGACCGAGTTTATCAGGGCGTAATACGATAGCCGCGATGAACGCTTTCGACTCGATTCGCGACAAGTTCCCGCTCGGAAACGGCCGCGAGGGGACGCTCTATTCGCTCCCCCGGCTCGAGCGCGAGGGGCTGCCCGGGGTGTCCCGGCTGCCCGTCAGCCTCCGCGTCGTCCTCGAATCCCTGGCACGCAACTGCGACGGCAAACGGGTCAAGCCGGAGGACGTGAGAGCCCTCGCGGGCTGGAAGCCGCGGGCGGAGCGCACCGAGGAGGTCCCGTTCGTCGTCGCCCGGATCGTCCTCCAGGACTTCACCGGCGTGCCGCTGCTCGTCGACCTGGCCGCGATGCGCTCCGCGGTCCAGCGCCTCGAGCGCGACCCCGGCGTGATCGAGCCCCTCGTTCCGGTCGCGCTCGTGGTCGACCACTCCGTGCAGGTCGACCAGTGGGGAACGCCCGACGCGCTGCGGGTGAACATGGAGATCGAGTTCCGCCGCAACCGCGCGCGCTACGAGTTCCTGAAGTGGGGCATGCAGGCGTTCGACGGATTCGAGGTGGTCCCGCCCGGAGTCGGCATCGTTCACCAGGTCAACCTCGAGTACCTCGCGCGCGGGGTGGTCGAGAAGGACGGTCTCTACTACCCCGACTCGCTCGTCGGGACCGACTCCCACACGACGATGATCAACGGCCTGGGTATCGTGGGCTGGGGAGTCGGCGGCATCGAGGCGGAGGCCGGCATGCTCGGCCAGCCCGTCTACATCCTGACTCCCGACGTCGTCGGCGTGAACCTCACGGGCCGCCTCGGCGAAGGCGTCACGGCGACGGATCTCGTCCTGACCGTGACCGAGATGCTGCGCCGTGCGCGCGTCGTCGGCAAGTTCGTCGAGTTCTTCGGCGAGGGCGCGGCGTCCCTCCCGGTGACCGACCGCGCGACGGTCGGCAACATGGCGCCCGAGTACGGCGCGACGATCGGCTACTTCCCGATCGACGAGGAGTGCTGCAAGTACCTGCTCGCCACGGGCCGCTCGAAGGAGAACGTGGACGCCTTCCGCGCCTACTACCAGGCGCAGGGCCTCTTCGGCGTGCCGCGCGAGGGAGACTGCGACTACACGGAGACCCTCGCGCTCGACCTGTCCACGATCCACCCGAGCGTTTCCGGACCGCGCCGTCCCCAGGACCGCATCGAGCTGCCGGACCTGAAGCGCAAGCTCCACGAGACGCTCCTCGCGCCCGTCTCCGCCGGGGGCTACGGGAAGGACGAGGATGCGCTCTCGCACCGCCATCCGACGGTGCTCGGCCGGGCGCTCGCCGGAGGAGGCAGCCAGGCCCCCGCGAGCGTCACGGCGGCGACGCGGCTCGACACGAGCGTCTGGACGGAGAGCGAGATGGCGAACAACCGCCCCACGCCGGACCGGGCGGTCGTGGAGGAGCTTCCGCGGGAGGCCGTCGACGTCGGAAACGGCGACGTCCTGATCGCCGCGATCACGTCCTGCACGAACACGTCCAACCCCAGCGTGATGCTGGCGGCGGGCCTCCTCGCGAGGAAGGCCGTCGAGCGCGGCCTGACCGTCTCGCCGCGCGTGAAGGCGTCGCTGGCCCCCGGCTCGCGCGTCGTGACGGAGTACCTGCAGCGCACGGGGCTGCAGCCCTACCTGGACCGGCTCGGCTTCGGCCTCGTGGGCTACGGGTGCACGACGTGCATCGGCAACTCGGGCCCGCTCGACGGGGGGCTCGAGGAAACCGTCAACAAGAACGACCTCGTCACGGCGGCGGTCCTCTCCGGGAACCGCAACTTCGAGGCGCGCATCCACCAGTCCATCAAGGCGAACTTCCTCATGAGCCCGCCGCTCGTCGTGGCGTTCGCCATCGCCGGAAGGGTCGACATCGACATGACGCAGGAGGCGCTGGGGCGCGGCCACGACGGCAGCCCCGTCTACCTGCGGGACATCTGGCCCTCGGCCGGAGAGATCGAGCGGGCGCTCCTGTCGTCGGTCGACGCGGCGACCTACCGGCGGCTCTACGCGGACCTGGCGAACGCGAATCCCCTCTGGCGCGAGATCCCCGCCGCGACCGGCCGCTCGTATGCCTGGGACCCGCAGTCCACCTACATCCAGGAGCCTCCGTTCTTCTCCGACTTCTCCCTGCATCCGTCCGGGGTGACCGACGTGCGCGGAGCGCGTCCGCTCGCGATCTTCGGCGACTCGGTCACGACCGATCACATCAGCCCCGCCGGCGCGATCAAGCGCACGTCGCCGGCGGGCAAGTATCTCGAGGGCCTCGGCGTCGAGCCGGGGGACTTCAACAGCTACGGCTCGCGCCGAGGCAACGACCGCGTGATGACGCGCGGCACGTTCGCCAACGTGCGCATCCGCAACCTCATGGTCGCCGGCGTCGAGGGAGGGGTCACGAAGCACCAGCCGGACGGCGAGGTGCTCCCGATCTACGACGCGGCGATGAAGTACCTGGAGGAGAGGGTCCCGCTCGTGATCTTCGCCGGACAGGAGTACGGGACGGGCAGCTCGCGCGACTGGGCGGCCAAGGGCACGCGCCTCCTCGGCGTGCGCGCCGTCGTGGCGCAGAGCTTCGAGCGCATCCACCGGGCGAACCTCGTCGGCATGGGCGTGCTCCCCCTCCAGTTCGCGGAGGGCGTCTCCGCGCAGTCCCTCCGCCTCGACGGCACGGAGACATTCGACCTCCTCGGGCTCGAGAAGGGTCTCCGGCCGCGCCAGCAGACGCAGCTCTCCGTGCGGCGCGCCGACGGGTCGGCGGCGGACGTGTCCGTGCGCGTCCGGATCGACACGCCGATCGAGGCGGAGTACTACGTCCACGGAGGCATCCTTCCCTACGTGCTCCGGCAGCTCCTCGGATGACCGGGATCCGACCCCCGATGCCGCCGGTCCCGGCGGCCGCTCCCTCCGCCGCCCGCCTCCTGTCCGCCTGCCGGGGCGGCGCCGTCGACCGGCCGCCCGTCTGGATGATGCGGCAGGCCGGCCGCTACCTGCCGGAGTACCGCGCCGTCCGCGAGAAGGTCTCCTTCCTCGAGCTCTGCCGGACGCCGGAGCTGGCCGCGGAGGTCTCGCTCCAGCCGTTTCGCCGCTTCGCGCCCGACGGCGTGATCTTCTTCTCGGACATCCTGGTGCCCGCGGAGGCGATGGGCGTCCGCGTGGAGTTCGGCGACGGCGGCCCGTCGCTGCCGGAGCCGGTTCGCGACTCGGCGGCCGTCGCGCGCCTGTCGCGCTTCGACCCCTCGGATCGCCTCCCGTTCACCGGAGAGATCCTCCGGACGATCGCGCGCGAGGTCGGTGACAGCGCCGCGGTGCTCGGCTTCTGCGGCGCGCCGTGGACGCTCGCGTCCTACCTCGTCGAGGGCGGCGGCTCGCGCAGCTTCGCCGTGATCAAGGAGATGATGGCGCGCGACCCCGGGACGCTCCAGCGCCTGCTCGCGCTCCTGGCCGACGTCGCGGCCGACGTCCTCTCCTGGCAGATCGCCTCGGGCGCGCAGGCCGTCCAGCTCTTCGACACGTGGGCCGGCGAGCTCGACGCCGAGGACTACCGGCGGTGGGCCCTGCCGGCCGTCGCGCGCGCGATCTCGGGCCTGCGTCGAAACGGCGCTCCCGTGATCCTCTACGTCAACGGCTGCGGACACCTGCTCGAGGCGATGGCCGAGTCGGGCGCGGACGTGCTGTCCGTCGACTGGCGCGTGCCGCTCTCCGAGGCGCGACGCCGGGCGCCGCAGCTGGCGCTCCAGGGCAACCTCGACCCGGGCCTCCTCCTCGGAACGCCGGATCGCGTCGCCGAGCGCACGGCCGCGATGATCGCGGAGACCGGCGGCGTGGCGCACGTCGTGAACCTCGGGCACGGGATCCTCCCGTCCAGCCGGATCGAGTGCGTCGAGGCGTTCTTCGAAACTGTTCGCGCGCCGGATGCGGCGCGACGCCGTTCGACAGAGGTTCCCGCGTGAAAGCCGCGAACGTCCCGATCGAGCTGCTGCGGCGCTACAACGTCGCCGGGCCGCGCTACACGTCCTACCCGACGGCGCCGAGCTGGAAGGAGTCGCTGGACGCGGACGGTTACTCCCGGATCCTCGAGGAAAGCTCCGCCGCGGCGTCGCCCGCACCGCTCTCGCTCTACTTCCACCTGCCCTTCTGCGAGCGGCTCTGCTACTTCTGCGGCTGCACGGTCGTCATCACCGGCACGCATCACGGCCCGGAGGACGCCTACCTGGCCACGATCGAGCGGGAGATCGACTGGGCCGCCCGGCGGATCGATCCCGCGGCGACCGGGTCCGGCCGGAGGCGACGAGTCGTCCAGCTCCACTTTGGAGGCGGGACGCCGACGTACTTCTCGCCGGACCTCCTGACCCGTCTCGGCCGCCGCATCCGGGAGCGGTTCGAGCTCGCCCCCGACGCCGAGATCGGCATCGAGGTCGATCCCCGCGTGACGACTCCGCAGCATCTCGAGGCGCTCGCGGCGCTCGGGTTCAACCGCCTGAGCATGGGCGTGCAGGACTTCGACCCGGAGGTCCAGGCCGCGATCAATCGCATCCAGCCCTTCGAGGCCACGCGGGACCTGGTCCGCACGGCGCGCACGCTCGGGTTCCCGAGCGTCAACGTGGACCTCATCTACGGGCTGCCCTACCAGACGGCCGAGCGGTTCTCCGCCACGATCGACCGCGTCCTCGAGATCGGGCCCGACCGGCTCGCGGTCTACTCCTACGCCAACGTCCCGTGGATGAAGAAGCACCAGAGCGTGCTCGAGCCGCACCTGCCCGACGAGGCGACGAAGCTCTCGATCTTCCTGACCGCGCTCGAGCGCTTCACCGACGCCGGATTCGAATACATCGGCATGGACCACTTCGCGCGGCCCGACGACGAGCTCGCGCGGGCGAGGCGCGAGCGCACGCTGCACCGCAACTTCCAGGGCTACACGACGAAGGCCGGCACCGACCTGATCGGGTTCGGCATGAGCGCCATCGGCTCGATCGGGAACTGGTACGTCCAGAACCGGCGGGAGCTCGTGCCGTACCGCGAGAGCGTGGAAGCCCGCGGCGCGGCGACCTTCCGCGGCGCCCGGCTCACCGAGGACGACCTCCTCCGCCGGACCGTCATCGAGCGCCTGATGTGTCACGGCGTCGTCCGGAAGTCCGAGATCGAGCAGCGGTTCGGAATCCGCTTCGACGAGGAATTCGCCTCCGCGCTCGCACGGCTCGAGGAATGCGCACGCGACGGCCTGGTGGAGATCTCCCCCGCCGAGATTCGCGCGACGCCTCTCGGCCGGCTGTTCCTGCGCAACCTCGCGATGCCGTTCGACGCCTACCTGGACAAGGCGACCGAGAAGCCGGTGTTTTCGAGGACCGTGTGAGGGGCCGTAAGACGTAAGACGTGAGACGTGAGACGAGGGAAAAAGCGCCGGAACTTGGGTCGTTGAGGATCCTGGCCTCCTACGTCTTACGTCTTACGTCTCACGACTCACGGCTCGGGCGTCGTCCATGAAGCGCGCGATCCTGTTCCTGCAACTCGGAGGGCCCGAGACGCTCGACGACGTCCGCGGCTTCCTCTACCGGCTCTTCTCCGATCCCGACGTCATCACCGTCCGCTCCAACCTCCTGAGGAAGGCGATCGCCGCATCCATCGCGCTCGGGCGGCAGAAGGCGTCGCGCGCGCTGTACGCCTCCATTGGCGGCGGATCGCCGATCCGGCGCCTCACCGAGGAGCAGGCGCGCGGGGTCGAGGCGGTCCTCCGCGGCGCCGGCCGGGACGCGGTCGTCCGTGCGGCGATGACCTGCTCCGCGCCGCTCGTCGAGGACGTCGTCGCAGACCTCGCCGCGTCGGGAGTGGATCGCTTCCTCGCCCTGCCGCTCTACCCCCAGTACTCGCTGACCACGACGAAGGGGTCGCTC